>ERZ772973.347-NODE-347-length-24284-cov-69.0946_pt1 | contig 24284 bp, 17 predicted proteins | sample MGYA00580672_ERZ772973 | MGnify/ENA primary metagenome ERZ772973 (study PRJEB29015, sample SAMEA2737938) | human oral metagenome | biome: human oral; feature: human-associated habitat; material: dental | place: China | collected 2152 ...
CGACGGCCGTCGGGCCCCAGACGCGCAGCGCGCGCGCCCGTCGGGGCCCGGCCGCGGCGGGCGCGGGGCCGGCGTCGACGTCGGCGCTCATCGGGTGATGCCCAGATCGGCGAAGACCGTGTCCGCCAGCTCGGCCGCCGTGACGTCGGCGCGGATGAAGCCGGTGCCCTTGAAGTCCTCGATGCCCGGCTCGATGGCCGCGCGGAAGTCGACGGCGGAGGCCCTCCACCCGTAGGTGCGCAGCAGCTTCTTGACGACGTCCAGATCCGCGGCCACGTAGTTGTTGTCGACCTCGATCCGGGCGATCTCGTCGAGGTGGGCCTCGTCGGCGGCCAGGTAGTCCGAGCCCTTGAACCACGCCTCGGTCAGGGCCCTGGCCTGCTCGGGGGAGTCCTTGACGAAGTCGCCGTTGAGCGCCACCGAGCAGCAGAAGGGCTCGTCCTTGTTGGAGGCGAGCACCCGGGCCCTCCCGTCCAGGACCGGCAGCAGCGGGGCCGGGTCGGAGCCCATGATCGCGTCGACGTCGCCGTTGGTCAGGCGGGTCCCCAGGGAGTCCTCGTCGATGGTGGTCCAGGTGATGTCCCCGCCCTCGGGGTCCACGTCGAGGCCCGCCCGGCTCAGCCCGATGGCGAAGTAGGCGAAGGCGGAGGAGGACAGGGAGGGCACCCCGATCCTCTTGCCCCTGAGATCGGCGAGCGAGGCGACGGGGGAGTCGTTGGCCACGACGAGCTGGAGGCACCCGGAGTGGAGGCCGCCGGTGAGTCTGGCGTTGAGGCCGTTGTAGATGGGCTCGAGCCAGGAGAAGAAGATGCCGGGCGCGCCGATGTACTTGCCGGCGCCGACGGCGTCCTTCGTGTCCTCGGTGCGCTGGGTGCGGGCGAGGGTCACATTGAGGCCGGCGTCGGAGAAGTAGCCCTGGTAGTAGGCGGCGTAGAGCGGGGCGGCGCAGATGTCGCCGCCGATGACCAGGGGCAGGGTCCTGGCGGCCCCGGTCACGCCCTGGTGGCGACGGCGGATGGTGAGCCAGGCCCCGCCGGCGAGGAGCGCCGCCGCGGCGACGCCGCCGCCGATGAGCAGGCTCCGGCGCGACGGCCCGGGGGAGGCGGCCGGGGCGGGGGCCTCGTCGTCGGCGGCGAGGATGTCGGCGGCGTTGTCCGCGGTGACCTCCTCGGACTCGGGCTCGGGCGCGTCTCCGGGTGCGCCCCCGGGCGCGGGTGCGGGCTCGTCCGGGGTGTTCGGGGTGTTCGGGGCGTCGGGGTTGGTGGGCGCGGTCATGGGTGCCTCCTGGGCCGGTGCTGGGTGGGGGCGTCCGCGGGCGGGGGTGCTGTCAGGCTCGAGGCGGTGGCGCGCCGCGTGTCCCGAATCGTCCTCGCGCGGGCCGCGGCGGCGGTGGCGGGCGCACCGCGGCGCACGCGCGAGAAGGCCGCGCGGCGCGGCGGCGGAATCGGAGTCGGCGGGCTTCAGCGCCTCACGGACGGGGCTTCACAGAGCCTGACAGCGGCGACACATTCGGGAGCCGCCCATGACCGCGGGCACAGGGGTGCCGCCGGCGGTGACGAGGGCCTCGGGGATGCGTGCCATGGGCGGCACCCTACGCCGCGGACCCGGGGCGGCCCAACGCCGTCTCATATGCCGTGCATCACCCGGACCGTCGGGCGGAGTCGCCTCGGCGCCGAAGGTGTGGTTGAAATCACAATTCAATATTGTGATGAAAGTGAGACCTTGGGCGCCGTCGCTGCCGGCCATCCGCGAACGATCCGGGACGCCCCCAATATTTCCCCTGAATCCGGGGAAAAGCGGGAGGGTCTCCGGCCGGGGTCTCGGCCGCCGCCCCCATGATCGTGAGCCGGGGCACCCCCGCGGCATGCGGATAGTGACCCTCACGACCCACCTGGACCTATACCATCGGAGGAGATAGAAGCAGGATCTCCGGGTCCCACCGGTCCTGCCCCTCACCGTCAATGGCCGCAGGCCGCCGAGGCGAGCCCCGCAGCCGACGGTACGACTGCCCCCGATACGAGATGTCCTGATGCACAGCACCCCCGCCCGCACCGCGCACCGTGGAAGGGCCGCCCTGATCGGGTGGTTCAAGGCCCTGATGACGGTCGCCGGGATCGTGCTGTCCTGCTGGGCGCCGGTCGTGGGCGCGAGCGCCGTGACGGCGGCGCCCGCGGCCTGCCAGGTCCCCGCCGAGGCCTCCCAGGGGGACGCCCGCTTCGTCTCGACCGTCAAGCCGGGCTCCATGAGCGTGGGGAACAACTCGGGGCAGACCTTCAACACCGCCAGCAGGACCGACCGCCCCCGGCTCTCCTTCGACGGCTGGAAGGACGGGTCCGGCAAGCCCCTGAACGCCAACAACGGCGACGCCGACACGGTGCTGCCCATTGAGATCAGGGTCGGGGCCCCCGGCGCCGAGGGCCAGGTGAAGACCATCTACCCCGTCTTCACCGACGGGCGCTCGGACTACGACATGTCCCTGTGGTACTTCACCGAGGGCATGGATCCGCACCAGGGCCAGTACGAGATCGGCTACCGGGTGGCCGGGACCGGCGACTTCTCCACGGCGGCCACCCTGTCCCTCAACGTCCAGCTCGCCGAGCCGGCGAAGGACGCGATCCTCACCCTGTCCGACGGCGTGCTCAGCGGCAGCGGCTGGGCATTCGACGGCAACAGGAGCATCACGGGCGAGTACAAGATCCGCCTGCGCCTGCTGGACGCGGGCGGCGGGCAGACCGACGTCGTCGTGCCGGTGGAGTTCGCCGACGGCGTCTTCTCCCTCAACGCCTCGGGACTGACCGATCTCGGCCCGTCCGGGGGGGTCTACGGCATCCGGGCCCTGAGCGCCGAGGGCGACGTCATCGACTCGGCGTCCGTCGGATTCGCCCCCTCCGCGACCCTGGCCTCCGGCGAGGCCTACTCCGCGGGGGACGACATCACCCTGGACTACAGCGGCTGGGCCACCCTCGACGGCGTCCAGATCGCCGATCCCGTCTACACCGTCAACGTGGTCAACCCCAGTTCGGGCGCCGTCGTCGGCTCCTACTCCCTGTCCGCGAGCACCCCCATCCCCGGCGGCGGCTCGGCGCAGATCACGCTCAGCGCCCGGACGATCGTGGACGCGGCCCGCGCCGCGACGCCGTCCGTGTCGGTGACGGGCACCTACAGCCTGACTATCTCGGGGCCCCTCGGCCTGTCCGAGACCACGTCGCCCTTCACCATCGACACCGGCTCGACCGCCACCACCGCCCCGCGTCCGAGCGCCAGCCCCGGCCCGGCCCACCCGCCCGTCGTCCCGACCCCCGATCCCGGTCAGAGCTGCGCCGCCCCGGCCAGCTGGGCGATCGTCGACGGGACCGGCGGCGCCGCCAGGGTCGAGGCCTCGCAGCGCATCCGGGTCGCGGGCGGGGGCTGGTGCGAGGGCCAGAACGCCCTCAACGGCATGTACGCCACGACGCTCAGCGTGCTCGACTCCGACGGGAAGGTCGTCGCCGAGCGGGACGGGGTGTCGCTGACCTTCACCGACGGCGCCTTCCAGGCGCAGCTGTCCCTGACCGACCAGCTGCAGGGCCTTCCGGCCGGCCAGTACACGCTGCGGCTGGGGCTCAGGGGCAACACGGCCTCCACCGGCGCCTTCGTCCTGGGGGACGGGAACGGCACGACGGCGGCCCCGCCGGCCGCCTCGACGGATCCCTCGGCCAACCCGGCCCCGGCCGCCACCGCCCCGTCCGCCGACCAGCCGACGGCGGAGCCCACCGGTCAGCCCACGGCGGAGCCCACGCCCACGGCGGAGCCCACGCCCACGGCGGAGCCCACCGCCCCGCCCACCGACCAGCCGACGGCGGAGCCGACCGACCAGCCGACGCCCGAGCCGACTCCGACGGCGGAGCCGACCCCGACCGCCGAGCCCACGCCCACGCCCACGCCCACGCCCACGGCGGAGCCCACGCCGACGCCCGAGCCCACGCCCGAGGAGAGCCCCTCGGCCACGCCGGACCCGCGCACCGTCAAGCCCCAGGCGGCGCCGTCGGCGCCGGTGGCCGATCCGGGCCAGCTCAACGACTCCAACGCCGGGTCGCTGTCCGGCACCCGCGAGGGCAGCGTCCTGACCCTCAGAATGCCGTCGGCCAAGGTCAAGGAGGGGGACTGGGTCTCCGTCTACTTCTTCCCCCCGGCCTCCACCCAGGGCTGGGTGCAGGTCGACGCGGACCACTCCGTGACCATTGACATCAGCGGCCTGGACGCGGGCACCTACCAGGTCGCCGTGGCCGGGCGGGACAACGAGCTCCTGGGCTGGGCCCAGCTCGACCTCCCGGAGTCCCTGGCCGCGGCCAAGGGCGGCGTCCTGGTCGACACCAAGACCTCCAGTCCGTCCAACCTGGGCTCGGCGGACTGGATGCTCGTGGCGGCCGGCGGCCTGCTCATGCTCGGGGCCGCCTCATTCGTCGTCCTCATGCGCCCCGGGCCGGCACAGAGGCGCTGATCCCGGGAGATCCACAGGAGCGAGGAGCATGAGAGCCAGGGGCAGCGGCCGGCTGCGGCGTCCGGCGAACGTCCGCGAGGACGCGCGCCGGTTCCTCGCACCGTCGGTTCTGCTCCGACTCGCCCTCGGCCTGGCCCTCGTGCTGTGGGTCGTCATACCCGCGGGGGTCCTCATGGACGCCTTCGCCAGCGCCGACACGACGACGGGGGCCTCGACCACCGGCACCGCCTCGACGGTGAGCCCCTCGACCATCGCCGTGGGCGGCTCCCTGGCCTACACCCTCTCGGGCTTCCCGCCGTCATCCACCGTGGAGGTGCTGGTCGACGACGGCGGCCTCGTGCAGCAGGACTCCTCGGACGCGGGAGTCGTGGCGCGCATCTCGGTCTCCGAGGACGGGACGTTCTCGGGCGCCGTCGAGCTGCCCGTCTACGTCACGGAGGGGACGCACTGGCTGCGGTTCCGGGCCGTGGCCGGCGCGGACGTGCCCACCTCGCAGATCCGCACGCTCGACTACACCAATAAGAGCCCCTTCTTCACCGTCGGCGCCTTCACCGTCATCGGGGGCGCCCCCGTGACCGTCGCACCGGATCCGGCCACCGGGTGGGTAACCCCGGTCGGACCCGGCGCCGAGACGGATCCGGCCGCCCACCAGGTCACCGCCGCGCCCTCGCCGACGCCGGGGGCCACCCCCTCCCTCCAGTACGTTCCGGCCGACACCTCCGCGGCGGGCGTTGAACTGCACGCCACCGAGGTCCGCCAGCCCCGCTTCCCGGTCATCGGGGCGAGTCTGCTGGGCATCGCCGCCATCCTGTCGGGACTGGCCGTCGCCGTCGTCCTCAGACGCCGCCGGATGGACCAGGACTACTACTACTGAACCTGCTGAACCGCCGGGGCGCGCCCGGGCGGGGCCGCGTAGGATCGCCCCCGGCGCCCGCTCGTCTCGCGGCGCGCACCGCCGGGCACCGGAGCAGTGCCCCCAACGGAAGGAATCACCGTGCTGCGAACCCGTGACGCCGGGTCCCTGCGACCCGCGGACATCGGCCGGACCGTCACCCTGGCCGGCTGGGTGGACCGGCGCCGGGACCACGGCGGCGTCGCCTTCATCGACCTGCGCGACGCCTCGGGCATCGCCCAGGTCGTCATCCGCGAGGAGATCGCCCACGACCTGCGCGCCGAGTACGTCCTGGCCGTCACCGGCGAGGTGGCGCGCCGCCCCGAGGGCAACGCCAACCCGAACCTGCCCACCGGCGAGATCGAGGTCGTCGTGACCGACGTCGAGATCCTCAACCCCGCGGCCCCGCTGCCCTTCCAGGTCTCCGACCACGCCGAGGACGCGGGCCGGGTCGGCGAGGAGACGCGGCTGAAGTACCGCTACCTCGACCTGCGCCGCAGCCCCATGAGCCGCGCCATCCGCCTGCGCGCCGAGGTCAACCGGGCCGCCCGCCGGGTGCTGGACTCCCACGGCTTCATCGAGATCGAGACCCCGACCCTCACGCGCTCCACACCCGAGGGCGCGCGCGACTTCCTCGTGCCCGCCCGCCTGGTGCCCGGGTCCTGGTACGCCCTGCCGCAGAGCCCCCAGCTGTTCAAGCAGCTGCTCATGGTCGCCGGCATGGAGCGCTACTACCAGATCGCCCGCTGCTACCGCGACGAGGACTTCCGCGCCGACCGCCAGCCCGAGTTCACCCAGCTCGACGTGGAGATGAGCTTCGTCGACCAGGACGACGTCATCGCCGTGGCCGAGGACGTGCTGCGCGAGATCTGGGCCCTCATCGGCCACGACCTGCCCACTCCGATCGCGCGCATGACCTACCGCGACGCCATGGAGCGCTACGGCACCGACAAGCCGGACCTGCGCTTCGGGTGCGAGCTGGTGGACCTGACCGACTACTTCAAGGACACGACCTTCCGGGTCTTCCGCGCCGACTACGTGGGCGCCGTCGTCATGCCCGGCGGGGCCTCGCAGTCGCGGCGCACCCTCGACGCCTGGCAGGACTGGGCCAGGCAGCGCGGGGCCCGGGGCCTGGCCTACGTGACCGTGGCCGAGGACGGGACCCTGGGCGGGCCGGTGGCCAAGAACATCACCGACGCCGAGCGCGCCGGTCTGGCGCGGGCCGTCGGCGCCCGACCCGGCGACTGCATCTTCTTCGCCGCCGGCGCCGTGGACGCCTCGCGCGCCCTGCTGGGCGCCGCCCGCCTGGAGATCGCCGGGCGCTGCGGCCTGATCGACGAGGCGCAGTGGTCCTTCGTGTGGGTCGTGGACGCGCCCCTGTTCAAGCCCTCGGCCGAGGCCCGCGCCGAGGGGGACGTGGCCCTGGGCAAGTCCGCGTGGACCGCCGTCCACCACGCCTTCACCTCGCCCAAGCCCGAGTGCCTGGACACCTTCGACACCGACCCGGGCGGCGCCCTGGCCCACGCCTACGACATCGTGTGCAACGGCAACGAGATCGGCGGCGGCTCCATCCGCATCCACCGCCGCGACGTCCAGGAGCGGGTCTTCGCCGTCATGGGCATCGGCGAGCAGGAGGCCCGGGAGAAGTTCGGCTTCCTGCTGGACGCCTTCGCCTTCGGCGCCCCGCCGCACGGCGGCATCGCCTTCGGCTGGGACCGCATCGTCTCCCTGCTCACCGGCGCGGACTCCATCCGCGACGTCATCGCCTTCCCCAAGTCCGGCGGCGGCTTCGACCCGCTGACCGAGGCGCCCGCCCCCATCACGCCCGAGCAGCGCAAGGAGGCCGGCGTGGACGCCGTCCCGGAGGGCGAGTCCGGCTCGGCGGCCCGGGCCCGGGGCGAGGGGGAGAGGACGGAGCAGAGCTGAGGCTGCGACGATGCTCGCGCTGCACGAGTGGGGGGATCCCGCGGCTCCGGCCCTGCTCTTAGTCCACGGCCTGACGGAGTCGGCCGCCGCCTGGCCCGACGCGGTGGCCCGCTGGTCCTGCCGGTACCACGTCCTGGCGGTGGACCAGCGGGGGCACGGGGTGTCCCCGCGGTGGGACGATGAGGCCCTGGCCCGAGCGCCGCAGACCATGCAGGAGGACCTTGAGCGGGTGCTCTCCTCGTTGGCGGAGCCGCCGGTCGTCGTGGCGCACAGCCTGGGAGGGCTCATGTCGCTGCGAGCGGGCGCTGCCCGGCCCGACCTGGTCCGGGCACTGGTCCTGGAGGACGTCGCGCGCCCCACCGGGCACTGGGGTCCGGCCCCCTGGTTCGTGGAGCACCAGGAGCGGTTCCTGGACGCGTTCGCCGACGGCGGCGCGGCCGAGCGGGAGCGCATGCGGCGCGAATCCTCGTGGAGCGATGCCGAGATCGAGGGGTGGGCCGGGTGCAAGGGGCGGGTCGACCGCCGCTACATCCGCGAGGGCACCTATCTCGGCGAGGCCGACCTCGTCAGTGCGGTCAACCGGCTGACGGTGCCGACGCTGTACCTCGCACCCCGCCACGGGGACATGGCCCCGGACCCCTCCGAGGTGACCAATCCGCTCGTGCGCCTGGTGCTGCTCGACGGCGTCGGCCACTGCGTGCGGCGGGACGACCCGGAGGCCTACCACGGACTGGTCGACCCCTTCATCGAGGAGGCCTTCGGCGACGCGGGCAGGTGACCCGCCCCCGGGGCCCGGCGCGCCGACGGACGGAGCGCCGGGCCCCGGGGGAAGTCCGCAGCGCAGTTACGGAGGCGCCCGCCTCCCAGTGCGCGCTCCCGCTCCCGGGGGAGTCGGTTGACGGCGTCACGGGTACGGCGGGCACCGCCTGCGCGCCCCCGCCCCCCGGGGGGGGGAGTCGGTCGACGGCGACCGCGACGTCGCCGTCGGCGTCGCCCGAGCCCCGCCCCGCACTACCTCGGTCTCGACCGCGCCAGCCCGGAGTCGGCGGGGACCTTGCGGATCGCGGACCCGTCGTCGCCCTTGCCGCCGTTCCCGTGCGGATCCTCGTCCCGGCGTCGGTGCGCTCATTCGAGTCGGTCTTGCGGGCAGGGGCCGGGGAGCCGGGCGCGCCCCGGCCACGGGCACCGGTGAGGGCACCCCGGGCCGGGTCCCGGCGGAAACCTGGACTCCGCCACGCCCCTCGTCCGCACCGCCGCGCCGGGAAGGCGCTGGCGGCGCAGGAACGACTCGCGGGCCTCCTCACGGCTGGATCCCGCCGCGCCGGAGCACCGCCCGGGCCGCGAGCACGTCACTTGACCCGCGAGATCGTCGGGTAACCGCCGAGATCGTCACTCAACCCGCGAGAACGTCTGCTAGAGGTACGTGCTCGCGGGTCAAGTGACGTGCTCGCGGACCTGGTCGGGATGAGCCGGGACGGGGATCGGGATCAGGCCCGCGATGGCGTGCACGACACCCGGACCGGCCCCGGGCCGGCGCGAGCACGTCCTGCGTCCGCGCCGCCGGCCTCCCCGACTCCCGGGTCGGCGCGGCCGGCTCCGAGTCTGCGCAGATCCGGTCGAGGCGGGCCAGGACCGGGGTGCTCATCTTCGGCGGATACCAGCTCCTGGACGGGGTCCGGGCCGGGGCGGGCTTGCGTAATTCCGGGTCCGCTCAAAGGAATCACGGGGCCGGGACCGGGGCGGGCTTGCGCAATGCGAGCCCAGCGCGACGCGGTCCACCCCGCCTCGCACCGTGCGAGCCCAGCGCGACGGAATCCGCCCCGGCTCGATTCTTGCGAGCCCGCCTCGCACAATGCGAGCCGAGGTGACATCACCAATTCGACTCCCCCCGGGGGGGCGGGGCTCGGGCGACGCCGACGGCGACGTCGCGGTCGCCGTCGACCGACTCCCCCGGGAACGGGAGCGCGCACTGGGAGGCGGGCGCCTCCGTGACTGCGCTGCGGACTTCCCCGGGGGCGGAGACCCGCGGAGGGCCCGGACCCGGCGGACACCGGAGCCCTCCTCGCCAAGAGACTCGGCTCGAAATTCCAAGACTGTTCCGGCCCGGTGAAAAATACTCAATACCGCTCCTCAAAAATTTGTTCGGACGCCCGCTGAATAAATTTCGCGGCGCCGAGCCCCTCGCGAGGGGCCTCGACGAGTCGCGCCGTCAATTTTTTGTAAAATACCGATTTTTTCCCTAGCCTGTGCGCATGAATCACAATTTCGGTGAGCGGCGCGGCGTCAAGCCGGCGCCCTTCGGTGCAACGAGCGGGAGAAAGTATCCCGCGGGGATCGCGTCGGGACCGTCATCATGGCGCCCCTCGGCGCAACGGGCGGGCACGACTTGGACACGTCGGCGGCGTCGTCGGCGCACGGTGCTCTGCGGTGCAACGGGCGGACAACTCCGCAAGATGGCGGACGCCGCGGCGGGAAGCGCACGGTGAGCACGACGCAGCGCCCGGGCGCCGACCAGTGGTTCCGCGGGTGGGTCCGGCCCTGCCTGCTGTCCCGCTGGGGCGGGCTCGCGGCATACGCCGTTGTCGCCGTGCTCGGACAGGTCGCCGCCGCCGGCGTCCCGTGGCTCACCGGATCGGCGGTGAACATCGCGGTCGGGTCGGACGCCTCCATGCCGCTGACCCGCATGGCGCTGCTCCTGCTCGCCCTCATCGCCGTCTCCGGGTGCCTCGGGGTCCTGCAGGTCGTCATCGCCGAGACGCTGTCGACGGCCGTCGCGCGCGACACCCGGGACGCGCTCTTCCGGGGGATCCTGCGCCGCGGGCGGGGACGGAGCGCATTCTCGCCGGGCGACCTCACGGCGCGGCAGATCGGGGACTCCATCGAGGTGGGTCTGCTCGTGTCGCCGGGCGGCGACCTCCTCGTCGAGATGGTGCTCGGGGCGCTGGTGCCCCTGATCTTCATCGCCCTGATCAGCCCGCAGCTGCTGCTGATGCCGCTGATCTTCTGCGCACTCTTCTGGTGGGCGATGGCGGCGCACACCCGACGGCTCAGCGGGGTGTCGGCCGATGAGCGGGAGCTCAACGGCGCACTGAACAGCACGGTCGCCGAGACCCTGGGCTCCATGCAGACCCAGATCCTCACGGGGGCGTCGGTCGCATCGGTCAACCGGGTGCTCGAAATGGCCCGGGCCCACCGCGACACGGCCGCGCGACAGCACAGGAGCAACGCGCGCTTCATGCCCGCGCTGATCTTCGTCGTCATGCTGCTGCTGGCCGCCGGGCACGCACTGGTGCTGCTGCACCGCGGGGACATCTCACCGGGCGCGGCCGTGGCCTTCCTGGGCCTGTTCGCCGCCTTCCGCGGGGCGCTGCAGACGGGCTCCGCCTCAACCGGATTCATCAACGCCGGCAGGGCCGCCGCGCGCCGCGTATGGGAGGTGCTCGTGGACCTGCGCGACGGCGCCCGGGGCGAGGGCGCCGGTCGGGCGGTCGCCGGCGACATCCTTCTCGAGGGGGCCACGGTGCGCCTGGGCGGCCGGACCGTGCTGGACCACGTGGACCTGCACGTGCCGGCCGGCGCCCACCTGGCTCTCCTGGGGTCCACCGGCAGCGGGAAATCGACCCTCGCCCGCCTGATCACCGGTGAGCTGCTGCCGGACGAGGGGCGCGTGCTGATCGACGGCGCCTCCGCCGGTGACCTCGCCGCGGACGCCTCGGTGTCCCGGGTCGCCGTCGTGCCCCAGCACACCCACATCTTCTCGCGCACCATCGGGGAGAACATCGCTCTCGGGGCGCGCGGGGCCGACCCGGCCTCCATCGAGGCGGCCGCGCGCAGGGCGCGCCTGGACGATCTGCTCGACACGCTGCCCGCCGGCCTGGGAACCCGGGTCGCCGAGGCGGGCACGACCCTGTCGGGAGGGCAGCGCCAGCGCATCGGCCTGGCCCGGGCGCTGATCACGCGACCCGCCGTCCTGGTCCTCGACGACTGGACCTCCGCGGTGGACCCGCGGACGGCGGAGAGCCTGCGCGCCGTCGTGCGCACCAGACCCCGGCCGACGGTGATCGAAATCACCAACCGGGTCGCCGACGCGATCGAGGCCGACCTGGTGGTCATCCTGCACCGCGGTGCGGTGATCGCCATGGGCGCGCCGGACGAGCTGGGGGAGAGCTCGGCCGTCTACCGCCGGCTCCTGGCCTCCACCCGGGCGAGCGCAGCGGACAGGTCACCGAAAGGAGCCGCATCATGGGACTTCTAGACGCGCTCGAGGCGCAGGCGCCCGGCACGGCATACGCGGAGGCGGCCCTCGTCCGCCGCGTGGCGCGCGAGGCGCGCGAGGACCGGGGGCGGCTGCTCGCCGCGGGGGCCCTGGGGCTGCTGGTCGGCCTGGCGAACGCCGCCCTGCCGTTCCTCACCACCGCCGCTCTCGAGGCGGCGGTGACTGACCGCGGCACGACCCGGGTCCTCGCGCTGCTGGCCATCGGCGCCCTCGTGGGGAGCGCCGGCTGGGCGCTGGGCGTCGTCAGCGGCGGATTGGCCGGTGCCGCCTCGGAGAACCTGGTGCTCCGGCTGCGCCGCGCCCTTCTGCGGGCGCTCCCCGAGAAGGGGCTCGCCTTCTTCCAGTCGCACGCCACGGGCGAGCTCGCGTCGCGCGCGGTGGTCGACACCGCTCAGGCGGGCGGCATGATCCGCACAATGGTGGGAGCGCTCGGCGACGCCGCGCTGGTCATCGGCCTGTCGGCCGTCCTGCTCGTGATCGACCCGGAGCTCGGCGCCGTGACGCTCGCGCTCGGCGCGCTCATCTGCGCGGTCACCTTCATGTTCCGCAGGGCGAGCCGCGTCCGCGCCCGACGCATGGCGCAGGCCACCGGCGCGCTCGCCGGTCACGTCCTCGAGATCACGGCCGGTGCCGAAGTGATCCGGTCATTCGGCGCGCAGACGCCGGCCGAGCGCGAGTTCGACGAGCTGCACGGCAGGTGGTACCGCGCGACGCTCGCCGTGAACAGGCTCTTCAGCGGGATCTTCCCCGCGCTGGTGGCCCTCACCGGTTGCGCCACCGTGTCCGTCGTGGCCGTCGGCGGCCCGAGGGTCGCGGACGGGAGCCTGGCCCTGCCGACGTGGTTCCTCTTCCTCCAGTGCGTCGCCCTGTTCTGGGGCCCGATCACCGGCCTGTCCTCGGTGTGGAGCTCCGTGCAGTCCGGCCTGGCCTCCGCCGAGCGCGTCTTCTCGGTGATCGACGAGCAGCCCCAGGGGCTGCTCACCGGGACCGTCGCGCCCGGGGACCTGAGGGGCCGGATCGAGATGGACGACGTGTCGTTCCGGTACGCCGGTGCGGCCGACGACCAGCTCCGCAACGTGTCCCTGTCGGTCGAACCGGGGGAGCGGATCGCCGTCGTCGGGCCGACGGGCGCCGGCAAGACCACCCTGCTCAAGCTGCTCCTCGGGGCGTTCGGCGACTATCGCGGCGACATCCGGTTCGCCGGGATCGAGCTGCGGGACATCGACCCGGCCGCCCTGCGCCGGGGCATCGGGGTGGTCACCCAGGAGGTCCACCTCTTCGAAGGATCCGTCGCGGACAACATCGCGGCCGGACTCCCCGGGGCGACCCGGGAGCAGGTGGAGGCGGTCTGCGCCCGGCTGGCCGGCGGCGAGTGGGTGACGCTGTTCGACCGGGGGCTCGACACCGGGCTCCGGCACAACGGCGCCCGGCTGTCGGCCGGACAGCGCCAGCTCATCGTCCTGGCGCGCGTGCTGCTCCAGGACCCGGACATCCTCGTGCTCGACGAGCCCACCTCCAACCTCGACCCCTTGACCGACTGGAGCGTGCAGCAGGCGCTGAGCGATGCCGCCCGCGGGCGGACCTGCATCATGGTCGCCCACCGGCCCCAGACGCTGTACTGGGTGGACCGCGTGATCGTCGTCCGCAACGGCGCCGTCGAGGCGCAGGGCCGGGCCGATGAGGTCGAGGTCCGGGACGGGGACCTCGGGGGGACCCGATAGCGCAGCAGCGCCAAGGGCCCGCGGGGCTCGGGGGTGTGGGGCTCAGTGGCGCTTCGCCGTCCAGGGCTCCACGCGCAGGGGGAATCCCTCGGGGATCTTCAACGGCCGAACGGTGTCGCCGTCGGTGAGCGAGGGGTCGTCCGGGGCGTCGAGGACGCGCACGTCCCGCCCGTCCAGCCGCACCTGCAGGAAGCGGGTCTCGGTCTGGGACTGGTCGATGGACCAGTGCAGGGTGCTCGTGACCCGGGCCCCGGGCGGCAGGAGCCAGGAGACCGGGGCCGCCTGCGCCGCGTCCGGGGAGGGCTCCCGCCCGTCCTCGTCAACCAGGACGACGGGCACGTCGAGGACCCGGCCGGCGTCGTCGACGACGGAGACCCGCGGCCAGCCGCTGATCGCGCAGTCGGCGGTCGAGGCGTTCGTCGCCGCGATGACCGAGTACCTCTTGCCGCCCAGGCTCGCCCCGTCCACGACGTGGGTGAGGAAGAGGTCCCCCGCCCGGCAGGCCGGGGCGGGCGCGGCGGCGACGGGCGTCGGCGATTCGCCCGGTTCGGCCGCTTCGCCCGGTTCGGCGGGTTCTGAGGGCTCTGCGGCGGGGCCGAGGGCGCGGGGCGTCGGCGGCGGGCTCGGAGGCGGATGCGCCGCCGCGACGGCGCGCGCCGCCCGGAGGGCGGACTCGTCGACGCGCTCGTCATGGGCGTGGACCCAGGACGCCGTCGGAATGCTCGCCGCGCTCGTGGTCAGGGCCAGCGCCAGAAGGGCGCAGGCCTCCCGGTAGCGCCGGGGGCGCGCCGTATGCCGCACGCACAGCGCCGCCGCGGCGGCGAGGACGGCGAGCGCCCCCAGGGCGAGGGCGCCCACCACGGCCCGCGGCCACCACGACGGCTGCAGGGGCACGACGGCGAGCACTGCGCCGGTGACCGGATCGACGACGTCGCAGGTGGTCACCCCGTGGTGGCTGCCCGCGACGACCTGCTTCTCGGGAAGCTCGAGCACGTTGAGGGCGCAGTCCTCGAACGGGTCGAAGAGGGCGAGCGGGCTGCTGAAGACCAGTAGGAGCGCCGTCTGCGAGAGTGCGACGAGGGTGACGGCGATCCCGGTCAGGTGCACCGCGGCCGTCAGCGCCCAGCGGCGCAGGCGGGACGGCGGGGGCGGTTCCATGATGGAAGCATGGCACTGCGCCGATCACCGGCGGCGCACAATAGTATCAGTGCCGGGCACGCGCACCCGTCGCCCGGCGGGAGCCGCCGCGGCACTCTTGGGGTGTCGCGGGAGCCGCCGCGGCACGACCACAACGGAGTGACTGATGCAGCGCCTCGCACCGCCCAGGATCCTCATCCCGGGACTCATCGCCATCGCCGTCTTCATGACCGGCGACGGCTTCGAACTGACCTTCCTGTCCAAGTACCTCGTCGTCTCCCTCGGCTTCGCGGCCGCCCGGGCCTCCAGCGTCATCACCGCCTACGGGCTCATGGCCGCCCTGTCAGGCTGGGCCTCGGGCGTCCTCGCCGAGACCTTCGGGGTGCGCCGCATGATGCTCATCGGCGCGGGCCTGTGGATCACGGTCCACCTGCTCCTCCTCACCGTCGCCATCCCCAGCGGCTCCTACCCGCTCGTCCTCGCCGTCTACGCCGTCCGCGGGCTCGCCTACCCGCTGTTCATCTACTCCTTCATCGTCTACATCACCCAGAAGATCCCGGCGGCCACGCGGGCCTCGGCCATGGGCTGGTTCTGGACGGCGTACTCCGTCGGCATCGGCTGCCTCGGCTCGTGGATCCCCGCCCGCACCGTCCCCGCCATCGGCGAGTACCGCACGCTGTGGTTCTCGCTCGCCTGGACCGTCGCCGGCGCGCTCATCTGCCTGTTCCTGGTAGCCAGGGGGGAGCAGGAGCCCGGGAGCAGGACGCAGGGGCTGTGCGACACGCTCATCGAGCTCTCCGCGGGCGTGACCATCCTCGGCCGCAACCGGCAGGTCGCGCTGACCGCCGTCGTGCGCGTCATCTGCAATCTCAGCCTCTACGGCTTCCCCGTCATGATGCCGCTCTACCTCACCGGGGCCTACGGGGAGGGCTGGTTCACCATGAGCCAGTGGATGACGATCTGGGGCATCCAGTTCGCCGTCACCGTCTTCGGCAACCTCTTCTGGGGCTGGATCGGGGACCGCTTCGGCTGGATGCGTCAGATGCGCTGGTACGGGTGCTGGTTCTGCGCGGCCGCCACCCTCGCCTTCTACTACGCGCCCCGGGTGTTCGGCGCGAACCTCCTCGCCCTGACGGGCGCCGCCGTCCTGCTGGGCATGGGCGTGACCGCCTTCGTGCCCATGGGCGCCGTCTTCCCCGCCCTCGCGCCGAAGGAGCAGGGGGCCGCCATCTCCGTCAACAACCTCGCCTCGGGCCTGACGACCTTCGCCGGACCGGGCCTGGTCACCCTGCTCCTGCCGGTCGTCGGGGTCGGCGGCGTGTGCTGGGCCTACGCCGCCCTCTACCTCACCGGTTCCCTCATCACCGTGTGGATCCGCCCGTCCCAGCCGGGCTTCGACGAGCGCGGCCGCCGTCTGCCCGCCGCCCCGAACGCCACGAACGCCCCGGACGCCCCGGAGGGTTCGGGCGCCCCGGAGGGTCCGGAGGATCCGGGTGCGCAGGCCCCGGCCCGCGCCCTCATCGGGGCCGCCGCCTGAGTCCGACGCCGGACTCGCCACCGACCCCGTCATCCGCCTCCCACCCGCCACCGCCCGCATCCGCGCACCCGATCCGCCACCGACCGCATTGCCCGCCTCACTCACCATCACCCGCACAGGAGAAGAACCATGAAGGCCGTCGTCCTTGAGAAGCAGCACGTCATCAACGTCCGCGAGGTCCCCGGGGACCTCGTCTGCGGGCCCGGGCAGCTGCGCATCGCCCCGCACACCGTCGGCATCTGCGGCTCCGACGTCCACTACTACACGCACGGGCGCATCGGACGCTACGTCGTCGAGGCGCCCATGATCCTGGGCCACGAGGCCTCCGGCGTTGTGACGGGGGTCGGCGAGGGCGTGGAGGGCTTCGCCGTCGGCGACCGCGTGGCCATGGAGCCCGGCGTGCCCGACACCGGCTCGCGCGCCGCCCTGGCCGGCATGTACAACGTCGACCCCGCCGTCTGCTTCTGGGCCACCCCGCCGGTGGACGGCTGCCTCGTCGAGGAGGTCGTCCACCCGGCCGCCTTCACCTACCACCTGCCCGACAACGTCTCCTTCGCCGAGGGCGCCCTCATGGAGCCCCTCGCCGTCGGCATGCACGCCGCCACCAAGGCCCGCATCCGCCCCGGCGACGTCGCCGCCGTCTCGGGCGCCGGCACGATCGGCCTGCTCACCGCCGCCGCGGCCCTGGCCGGGGGCGCCTCCAAGGTCATCATCTCCGACGTCTCCCCGGTCAAGCTGGAGATCGCCTCCCGCATCCCCGGCACCGTCACCGTCGACGGGCGCGAGCGCCGGCTCCTCGACGTCGTGGGCGAGCAGACCGCCGGCTGGGGCGCCGACGTCGTCTTCGAGTGCTCCGGCCACCCCAGCGCCTACGCCGACCTGTGGAAGATCGGCGCGCCCGGCAACCGGACCGTCCTCGTGGGCATCCCCGTGGACCCCGTGCCCGTCGACGTCACCGAGGTGCAGGCGCGCGAGACGACCATCGAGAGCGTCTTCCGCTACGCCAACGTCTACCAGCGCGCCATCGACCTGGTGGCCGCCGGGAAGATCGACCTGACGCCCTTCATCACGCAGACCTTCGACATGGACCACGCCGTCGACGCCTTCGACCGCGTCGCCGAGGGCCGCCCCGGCGACGTCAAGATCCAGATCACCGTCGGCTGAGCCGCCGTGCCGGACGGGCCGGGAACGAGGAGTTGAACGATGAACGCCGTGGTGCCGGCTCCGTCGTCGCCTCCGCCCTCCCCGGCCCGCCGCGCGGCCGACCCCGCCGCTGGTCCGCGCGCGACCTCGCTCACGGCGCCCGCCGGCGCCGTCGACGCCGGGGTCGGAGACCTGGAGGTGGTGGTCCCGGACCTCGGTTCGACGGTGCGCTGGTCCCGGCACGGCTACCCGACGCCGCTCGCCCGCTGGCACCACCACCCCGAGATCGAGTTCCACCTCATCGTCGCCTCGCACGGGCAGATGATGGCCGGGGACCGCACGCTCGACTTCGCCCCCGGCCAGGTCACGCTCATGGGCCCCCATCTGCCCCACAACTGGCTGAGCGACCTGGTGCCGGGGGAGAGCCTGGAGCAGCGGGACGTGGTGTGCCAGGTCCTGCCCGAGCGGCTCGCCGGGGCGGCACGGGCCCTGCCCGAACTGGCGGACTTCAAGGCGCTCGTGGACAGGTCGCGGCGCGGCATCGTCCTGAGCGGGACGGCGGCCGCGGACGCGGCCGAGCTGCTCGTCGCCATGGGGCGGCGGCGGGGACTGGGCCGGCTGGGCTGCCTGCTCGCCCTGGCCGACGTCTTCCTCGGCGCCCCGGAGGGGCAGTGGGCGCAGATCGTCTCCGAGGGCTACGTCCCCAGCCTCGATGACGCCACCGCCCGCAGGGTCAACGAGGTGCTCGCCTACATCGAGGACAACCTCGACGGCGAACTGTCGGTCGGGGAGGCGGCGGCGCGCCTGGCCATGAGCCCCTCCGCCTTCTCCCGCTTCTTCCACACCACCGCGGGGATCACCTTCTCCGCCCTCGTGCGCCGACGGCGGATCGCCCGGGCGTGCCATCTGCTGCGCCGCACCGATCTGCCCGTCGCCCGCATCGCGGGGCTGAGCGGCTACGTCAACCTGGCGAATTTCAACCGGCGCTTCCGCGACGAGACCGGAACGACCCCCACCGGCTACCGGCGGCGGAAGCGGGCGGCTCTCGACGGCGCGGCCCCGGCGTGACGCCGCTCGGATCGCGCTACCGGCGCCGCCGGTGCCTGCGCCAGTGGCCGACCAGGCCGACCGTCAGGGCCACGGGCCAGGCCAGCATGGGCCCGTAGCACAGGGAGAAGACGACGAGCTGGGCGGACCCCATGCCCTCGACGGGCGTCCAGGACGGCGGGTCGCGCAGGAGTGCCAGGGTGAAGGTCAGGGCGACGTCGTAGACGATGAGGTAGAGCAGGAGGTTGCCCGCACCGCCCACGATGACGGGCAGTCGGCGGGGGACCGCCCGTCCGCCCGCGCCCGGCACCCATGGCGGGAGCCTCTCGCCCCATGGCCGGCACAGTCCCAGGCAGGCCAGGGCGGCGCCGACCTGGATCAGCTCCAGGGCCACGACGTAGGCGATCCCGCCCGCGCTGGTGCGGAAGAGGTCCGCCCGCCCGAAGCCCACGTCCGCCCCGGCCAGCATCGCCGCCCGCCAGGCGACCGAGGGCAGCGGGCACAGGAACGCCGTCCAGCACGCGGCCGCGGCCCACGGCTGCACCGGCGCGGCGTCCGGCTCCGGGGCGGGCGGGGGAATGGTTTTAGAGTTCATAGTCAAAAACTAGTCGGATTCGGCGCCGCCGCAAAGGCCCGGGCGCGCCCGCGAACGACGGCGGGCCGCGGGCGGCGCGGTTGCGCGGGCGCGCTCGCGGGCGCCGTCGTCGGACTCGGGAATCGCGGATCGTCGCGGCGGCCGAGTGAGTGCAGTCACCGGTAGGGTGAGCCCATGTCGCGCTACATCGAGCTCCACCCCGTCAACCCCCAGGCCCGTCTCATCGACAAGATCGTCACGGTGATCCGCGACGGCGGCCTGGTCGCCTACCCGACCGACTCCGGGTACGCCCTGGCCTGCGCGCCGGGCAACAAGGAGGGCATGGACCGCATCCGCACGATCCGCCGGCTGTCCGACAAGCACAACTTCACCTTCGTGTGCGCCAACTTCGCCCAGGTCGGACCGCTGGCCATCGTCGGCAACAACGCCTTCCGGCTCATCAAGCGACTCACCCCCGGACCGTGGACCTTCATCCTCAAGGGCACCAAGGACGTTCCCCGGATGACGCTCAACCCCAAGAAGCACACGCTCGGCGTGCGCATCCCCGACCACGCCATCTCCCAGGCCCTGCTCGCCGGCTTCGGCGGGCCGCTGCTGTCCTCGACCTTCATCAGGCCCGGCAACGAGGAGCCCGAGTCCTCCGGGTGGGAGATCGAGGAGTCCTTGGGGCACCTCATCGACGTCGTCATCGAGGGCCCGGTCGGGTCGACCGAGCCGACCACCGTCGTCGACCTGACCGACGACGTCCCCGAGGTCGTGCGCGCCGGCGCCGGAGACGCCGGCCTGCTGTAGACGCCCCGGCCGATCCCGACGACCGCCGCGGCCGTACCGGGATCTTGACGCGCGCGGGAGCGTTCATGGCAATTCGCCGCCCCGCCCCGCCGCCGCGACCCGGGCGCGTCGTCGGACCATCCGCCGCTGACGCACTCGCATCCGCCGACGGCATGCCCGACGTCGCTGAGGCGTCGAACGGGCCGTCATCGGCTGACGCTGATGGGGGTAGGTCGGTGCGTTCAGCGGCCGGCTGTCGGGGCCTGGTCGTGCTGTTCTCGCACCGCTATCCTGATCACATGGATGTTCAAGTCGATGTTGCCGAGGTCGAGGTTCATCTGTCCGAGCTCCTCGCACGGATCGAAGCCGGTGAGGAGATAACGTTGACGCGTGCGGGGCGCCCTGTGGCGACGCTCAGGCCCCTTGAACCTCCAGCGCGGAGGGTCTTCGGGGGTCGTCCCGACCTCAAGATCCCGGACGAGTTCTTCTTCGAGCCCCTGGCGGACGAGGAACTCGCCCTGTGGGAGTAGTGACCTCGATGGGGCTCCTTCTGGACACTCATGTTGTAGTGTGGCTCGTCACGAACCCAGGACGACTGAGACCCGTAGTTCTCGATGTACTTGCGGATTCGCGACAAGTGCTATTCGTATCGGCTATCAGTGCATACGAGGTGGCTCAAAAGGTTCGACTGGGAAAATGGCCTCAGGCGGAGTCTCTTTCACTGGATTGGGATGAGTTGGTGGCGAGCACGGATGCCCTGAGCCTTCCTCTGGAATCTGCCGATGCATTGATGGCCGGTCGACTCTCTTGGGATCATCGGGATCCTTTCGACCGCCTCATTGCGGCCCAGGCGATGAGACGCGGATACCAGTTGGTCAGTGCTGATCGCGTCTTCCGCTCTCTCGACGGGCTGCTGCTGCTGTCCGCATGACTGAGGCGGTCTCAACTGGCATGACGCTCGATTGATGGCGTGGTGAACAGTTGCGGTCCCCTCTCCGTTGAGGCTGTTATCACGGTTATTCTTCACCTGGATCTGCGGGCCTGGTCCGACACCCATAGGGATAGTGAGCCTTTCTCACCAGAACTGGCGGTGCGGGAGGGCGATGATCGGCGTGGTAGTGCGGGAAGGATGGGTGCCGAAGTGGGGGTGGTGCGCACGGGGCCGCGCCGCCCTGCGTCGTCCCAGGCCCTCTCACGCAATCACGCCGATTCGGGCCGGCTCTAGGATTTTTCCGATGAGAAAGGCTCGGCGAGTCTTTCATTCCCGGCTCGTCCCGTGATCCTTCTGACGAGAAAAACTCTATGTTATAATCATGATGTGGATCGTAACTGTTTAATTGCCGACCACAGCTTACTGACCACAACGGCGTATGAGGGGAACGATGAATGACTTTCTGACTCTCGACCCCGACGGTCGAGTCGCCGACCACGAGGGCAAGACCCTGGACTACAAGCTCGATCTGTCCGGACCCGAGGGAGTGCTGCGCACAGTCGTGGCCTTCGCCAATTCTGCGGGCGGGCGCCTCGTCATCGGCGTGGCGGATGATCGCAGCGTCGTCGGCATCGATGATCCCGTGACGGCCGAGATGCGACTGGCCAATCTCATTGCGGACTCGATACGCCCCCAATTGCTTCCCACCATCGAACTCATCACCCTCGATGGCAGGACCGTACTCGTCGCCAACGTGCCGGTCGGGGGGCAGCGCCCATATTATCTGAAGGAGGCGGGCCGATACGGCGGCGCCTATGTACGCCTCGGCTCCTCCAACCGGCGGGCCACCAGGCTGTTGACGGACGATCTCGCCCGGGGGGCGGGCTCGCGGACCTTCGATCGGCAGATCAACCCGCAGGCCGATATCGACGACATCGACCCGCTGGTGCTGGAACGGCTTCTCGGCCGGCCCATCGGAGAGGAGGAACTGCTCACCCTGGAACTGGTCGGACGCGAGAACGGGCGTCTGCGCCCGACCAACGCGGGCCTGCTCGTCGCCTGCCCCAGTCCTCAGCGCTTCTTCCCCCACGCGTGGGTGCAGTGCGGCCGATTCCGCGGCCGCGACGGGCTCGACCTCGTCGACCAGGCGGATGTGCGCGGTCCGCTCCCCCTCGCCGTCGACGAGGTCATGTCCTTCCTGCAGCGCCATCGGTTCCTGCGGGCCGAATTCGGGGCGGGCGACCCGGAGTGGAACTGGAGGCGCAGGGACGTCTCCTCCATCCCGGAGGCCGCGATCCGCGAACTGGTCGTCAACGCCCTCGTCCACTCCAGCTACTCCTACGGCGGCACCGCCATCAAGGTGGTCTTCTACGACCGGACCATCGTCGTCGAGAGCCCCGGCGGGCTCGTGCCCGGCGTGACCATTGAGCAGATCACCCACGGCGTGTCCGTCCAGCGCAATCCGGCGCTCGCCCGCGTCTTCCGCGAGGCCGGGCTCGTCGAGCTGTGGGGGATGGGGCTGCGCACCGTCATCCGGGACCTGACCGATGGGGGCTACGAGCCGCCTGACATCGAGGAACTGCACGAACGGCTGCGGATCACCGTCCGCATCCCCGACCACGACCCGCGATACTTCACTCCGGTCCGGCCCCGGAAGACCGCGGGCGCGAGCGGCGAGACGGGCGCCCGCGTGAGCAACTCGAGTGAGCAGGTGAGCAAGTCGGATCACCAAGTCGAGTCACCAAGTCACCAAGTCGAGTCACCAAGTCACCAAGTCGGGCGGCTCGACGAATCTGCGCTCGAGGTCCTCACCGCCGTGAGCGAGCGGGACATGTCCCGCTCGGAACTGCTCACCGGGCTCGGACTGACCAACGAGACGCGCAATGCGCGCCGCCACCTCGATCCTCTTCTCGAAGCCGGGCTTATCGAGCGGACCGTCCCCGACAGGCCGAACAGCCGCCTCCAGCGCTACCGGATCACCGACGCCGGCCGCGCCCGCCTGAACAGTCCACCCGGACCCGCCGAATAGCCCCGCCAATGAGCCCGCACTCCGGTCGAGGCGACCGGGGGAGAGGGGGAGGGCGGGCCCGGCGCCGTCGTCGCCGTGACGGGCGCCGCGCACCGCGGGGCCCGTCAGTCGGCGTTCGCGCTCCAGGCGCGGAGCTCCTCCTCGACCACGGACCTCGCCCACTGCCGGCTCGTCCCCGGCTCCTCCTGGACGAGGTGGAAGGCCAGTCCGTCGACGACGACGTGGAGCCTGCGGGCGCGCTCGTCGAGCCGCTCCTCGCCCGCGTCGGGGCGGATGCGGGTGAGGAGGCGCCGGCAGAGGCGGTAGAGCTCGTCCCGGGCGCGGTCCCGGATCCGCAGGAGCCCCCGGTCCGCCCCCGCCTCCGCGATGAGCGCGACATTGATCTCCATCTCGGCGCGGCTCGCCGAGTCCGTGGGGACCAGGTGGAGCAGGACCTCGGTCGCGTAGGCCAGGGTGCTCTGATCGGTTGGCACCGCCCGGACGCGCCGGGTGACATTGTCGATCATCAACTCGGCCGCGGAGGTGAGCAGGGCGCTGCGGGTCGGGAAGACGTGCCGGAGCGACCCCACCGACACACCCGCGGCGGCGGCGACCGTGCGGAGGGACACCGCCGAGACGCCGTGGTGGTGGATCACGGACCACAGCGCCTCGACGAGTTCGGCCTTGCGGGCGGCGCGGTCGATTCTGCGGGGCATGATCGTATGGTAGCACGATCGTGCTACCATACGATCATGAATGACGATCCGGATGCGGCGGCCGCTCCAGATGCGGCGGATGCGGCCGCCCCGACCCGGCGGGAGGCGCTCGCGAGGGCGCTCATCGGCTGGGTGGTGCTGACCCTGGGGGTCGAGTTCTCGATAACGATCGCGCGGCTCGTAAGCGACTGGGTCGCGGCGGGCCCCGCCTTCGTCCCCGTGCTCCAGGCGGTCCTGACCCCGATGATCGTCGTCCCCGCCGTCGTGATCCTCCGACGGCGGCTCGATCGCAGGCCCCTCCGAGGAGCCGGGGGAATCGGCCTGGCCCGACGCTGGCCGGCCACGGCCGTAACGGGTGCGGCCGTCGGCCTCGGCGCCGGGGCGCTGGTGTGGGCCCCGGCGTTCTGGGCCGGCTGGATCCGCCTCGAACGCCTCGATCCGACGGCGCTCATCATCTTCCTCGCGGTCAACACCGTCGTCCTGCTGCTGTACGAGGCCCTGCCCGAGGAACTGGCTCTGCGCGGCTACGGATGGTCCACGATGCGCGAGGCGTGGTCCCCGCTCACGGCCACCGCGACCATCACGGTGCTCTTCTGCCTCAACATGGTCCCGGGGAACCTCATCCGGGCGGCGGCCTCGGCCCTCCTCCCCGGCGTCGAGATGACGGGCTTCCCTCTGGCGCCGAGCGGAGCCGATCCCATCGTCTACCTGACGCAGATGCTCATCTTCGGTCTCGCCCTCATCGCGGCCCGACGCCTCCCGCTTCCGGGTGCGCTCACCGCCGCGATCGCCTTCCACGTCACCGTCCTGACCGTCAACCGTGTGCTTCTGGGCGGCCTGAGGTGGATCGATTCCGGAGTCAGAACCGGGCTCGCCGCCCCGGAGGTCGCCGCCCTCACCCTCGTGTACCCCGTGGTCGGCGGCGTGCTCTTCATCCTCATCCGACGGTGGCTGGAGCGTCGCACCGGGATCCGCGCCGGGGCCAGTGGCCCGACGGAGCGATAACGCCCGCGCCGCGAGCGCGCCCGCGCCCCGCCGATCGCCCGCGCTCGCGGTCATCGAACGCCCCCGCCCGCGCCGGGGGAGCGCCGGCGGTCCGCGGCC
>ERZ772973.350-NODE-350-length-24143-cov-82.9575_pt1 | contig 24143 bp, 17 predicted proteins | sample MGYA00580672_ERZ772973 | MGnify/ENA primary metagenome ERZ772973 (study PRJEB29015, sample SAMEA2737938) | human oral metagenome | biome: human oral; feature: human-associated habitat; material: dental | place: China | collected 2152 ...
GGTACAGTGCCGCCTCGATTGTGAGATTGAGGGACTCCTCCAGCAGGGCGCAGCGTTCGAAGATCGAATCGATTGCGGCGGCTTTGCGTTTGAGCACTCGGGCGAGGGGAACGTTGATATCCGTCGCCCTCTCAGGCTGACCAACTTGCCTGTAGAGATCCTGCGCCTGCTGATAGGCGTCCACTGCGCCGTTGAGATCGCCGGTCGCAGATCGACAGTTCCCGATCAATCTCAAACAGGAGGCTTGATCATCTTTCGTGTGGTCTACGTGTTCGGGGCGCCGGAACACCTCCAGGGCGCGAGTGAAATGGTTGGGGAATACGGCCTCGTTCAGGTTGACCAGACAGGCGCCGATACCTTGCACGCATCGCGCCCCGGTTCGCTCGGCTTCAATACGGTCCGCTTCAGGAGTGTGCTGATCAAGTAGGGCCAGGGCCCGCTCGAAGCGCTTCAGCGCACCCCGCCAATCACCCAATTTCCCCAGCACAATACCGCTGCTATACAGGCAGCCAGCCTGGTCGCGCTCGCTGCCGGAAACCCCCCGGAACAAAGTTAGAGCCCGATCGAAGCGCTCCAGCGCACTCCGCCAATCACCCAACCTGTCCAGCACAGGACCGCTGCTGTACAGGCAGCCAGCCTGGTCGCGCTCGCTGCCGGGAACTCCCCGGTACAAGGTCAGAGCCCGATCGAAGCGCTCCAGCGCACCCCGCCAATCACCCAATTTCCCCAGCACAATACCGCTGCTATACAGGCAGCCAGCCTGGTCGCGCTCGCTGCCGGAAACCCCCCGGAACAAAGTTAGAGCCCGATCGAAGCGCTCCAGCGCACTCCGCCAATCACCCAACCTGTCCAGCACAGGACCGCTGCTGTACAGGCAGCCAGCCTGGTCGCGCTCGCTGCCGGGAACTCCCCGGTACAAGGTCAGAGCCCGATCGAAGCGCTCCAGCGCACCCCGCCAATCACCCAGACCAGTCAGCGCAACACCGCTGTTATGCAGGCAGTCGGCCTGTTTGCGCTCAGTTCCGGGAAGCTCTCGGTACAAGGCCAGAGCCCGATCGAACCGCTCCAGCGCACCCCGCCAATCACCCAGACCAGTCAGCGCAACACCGCTGCTATACAGGCAGTCGGCCTGGTTGCGCTCAGTTCCGGGAAGCTCTCGGTACAAGACCAGAGCCCACTCAGAGTGCTCCAGCCCACCCCGCCAATCACCCAATTCCCCCAGTGCAACACCGCTGTTATACAGGCAGTCGGCCTGTTTGCGCTCAGTTCCGGGAAGCTCTCGGTACAAGGCCAGAGCCCGATCGAACCGCTCCAGCGCACCCCGCCAATCACCCAATTCCCTCAGTGCAACACCGCTGTTATACAGGCAGTCGGCCTGTTTGCGCTCAGTTCCGGGAAGCTCTCGGTACAAGGCCAGAGCCCGATCGAACCGCTCCAGCGCACCCCGCCAATCACCTAGGCGCATCAGCATAATACCGCTGTTATCAATACCGCTGTTATACAGAAACCTGACCTGGTCACGGTCAATTTCGGGGAGCTCCCGGTACAAGGCCAGAGCCCGATCGAACCGCTCCAGCGCACCCCACCAATCACCTAGGCGCATCAGCGCAACACCGCTGTTATACAGGCAGCAGGCCTGGTCGCATTCACTGCCGGGAACCCCCCGATACAAGGCAAGAGCATTCTCGCAAGAACTCAACGCCTCCGAGTAATCACCACGGAGAAGTGCCTCCGCTCCTGTACTGAACGATTCGTTTGCTCGGCGACGAAGTTCGTCCTCGGACTCATTCGGCTGCTCGTCGTCGGTCATGGCCGACTCCTTTCATCTCTTCGTTCCGTCTCACGCTAGAGAGTGGGAGCGGGCCCGCCACGTCCCGTTCCTGCCCTCCCGTTAAGGTCCGCCCACATGACCTCTCGGGTGCGGCTCCCACGGGACGCCCTCGCGCTCGCCATCCCCGTCACCGCGCCGATCCGGGCCGTCGAGCCGCGATTCCCGACGAGAAAGGCTCACTCTCCCGTAATACTACCGTACTCATGACGGTCTGAGGCCGCGTTGCCCACCAAGGGCATCATCGATAAGCGGAGATGCAGACGGAAGCCGGAGTATAATCGGCGAGGGCCACACGAAGATGAGGCATGAGGAGCCTGGGCCCGGGTCGGCGCGGAAGGTGCGCGGCGATGGCCGCCTGGGAACCCACGGCCGGACCTGCGATGAAAGCACTTCCAAGATCGGCATCGGTTCCGGCCGCAGCAGGCTCCGCAGCGGGCATCAGCAAGATCGTCTTCGCAAAAGATCTCGCCATCGATGCGAAATATTCAACGGAGTCACCGCCGCGACGACTGCGCATCTTCGACATATCGAGAGTGCCGACGGTGCGCCATACGGCTATCAGATCTGAGATGAGGCCGGGCGCGTCTGATTCGGCAGCGATCGCCAGTGCCAGATCCATGATCGACTGCACCCGGGCCAGAAACCATTGCCGACGATCTCCGGGATGATCAATACGGAACCGCGACCGGTCCACATGCAGAGCGGCCCCGACTGCCAGATTCAGAGCCTCCTCCAGCAAATGCTCCCGCTCATCCGAAATGCTGCACGAGCTCGCCCTGAAGAGAAGGGTGAGAGCGAGAAGGGCGCGGACCACCATCGCCTCGTCCAGCATATTCAACGCCAGGTACAGTCGTTGAGACCGCTGAAGATCCGCTACAGCCCCCTCCGCATCTCCCACCATCAGCCGCCCGGCCGCCACGATCCTCGCGCAATCAGCCCCGTCGCGCCCTGTTCGCTCGACCGCATCAAATCGTCCATAAATTTCCAGGGCCTGCTCGAACTGAACCGGAATACGTGTTCTCTCGTGCATCATCACGAGACATATTCCAATATTGCACAAACAACGCGCTCGAGCGATTTCCACATCGGGAGACCCCGCCTCTGGCATGGATTCCAGGAGGAATGCCGCGCCCTCCAGGCGCTTCAACGCGCCGTCGAAGTCATTCAGTCTGATCCGAGCGCCACCGCCGCCGAACAGACAATCCGCCTCATCCCGTTGACCGCCAGGAATGCGGTGGAACAGATCGGCCGACTCGTCATAGCGGACCGCGGCCTCCCGATAGTATCCGAGGCGAACGGATAACGCACCGATGTTGAACAGGCAAACGGCGCGCTGACGTTCGGCCCCGGAGAGCAGGCGGTACAGCGCGAGCGACTCTTCGAAAAAATTCACGGCATCGCGAATATCAGTACCCCGGGACGCCGTCAAACCGTTGCGGAATAACTCCCGCGCCCGGCGGCGCAGCTCATCCTCTGACTCATTCCTGCTTCCGTCATCGGCCATGACCGGCCTCCTGGGCGGGCGTCACCGGGAGCGCGGCGGCCCCGAGCTCTCGGAGCCCTCTCCGTCCATCGCCCATAAGCGTTCGCTGGAGAAGGAGTCCCGCCTTCCAGCCGGTCCGGGGACTCAGAACTCGTCGGTTCCTAGTATGTCCGCCTCCAGCCTGTCGGCAATATTAACAATGCGTTCGATCGAATCCGTGATCTCACTGGCGTCGATGTTCTCCAGAGGCATCGCCGTCGTCACGAAGACCAAATTATCGTTTATGATGATGCCGCCGACGATCATATCCTCAAGACGTCGCGCCGCGTACATAACCTGCTGCGGGGTCAACTCCCCGATAGGCGAGTTCACCTTGAACCACTCGGCGCCCGAGCCGGAGGTCGCATGCTCGAGGAAGACGAGCTGACTCCGAAGGTTAGAGGTGTTGAAGACGAGCTTCAGAAGACCGTCATTCAAGATTTCATACTTGTAGGTCCGATCTATGAAGTTGACGAAATCTCTCCACGTGGCCATGGCGGTTCCTCCGGGCGGTCGTCAGCCCTGCTTGCAGTTGCAGTGGGGGCACCGATAATTCTGCGCATTATGACAGACGTAGAAGACTCCGCCGCAGTTGCTGCACACGCGACGAATGTTGACATTCCCGTGCGGGCTCGCATCGGCAACGTAAGTGAACATCTTCGACCTCCGTGATATTGTTCCGATCGTGGCGTCGACGTCATTCTCGAGGCCGACAGGACCTCTTCACAGCGCCACACCCCCCTTAGCCGCTCATCGCGACGCCGAGAACATTATCACAAGGGGCGGGGGCCGCGTAGTCCCACTTCTGAGACAAAAATTCCGGCGCCGGGATCGGCGGGGCGTCTGAAAACGAAGGGTCAGACCAATGCGGTCCCATAGGTCGCGGCCGACGCCGCTGAAGTCTCCTGCTGCTGGCGCCGCGCCATCGCGCAGGATAAGTCTCGAGCACTCTGCTCGCGCGAGGCGCCGAGGCGGGCGGGCCGCTGCGGAAGGGGAGCGGCCGCCCGCCCGGCCGGCCACACCTCCGACCGATCCGTCCGCCCGGCCCCGCCCCTCAGGAGGCCGTGACTTTGACCACCCGGTTGGCGCGGGCGGCCGCCTCGATGAGGTTCCCCTCCGCGTCGAGGTCGGGCACGCGCCCGGGGCACTCGGCCCCCAGGCCCTGAACCGTGACCGATCCCTCGGGCACGCCGCCGGCGACGAGCAGATCGGCCACCGCCCGAGCACGGTTGGTGCTCAGCGCGGCGCGCCCCTCCGGCGTGGCGGCGCTGGCCGTGCAGCCGGTGACGGTGACCGTCGTGGTGCCCGAGGCGACGATCTGCCCGGCCAGGGCGAGGGCCGTGGCCCTGGCGGCCTCGGGGTCGAGGAAGGCAGCCTCGTCGGGGACGAAGGGCAGGACCGACTCGGGCAGGGTCACCGAGAGCGATGGCGCGGGAGTTGCTGGCGCCGAGGCGGAGAAGGACGTGGTGGACACGTCCACCGGAGTGACCGGCGGCAGGTTCTCCGGGACCTCCTGCGCCGTGTCCAGGTGCTTATCGCCCTCTTTGAAGGAGCCGCCCGCCGTCTCAATGATCGTCCTCCACAACTCGGTCAGGCGCGCCTTCGCCGCCTCGTCCAGGCTCTTCTGCGGGGCGACGACCTCGCCCAGCCTGTACCAGCGCACGCTCACGCCGGTCAGATCCGGCAGAAGGTGCAGGTCGGCCATTGTGTGCACGCTCGCCGCGATGTCGACGCCCGGCGCGAACAGGCCCGTCTGCGGCAGGGAGGCCGAGCCCACAGTGGGCAGCCCGTTGTCGATGACGACGATCGTCGGGTTCTGGCCACTGCGCACCTCAGCCGCGGCGGAGGAGATCCCGGCCAGCACGTCCGCCTCGGGGGATGTGGCCACCGAGGCGGCCAGGGCGGCGCGGATCCTCTTGGCGGCGGCGACCTCGTCCTGCTTGGTCGCCTGGGAGTTGACCGTGCTCACCTTCAGGTCCACCGTCTGCGCGGTGGCGGGCTCGCTATCCACGGGATGGATGGTTGCGATGCCATGCCCCGAGACGGCGTCGACGATCTCCGCGTCGAGTCCCGGCGAGGACTTCATGGCCTCGAGGACCGGCTGGTTCTGACGTGTGGAGTAGACGAAGGCCGTCCGCTCCTCGGAGGAGTCGGACGAGCCCCCGCTACCGATGTTGCACGCGGCGAGGCCGGTGCAGCCGACGACGAGGGCCAGGAGTAGGGACAAGTAGCGGGTGAGGCGCCGAGCGCCCTGGTTGCGTGTCATGTGCTCCTTTGACGGACGCCGACGGCGCTGCGGCGCCGGACGACGTCGGACCCCACAGCGCCGGCGCCGGACGACGCCGGGCGTCAGCGGCGACGGCACCGGGGCCGTCGGGCGCCGTCGGACCCCGCGGCCGGCGCCCCCGCGGCCGCCGCGTCCGTCAGTAATGAGCATGTCAAGAAAAACCTCATCCTCCCCACCGCCCGCCCCGCGCACCCGGCTCGGCCTGAGCACGTCCCTCCACCGCCTCGGCATCTCGACCAATCTGCGCAAGGCCGAGCGCCAGGGGCGCCGCGACCACAAGGCCGATATGGGCGACGACGGCTCCACGCCCTGGACGAGCGCCGAGTTCGAGCGCTGCCACGAGGCCGAGAGACTCATCTCGGCGGAACTGCACGACGTCGTCGCGCCCATCGACAGCCACCTGGCCGTTGACGCCGAGCGGCTCCGCCAGTTGCGGGAGCTCATGGCCGCGCCCCCGCCCGCACCGGGCGCCCCGCCGCCCGACCAAGTGGCTGCCTACCGCGAGCGCCGCGCCGCCCGCGAGGAGGCGGCCCGGGCCCGGCAGCGGCGAGTCGACCTCCAGGACACCATCGACCGCATAGGCGCCGATCTCGAGACCCGTCGGCACCTCGTGGAGCAGGCAGCCGACATCGTCAGGCAGGTCGCCGCCGTCACTAACGCCAGGGTCTCCGCCTACCGGCGGGGTCTGGTTCGGGGTCCCTGGTGGAGGCGCCTGTTCGGCCGCCCCTGTGGCGTCACCGCGCCCGTTCCCACCTACCGGCCCCGCTCCGAGTGGATCGACGACCTCCCCCTGCTGCGCACGCAGGTCGTCGACACCCCCGAGGTCATCTCCTGGGAGTGGAAGGCCTTCCGCGGCTCCGGGAAGAACGCCCAGGGGCGACCCGACGATTTCCGAACCGCCGTCCGATGAGCACCGCATCGCTCCCGATAAGCAAACCGACAGCAAGCAATCAGATGTCAAGGAGTTCCACGATGATCCTACTCACTAGTTGGTTCCGCCGCCGTCGCCGGGCCCGCCGCCGTCGGGACGATTCGGCTGAGCTGGGCCTGTCCCTGCACTACGACGACGCCCGCAGATTTTCGGACCAGACGCCGGTCACCCCGGCCAACCACGCGGAGATGCTCTCCGTGGCCGAGCAGCACGGCATTGCCGATGCCACCCGCCCCGTCCACGACGCCGACTCCCTGAGTACCGGGGAGCGGCCACTGGAGTTCCTCCGCCGATTGGAGGCGTGGGGACGCGTGAAGGTCACCGAGGCCCACCTGCGGATCCGCAGCACCCGGGCCGATCAGCAGAGCGTGATCGGGGCGATCAGTGCGGCCGAGCGGGTCCAGGCTGAGGCCGAGCAGGAGGCCGAGCGGGCCCGGGCGGAGGCCGAGAGCGCCAAGAAGGAGTGCACGGCCATCCTCGGCCCCGCGGCCACTGCCAGGGTCGAGTCGGACTGGCCCGTGTTCTTCCTTTACATCATCATCATTGCCGCCTTCGCCGGAGAGGTGGCCTTCAACATCTTCGCGCTGGGAACTCTCAGAATGGGCCAGGTCGAGACCGTCGTGATCGCCCTCGTGCTGGGTGCGGTGATCTTCATCTTCGCCACTCAGATTGCGCACATCTTCCAGAATCAGCGCCGCATCCTGGGAATATCATCGACTCTCCTATTCGCAATCCTGTTGATCGCCGTCTGTCTCATGCTGACGCGCTTGAGGCAGCACGCGATGGTGAACGCCAGCACCGGCTCCTCTGGGGCGTCCGACACCAATAACGGCAACGTCATCGCCGATGTCTTCAACTGGCTGACCTCAGCCGGCCTGTTCTCCATCCAGCTTGTTTTCCCGATTGCGATCGGCATTATGGAATATCTGGACCACCCGGTGGCTCGTCGACTCCGCAAGACCCTGAACGAGGCCCGCGACGCGCGAGCCCGGTTCCAGGATCTCCTCAAGAAGCACGCAGATCTCCGGGAGCGCCTGGAAGCGGCCGAAGCCCGCGAGACCATGCTCAACGATTACCTCCAGGACGAGGTCGAGCTCATCGACCGGATCGTCGAGGACGCCAAGGAGGCCTACCTCACTGCCTTCATCCAGGCGGCGGGGGACCCAGAGGTCACCAGCGCCATGGAGCAGCGCTTGGACGCCATCGAGGGCGGCCGGCCCACGGCCAGTCCGATGCGGCCCAGGCTCCGCACCGTGGGCGGCGAGGGCGAGGCGTGACATGTGGGTGTCCTGGGTCTGGAAGAACCCCCTCCGCCGCGTCCGTGCCGACGGCCAGTGCCGCTGGTGCGACCGCATCCTGACCGTGTGCCCCGCCTGCCGGGGCCAGTGGCGGGAGGACGGGTGCCGCGCCTGCGGACTCGGCGTCGTCTGCCCCGAGCACGGAGCCTTCTGGCTCGTGTGAGGCGGACGGATACTGCAGGGCCGGGGGACGGCCAGCGGGGCTCGACCCCACCAGTCGTCCCCCGGTGTCCGGGGGCCTCTCCGGACCAGTAGCTGGTCGCCGGGACCGGCCGTCCCGGCGTGCGGGGCCCGCCGTCGTTTCCGGGAGTGCGGCCGTCGCCGCCCGTGCTGGCTCCCTGCGTCTGGGGTCCGCTGGCCGCGGCCCGCCCGTCGTCGTCGGACGGGCCGCAGCCCTCACCAGTAGCCCGACTGCCTGCCATCGACCAGGGCGAGGACCGCGCAGCCCACGATGCACAGGACCACCGTTAGGGCCCCGAGCAGCCCGTAGAGCGACCAGGAGATGAGCGCGAAGGTGGTCAGGGCGAAGCGCCCCGTGGAGGTTATGATCGAGAAGTTGAAGGCGGAGTCGCCGCCGCGGAGGAATCCCAGGGTGTACAGGGCCGCGAGCGCGAAAGCGACCAGGAGCCCGACTCCCACGAGGATCTGCGCGAACGCCCCGGTGACGGAGCTGGTGAACATGTTATTCATTCCGAGGGAGAACAACCAGCTCACGCCGATGGCGATGAGGCAGGTGATGAGGGAGTCCACCATGCCGATGGCCAGGATCCTGCCGACGCGGAAGTCGGTGTTCTCCCCCGCGAGGAGCGGGGGCACGAGGGTGCGCAGCGCGATCACCAGGAACACCTGGAACAGGCCGCTGATCAGCCCCGCGGCCGACATCGGCGCGTGGAACATGATGGCGGCTATCACCTCGCCCCCGGGCCACATGCCCAGGGAGTTCTCCACGAACCCGACCCCCAGGTCCCATCCCGTGGCGCTGTGCACGGAGACGGCGAAGACGTCCATGACGACTCCGACGATGTACGGCGCCAGCGACAGGCCGATCGTCAGCAGGAGAGCCATGACGAGGAGGTTCTTCAGGGGGGCTCGCACGATCACCGCCCCCCGCGCCCGGAGCCGGCGCTGGCGCCCGACGCCGGAGCCCCCGCGCCCGCCGCGCCGTCGGGCGCGCTCATGAGGCGCCCCCCAGGATCCCGCCCACCAGCAGGCTCGCCGGGTTGGGGATGTAGGCGAGCAGGGTGATCACGCCCAGGACGGGCACGGCCGCCGCCATCGCCGCCCCCAGGGGCTGGGACGCCCGCGCCGCGATCGGGGCGGCCAGGCGCAGGAAGCAGACGAGGACGGCCAGGGCCACGACGACCGCTGCCGAGGAGCCGATTCCGAGGACGTCGGCGTGCAGGAAGTCGGTCCTCTGGCAGACCCGGGTCATGTCCGCCAGCACCTCGGTGCGGCACCGGCCGAGGCAGTTGTCGGCGAACAGGGCGCTGATCCCCGTCAGGGCCGCCAGCGTCGTGGACAGGTTCAGCCAGAACCGCGCCGAGCGGATGCTCTGATTCGTGTGGTTCTTCGGGTGGCGCTGGGTGATCCGCCTGCCGATGAAGTCGAGCGCCCCGCCGATCATCCAGCCGATGCCGAAGGCCCAGGGCATGAGACCCAGGTCCCCGTCGCCGGTCGTGCCGCTGACCCAGGAGGACAGGAAGGCGACCCACTCGCCCGCCCCGATGAGCAAACCGGCCGAGGTCGCCAGGAGCTTGAAGCTGCCGCTGGGGCTGTCGAGGAACCAGTCGACCACCATGGCCAGGCCGGCGCTGACGAGGCAGGCGACCAGGATGGGCTGGGCGAAAGCCCGCATCAGGTCGGTCGGCGGCGAGGACGAGCCGATCTCCACCGCGGCCCGGGCCCATCCCGCCAGGGCGCAGTAGATCGCACTGGTCAGGGTGCGGGCGCAGAGTTGGCCGGGCAGTCGCGAGAGGCGCCGCTTGTGGCGGGCGACCCTCTCCCTCTCCCGGGTCGCCGAAGCGGCGGCGGCCTCCTCCTGGGCCCACCGCGCGTCCTGGGCCTCCCGGCGCGCGATCTGCGCCCTGCGGTCGTCGGCGGCCCTGACGAGGACCGCCCGGGCCACCGCGAGGGTCCCCAGGTCGTCGTCGGCGGCGGCATTGACCCGTTCGACGACGTCGCGGACCCAGAGCATGGCCCCGACGTCGTCGGCCGCCGCGCGCCTGGCGGCCGCGGCCATGCGGGCGGCCGCGCCCGCGCCGCCCGCCCCGTCCCGCAGGGCGATCGCAAACATCTCGGGCAAGGCGGTGCGGTAGGCCCGCCGCGCCAGGACCTGGTAGTCGGCCGGGAGCGGACCGGTCAGCGCCTCGGCCTGGTCGCGCCACCGGCCGAGCAGGTGATCGGCCCTGGCGGCGCGCCCGGAGTCGGAGGCCTCCGCGTACGCGGTGAGGGCGTGCTCGCAGACCAAGGAGTGGAGCCAGTCGAGGGCCGCCTCGTCGCCCGAGTCGGCGGCGCGGATGCAACGGGTGAGGGAGTCCTCGTCCAGGGCCGCGCCCTCGTAGTGGATCGGCCCCTGCGGGTCGCGGCGCATGGCCTGGAGGCGCATGAGCTCGGGGACGGTGGGGTTGTCGCTCATCTGGCCGCCCTCCGGCCGCGGCCCGCGGGGGCCGTCTCGACGGCGACCGACCGCACCGGGGAGGCGGCGAGGTGGCGGCCGCGGACGCCCTCGACCGGGGCGGAGGTGATGTCCGCCACGATGATGGAGCAGTTGTCGCCGGCCCGCCGGGCGTAGATCGCCGAGACGACGGCGTCGACGACCCGGTCGGGGGCGCGGTCCGAGGCGCACAGCCCGCGCAGCTCCGCGGGCTCGAGCGCGCCCCACACGCCGTCGGTGCACAGCACGTAGCGCTCCGTGCCGCCCTTGAGGTCCTGCTCCCACACGTGGGCGTCGATCCGCGCCGAACCGCCCAGGGCCTGGGTGACGGCGGAGGAGCCAGGGTCCTGCGTGCGGTCGTCGATGCTCATGCGCCCCAGGCGCCCGCCGGCCACCCGGTAGATCCGGCAGTCGCCGACATTGGCCATGACCAGTCCGGCGGGCCTGATCGCCAGGACCGCCGCCGTGGCCCCCATCTCCGGGGTGTCCCAGGCGCGGCCCGCCCGGGTGATGCGGCCCGACAGCGCCTCGAACCAGGCGTCCCAGTCCTCCGGGGCCCGGCCCGGGTCCGCCTCGGCCAGGGCCGTGGCCGCCAGCGCCGCCGCGTCGGCGCCGCCCGCGTAGCCGCCCATGCCGTCGACGACGGCCACCACCGCGCCCGCCTCCGGCACCCGGCCGGTCCACGTCAGCCGGGTACCGGTGACGGCGGCGACGGCGGAGACGACGACGATGGCGTCCTGGTTGCCCGGGCGCACCGGGCCGACCTCGGTCTGGCCGCAGATCGTGGCCGTGACGGCGCGCGCCGTCGCACTGAAATCCTTCGGACCGCTCATGTCCGCCTCCCCCGATCTCTGTTCGCCCATCTCGCCCGGGCAGACTTCCGCCGCTTCTGGTCGTTGTCTCCGTGAGGAGGACGACGGCCCTATCATCCCCCCTGCCCGTCACCGGCGCATCATCCGCGCGGTGACGCGGGATCCGGGAGGGCCCCGGTGCCTGCCCGGCCCGATCCGCTTGCAGCGGTTCACCTGCACGACCGCCAGCCGGTTACAAGGCGGAAGCCGGACTTCGTTTTGCAGTGGCGGGTTGGATAAAGGATATGGCAATACCTTCGGAGACTGGCGGGATCTGGCTGTGGGTGCCAATGCAGGCGCTGATCCCCGGGCACGCCGACCAGGGCCCGCATCCGCACGGGGGTGCCGATGCGCTCGAGCGCCGCGCCGACGTCGTCCAGGTCTTCCCCGACCACGACTCCGTCACCCGCCTGATCGGATCCGTCCTGCTGGAGCAGCACGAGGAGTGGCAGCACGGAGAACGCCGATACCTCTCCCAGACCTCACTGCGCCGCCTGACCGACATGCTCCAGGCCGACAACAGCGCCAGCGGCCGCGCCGCCCTGCCCGCCATCACCACCTGACCGGAAGAACACCACACCAAGAGACTTGACCCGTGGGTCGGGGACCGGGCCGGGCGCGGCGTCGGCACGCACGGGTCAGCGCGCGGGCGAAGCGGGCCCCGTCCAGAGGGTGAGGACCTCCAGGACCTGGTTGGCGCTGGCCCTCAGTGGGCGGGAGCCGGGCAGGTCCGGCCGTAGGGCCCGCACACGGCGGCGTCGACGGCCCTCCACAGCTCCGGGGCGAGGCGGGCTGCGGCGGCCGTCCGGCCGCTGAACAGGAGACGTCCACCGCCCGGTCCCCGTCGTGAAGGCGGCGCATGATCTCCTTGGCGGACCTCTCTCGGACCTGCTCACGCGCGGCGTCGATCGCCCCGCGTGCTCCTCCCGGTCACCGGTACATCACCCGCGCGGCGGCGCGGGACCCCGACGATTCCCGGTATCCGTCCAGCCCCACCCGGCGGAAGGGGAGGACCAGGCGGGGGCCCGGGCGGCGCGGGACCCCGACGGTCCCCGTGACGCTCTGGGACCCGAGCATCGGGGCCGCCGTCAGGCCCGGGTCCCGAGTTTCGGGCTCCTCGGGCTCCCGGATCCCGGACTCCTCCGGGTCCTGGACGACGCCGTCCGCGCCGGGCGCACCGATGACGGAGGCCTGGGCGATCATGCTGAATACCTCCGACGCGCGGCCCGCATCCCCGTCCGTTCCCCCGCCCGCCGCCGAGTCCAGCGTTCCCACCGTCCTCAGGGTGGCGATGAGATCGGAGATGACGGCGGCGTCGCCGATCTCGCGGGCGGCGCGGAAGGCGATGTCGATGAGGGCGCCGCGCTCCCAGTCCCCGATCCAGGCGGAGCGCTCGCTCTCGGACTTGAATTGGAAGCGCTGCTCGTCGGCCCGGATGATCGCGGGCACGGCGACCGCCAGGGCGAGCCGGCACAGGGATGCGGTCTGCTCCGGGTCGCCGACGTCGAGCGCCCAGCGCAGGAAGGTCTGCGCCTGGGCGGAGTCGAAGTGCACCCTCTCGCGCTGACGGGCATTCGGGCTCAAAAAGCCACGGGCCTCGTCGAGAGCTGTCATCGCCCGGGGGAAGAGCCCTGCTCTCGAGTAGGCTCTGGCCACACTCACCAGGCAGATGACAATGCTCATGGGCGGCGCACCGGAGTCTATGAGAATGGTCTTGGCCTCCGTGAAGAAGGGAATGGCGCTCCAGAGATCATCCTGGAACGCGAGACTGTTTCCAATACTGATAAGGCACTGCGCTTCCAATACGGGTTCGCGCCGAATGGCGCCGCGGGCCGCTTCGAGGGCCTTCTTGCCGGAGCGGAGCACTTGGGCATTGTGGCCCACCATCGCCTGCCGGTAGGAGTCGAGGAGAAGGAGTTTGGCCTGACCGACCCCCTGCTCTGGGTTATTCACCAGAAGTTCCTCAGCTTTTTCGACCTCCTCGCCGAACTCCTGCACCCTGCCCGCGGACAGGAGGACGTTGGCCAGGGTCGCCCTCGCCGTGCCCACGTAGACGGCCGAAGCCCCAGTCCTCTCACGGATCTTCACGACCTCACGGGCATGACTCACGGCGTCGTTGATATCGCCGCTGGCGGATTCCGCCAGTGCCATCAGTTCCAGAGAGGAGCACAAGTCCACCTCGAGTCCTTTAACCCGCCGATAGTACGCCGTCGTGCGGCGCAGGAAGTTGACCGCCTCGGCATGGCGGCCGGTGGCGTTGAGCCACAGGGCGAGCTCATCGAGATAGGTCATGTACAGGATGTGATCCTCGGGAACCGGCATGGTCTCATGGCATTCGCGCAGAACCTCCTCCGCCTCGTCCAGGCGCGCCTGCTGGGTGAGCAGATTGGCGAGGCTGGTGAGCACATGGATTCTCTCGTGGTTGGTGTCCCACACGTGGGAGAAGATATCCAGCGCCCGGCGCAGTTCGGACTCGGCCTCGTCGTCACGGCCCAGGGCCTGGAGCGCACTGGCCAGGCGCCAGCGCAGAGCGCCCTCCACCTGCTTGCGCACCGACCAGGAGCCGATGTTCTCGGCGAGCCCCAGGGCCTGACGGAGGAAATCGAGCGCCTGCACGTTCTGGCCGGTATTGACGAGGGCGACGGCCTGCTGGGCCAGCGTCTCAATCCTGTGGCCGAGGTCTTCGCTGTCCATGACGAGTCCTTTCACTGCTCGGTTCTGCTGGTCCCGCCGGTCTGCTCCCGGCGCCCGGCCGGGCTCACTGCGCCCATCTTCGTACACGGCCGCCGGGGCCGCGGCCGTACGGGGCGCCACGTACGGCCGCGGTCCGGACCGGCCGGTCCGCCCGTCGTCCTACGAGGCCGTGCTCGCGCTCCCGTCCGCGCCGGACTTCCGACGATTGGCGAGCCACTCGTCCAGGAAGGAGGTTCCCGAGGACGAGGACCCCGGGCCCTCCTCGTCCTCCTCCGGGCCGTCGGAGGCTCGCTGGAGGAGCCGCTTCCGGGCCTTCTCCAGGTCCTCGGCGTTCAACGGGCGGGCCCGGCCGAAACCGTTCCAGCGCACCCGGGCCGCCTCGACGGCGTCGACCCGGTCGCAGGCCTCGTCGTCGTCGATGCGGGCGGCGACCCGCTCGTTGTGATCCACCTGCAGGGTGAAGGCCTGCGTCTGCCCGTGCGGCGAGGCCAGCGTCGTGGCGGCGCGCAGGGAGGGCAGGCGCGTGAGCGGGCCGCCCGTCCACGTGCCCAGGCGGTCGTGCGCGCGCGCCGCGTCCACGCCCGAGGAGCGGAAGGCGAGCAGCGTGGCGGCGTTGGCCTCCAGGGCGCCGAGCATCGAGGGGGAGAGCTGGCCCAGGTGCTGGTGCGCCAGGACGACGCCGGCGCCGAACTTGCGCCCCTCGGCGAGCAGGCGCGACAGCGCGTCGCACTGGACCCGCTGGACCTCGTCGACGACGACGAGGAAGGGGTCGCACTCGGACTCCGGGCGCCCGGCGGGGCCCCGCCCGGGGTGCCGGCCGCGGTCGCCCCGCCCGGTGCGCCGTCGGGAGGTCAGCGCCATCTCCGCCTCCATGAGCAGGGTCATCGCCACGAAGCGGGAGGTGTCCTCCCCCACGGCCGGGGTGGCCAGGTCGACCAGCAGGATCCCGCCGGTGTCGATGATCCCGGCCACGTCGAGCGTCTCCCGCCCGCTGCCGAACACCTCGCGCATGACCCTCGAGCGCACGAGGCGGTCGAATTTGCACGAGACCCAGGCCAGGATGTCGGAGAAGTCGTTGCTTCTGTTGTCGGCGAGCTCGGTGCGGATCTCGCGCGCGAGGACCGGGTCCGTCTTGGCCAAAGCGCGGGTCAGGCCCTGCAGGGAGTCCCGGTCCGCGAGCATGGCGGGCACCAGGGTCAGAGTCGCGTCATCGCCCAGCAGGGCCCGCTGGGCGGCCATGATCTGCCTGAAGATCCGTTCGAAGCGCGGGCCGATGATCCCCTCATGGCGGGGGTCGAAGATCTCGTAGAGCATGCTCATGACGTCCTCGAGGACCTTCTCCGCGTCCCGCCTGCGGAAGGGGTTGAGGCGGACGGGGTGGTCGATGTCGTCCAGGCGGACCAGGGTGATGCGCCCCAGGACCTCCTCGGGGGCCTCGGCGATCATGGCGTCGACGGTGCTGCCGTGCGGGTCGAGCACCATCATGCCGCCGCCTGCGCCCGCCGCGCCCCGCCCGCCGCCTGCGCCCGCGGCCGCTGCGCTCAGGACGCCGTGGCCCACCGCGCGCAGGAGCGTCGACTTGCCGGTGCCCGTGGCGCCCACGACGTGCACGTGGCGGGTCAGCAGCCCCGGGGCGACGCGGACCGGGGAGCGCCCACCCTCCGCCGTGATCGCGGTGCCCAGGCGCAGGCCCCTCGCGGGGGCCTCATCGTCGGCCTCGGGGGTCTCGTCGGCGAGCGGCACGTCGGAGAGCACGGGCTGGACGCAGCGCACCCCCATGACCACGGTCTTCGGGCCCGCGATCGGCAGGCGGGTCAGGGCTGCGGCCATGGTCTCGGGCACGGCCCGGCCGCGCAGCAGGTCGACGTCGCCCTCCCACAGGCGCTCGGGGTCCTGGGCGGCGGGGCGGATGAGCAGGCCGTTGGCGGCGGCGTGGAGGGCGACGGCCAGCCGCCCGGGCAGGTGCCGGTCCCCGGGCGCGCCGCCGACCAGGGCCCGCATCCGCACGGGGGTGCCGATGCGCTCGAGCGCCGCGACGTCCGACCAGCCCTCGGCGCGGGAGACGACGTCCTCCAGCATCCGGGCCTCCACCGGGCCGGCGGGCGCGAGGTGGAGGCGCACGACCCCGCCGGTGTCGCGCAGGGCCTCCAGCAGCATCATGCCCGACCCGGGCAGGTAGACGGGCCACATGCCGTGCGGCGCCGTCGGGGGCGGGTCCAGCGTGGCCAGGCCGCCGGAGGCGCACGGGTCGGGGGCCGGGCCGGGCGCGGCGTCGGCGCGCACGGGCCAGCGCTCGCGCTCCTCGGTCGCCGCGACGATCTCGTGGAGGCCGGCGGGGCGCGGGATCTGCGGGGGGTCGGGCTCCTCGGCCCACACGTGGACCCCCCGGCCGCACCAGGCCAGGTCGTCGCCGAACCCGGGGCCGACGCCGGAGGCGTGCAGCAGGATGGTGACGGCGCCCAGGCGCCGAGCGCTCATGGTGAGGGTGAGGCGGGCGTCGGGCTCGAGCGTGGCGACGATGCCGAGGAGGCGGCCGGAGACCGCGGCGCACACGGTGGCGGGCTCGTCGGCGCGCACGAGACGGTCGAGCCGGTAGCAGCGGGATGAGGCGCGGGTGCGCGCGTCGACGGTCATGTTCATCTCCTCGAGTCGGCGGAGGGTCCACCGCGTCTGACGGACGCGGGGCGGGAGGCGGGGACGGGGCGGCGTACTCGGCGGCGGAGGGCGTGGGCGTGCGGCCCGGTCCGCGGGCGTGCCCGCGCGGAGGGCGGGTGGCGGGGGCGTCCGAGCTGATCACATCCGCATCACGATCCAGCGTCAGACACGCCACAAGTCTAAGAATTGAGACTGGTGAAGCGGGCTGCCGTCGGGCGCGGGGCATCTAGGATGTTCCCGTGTGCGCTGATGGTGGGGGCAAGGGAGGTACGAGCCTCGATCATCCGCGACTCAGATGCCGACCGGAGTGCCGTGGGTCCCGGCTCGGACTCGTCCCCATCCACTCATATTATCCCTCGAATACCCGATCGAGGGCTTTCCCGTCCCTAGGAGTTCCGTTGGGAATCAACATACAGAATCCAGAAGAGACCTCGGACCGCCCCTCAAAGCCAGAGTCCGGATTCTTGCATTTTAGGGACGAAGAATTATCTCCTCCGGACAGCGATTCCAGGACGACCACTCCCGTCAGTACGCCCAAGACGACGACCTCGGACGGCAGAGCACCCAAGACAACTACCAAGCGCAAGGCATTAAAGGCCGTCATTATTGCGCCAATCGGTTTCTTCATTCCATTCGTCCTTGCAGTGATGCTCACCGTCAATCACAACGTGTCGCCTCGCACTTGCCTCGCTACTGAAACATACTATGAACGCATGTCCCAGATCACGGCGAGTAGCACTCAGGGAATCACCGGTGCAATGTCCCGGTTCGCCGTATCCTGCCTTCACGCAGTCACACCAATACTCATTCTCCTTATCGGATTTACGGCATTGTGTTGGGCACTTCAACTATCCGTCTTCGCCCACATCGCACTCAAAAGGCGAAGAATTGAAATCGCCGGCCTTACTGCTCATCAAAATTTCATTGGATTCGTAATGCCCATGATGCTCGTAATACTTCTTCAGCACATCGACTTCATTCCAGTATTTCGAGGCTGCGAACTCCCCGCCCTCACAACATCCTGGTTCCCCTGGATTCCAGACTCCTGGTTCCGCACGGGGATGTCGTGGATCCTTTTCATCGCCTCCATTTCCATGTTTTCCATTTTCGCGTCCGCATTTCCCGGCAAAGGCCCTTATTTGGAAGATAAAGATCTCATCTGAGCGAGCCTCCTTTTCGACGCCCTGCACCTATGCTCACCCGAAAGGAGTCGCTCATGGTCTCGCGAGCCCATCGCTTCCTGCGCGGTCGGACACCGTCCACCGCAGAGCCCGTATGGCACCTGACGGGGAACACAGACGACATCTTCTTCCACGACGCCTATCTCGGATGCCTCTCGCTGACCGACACCATCCGACACTGGACGCTCGAACAGGACCCCAAGGCTCTCGTCGTCGTCCTCACCGCCGAGGGCGAGCTGATATCCGAGGCGAACGCTCTTACCAATCTTCTGCATTCCAGGCGCGAACCGCGTGTTCCCCAGCGTATTCACGCGAACGCCTCCGAGAGCATCCCCGTCTCCCATCCCTTCGACCGGACCGCGGAGAGCGCCGCCGAGGACCTCTGCTCCCGCACCGAGAATCGAAGATACGCCGATCAGCTTGCCCTTCTGTCCTCCATTTTCACTCGATCCCATAGCCGTAGCATCATTGCAATCGTCTTCGGTCTGCCGGAGCAGTTCGAGAGAATCGCATCCGAAAAAGAAGAATCGTTTGAACTTCGCAAAACGGTGCGCGCACTCGTCCAACACGCACAGGAGAACATCGGTTCCTTCCTATTTCTAGTCGATCCGAGAACCGAACTCAACGCTCACCTCTTGCAGAGCCACAGTTCAATCACAATCGATATCCCTACACCGACCCCGGAAGAGATCGAGTTCGCCCTCGCAAGAGTCTCACTGCGGCACGACATCACCATACGCCACACAAAGAGTATCGCCAGCCATCTGGCCACGAACGGGAACCTGCAGAGCTCTCTCAGACGGATCGCTTCGCTCGCCAGGGGCGCCCGGAGCATTGGCATGGACACACTCCTGCACCTGCCCGATCCCGACGAAGTTCGTATCACCTCCATCTTCCAGGAGCTGGACTCCCTCGTCGGACTCAAGGACATCAAGAGTTATTTCCACGGACTTCCTAACATCGCTCGGCGACGCCGCATAGAGCTGCGCAAGCATGGCAGACTGCCGGAAAACACCATGCACATGGTCTTCAAGGGCTCCGCGGGCACTGGCAAGACTTCTGTGGCTCGCATTGTCGCCCGACTCTTCCACGCACTGGGAATTCTTCCCACCGGCGCAGTCACCGAAATCCTTCCGACAGAACTCGCCTCCAAGCATGCGAACGAGGCCACAGAACGGATGCAGAACAGTCTCATGAAGGGGCGCGGCGGTGTCATCTTCATCGATGAGGCGCATCAACTCATGGGCAATCCTCATTCCGAAGAGTCGATCAAGGCGCTGGTGACCTTCGCCGAGAATCATCGCAACGACACGGTCATCATCCTCGCCGGCTACACCGAACTCATTGACGCACTCATGCGGGTGGACGAGGGATTGAAGTGCCGTTTCCCCACGAGCCTGATTTTCCATGACTACAATTCTGAAGAACTCTGTCAGGTCGTGCACGACATGGCACGAGCCGACGGGTTCACCATGAGTAAAGACACGCGCGCGCCCCTTATGCGGCTCCTTGAGGACAGGAGTCTCGACGCGGGCTTCGGTAACGCCGGCGGTGCCCGCAATATCTGGCAGCAGATCCGCAGCACCCATGATTCCAGGCACAGTACTACTGCTCTGAATGTCATCGAAATCGCAGACATTCCCGCCACTATCACCATCGATGATGCCCGGATAGCGCAGGCTGAGAAGGCTTTGGCGGGATATATCGGCTCGAATGATTTGCACGAGTTCATGGAGGCTCAACGGATCCTTCTCGCACGTTACCGCCACTCCAATCAACCCCGCCCCTGGGTCGACGGAATGTATTTCGTCGGCCCGCCGGGAACCGGTAAAACATCTATCGCCAGGGATGTCATTGCCCCCTACCTGTACGGCATCGGCCTCCTTGACCGTCCCACGGCCAAGCTCGTCACCGTTGACGATCTCCAGACCGATTACGACAGTCGCGCCGCGGAGAGGGTGAAAGAACTATTCCATGCGGCCAGAGGCGGTGTGCTTGTCATTGAAAAAGTGGGCGGTCTCCCCGCAGACAACATTTACGGCACAGAGGTCATCCGCGCCCTCGCCACCGAGGCGGCCAACCCGGAGAATCGACGAACGCTCACCATACTTGAGGGGCGCGAGGAGGAGATCGACGGTCTCATCTCCAGGTACCCGGGGCTGGAGAGCCGATTCAACGAGAAGATCGTCTTCGAGTCCATGTCCGCCAAATCACTATTGAAGATCATACGCATATGCGCCCAGGTGGAAGGATGCCGATTGAGCGAGGACTTCGAGCAACGACTACTGACCGTAGCTCCGATTGCGAGGGAGGTCGCGGGACGGAATTTCGGGAACGCGCGATGGGCAGTGACCATGTATAATCAAGCGAAGGAGAACATGATACTACGTACAAGTTCTCCGCCGGAGAGCGCCTCAACGGTCGATAACACCTGTCTGATCGGGCAGGATCTGGTTGCCGCCCTGCGTAACGAGGACCCAAGACTCTCAAGATTGCTCGGTCCCGCTCCTTCGGCCTCCCCGAAGACGGCGCCACCGGCCCCCTTAGGCTCCATGACCAACTCCGAGTGCGCAACCCGATTACGAAATGCGATCCTGCCGATCGTGGTTGTCCGAGACGACTATCAGGACATAGGCACCGGCTTCCTCATCGCCGCATCCGGTCTGGTCGCCACCGCCGCCCACGTCCTTCAAGACGCGGTACGCGTGACCATCGGTCTGGGGAATGTCGAAGCCAAAATCATCGCAGTCGACGAGGAGACGGATACCGCGCTTCTCCATCTGCCCGCCGAAGCCGTATCGAAATATGAGCCGCTGCCGCTCGGGCAGAGTCGGGACGTGTGCGCGCCGAGCGAATTGCTGGCGGCAGGTTATCAGAATTGGGAACCGGGCGAGGCCCCCTACATCGTTCAGGTACAGGTCAGTCGAAATATGCGGGATAAATCGAGTTTTGAGGTCGGCGGCGACCTCGACCGCGGTGCCAGCGGGGGACCTCTCATCGATCCCTCTCAGGGAGCCGTCATCGGTCTCGTGAGCAGAGGCGTCGGGAGTACCATCAAGGTGGTAACGCGCATCGAGCAGTTGCGCCGACTGCTGGAGGAGCAAGGACACGGAAATGAACAGCATGAATATGGACTAGTCGGAACAGATCCGGAGCAAGGAGTACAGTAATCCCATGGTGAGCATCGGAATCGATCTCGGCACGTCGAACACGGTCGTGGCCAAGGTCAATGACAAGGGAGAGGTGTCAATCCACCAGTTCGAGGGCAATGATCTACTGCCCTCCATCATTCATGTCGAAGGCTTCTCCGCTCATGCCGAAGGCAAATCTGGATATCGCGTTGTGGGGAAAAGGGCCCGAGACTTCTGGGCGGACCCGGACGCCGACCCCTCGGAGACTTTCCGCAGATGGAAGATGTCCATGGCCACGGGCGCGGTGCTCGCCACCCAGGACTGGGGGGACGGGCCGAAAGACATCACTCCCGAGCAGCTGACAACCTGGATCGTGGAGCACATCATGAAGAGCATCACTCAGGACCTGGGCGGTGAGACGGTGGATTCTGTCGTCGTCACCGTGCCCCACGGCTGGCGCAGGGAGCACGTCGAGAAGTGCCTGTCCACCCGGGAGGCCGCCCGTGCGGCGCAGGCGGACGGACGACCGCGCAGGATGAGAAGGGACGATCATGCGCTCGGAGACAAAGTGGCTGACAGGACGGTCGATGAGCCAGTTGCCGCGGCCGCCTACGCCCTGTACGCATCCGGCGCCGCCGCCGCTACCTTCGTCGGCAAGAACATGCTCATCGTCGATATCGGGGGCGGAACTACCGACCTGAGTCTCGTGCGGGTGGGAGCTCCCGGCGAGCCGCTCACTGTTATCGATGCCGTTAACAACGATATCGGCGGGGACTATGCCACTGCCCTCCTGCTCGGCAAGCACCTGGAAAACATCGGATCCCAGATCGGCATCGACGTCCCCCTCACGCCCGAGGCCGTGCTCGCCGACCTGGAGGGCACGGAGAAGGGATGGCTCCGAGAGGCCTTCGCCAAAGCGGAGACCGAACTGCTCCACAAGCTGTCCGAAAGATTCAAAACAATTGAAGGACTTGAGGACTTCACCGAGAAACTCTCCGGAAAATGGGGTCGACGCCCCATTGTTATGAGTTCAACGGTGGATGACGACCAGGTCATCACCAGTATGTCGTGTTTGGAGTATCTCGCGCGCCTGGAGCCCTTCTTCGAGAGCACGAGGGCGCTCCTCACCCGCTTCCTGTCCCGCGGCACGGGATCCGAACATCTTCCTCATGCCATTCTCATGACGGGCGGGGGGAGCCGGATCGGCGCACTGCGGAGCCAGGTGATCGAACCGGCGATCCGCGAACTCGCCGGCCCGACTGAGGCCCCCGAGATCCTCGGCCGCCTCGACCGGCTCCGCTTCAACGACTCGAGGCTCTCGACCGCGGTTGCTATGGGTGCCGCGCTCGTCGCCGCGGGAAGGATCTCCATCGAGGAGCGTCTCCTGTGGGACGTGGGCCTGGAGATCAGGGTGACCGAAAGGATGGCCCATCACCTCGGTCTCGATGACTCCTGTCGCTGTGTCATCTCCCCGCTCCTGACCAAGGGAGCGAGTCTTCCGGCGACGGTGAGTCTTAAGGAATTCGGCTTTGGTAAACTCGATATCGAACCCAATGATCAATTCATTCAGCGGGTCGTCGTCTTCGACGATCTGAGGAGCCCTTACGACCGGACCTGGGAGCGCGAATTGTCGGGCTCGGGCGACGTATTGAAGGATGTCGAAGTCACACTCACCGCGGACACCGAAGGAACGCTGAGACTCGTCGTCAACGGCAACGCCGGAGGAGAACTCATCGACATCCAGGGGCAACTCCACCGACCGCGCCGTACTCAGACAGGAGGACTCGGCATCCGTGACGACGCGCATCCCCCTTTCAAAACCAGAACCCCACAGCAGATCATCGAGGCCAAGACCGCTTCAGGCAATGGAGCCGGATCATCCGCTGTCCGTATCAGAACTTCCACAACACAGCCAGGAAGGTAAAACAATGACTTTGCAGACCGCACTTATACGGTTCGCGCGGTCCCAGGCGATGCTGGACTGGGACGAATGGTTCGCCCTCGTTCTCGCTGCTCACAAGGCACCTCGCCAGTGGCGCGGAGCCTGGGAGAGTCTCGAACCTGCCGACCGCAAGACCCTCGTCACTCTTCTCCGCAATGACGCTGATCCCCTGTCCGACCACATCCTGCGCAGCATCGCGGGTAACACACCGACAGACTCTGATGACCCGCTGCTCGAATTGGCTCGCGACGATGCGGCTGATGCGACGAACAGACAGCTCGAACGACTCGATGAGCTCAAAAGATCCGTCGAGAGCGATGTTCAATCCCTCTCGCAGGCACTCGAGAGCTACACCGCGATCGAGGAACTCCGCAGTGAGGAACACCGCCTGAGAGAGAAGATCGCTCAGGATCCCGAACTCGCAGAGCGGCACGCGCTCGAGGAGACTATCCATCGGTTGAAGACCTACAAGGAGAGCCTGCTCGGCCGCGATTGGGACGAGCGACAGGCCGAGCATCAAAGTCTTATCGAAGAGACGGAATCGTTGAGAGCCGACAAGAAGAAGCTCGAGAATGAGATTCGGCAGGCTCGCAAAGATAGATCCACCGCCGAGAAGGAGCTCACCGAGGTGCGGGACGAGTGGAACCAGGAGCAGGCTCATCTGGAAGAACTCCGCACGCAGATACGCGATCTCGAGAGCCGCCTTGAACAGGCTCGCATCATGACAGACGACTTGACGAGTTTCACCAGCAATCTTCAGTCCACTCTGCAGCAGGCTTCCGGCGACTTGAATGCTATGAGCCGAAAGTTCAGGGGAATCATCGGCAGAAAATTGCTTCTCCCCTCGCCGTTTCGGTCCAGTAGGGGATGATGGACATCTATGATACTGAGTGACTTCCTGACCGAACTCGCCTCCTCCACAAATCCGGTCCCCTGGACCGCATGGCTCCCCCTCATCACCGAGGCGCAGTCCCCCGACTTCTGGAAAAACGTCTGGGAGGGGCTCAGCGAGCAGGCGCAGTTGCGCGCCGTCCGGCGCCTCCGCGAAAACCACAGCGTTTGCGCCGACTCCCTGTACCGGCTCGCCGTCGCGAGTTCCGAATCATTGCCCACCTACGGACCGGCTCGAGAACTCCTTCTTGACGACGCCGTCGACGCGACCGAGCG
>ERZ772973.353-NODE-353-length-24058-cov-130.424_pt1 | contig 24058 bp, 22 predicted proteins | sample MGYA00580672_ERZ772973 | MGnify/ENA primary metagenome ERZ772973 (study PRJEB29015, sample SAMEA2737938) | human oral metagenome | biome: human oral; feature: human-associated habitat; material: dental | place: China | collected 2152 ...
CCATGGCGGCGGCGTGGACGGCACCGAGGTATCCGCAGCCGATGACGGTGAGCTTGAGAGGGGTCATGAGTTGTTCCAATCGTTGCTGAGGTCGAGGGGGGCGAAAGGCGAGGCGTACCCCAGGCAGTGGCGCACCCAGATAGGCAGCCACTGGTGGGCGGTGGGTCGGAAGGCGTGGACGAAGACGAGTCGCAGCGCCGAGGATCGGTAGTAGGTCTCCAGACGCTCCGCCGTCGTGGGCAGCGTGCGGGCCAGGTTGTCGAGCAGCCCGCGGACCTGTGCATGGGCCTCGGGGCCGAGCCGTCCCTGAACCGCCATGAGATCCGCATGGGCCCAGAGGTTGCCCAGGTCGAGAGCAGCCTCGGCCATGGCCGCGGTGTCCAGGTCGAGCAGGGAGAGATCGATTCCGTCCCACAGGAGCTGGCCGTCGTGGAGGTCGCGGTGGGCGATGACGCGCTCCCCGTCGTCCTCCCGCAGGCTCAGGCAGGTGTCCACCACCTGCTCGTGCAGGGGGGCCGGCTGGTCGATGACTCCGTGGCGTTGGGCGGAGGTGAACCATCGGCGCAGCACCTCGGTCTCCTGACGCGGTCCGTGGACGGGCAGGTCCGCCTTGTCGTGGGCCAGGTGGGCCCAGGAGTCCGTGAGCCGCTGCCACCCAGGCAGGCCGGCATCGCCGAGCTCGTCGAGGCTGCGGCCGGGCAGCAGCTCGAGATCGACGACGTCGTCCTCGTTGCCCAGGATCCTGGGGGTGCGCAGGCCGGTGACTCGCAGCACCGAGGCGGCGCTCCTGTGCGCACGTACCAGGGAGACGGCTCTGTGGGGTCGTACGATCTTGCGAACCCGGGAATCCTCCATCACCACGGCGCGGCGGCCGGCGCGGTGGACGACGAGCGCCCCGGTCAGGTGCGTGGACAGGGCAGGCAGGGCCGGGTCGGTGGCATAGGGCAGCAGGTCGGGAATCGCTCCGGCGGTGACGTGACCGGCGCGCAGACGCCCTTCCCCGTCGACGCACTCGATGCTCACGCTCGTGGAGCCCGGGCTTCGGTGCTCGGGCCAGGCGCGGCGCAGTCCCGGGATCGCGCGCAGCGTGCTCAGCATGCCGGTCACTTCTGGTTTCTGTGTCATCTCAGTCATCCGTGTCGTAGTCGCGGCTTCGCTCATGCCCACCCGGTCTCCTTCTCAGGTGATCGGGCGATGCCCTCAATGACGGCCAGCTCCGTTCCGATGCGCTCACGCCAGGACGGATCGGCCCGGCGCAGAGGATCGGCCAGCCGCGCCAGGCGCGAGTGGGCGACCGCCACCCCAAGCTGCTCGGCGCAGGGCACTGGTCGGTGCTCGGCGTAGCCCTCCAGCAGGGCGCGCCCTTGGGAGGCCGGGGCCACCGCGAGGTAGGAGCCCAGGTCGGCGACTGCCGGCGCTAGGCGCACCCGGTCGAAGTCGGTCAGCCAGATCCGCCCGGAGGAGCGCTCGTACAGCACCTGGTCGGGGGAGGCGTCGCCGTGAGCGAGGACCGGCTCGCCCGACAACCGGGCGGGCAGCATGCCGCCCACCGCCCGCACGCGGCGGGCCATCTCGGGGTCCAGAGCATCGAGCTGACGGGCATGAACCTCGGCCAGGTCCCGAGGATCGGGAAGCCGGTGAGGCAGCCGGTCGACGAGCTCCGGCTTCAGCGCTTCCACGCAGGAGTGCAGGTCGGCCAGCAGCGCCCCTACGCGTCGCGTGGCACCGGCTGTGGTCTCGGAGACGACCTCGGACGTGGTGTGCTCAGCGGTACGGGCGTCGAAGAGCTCGGCCAGGTTCGTGTCGCCACACCACTGCTGGATGCTGACATGCCCTTCGCACCGGGCCACGGACTCGGAGTCGAGCAGACGCGGGACCGGGAGGCGCTCGGCCAGGGCGCGATGGACGTCGTCGGCTGGCTCACCGGGCCGAGTACGTATCCGCAGCACTGTGGAGCCGGCTCGCAGCACGAGACGCCGTGAGGGGTTGTAGCGCAGGACGTCCCCGGCCTTCCAGGGCCCCAGCACCCCCTGGCGGGCGGCGCCCGCCATCGGCTCGGCCAGCTTGGGATCGGTGTGAACCGGACCGCTCTGCAGCAGCAGGTCGCCGTCTGCGCCCCGGGTGACTGGAGCCTTGTCGAGTCCCAAGGATGCAGCCAGGCGCTCGGCCTGGGCGGCCTTGGAGTGCGAGGCCGGCCAGAGCAGCCGAGCCCACCCGGACGCGAGCCCGGTGGAGCGCTCCGTCAAGGACACCAGGACCGAGACGTTCGGCTTGATGCGCAGCCGGCCTGCCCGCACAGGTTGACCGAGGAGCTCACTGAGCCGGTCGGCGTCGAGCAGCATGGAGACGGCGTCGGCCGTGGTCGCTGTCGCGGCTGGAAGGTTCACGATCCGCTCCCCTCCAGGGCGAAGGAGCTGGACAGATGGCTGTTCGCCCACCGGCGGAACTCGGCCGAGGTGTCCAGGAGCCGCTGCGGGCTGCCCTCCAGCAGGATCCGCCCGTCCTGGATCCACACCACCCGGTCGGCGCGCATCGCGGCCTGAGGATCGTGGGTGACCGTCAGCGTTGTGCGCCCGGTCACCAGCTCATCGATCGCCTCGAGCACCGCCGACGTCGAGGCGGGGTCCAGTCCGGTGGTCGCCTCGTCCAGGATGATGATCGGCGAGTCGCGCAGCAGCGCCCGGGCGATGGCGATGCGCTGACGCTGGCCCCCGGAGAGGGTGCCGCCCCGCTCGCCCACGGGCGTGTCATAGCCGTCAGGCATCTGGGTGATGAAGTCATGGGCGTGGGCGGCGCGCGCGGCCGCCTCGACCTCCTCATCGGTGGCGTCTGGCCGTCCCAGACGGATGTTCTCCCGGATCGTGCCGGTCAGCAGCACCGCCTCCTGGTGCAGGACGGAGACCTGCGAGCGCAGGAACCTCAGGTCCAGGTCGTCGAGGCTGTAACCGTCGAGACTGACCGTGCCCGACGTCGGATCCAGGGCTCGCACCACCAGGGAGACCAGGGTGGACTTGCCTGAGCCCGACGGCCCCACGAGCGCCACGTGCTCACCGGAGACCACTGTCAGGCTCACGCCGTGGAGCACCCGGTGGCCCTCGTAGGCGGCGTGCACGTGATCGAAGTGGACCATGCCGTGGACCCGATCCAGTACGACGGCGTTGCGCGGGGAGACGATCTCGGGCACGACCGCCATGAGGTCGGCGACCCGCTCGCCCGAGGCCGTCGCCCGGGCGATGCGGCCGGTGTACTTGGCCATGTCCCGAAGCGGCTTCATGGTGGTGCGCAGGTAGGTCGTGAAGAGCACGAGGTCTCCCGGAGACATGGCGCCGTTCAGGACCCGGATGCCCCCGCCGACCATGACCACGGCCGTGGCCACGCCGACGATGACGTCCGTGGAACGTTCCAGGCGCGCGGCGATACGGCGTGAACGCACTCCCTCGCTCAGCGAGACGGTGTTCGCGCCCGTGAAGCGCTTGTGCAGCAGGGGCTCCAGACCGTAGGCCTGGACCACCTTGATCGCGCCAAGCGCCTCCTGGGCCGTGTTGGCCAGGTTCCCCTCCGACTTGCGGCTGCGCAGGGAGGCCGCGGAGATCCGCCGAGAGTTGCCGGAGGAGGCGATCGCGAAGGCCACCACCGCCATGACCACGATCATGGCCAGCAGCGGGTCCAGGAACACCATGACCACGACCATGACCAGCAGGGTCAAGGTATTGGCGGCCATCGGCAGGCCGGCGGTGACGGCCACCTCCTGCATGCGGTTGACGTCGGCGATGAGGCGTTGAACGGTGTCCGCGCTACGGTTGCGGGCGTGGAACTGCTGGGAGAGCCCCTGGACGTGGTGGAAGGCTCGGCTGCGCAGGGAGGCCGCCGTGCGCGAACCGACCAGGGCGAAGGCCACGGTGGCCAGGTAGTTGCACCCCGCCCGGCCGGCCACGAGCACCAGGAGGACCACGCCCAGCCCCACCAAGGAGGAGATCGTGGCGGGTGCGCTGCCCGTGTGCCGGCCCATGGAGGCCACCAACGAGTCGATGACGACCTTCAGGGGCCAGGGCTCCAGTACCCGGAAGGCCACTTCCGCCAGGAGTACCACCGTGCCCCCGGCCATGAGACGCCACTGCGGCGCGGCATCGGGCCCCACCAGGCGCAGGGTCTGGCGCATGGGGGAGCGGTGCGCCCGGGCCGCGTGCCGAAGCACAGGCGCACCCATCACCGCTCACCACCCTGTGCGAGGCCGGCCAGCTCCAGGATCCGGGCGACGGTCCGACGCCAGGAGTGGCGCTGCTCGGCCAGAAGGCGCCCGCTGCGGCCCATGCGGGTGCGCCGGTCCGGGCATGCTGCCAGATCATCCAGGGCCGCGGCCAGCGCCGTGGGGTCCGAGGGGGCTACGAGTACACCGTGCCGTCCAGAGCCGTCCTCAAGCAGCTGGGGGACCTGTCCGACGTCGGAGGCCACGACCGCGAGCCCCGCGGCCAGGTACTCCAGAACCTTCATGGGGGAGAAGTACTGCTGCTCGCCCCCACCCAGGTCCGGGTAAGGGGCCACTCCGATCGCCGAGCCCGCCACGTGGGCGGGAATGTCCTGCGGCGCGACCGCCCCACGGAAGTCCACCTCCACCCCCAGGCGTCCGGCCTGGGCGCGCAGCGAGTCCATCTCGGGGCCGTCCCCGATGATCCGCAGGCTCCAGCTCTGGCGCGCCAGGGCCGCCGCCGTGATGAGGTCGGCCACCCCGTGCCAGGGCTTGAGAGTCCCCACGAAGGTGACGACCACCCGGTCCGGGTCCTCCGGCTGGGGCTGGATACGGCGCACGCTCACACCGTTGGGAACCGTATGGATCCGGCCCACGACGTCGTTCGCGTCCGGCAGATCGGCGGTGCGACGACGCACCCAGTCGGCCACCGGGTCCGAAACGCACACCGTGGCCCGGGCGGCCGCCACCTGACGGTGCAGCACCTGCGCCGCGCCGGAGGCGTCCACCAGCGAGCGGTGACGACGCTGCTCATCGATCAGCGGGGCATTGACCTCCAGGATCCCCGGCACTCCGGTGGCGGCCGTGATGTCGGCCAGTGCCGTGGAGAACAGGGAGTATCGCTCGTAGACCAGGTCGGCGCCGTCGGCGATCACCCGGGAGACGATCCGCTCCGCGGCGTGCGCCTGCGCCTGCTCCCGCTCGGCGGGCTCGACGTCGGCCACGGCCTCCAGGTGCAGCTCGAGGTCGGTGAGGTCGTCGGGAACGTGCTTTCCGGAGCGCACGGCGTACAGGGCCACCTCATGGCCGATGGATCGCAGCTCGCGGACGACCTCCTGGATGTGCACCGAGGCGCCCTTGGTCCCGAACACCGGGATGCCCGGGTCGCAGCAGATGTAGGCGATCCGCATCAGGCGGCCCCTTCCTGATCGGTCAGGCTCGCGGTGGGAGCGGCGGGAGCGGGGCGGGGGCCCGACTGCCAGGCGGCCAGCACCTCGGCCTGGGCACGGGAGTCGAAGTGCTCCTCGATGAGCCTGCGCGCCCCACGCGACAAGGAGACGGTGTCGACCTCGCCCAGTGCGATCCCGCGCAGGGCCACCGCCAGCTCGGCGGGGTCCCCGGGCGGCAGCAGGAGCCCGGTGACGCCGTCGTGAACCACCTCCGGCAGTCCCGATACCGCTGTGGCCACCACCGGTGTCCCGCAGGCCATCGCCTCCAGGACCACCGTGGGCAGACCATCGATGTTGCCGTCGGCCGCCTCGATGCAGGGCGCTGCGAACACGTCCGAGTGCGCCAACAGACCACGCACCTCCGCCTGCGTGAGCGGACCCAGCAGACGGACCCTGCCGGCCAGTCCCAGGCGGTCGATCTGCGCGGTCAGGCGCTCGCGCTCCTCACCGTCACCGGCCAGCTCCACCTCGACGTCGATGCCGGAGCTCACCAGGATCCGCACCGCCTCGATCAGATCGGCGAATCCCTTCTTGGGCACCAGGCGGCCCACGGCGCACACCCGAAGCGGTCCGCTCCTCCCGGACGCCACCGGCTGCGGGGCCCGGTAGGAGAAGCGGTCCAGCTCGATGGCGTTGTAGCGCAGCGACACCGTGGCCCCTGTTCCCGCTAGGACCTTGCCCAGGTGCGCCTCGTTGTAGCGGCTGATGGCGATGACCCGTTGCGCGTCGGCGCAGATCCGGCGCAGCCACACGGGATCCACCGACTCATGGAAGATGTCCTTGGCGTGGGTGGTCACGGTGTAGGGGATGCCGGTCAGGGCCGAGGCGATCCATGCGACCCGGCCCGCCAGGGACGCGAAGTGCGCGTGCAGGTGCGTGATGGAGTCCCTGCGCGCCTGACGAGCCAGCTCCACGCCCTGAGCCACCTCGTCACCGGGAAGGTCGGCCAGCACCGGCATGATGACGGCGAAGCGCTCGCGGTCGTCCTGGCGGGTCAGGCCGTCGGTGAGCCGGCTCCACATGTCGATGGCCCGTACCGGCCGGCCCACCCAGTTGACCCGGGCGGCCACCCGGGCGATCTCGGGGTGGAAGCGCGAGTCCGTGGTAGGGCGCAGCGCGTAGATGCTCAGGTCCTCGCCCTGGGCCTCGCGGGCGAGGACCTCGGTGACGATGAAGGTCTCCGAGAAGCGCGGGTAGACCTTGAGGACGTATCCGATGCGGGCACCGTTCTGATGAGTGTCTTGCCGGTGATCGGTTGCGGGACTCATGCGGGGATCTCCATCCTGGTGAGGCTGGCGGTGTGGCTGGTGAGGTGAGTGAGGCGGGTGTCGAGGACGTCGTACCGGTTGCCGAGGAGCTCGGCGGCGAGCAGGGGGACGGTTTCCAGACCGTCCAGGCGCAGACGACGTCGCCCCGCCAGCTGGCTGCGAGTGCCGGCGTCCTGATCGCTCAGCCGCTCGGTGAGCCAGTCCTCGAGTGCCGCAGTACTCAGGTCCGTGACTCTCAGGAGGTCGATGGCGCCCGCGTTCTTCAGAGCAGTGGCCCGGATGAGCTGCTCGAGGCGAGGCGTCTCTCGGGGGACGAGGAGAGCCGGGGTGTCGGAGGCGAGGATCTCGCTGACCGTGTTGTAGCCGCCCATCGAGATGACCGCTGCGGCCTGCTGGATGTGGTGGCTCATCCCGGGCCAGGACTGACGCACGATGGTGCGGGGGCCGGCCGTCTGAGCGACCTGGTGGAACAGGGCGGCGTCGAGCTGGGGGCCGGTGACCACGACGTGCCGGTACCCGTCGGGGACACGCGTCGCGGCTGCGGTACGTAGCAGGTTGACGCCGTCGGAGCCGCCACCGGCGGTGGTCAGGATGAAGGTTCCGGCAGCCTCGGCGTTGCCGGCCAGGGCTTCTGACGCCTCGGAACCGTGAGTGGCTTCTGCGGCATCGCGGCCATGGGCGAGGTAACCGGTGTAGCGCATCCGCTCCTCAAGCGCCGTCGGAGCCTCACCAGTAGCGCTCAGGTCGTGGACCGAGTCGTCCCCGTAGACCCAGACCTCGTCGATGAGCCGCCGCAGCGTGTCGGCCTCGCCGAGCTCCTCCCACTCGCGCTGCACGGTCACGGGTGCGTCCAGGACCTCGCGCAGGCCGAGCACCACGCGCGAGCCGGGGCTCGCCTGACGTAGACGTGCCAGGGGCTCGCGCAGCTCCTGGTGCACCCCGAAGGGATGACGGTCGATGATGAGCAGGTCCGGGGTGAAGGTCGTCAGGACACCGGACAGCAGAGCGCTGCGGACCAGGCCCAGGTCCTCACGGGTGATACGCAGGTACTGAGGCAGGTAGACGCCCTTCGCCTTCTTGACCCCCGGCAGTACCAGCCAGTCGAAACCGTCAGGAAGCCGGTGCTCCTGTCCCGGAGCCAGGCCGGTGATGACCAGGCCGGTGACGTCGCGGCCGGTGAGTCCCGGCAGTGCCCGGGCCAGGTGATGGGCCAGAGCGAGGTTGCGGCGAAGGTGCCCCAGCCCCTTGGCGTCGTGGCTGTAGAGCGCCACCCGTAGGGGAGCGGTTGACATGGGTCGTCTCTTCTCTCGGTGTCGGGTCAGGGTCGTTCTGAGACGATCCTGACCGGCCAGGAGAAGACGACGATTAGGGGTGGATGAGAAAGCTCTCAGGTTTCTCGGAGGTTAGACCAGCTGTACCTCGGCTCCCGCCCGACGCAGGACCTCGACCTGGTCGGCGGGGGCGCCGTCGTCGGTGATGACCACGTCGATCGAGCTGGTGGGGCAGATGAGGGCGAAGGCGGTGGAACCGAGCTTGGAGCTGTCGCACACGACGACGACGCGGTGGGCGGCACTGACCAGGGCTGCGTTAACGGCTGCCTCGCCGTCGTGCTGAGCGTAGGCGCCCCGCTCATCGAGGCCCTGGACGCCCAGGAAGAGTGTGTCCACGCTGATCGAGGGCAGGATGAGCTCGGCCAACGGACCAGTGAGCTCGAAGGATCGGGGGCGTGCGATCCCGCCGGTGACGACGACGCGTACGCACTGGCGCACCGTCATCTCGTTGGCGATGTTGACGGCGTTGGTCACCAGGGTGACCGGTACGTCCGGGTCGGTCAGATCCGGCAGCAGCACGATCTCCCGGGCCACCTCGGTGGTTGAGGTGCCGCCGTTGAGGCCGATGGTGTCGCCCGGGTGCACCATGGCTGCCGCCGCCTTGGCGATGCGGGCCTTCTCATCAGCCATCTTCGAGGTGCGATAGCGCAGAGGCGGCTCGGTGGAGGTGGGGTTGGCGATGGCACCGCCGCGGGTGCGGCTGATGAGCTGCTGATCCGCCAGGTGGTCGAGGTCGCGCCGTGCGGTCGCCGCTGAGACCCCCAACCGCGTGATGATGTCGTCGATATGGACACTGCCCTCGTCCATGACGATGTCGAGGATGGCCGAATGGCGATCATGCCGAGACATCTCGATCCTCCTGGGGGTCAAGGGGGTGGTGCGGGACGGAGAGGGGGTGGGGCTGAGGGCGTACATGATTTGTACATCAACTACTTGCCTTATCCTGGTGACCGCACGGCAGGTAGTCGGTGTGCTGACGTCAGCATAATCAGTCATGCCCTCGGCTGCCCGCTGAGAGCGACACATAGCGATACGAACCTTGCTACTGTCGTCGATATCAATCACACCAACGTGTGGGGTGGTGGTCCCGTGGGCTTGCCGCCCTGCCCCCGAGAACAGAGAAAACATGGGACATCCCGCAGACCTTTCCGAGTGCTCCTGCTCCAAGGAACGCGCTGTTGCGCTGGGGGTCGCCGTCGGTGCCGACGGCATCACCGCGGTTGTTGCCGATGGGCGAGGGCGTGTCATCTCCTGCCTGGAACGCGGTCTCCCGGAGGGGTGTCACTCGAATGGTCATCGGCTGGCGGAGGAGGTCGCCGGTGTGATCGCCTCCTTGCGCACAAGCGCTGCCGATGAGCGTGCCGGCGAGGTGGCCGAGGCGGTGAAGACGTCGGCTCTGGCCGTTGGGGTCTGCGTGCCGGGCGTCGTCGACGAGGAGGGGCGCGTCTGTCGCAGCGGCGCGCTGGGGCTGCAGGACGTCCCGCTGGCGAGCCTGGTGAGTCAGTCTCTGGCGGGCACGGCTGCTGAGTCGGCCGAGGTGGCGCTTTATCAGGATGCTCGTTGCGGCGCCTGGGCGGAGAGTCGGTGGGGAGCCGCTGGGGAGAACTGCCTCTTCCTGTCTGTTGCTGAGCACATCTCCTGCGCCGTGCTTCTCAACGGCGCCCCGGTGCTCGGCGGTGGTTGGGCAGGTCAGATCGGGCGGGTCCTGGTTCCCGATCCCGACTGGAGCGGGGAGAGGGCCTGCCTGGAGGACGTCGCCTCCGTTGACGCGATGGTCAGGCGCTATACCGCTGGCATCGTCGATGACTCCACTGACTCCATCGGCTCGGTTGGCTCAGGCGTTTCCGACGACATCGGCGCCGGGTGCACCGGTTCTCCCTCCTCGGGGCTCGACTCGCTCCTCAGTGCGATGCGTTCAGGGGACCGGGAGGCGCGCCGTGTCTGGGACACGGGCCTGGACGCGCTCGCTGACCTCATCGCTCGCGGTGGCGGTCTGCTCGGCCCTCTCGACGTCGTCCTGAGCTCGGAGCTGACTCGGGCGGGAGAGGCCGTCTTCCTGGAGCCACTGCGTCAACGGGTCGCTGACCTCATGGCCGGCCTGCCGGCGCCGAGCCTGCTGCCTGCCCGGCTCGGGAAACCGGCACCGGCGCTGGGGGCTGCCGGACGCGCTCTGGATGCCTGACACGACGCTGGTAATACCCTGAGTGCCTCCTTGTGTCTCTGCGCCGTTGGCTGACAACTCGCTTATGGCGTTGCGGAGGCCCACAATGGGTACAGGCCGTGGCAGTATGTTCGCCAACTGCAGTTGTCCGAACCGGTTGAGGAGAGCCAACGTGTCCCCCAGGAAAGAAGCGAGGAGCAGCGCGTGACCCAGTCTGCTCGTCCGCTTCGCATCGGTATCATGGGAGGAACCTTTGATCCGATCCATCATGGGCACCTCGTGGCAGCCAGTGAGGTCCAGAACGTCTTCGCCCTCGATGAGGTCATCTTCGTACCCACCTGGGCCCAGCCCTTCAAGAAGGATCGCCGGGTCTCTCCGGCCGAGCACCGTTACCTCATGACGGTTATCGCTACTGCCTCCAACCCGAGGTTCACGGTCTCCCGGGTCGACATCGACCGGGGCGGTACGACGTACACGATCGACACTCTTCATGACATCGCGGCCGAGTATCCCGGCGCGGAGCTGTACTTCATCACCGGTGCAGACGCCCTGGCGCAGATCCTCACCTGGAAGGACAGTGAGGGCATCTTCGACCTGGCCCACCTGGTGGGGGTGACGCGGCCGGGGCACGTCCTCAGTGACTCCGGGGTTCCCCGCGAAAGGATCTCGCTGGTGGAGGTGCCTGCCATGGCCATCTCGTCGACGGACTGCCGTCAGCGAGTCGGAGAGGGGTCACCGGTGTGGTACCTCGTTCCTGATGGTGTCGTGCAGTACATACGCAAGTACGGGCTTTATCGTATGGCCTTGCGGCCGGCGTCGGCGACGTCGATGACGGCGAGAGTGGCCCGCGAGCAGTCCCTGAGGAAGGAGAACGACGGTGAGCACTGAGCAGACCGGCGTCAATGCCCCCACGACCGAGGAGCCGACGCAGGATGAGCACGCTCCACGCGGCAGTCGTCGTGCGATCCGACAGGCGGAGCGCGCCGCCGAGCGTGAGGCGATCCTGACCGGTCAGCAGCCGCTCCTGACCCGACGTGAGATGAGGCGTCTACGTGAGGAGGCCAAGGCGCTCAGAGCGGCCGTTGAGGCCGGAGAGATCACCCCTGAGCAGGCTCAGGCCCTCCAGGACCCTCTTGCCGATCCCGCTTCGGTCACCTCTCGTTCCTCCGCACCCTCTGGCGACGACGCCGGGGCCGACCTGGAGGAATCGGTCGAGCTCCCAGCAGTGGGTGAAGGGGAGTTCTACCTCGAGCAGGAGGGACAGAACCCGCCTCTCAACCTCTCCGTTCCCGAGGGGCCGTCCGCCTCCGCGCCGAGCTGGCGCTCATTGTCGGCGGCTGAGGCCGTGGCGATCTCCGAGATCGAGACGGGCCTCATGGAGGCAGTCGACCTGCCGGTGGCGACTCTGGACTACGACGCCCACTGGGCCCAGGACACCAGCTCCGAGCCTGCGCCGGTGCCCACGCGGTTCTCGCTCAAGGAGCGCCTTGAAGGAGGCCCCGTCTCGGACGCCGAGGAGAGGGGCGACCAGGGCGGGGCTGCGCTCCAGGCTCCTGGCGAGGACACCGGTGGGACGGAGGCTGAGGAGCTCGCCACCGGTCCCTACGACTATCGAGAGGACTTCTCTCCGAGCGCCCAGTCGGACGAGGCGCCGTCTTCGGCGGCCTCTGCGGCCTCCTCGCAGCCCTCCTCCCAGTCGGCTGAAGCCGTCAGTGCGGTCCCCGCCGTGTCGACATCGGCGTCCGGCGCTGCCGATTTCGCTGCCTTCGGTCAGGCTGGAGCCCCGCAGGCGGCCGAGTCCGCACGCAGTGGTCTGAGCGCCGGCTCGGCGTCCTCAGCCGGCTCGGTGCGCCGTCCCATCGTGCGCATTCCGGCAGCTGCTCAGGGGGTGCGCACCGTCAACGTGTCCACGGGTGAGCTCAGCTCGGTTCAACCCGTCGACAGCTCGCCGTCAGCCCAGGAGGCTGCTGATGCTCAGGATGCCTACGGTGGCGCCTCCATCGAGGAGCCGATGACGCAGGAGACCGTCGCGGTCGACGTCGAGGCGCAGACCGCGATGCCCACGCCGTCCGCGCAGCCGGAGGTCGAGTTCGGCACCCCCGGAGCCCCGCAGTGGAAGTCGCTGCACCAGCCATCCCAGGTGGACAGCTTCCAGGAGACGATCGTGACCGGAGTGGCCGATGCCACCGATCCCGCCGCTGCGATGTCTGGTGAGGCCGTCGGTCCCTACGCCTTCTACGCCGATGAGGTCGAGACCGGCAATGGTCCGGTCGGCGGCTCTGAGTGGGACTCCGTGGCAGTCCCGGCTGCCGAGGCGCCTGAGGAGCCCTATCTGGCTCCGGTCAATGAGGTGACTGGGCGGGTTCCCACCCCGGATCACGTCCTGCCGGTGGAACAGGCCAGTTCCTCCTCGCGCATCGGAAAGGTGCTCATGGCCCTGCTCATCGTCGTCGTCCTGCTGCTCATCATCGCGGTTGTCGCGTGGCTGCTGATCGCCAACGGCAGTAACAGTGCTAGCGCCATGAGCGCAGTGGGGGCTGGGGAGTGGATCCGACAGGTCGTATGACGATGGCGCGCACGGTACAGTCGCCGCTGCATGATGCCTGACCGCCCGAAGGAGATCCGTGCCCGCCACTGAACATGCCACCCGTCTGACTCTTGCCGCGGCTCGTGCCGCAGCCGACAAGAAGGCGGAGCACCTCGCCGCAATTGATGTCTCTGAGAGACTCGGCCTGACCGATGTGTTCCTGCTGGCCTCCGGTTCGAACGATCGCCACGTCCACGCCATCGTCGATGCGGTTGACGAGGCCATGCACGGTGCCGGGGTCAAGCGCCGCACCCGTGAGGGCTTCGCCGACGCCCACTGGGTGCTGGTGGACTACGGTGACGTTGTCGTCCACGTCCTGCAGAACGAGGACCGGGAGTTCTACTCGCTGGAGCGCCTGTGGAAGGACTGCCCGACCGTCGAGCTGCCGACGGACCTGACGCAGCCGGATGGTCCGAAGGAAGATGAGGGCGGCGGCCAGGAGGATGCCGCCTCATGACCGACCTCATCCTGTGGCGTCACGGGCAGACCGACTACAACCTTCAGGGACGCATCCAGGGGCGAGTCGACATCCCCCTCAATGACACCGGTCGCGAGCAGGCTCGCCGTGCAGCCGACTGCATCGCGGCGCTAGGCCCTACACGCATCGTCTCCTCCCCGTTGCTGCGGGCGCGGGCCACTGCCGAGGTCCTGGCGTCTCCGACCGGGCTGAGCGTCGAGATCGTCCCAGAGTTGGCGGAGAAGTCCTTCGGGCAGTGGGAGGGGCTCAAGGCAGCCGATATCGAGAAGCAGTGGCCCGACCACTACGCCACCTGGCGCGCCGGTGGCGACCTTCCCCAGTTCGGGATCGAGGGGCGCCGTCAGACTGCGCAGCGAGTGGGGGAGGCGCTCAGGGCCATCGCCGCCGACGCCGGGAAGGACGATGTCATCGTGGCGGTCTCCCACGGGGCGGCCACCAACCTGGGTGCTACGCACCTGCTGGGGATGGACCCTCAGCAGTGGTTCGGTCTGCGCGGCATGAGCAACTGCTGCTACGCGCTCATGCGCACCAACAAGCGGCCTCCGAGCTGGTCCGTGGTGAAGTGGAATGCCGGACCGTCGGTGGATCCCAGTCCGCTCGGCAGGATCCTCGGCTGAGCGGGTGAGGTAGTACACGCGTCGTGGATTTGCTCCAGCGGGGCCGAACTTCATACAGTTATCCGCGTCGCCGCACGAGAGCGACGCCCGAACGGGGCTATGGCGCAGTTGGTAGCGCGCTTCCATGGCATGGAAGAGGTCGGGGGTTCGAATCCCCCTAGCTCCACGAACCACTCGGATTCTTCTCCGGGTGGAGCACCCATCTCGGGGCTATGGCGCAGTTGGTAGCGCGCTTCCATGGCATGGAAGAGGTCGGGGGTTCGAATCCCCCTAGCTCCACAGTTCTTCATCCGCAGGCCCTGCCGTCAGGCGAGGGCCGTTTTGTTTCCCTGCTCGCCGCCGGCGTGTGCGGCACAATGCGGATATGGCTATTGCTGTGCTGGTCAAGGCCCTGGGAGCCTTCTTCGCGATCATGAACCCCTTCGTCAACCTGCCCCTGTTCCTGAGTCTCACCCAGTACCAGGATGCCGCGACCCAGCGGCGCACAGCGGTTCGTACAACGATCTCCTCCGCCGTCATGTGTGCCGTCGTCCTGCTCCTCGGCGCGACAATCCTGAGGTTCTTCGGCATCGGCGTCGACGACTTCCGGATCGCAGGAGGAATCGTCCTGCTCATCATCTCCCTGTCCATGCTCAACGGCAGTGGATCCAGTGCCCACGAGGGAAGCGCGCAGGAGAAGGAGCAGCACGACGCCGTTGCTGGTAGCAGGAACGACGTCGCCTTCTACCCCATGACCTTTCCCATCCTCGTGGGTCCGGGAACGATCGCGACCATCATCGTCATCCAGTCCCAGGCTCGGGGGCTGGGTGGGCATGCGGCTGTCGCGGCTGCGCTGGCAGTCGTCCTCGTGACGCTCGGGATCGTTCTCTACTTCTCGGCCAGCATCGGTGCGCGTCTGTCCATGACGATGCGCACCATCATGACCCGCCTCATGGGCATGATCCTGGCCTCGATCGCGGTACAGATGATCGTCGTCGGGATCCAGCATCTCTTCCCTGGGCTGGCTCGCTGAGACACGCTCCACGCGTGGGCTTCAGCAAGGAACTGGCCCCTCGGGCGCTCTGAGGGTAGCCTCACCTTCAGATGTTGCCGGGAGCACCCCGCTCCCACGTGCGGCAACACGGTAGGAAGGTAAGCGTGTGACGTCCGTTCAGGTCCCCGACATCATGCAGCGCGCCCGGCGCACGGCCAGGCGTCTCCTGGCTGGAAGTGGAAGCGCCGCGGTGACGGCCTATCGCATTGACCCCTCCGCTCCCGCTGCCTTCGTCGCTCACGCCATGCGGGCCGATGGCCAGATTCTCGTGGCGGCCTGCCCGCCGGAAGGTACTCCGCTGTCCATCGCTCCCGACGACGTCGCCGTCGATGTCCGGCTCGATGTCACTCTCGACGCCGCCGAGCCCGGTGTTCGTATCACGGCAGCCACGGCTCACCTGCTCGGCAACCTGACCTGGGTCAACGGTGAGGACCGCGCCCTCGTCCTGGCCTCCTCGCGGACTCCGGCCTGCCACTGCGCCATCGTCGGTGAGGACCCGCTCGAGCGCGTCCGAGAGATCGCCTCGGGTCCCGGTGGACGTCTGGGTGTCGTCACCTGCGAACGTGTCATGCTTCACTGCGTGTCCGGGGTCTCCAGCCACGACATCGAGGAAATTCTCGACATCGCCTCAGCCGATGCTGACGCCTCATCCTCCCTCTCCTGGAGCCCCCAGGAGGTTATGGACGCCCATGAGGCCGTCAGTGCGGTCGGCCAGCTGGGGCTGCGCGCTGTCTGTGAGGCCGTGCGAGAGGGGCAGATGCCCGGCTGGATCTGCTCCTCCCGCCCCGCCGTCGGCGTGTGCCCGACGTTGTGGGACCGGACCCTGTGCGTCGATGTCGACGCCCACGGGGTCACCCTCATGTCCATCACCGGGGAAGAAGTCAGCACTCTGGTGGTCTCCTTCCCGCAGGCCCTGACCGGCGCTGCAGAGGTCGGGCCGGTTCTGGAGCGGCTCGCCTCCCAGGCCCTCCCGCAGCGCCTGGCCCGTCCCTGAGCGGCCTGCCTCGGTTGCGGTTCTGAACGTTCCGGTCGCAGAGACCGGAACGGGGGATACCACCATGCGGTGGTATCCCCCGTTTGGCCCCCAGCCGCTCGAGCTGGAGAGCCTTCCGGTCAGCGAACCTCGTAGGTCGTGCAGGCGGCGGTGTCGCCCCCGACGGTCACGGCCTCGGCCGTGCACATGAGGTCCTTGTTGTGGACGCACTCGAGGCGCTGGCAGGCACCCACGTGGCCCTCGGCCACCGGCAGGCCGCCGCGGGCGTCGAGGCTGATGAAGGTGTCGCAGGCCGGTGCGCCGTTGTCGCCACCGACGGTGATGGCGAAGGCGGTGCAGCCGCCGTTGTTGAAGGCGCAGGAGGTGGTGGTGCAGGAGGAGATCTTGGTGACGGACATGATGCTTTTCCTTTCGAGCGGGTGTGCGCTGCGGACATGAATAACGTAAATCCGCACCCGCGCTCCGACAACGAAGGACAGCCTGGCCTGCATGGCTTCGCATTCATGAACGTTGGAATTCCAACGCTTTGACAGTTCTCGCCGGGTCGCTTCCGTCAGTGATGGGGGCTTGAGAAAATATGGGGTTGTGTGCCGTTGATTTTCGTTATTCCTCGCAGGTAAGGCACTCCTGAATGGGCACGGTCAGGAATTCACTGATGCGTGGAAGGGGTCCATTCATGGGACGAAGGCATGGTGGGCGCGACCCGTGTCCCGAGGAGGGACACCTGTGCTCCCTGGGCCGCTCAGAGGTCGGAGTGCTCCAGTGGTCCGCGTGTGAATCAGCTGTGGGCGGCCGCCACGGCCAGGCGCAGGGAGTCGGCGAAACGCGTCTCGCGCTCAGCGGCACTCATGTCGCCGGAGTGGTCCAGCAGGTGGTCGGAGACGGTCAGGACCGCCAGTGCCTGCTTGCCGTACTCAGCGGCGACGCCGTAGAGGGCGGCCGCCTCCATCTCCACCCCCAGCACCCCGTAGCCGGCCAGGGCCTCGTTCTGGCCCTCAGGAGTGAAGTAGAAGTGGTCGCGCGAGAAGACCGTGCCCAGGTGGACCTCTCCGTCAACCTCTGCCTGTTCGGTCAGGGAGGCCTCGTAGGCGGCTCGGGCGAGCTGGAAGTCGGCGACCGCGGAGAAGTTGACGCCCGGGATGCGCAGCTGGTTCATGGCGGAGTCCGTGTGGGCACCGGTGGCCACGATGACGTCGCCGATCTTGACTCTGGGGGAGAGAGCGCCGGCGGTGCCCACGCGGATGATCCGCTCCACCCCGAACTGGCTGAACAGCTCGGTGGCGTAGATCGTGAAGGAGGGCTGGCCCATGCCTGACCCCATGACGCTCAGTGGCCTGCCGTTGGCGGTCCCGGTGAAGCCCAGCATCCCCCTCACGTCGGTGACCAGGCGGGCGTCGTTCATGAGGATCTCAGCGATGCGCTGGGCCCTTCTGGGGTCGCCGGGCATCAGGACCGCAGGAGCGAAGTCGCCTGGCTCGGCAGCAATGTGCGGTGTGGCCATGGGGTACCTCTCAGGGAGTAGTGCGGAGCGGAGTGACGTTCAGTGTGTCACAGGTCGCGTGATAAAGGACAGGTGGCGGCCTGTTCCGGCTGTCCGTATCGTGGACATCGGACGACACATCGTGGTCGTGAGGATTAGCGTCCAGCGACAAAAGGGCCTGCGACCAATCCGCAGGAAAAGGCGACCATCCGGTCGCCTTCGTTTGTGACATCACGGAAGGTTGCTCATGACCTCCAAGACAGGGGAGAGCGAGTCTCTTCAGGCGCCTCCGCGCGAGCAGTGGAGCGGTCAGCTCGGCTTCCTCATGGCGGCCATCGGCTCGGCGATCGGGCTGGGTAACATCTGGCGCTTCCCGGGTGTGGCGTACAGCAACGGCGGCGGCGCCTTCGTCGTCCCCTACGTCATCGCGCTGCTGGCGGCGGGGCTGCCGATCCTCTTCCTCGACTACGCCCTGGGACACCGCTTCCGTGGTTCGCCGCCGGCGGTCTTCCGGCGCATGTCCACCAAGCTGGAATGGCTGGGCTGGTTCCAGGTCTTCATCTGCTTCGTCATCATGACCTATTACGCAGTGGTCGTGGCCTGGTCCCTGCGGTACATGCTCTTCTCCTTCAATATCGCCTGGGGCGACGATGCAGGAGCCTTCTTCCAGCACTACATCGGGGTGGACCGGCTCGGCTCCGAGGTCGGGTACTCGCCGGCTGTCGTGATGGGAGTGGCCGTCCCCCTGCTGCTCGTATGGGCCTTTGGCCTGGTGGTCACCGCTCTGGGCGTGAGCGACGGCGTGGAGAAGGCCAACAAGATCTTCCTGCCGCTGCTCATCCTCATGTTCGCCGCCCTCGTGGTGCGCGCCCTCCTGCTCCCGGGTGCGGGGGAGGGGCTCAACGCCCTGTTCACCCCCAAGTGGTCCGCCCTGCTGGACTACAAGGTGTGGATGGCGGCCTTCGGGCAGATCTTCTTCTCCCTGTCCGTGGGCTTCGGCATCATGCTCACCTACGCCTCCTACCTCCAGCGTCGTCGCTCCAACCTGGTGGGGACCGGCCTCGTGGCGGGCTTCGCCAACTCCTCCTTCGAGCTGTTCGCCGGTATCGGTGTCTTCGCCACCCTCGGTTTCATGGCTCACAACCAGGGCGGCAGCGTGAGCGACCTGGAGGGGATCACAGGTGTCTCCCTGTCCTTCATCACCTTTCCCACGGTCATTGCCCAGATGCCCGGGGGTGCGCTGTTCGGAGTGCTCTTCTTCGCGTCCTTCGCCATGGCGGGACTGACCTCCTTCATCTCCATCATCCAGGTGGTGGCCGCCGGTGTGGGGGAGAAGCTCGACCTGGCACCGAAGAAGGCCTCCCTCGTCGTCGGCGTCCCCGCTGCGGTCCTGTCCTTCGCCCTGTTCGCCACCAGGTCGGGCCTGCCGGACCTCGACGTCGTCGACGCCTTCATCAACAACATCGGCGTGGTCGCCTCGGCCATCATCATGTGTGTGGCAGTGGCCTGGGTCCTGCGGCGCAGCAGGCTGCTTCAGGACCACCTCAACGCCGTCTCCGAGTCGCGAATGATCGGCCTGTGGTGGCGGGCGCTGGTCGGTGGGATCGTTCCGGTCCTGCTGGGCTACATGTTCTTCCAGACCCTGTGGACCTACTTGTCTGAGGGATACGACACCTATTCCAGCGGCTTCATCGCGGTCTTCGGCTGGGGGATGCTCCTGGTGGTTGCCCTGTGCACCGCCGTCATGACCCTCATCTCCTGGAAGACCCCGGTGGATGAGTTCGAGCCCCTCAGGCTCGAGACCGCTTCCGAGGAGGACTGACATGACCGGAATCGCCGTACTCATCATGCTCGCCGCCGTCGTCATTATCTGGGGCGGTCTGGCCGTGTCCATCACCGCGCTCATCTCCCGTGGGCGCCGAGAGGACCGTGACGCCCGGGCGGAGGCCTCGGCGCGCGCTCGCGAGCACATGCTCAACCCTGAGCAGGTCGACTGACCGGCTCGAGCCGGCTGAAATCCTCTAATGGGATCCGCTGCGAAGAGAGACTGACTCCACCACCCGCATGGGGCCCGGTTCGGCCGGTTTCCAGACGGGTGGGACACAATACGTCTATGACTCAGACTGATGTGAGCCCCGAGGTGCTGCCCCGGCTGGTGGCCTTCGACCTTGACGACACGCTGGCACCCTCGAAGTCGGCCATGCCTCCTGCCATGGCCACCGCGCTGAGACGGCTGCTCGACGTCGTCCCCGTCTGCATCATCTCCGGTGGGCAGGTGGGGCAGTTCCGCGACCAGGTCCTGGCCCACCTCGACGCCGACGCCGACGAGCTCTCCCGGCTTCACCTCATGCCCACGTGCGGTACTCGGTACTACACCTACGACCCCTCTCAGGCCGACCGGGGAACTGATGCCTGGAAGCTGGTCTACGCCAATGACCTCACCCCCGAGCAGATCCGCACCGGCTTCGAGATCGTCGAGGCCCAGGCACGCAGGCTCGGCCTGTGGGAGGAACGGACCTGGGGGGAGATCCTGGAGGACCGCGGCAGCCAGATCACCTTCTCCGCCCTGGGGCAGGAGGCTCCTCTGGAGGCCAAGCGCGCCTGGGACCCCACGGGGGAGAAGAAGGCCGCCCTGCGCGACGCCGTCGCCCCTCTCCTGCCAGAGCTGGAGGTCCGCTCCGGCGGGTCCACGAGCGTCGACATCACCCTCAAGGGGGTGGACAAGGCATACGGCATGACCCGATTGGCCGAGGTCACCGGGATCGCGCTGGAGGAGATGCTCTTCATCGGTGACCGCCTGGACCCCGAGGGCAACGACTACCCGGTCAAGGCCTTGGGCGTTCCCTGCCAGGCCGTGGGCGGATGGCAGGACACCGTCACCTACGTCACCTCCTTGGCCAGCCTCATCGCCTCCCAACAGCACAGCGGAGAGGGCCACGCCACCCGGGTCTCGCTGGGTACTCGTCTCTGAGGCGGGTCGTGGTGCGGACAGGCATGGACTCCGGCTCCGACACGGACGCCGACATCGGTGCTGGTCCCGGTACGGGTAATGCCGGGCGCGCCGCCGACCTATGGGCAGGTCTGCTGACGGCTGCCCGACGTTGCGGTGCCCTGATGCTCACGGTGCTGCTGTCGCTGCGCACCCGGTGGCGACGGCGTCGCCGGAGAACCCGAACGGTCGTCTCCACGGCGGCGATGATCCTGGCCTCCAGCACGGTCTCCCTCTTTTTGGGCCTGTCCACGGCGACGGCCTCGGCGCCGGTGGGCCCGCACGAGGCGACCTGGTCGACGACTCTGGACTCCACCGTCACGCTGGACCTCGGGCCGCTGGGGACCGCATCGATGGAGTCGCCCGCAGGCATCCTTGGCGTCAAGGTGGTCCTTGGCGAGATTCCCGGTGACCCCGCTCCCGATGCCGCCAGTGCCGCCAGCGTGGGGCAGTCGCTGTCCTCCGACGCAGCCTCTTACCTCTCGCTCGTCTCCCATCCTGACCTGACGATCAGGCAAGGCCTCTACGGTCTGGCGGGGGACGCCCTGCGCCGGGCCGGGGTCCTCGAGGCGATCTTCCTGTGCTGCGTGGCCGCCTGGCGCCTGGCGCCGACGAAGCCATGGCGCGAGACCGTCCGTGCGGGTGCCTCGCACCGCTGGGCGACGACCGTGGCGGTCTCGGCGGCTGTGGCCACCGCGGCATCCCTGCTGGTCCCGGCGATGCGTACCGTCAACCCACACGGTTCCACCCTGTCCGCGCTGGAGGGCACCCCACTGGCCCGGGCCCGCTTCTCGGGTCGGATCGCCGACGTCGTCACCGCCTACGGGCCCAAGGCCCGCTCCTTCGTGGAGAGCAACAAGGACTTCTATGCCAAGGCCGACACCAATCTACGCGCCGCCTGGAAGGCTGCCGAGCAGACCGAGGGCATGGTGGACGTCACCGCCGCTGACGGAAAGGTGAATACCGAGGAGCTGCAGGCGCGGCTCAAGACGACCTCGGCGAAGACCGTGGTGAAGGCCGGCGCCGAGCCAACGCCGACTGAGGCCCCACGGCCCTCGCAGGACCCGTCAGCCTCCGCGGCGCCGTCGGCATCCTCGACCCCCACAGCCACGGCCCCACCGGTGACGGGAGCTCGCTCGGTCCCCGAGCGCGGCCGCAAGACGGCCGTCCTCACCACGGACCTGCACTGCAACCTCGACGTCATCGCCTTCTCCGGGGTCCTCGACCAGCTCTCCGGCGCCGATGTGCACATGGATGACGGCGACCTGACCATGACCGGCTCCGGCCCGGAGCGGGTGTGCGTCGACGCGCTGACCCAGGCAGTGCCGAGCTCGACGGACAAGGTCGCCACGATCGGCAACCACGACTCCGACGCCACGGCCGCCCGTCTGCGCTCCCAGGGATGGACCGTGACCGACGGCTCGGTCCAGACGGTCGCCGGGATCACCGTCCTGGGGGACGACGACGCCGAGCGCACGACAACGGCGGGCACCAAACCGCGCAGCGGCGAGACCACCGAGCAGATCGCCACCCGCCTGGCCAAGGTCAGTTGCGGGCGCACTCCGGTCGACGTCGTTCTCATCCACCAGCCGGCCACCTTCGACCCGCTCATGAAGGAGGGCTGTGCCCCGCTGCTCCTGGCCGGTCACGTCCACGCCGAGCGGGGGATGACCACTGCAATCAGCCCCCGGACCGGCAGGCCCGTCTCCGGGGTCATCTCTGGTGCCGGTAAGGGTGGCACGTCGCTCGGCTCGGTTACGGAGGACGCCTTCCTCCACGTCATGTCCTTCGACTCCACGGGTGCGCTCGTGGCCTGGCGAGCAGTCATCCTTCACCCCGACGCCTCGGTGACGGTGGGGGCCTGGCGGTCCGTTCCGGGTATCGCCTCTGGGCAGAAGACGGCCACGATGGCCTCGACCCCGAGTCCGTCGGCCTCGGCCACCACGGAGCAGACGCAGACCGAGGCCGCCACGCAGTCACCGTCCCAGCCCGAGGAGGGCGCCGCGCCCTAGGACTAATCGATCTTTCGGACGGGTAGGGCGCGGGAGGGCCATTGTGGCATACGCTCTCACTCTAGATAGCCGCACGACGCCCAGAAGAACTGATGACGCACCACCGGTGAGGAGACTGACGATGTCGCGCATGCCCACAGATGCCGAGATCGACGAGATGAGCGAGGAGGAGCTCGAGACCTACCTGGGCTCAGCCCCCGGCCAGGAGCTCGACCGGCGTACCCGCCGCGACGCCGATGACGACTCAGCCGATCGCCCCGCCTGGCTGCGCCGTTCCGGGGCCGAGCGAGGCTTCGGCTGGCTGCTCCTCGTGTGCGGGCTCATCGGGATCATTGCCTGCTGGGAGCTCATCAGCTCTCAGCTCGACCTGCTGCGCAATCCGGACGCGGAGCTCATCTGCGACGTCAGTCCCCTGGTCTCCTGCGGGGACTCCCTCAACGTGTGGCAGGGGAACCTGCTTGGTGTGCCGAACTCCTTCATCGGGGCCATCGCCTTCGGCGCCCTGACCGCGATCGGCGCGGTTCTGCTCAGCGGCGTGCGCCTGCCGCGGTGGATGTGGTGGGGGCTGAGCGCCGGCAGCCTGGGGGGAATCGCCTTCGTCATCTGGTTCCTGTCCGTCTCCATCATGACCTTCGGCAAGCTCTGCCCGTTCTGCATGGTCATCTGGTCCGTCACCATCCCGGTGGCCGCCCACTCCTGGGCCTGGGCCGCGGCCGGCGGGCACCTGGGGCTGCGCGACAACCAGGCGCTCGACCTGCTCAAGGCCCGCTGGTGGGTCATGGCGGCGATGTACCTGGCGGTGGTCCTCACCATCATCATCTCCTTCGGCAGCCAGCTGGCGAGGATGTTCGGGTGACTCCGTCTTCGAGCAGGGCGGCGGCAGTCAGGCCCGCCTGGAGGCCCTCGGTAGCGGGGGACTCGACTGTCACGCAGGACTATCTCAAGGTCGTGTGGGCCACCTGCGAGTGGGGCGGATCGGGCGCCTCCATCACCGGCCTGGCCAAGCGTATGGAGGTGGCGCCGTCGACCGCCTCGGAGAACGTGGCTCGCCTGGTGGAGGAGGGACTGCTCGTCCACGAGCCCTACAAGGCCGTCACCCTGTCCGAGGAGGGACGGCGTCGGGCCATGGGCATGATCCGCCGCCACCGCATCCTGGAGACCTATCTCGTCACTCAGCTCGGCTTCGGCTGGGACGAGGTGCATGCCGAGGCCGAGGAGCTCGAGCACGCTGTCTCCGAGCGGCTGCTGGAGCGGCTCGATGCGGTCCTGGGACACCCCACCCGAGACCCTCACGGGGACCCGATCCCTACGGCGGACGGCCGGCTCGTCGTGCCCGACCTGGTGCGTCTGGAGACGAGGCCGGTGGGCTCCGACGGCGTCGTTGGGCGGATCCAGGATGATTCCGAGACGCTGCGCCGCCTGGGGCGGGCCGGGATCGGGCTGGACAGCCGGGTGCGGATCCGTGACCGGGGCACCGTGGCAGCGGCCACGGAGGGCGGTAAGCGCCGGCGGGCGACCGTCATCGTCCTGCTGGGCACGGAGGCTCCGCGCGGCGCAGTGCCCGAGAGCGCCCCAGAGGCCATCATCCCCGACGGTTCCCTGTGGCTGCTGGCCTGAAAAGGGACGCCGCCTCTATGGATCTGGGCAGATCCGGGCACGGCTGGGGGACAATGGGGTCATGAGCACGATTTTC
>ERZ772973.356-NODE-356-length-23902-cov-132.848_pt1 | contig 23902 bp, 22 predicted proteins | sample MGYA00580672_ERZ772973 | MGnify/ENA primary metagenome ERZ772973 (study PRJEB29015, sample SAMEA2737938) | human oral metagenome | biome: human oral; feature: human-associated habitat; material: dental | place: China | collected 2152 ...
CCAACGTCATGCGCCACGCCGAGGGCGCCATGCGCGTCGTCGTCTCCCTGGACCATGACCGGGCCGCCACCCGGGTCACCGTGTCCGACGACGGTCGCGCCGCTCAGCCCAGCAGCACAGACGGCTCCCCGGGCTCGTCTCAGGCACCGGCGGCGGCCGGCCACGGGCTGGCCAACCTGGCCGCCGCGGTCGGTGAGCACGGCGGCACGTTGTCCGCCGGCCCCACAGCCGATGAGGGCGCATCCGGGTGGGTGCTGCGCGCCCTCGTCCCCTTCCCGGAAGGTGTATCACGGTGAGTCCATCCGTCCCCTCCGGGTCAGGCCCCGCGAGCTCAGCGAGCGATCTCAGGCCGATCACGGTGATGATCGTCGACGACCAGCGAGCCACCCGCATGGGCCTGTCCCTCATCATCAACCGGGCCGACGACCTGCAGGTCACGGTCGAGGCCGTCCACGGTCAGGACGCCCTCGACCAGCTCGCCGCCCTGCTTGAGGAGCGCCGGCCACTTCCCGACGTCGTCCTCATGGACGTGCGCATGCCCGTGCTCAACGGGATCGATGCCACGGCGCGCATCTCCCAGCTCTACCCCTCGATCCGGGTCCTGGTGCTGACCACCTACGACCAAGACGAGTTCGCCTTCGGGGCCCTGTCGGCTGGCGCCTCGGGCTTTCTGCTCAAGGACACCCGCACGGCCGAGCTCCACCAGGCGCTGCGGGCAGTCAGCTCCGGGGACGCGATCCTCACTCCGCGCATCACCCGAGAGCTGCTCAACCGGCACATGCTCAGCCCCGTGGCCTCACCCCGTCAGCGCGCGGCACGGCAACGCCTCGACGATCTCAGTCCACGTGAGCGCGAGGTGGCCGATCTGGTGGCCCAGGGTCTGACGAACGCGGAGATCGCTCAGCGACTCGTCCTGGCCCCGGACTCGGTCAAGAAGAACGTCACCCGGATCCTGACCAAGCTGGACCTGCGCGACCGGGTCCAGCTCGTCATCCTCATGCACGACGCCCAGTCCTGAGCCGCTGCCGCCCCCTCAGGCCGCCGTCGCCAGAGCCAGGACGGGCTGCTCCGCCGGAGCCGGGGCCCGGTAGACGAGGCGGGACTGAGCCAGGTAGTTGACGATGAAGAGCGTGGAGTCCACGAGCACCTTGGCCAGCCACAGGGGCGCTCCGGTACCGGTGAGGACAGCAATGCCCGCGTAGGACGTCGCCGCGACCCCTCCCTGGACGGCCGCGTAGCCGCCGGCCGAGCGCCAGAAGGTCTCCGGGGCGGCCCGGAACAGGCGCCGGTTGAGCAGGAAGCCCAGGGTGCACGAGACGACCCGGACCCCGACGACGGCGTAGAGGACCGAGCCGGTCAGTGAGTTGAGGATGAGGACCAGAACGTAGTCCACGGTCCAGCCGGAGAAGGAGACGGCGGCGAAGAAGACAACCGTCGGGATGCGGCGGCGCAGGCCGGCCAGCCGGCTCCCAGCGGTAGTGAGAGATGCGGGAGAGGTGACCGGTGCAGGGAGGGCGGGGCTCGTCGTCGTCATGGCTACAAGCCTCGTCTGAGGCCTTATGCCGCGTGTTTGATGCGCCTGTGCCGTTCCTGTGAGAGACGGCCGTCGGAATCCTGAGGACGTGCCGCCCCGATCTCCCGGCTCAGAACAGGACGTCGGTCTGCGGCGTGGCGGGGGCCTTCGACGGCGACGCGTCAGAGGCCACGTCGGGTGCTGCTCCCTGTGCCCGGCCGCCGCGGGTCCAGCCCGGCCCCGTGGGTACCGGACGGCCCTGCTGGTAGGCGGTCGCGGCACCGCGGGCCCGGGAGTCGGCGGCCTCGTTCAGTGGGTGGCCGACGTGCCCGCGCACCCACTCGAAGCGCACAGTGCGACCCGCGAGCGCGGCGTCGAGGTCCTTGACGAGGTCGGCGTTGAGGACGGGCTTGCCGTCGGCCTTGCGCCAGCCGCGCTTCTTCCAGCCGTGGCGCCACTTGGTCAGGGAGTTGATGACGTACTGGGAGTCGCACTGGATGAGGAGCTCCTCGCCGGCGAGCCCGGCGGCCTCGGTGGCCCGCAGGAGCTCCAGGACGGCCGTGAGCTCGCCGCGGTTGTTGGTCGAGCTCTCCCAGCCCCCGGCGGCCCAGCAGTCATCGTCCACGTACCAGGCCCAGCCGGCCGGTCCCGGGTTGCCCAGGGAGGAGCCGTCGGCAGCAGCAGTCAGCGTCATGGAGGGCACTCTACCCAGCGACGCCGGTGACCCCGGACAGGCGCAACCTTCTATGCCGATGTCGTCACCGTGCTAGTCTGCCGGGCAGTAAGAATGATCTTACTCACTGAAACGAATCCTCGAGAGGTACACCGATGTCCTCCACGCTGCACGCCCTGTCAGCCTCGTCAGCGGCATCCGGCACACTCATCGCCGCGCGCTGGTACGACTACATCCCCATCGCCATCTACTTCGCCTTCGTCATCGGCGTCGGGCTCATCGCCAGGTCCAAGGCCGCCACGGCGGACGGCTTCCTCACCTCGGGTCGGTCCCTGCCGGCCTGGGTGACGGGTATCGCCTTCGTCTCGGCGAACCTCGGCGCCGTCGAGATCATGGGTATGTCCGCCAACGGCGCCGAGTACGGCATGCCGACCTTCCACTACTTCTGGATCGGCGCGGTTCCGGCCATGATCTTCCTGGGTCTGGTCATGATGCCCTTCTACTACGGCTCCAAGGTGCGCTCGGTGCCCGAGTTCATGCTCAAGCGCTACGGCACCGCCGCCCACCTGGTCAACGCGCTCAGCTTCGCCCTGGCCCAGCTGCTCATCGCCGGCATCAACCTGTACCTGCTGGGCAAGATCATGAACTGGCTGCTGGGCTGGCCCCTGTGGGTGGGGCTCATCGTGGCCGCCGTCATCGTCTTCTCCTACATCACCATGGGTGGGCTCTCCGCGGCGATCTACAACGAGGTCCTCCAGTTCTTCGTCATCGTGGCGGCCCTGCTGCCCCTGACCCTCATCGGCCTGCACCGCGTGGGCGGCTGGCACGGCCTGACCGACAAGATCACCGCCGCCGCCAAGCTCGCCGGCACCGACCCGGCCCAGCAGCTGCACTCCTGGCCGGGCAACTCGATCTCCGGCTTCGACTCCAATGTGATGTCGGTGATCGGCCTGGTCTTCGGCCTGGGCTTCGTGCTGTCCTTCGGCTACTGGACGACGAACTTCGTCGAGGTGCAGCGGGCCATGGCCTCGGACTCGATCTCCTCGGCCCAGTCGACCCCGATCATTGGCACCTTCGTCAAGATGTTCGTGCCCTTCCTCGTCATCGTCCCGGGCATGGTCGCCGGCGTCATGGTCACGGAGGTCCAGCAGCTCAAGTCCGGGGCCAACACGAGCTACCAGTACAACGACGCGGTCCTCTACCTCATGCGCGACCTGCTGCCCAACGGTCTGCTGGGTCTGGCGATTACGGGTCTGCTGGCCTCCTTCATGGCGGGTATGGCGGCGAACATCTCCGCCTTCAACACCGTGTGGGGCGTGGACATCTACCAGCACTACCTCAAGAAGGACGCCGACGACGCCCACTACCTCAAGGTCGGTAAGCTCTCGACCCTGACGGCCTCCGTGGTCGCGATCCTCACCGCGATCATCGCGTCGAACTACTCCAACCTCATGGACTACCTCCAGACGCTGTTCTCGATGTTCAACGCGCCGCTGTTCGCGACCTTCATCATCGGGATGTTCTGGAAGCGGGCCACGCCGCAGGCCGGTTGGACCGGGCTCGTCGGAGGAACCCTGGGCGCCCTGGGGGTCAACATCCTCATCTGGACCGGGAATCTGGTCATGCCGGGTCAGGGCGGTGCCTTCCTGGCGGCGGGCGTGGCCTTCACGGTCGACGTCATCATCACGGTGCTGGTCTCCATGGTCACCCGCCCCAAGCCCGACTCCGAGCTCAAGGGCTTCGTCTACGCCCTGACCCCCAGGAGCGAGCGCACCGACCCGCACCTGCACGAGCTGCCCTGGTACCGCCGTCCGATCCCGCTGGGGATCATCGCCGGCCTCATGGTCATCACGCTCAACAGTATCTTCCACTAGATCCGCCCGGACACACGAAGGAGAACACTCATGAGCAATCGTTCACTCACGGACATCCGAGCGGTCATCACCGGGGCACTGGGGCTCATCGGCCTGTACCTGGTGGTGTGCTCGGCCCTGTTCAACAGCGCTGACGAGATGAGCAAGACCGGAGGCATCAACGCCAACCTGTGGGCGGGCCTGGGTCTGCTGGCCATCGCAGCGGGTATGGGCCTGTGGTGGTGGATCAAGCCGACCCCCTCCGGGGGCGAGCAGGACTGAGACCGCCTGTCCCGCACTGAGTCCGAACCGGTCGATGTCACGTCCGGTTCCTGGCCAAGCCGATCGGTGGCGTCGCCGCAGCCTCCCGCTGCGATGACGCCGTCGATCGTGTCCGCCCGGGACTGGCGACGAACTCGCCATCGTCCGGGACGGGTCTCCCCCGTGCCTCAACGCGAACGGGGCGCGCCCCGCAGTGGAGCGCGCCCCGTCGGCTGGACCTGTTCTCAGGCGTCCAGGTCAGTCTCCAGGAGAGCCTTGAGCTCCTCGAGAGCGGCGTCGGCGCCGTCGGCTTCGGAAGCCAGGGTGACGACGTCGCCGAAGCCGGCGCCCAGGGTCATCACACCGAGGATGGAGGAGGCGTCGACCGCAGCGCCGCCCTCCTTGGCGATGGTGACCGGGACGCCCTTCTCGGCGACGGCCTTGACGAAGGTGGCGGCGGGACGGGCGTGCAGACCGACCTTGGAAGCGATGGTGGCGGTGACCTGGGCCATGTGAAGCTCCTTATGACATGTGGGGGCTAACGGTGAGGGGACCAAATCACGCCCCCGCACCGGTGTGAGCAGCGCGATGGCTGCCGTCCCGGCCGAGACTACCCGAGATCACGGCTCAGTTGCACTGTTCCACCCTTCAAAAAGGCCTATAGGCGTGGCGGGGCTCACTCAGGAGCCCGCAGAACCGGCATAGGGGGACAGGACGACCTCGACCCGCTGGAGCTCCTTGACGTCGGCGTAGCCGGTGGTGGCCAGGGTGCGCCGCAGGGCGCCCATGATGTTGAGGGTGCCGTCGGCGCGGTCGGAGGGGCCGTTGAGGATCTCGGCCATGGTGCCCACTGTGCCCACGTAGCTGCGGAAGCCCCGCGGCAGGCGCTCATGGCGGGCCTCCGCACCCCAGTGGTACCCGCCCCCCGGAGCCTCCTCGGCGCGGGCGAGGGCGGCTCCGAGCATGACGGCGTCGGCACCGCAGGCAATGGCCTTGACAACGTCACCGGAGTTGCCCACGGAGCCGTCGGCGATGACGTGGACGTAGCGGCCCCCGGACTCGTCGAGGTAGTCGCGCCGGGCCCCGGCGACGTCGGCCACGGCGGTGGCCATGGGCATGTGCAGGCCCAGGACCTGACGCACTGAGGAGGAGGCTCCGCCGCCCTGGCCCACGAGGACGCCGGCAGCGCCGGTGCGCATGAGGTGGAGGGCGGCGGTGTAGGTGGTCACCCCTCCGACGACGACGGGCACGTCGAGCTCGTAGATGAAGCGTTTGAGGTTGAGGGGCTCAACGGCTCCGGAGACGTGCTCGGCCGACACGAAGGAACCGCGAATGACCATGAGGTCCACGCCCGCCTCGAGGACAGTGCGCCAGTGCCGCTGGGTCTGGGCGGGACTGAGACGCCCGGCGACGACGACCCCGGAGGCACGGATCTGGGTCAGCCGCTCGGTGATGAGCTCGGGCCTGACCGGGGCCCGGTAGACCTCCTGCAGGACGCTGGTGGCCTGGGACGGGGAGGCTCGGCGGATGCGCTCGAGAGCATCGGTGGGATCCTCGTAGCGAGTCCACAGCCCCTCCAGGTCCAGCACGCCGATCCCACCCAGGCGTCCCACCATGATCGCCGTCTCGGGACTCATTACCGAGTCCATGGGTGAGGCCATGACCGGTAGGTCCACGTGGTAGGCGTCGATCTGCCAGCCCACGCGCACCTCGGAGGTGTCACGAGTACGGCGCGCCGGCACCAAGGCGATGTCGTCGAAGGAGTAGGCGCGCAGGGCGCGCTTGGAGCGTCCGATCTCGACCTCTGTACTCATAGCCCGATCCTAGTGGGCCCAGCTCATATCTACCGGAACGACCGGCGGAGCAGCCGGCGTGCTCGGCTGGCGCACCGAGGCCGGACGAGGCGCACAGGCAGCCGCCATTGATGTCGTGCCCCGGTGGCATGCTGGGCCCATGAGCACCCTGCACTCCTCCTCATCCGACGCCGCCCCCGCCACCGGCCCTGCCTGGCCCTTCGGCCCGTTGCTCGGCTTCGACACGGAGACCACCGGCGTGAATCCTTCCCAGGACCGTCTTGTCACCGCCGCACTGATCCGGCGCACCGAGCGCCCGATCGGCGGAGATCGACAGCAGTCGGTGACCACCTGGCTGGCAGATCCAGGGGTGGAGATCCCCGAGGCGGCCTCGGCGGTCCACGGCGTGACCACCGAACGGGCCCGGGCCGAGGGCCGGCCGGTGGCCGAGGTGCTGGCAGAGGTGAGCGACCTGCTGGTGACGGCGATGGCCGCCGGGACCCCGGTCGTCGCCTTCAACGCCTCCTACGACCTGACCCTCATGGAGGCCGAGCTCGCCCGTCACGGCCTGCCCACGATGCGCTCGCGCCTAGGACGCGAGCTGGGTCCCATCGCCGATCCCCTGGTCCTGGACCGGGCCGTGGACCGCTATCGCAAGGGCAAGCGCCGACTGGGCGACCTCTGCGAGGTCTACGGCGTGCAGGTCGATGAGGCCCTGCACACCGCGGAGGTGGACGTGATCGCTACGCTCGACGTGCTTGAGGCGCTGGCCATCGCCCACCCGCAGGTCTCGGAGCTCGGCCCGGAACAGCTCGTGGCCTTCCAGGCCCGAGCCCACCGCGCCTGGGCGGAGTCCTTCAACGAGTGGCTGGCGCGCAAGAATCCCTCGCGCACGCCGGCCCAGACCGCATGGCCCCTACCGGACTCCCCATGCGCTGAGCCGTAGGACTCACCCGCCGTACAACCGCCGAGGGACTTCCAACGCGGGAAGCCGACCGGAGTGATCCGGCCGGCTTCCCGCACGGCAGTCTCTGCTCGTGCCTCAGGCGCTGTCACGCCCGGTGTAGTTGGGAGCCTCAACGGTCATCTTGACGTCGTGGGGGTGGGACTCCTTGAGGCCGGCGCTCGTGATGCGCACGAACTGCCCGCGCTCCTTGAGCTCGGGGATCGTGCGGGCCCCCACGTAGAACATGGACTGGTGCAGCCCGCCCATGAGCTGGTAGACGACGTCGCCCAGCGCCCCGGAGTAGGGAACCTGCCCCTCAATGCCCTCGGGGACGATCTTGGAGTCGGAGGAGACATCGGCCTGGAAGTAGCGGTCCTTGGAGTAGGAGGTGCGTCCGCGCGAGCTCATGGCGCCCAGTGAGCCCATGCCGCGGTAGCGCTTCCACTGCTTGCCGTTGACGAAGACGAGGTCGCCGGGAGACTCCGTGCAACCGGCCAGGAGGGAACCGAGCATGACCGTCTCCGCCCCGGCCACAAGCGCCTTGGCGATGTCACCGGAGTACTGCAGGCCACCGTCGGCGATGAGCGGGACCCCGGCGGGGTTGCAGGCACGCGCGGCCTCGTAGATGGCCGTCACCTGGGGAACACCCACGCCGGCCACGACTCGGGTGGTGCAGATGGAGCCGGGCCCCACTCCGACCTTGACGGCGTCGACCCCGGCGTCGATGAGCGCCTGAGCACCCTCCCGGGTCGCGACGTTGCCGCCGATGACCTCGATGCCGCTGAAGGCGGAGTCGGACTTGAGGCGCGAGATCATCTCTAGCGCCAGCTTGGCACCGCCGTTGGCGGTGTCAACGATGAGAACATCCACACCGGCCTCGGCCAGGGCTCCGGCACGGTCCCAGGTGTCCCCCCAGTAGCCGACGGCGGCACCCACCACGAGACGTCCCTCTAAGTCCTTGGTGGCGTTGGGATACTGCTCGGTCTTGACGAAGTCCTTGACCGTGATGAGCCCCGTGAGGCGCCCCTCGGTGTCGACGAGGGGAAGCTTCTCGATTCGGTGCTCGGCCAGGAGCGCCTTGGCGTCCTCCCGAGAGATGCCGGTGGAACCGGTGATCAGGCGGTCGCGCGGCGTCATGCACTCGCGCACGGTCAGGCTCGACCACCGCTCGGGCGGGACGAAGCGCAGGTCGCGGTTGGTGATGATCCCGTGAAGGTTGCCGCCCTCATCCACGACCGGCAACCCCGAGACCTTGTAGTGCCCGCAGAGCTCATCGAGCTGAGCGATCGTGGCATCCGGCCCAACAGTCACCGGGTCGGTGACCATGCCGGACTCCGAGCGCTTGACGCGCCGTACCTGCTGCGCCTGCTCCTCAATGGACAGGTTGCGGTGGAGGATCCCGATACCGCCCTGACGGGCCATGGCAATGGCCATGTCCGACTCGGTGACCGTGTCCATGGCCGCCGAGAGAAGAGGGGTGGCCAGGCTGATCCTCGGAGTCAGCCTGGAGGTCGTATCGACCTCGGAGGGGATGACGTCGGTCAGCCTGGGCAGCAGGAGCACGTCATCGTAGGTCAGTCCGGTGGGGGCAAAGACGTCAGGGCTGGTGATCGAGTCGCTCACGGGAACATCGTAGGACGACCTGACCATCCCGTGCATATCCGCCGGCGCCGGCCAACTCGCCTCACCCGCCCCCCTGAGAACCGAGGAGTCTTACAGAGCAAGACGATTCCTGAGCCACTTCCGAGACCATCACAACGACGTGAGTTGCACCTCAAAAATAAATCAAGAACGAATGCGGAACGTTTCAGAAAAAAGATGTTCCACATGCATACATCATTCACAAAACGTTTCTGCTATTCGAACGCCACAATATGACACACGATTTCAGATAGCCAGAACACAGATGTTCAGCAAATCTGGAGAAAATTTCGTCGTGAGATAGAATGATTCTTCTTGATTAACGCACCGGGCGATCTTATCGTTACGTATAGCGCATCAAGTTCGGTGTGCCCGACCGCCATATCCAAAGGAGGGGAGGTAGGCAATGCACAACTCTTCGCGTCTGCCCGGCCCGATCTCCACCCTTTGGGAGTGGCAGTACCGTGGGGCCTGCCTCGGCATGGACTCCTCGGTTTTCTTCCACCCCGAAGGAGAGAGAGGCGGTTCCCGTCGACGACGGGACGAACGAGCAAAGGCCATTTGTCAGGACTGCCCCGTCCTGGAAGAGTGCCGAGAGCACGCCCTCAGCACTCGCGAGCCCTATGGCGTCTGGGGAGGCATGAGCGAGGAGGAGCGGCGCGCTTACTACGAGCAGCAGGCACGCCGCTTCGCCGACGAACCGGCCTGACGCTCCGCCCTGTTTCAGGGAACCGACAGCACAGACGTTCCCAGCTCAACGTCCGGACGATCGTCCAGACACAGCACATCGATGCAGCCGGCTTTCTGCTGCAGACGTGTTGAAGGGGAGGCACCACGCGGTGCCTCCCCTTCAACACGTCGTGGCGCCGAATGGCGCACACGGCCTCAGCGGATCACTTGGTGACGACCGCCAGGACGTCGCGGGCGGACAGGATGAGGTAGTCCTCACCGGCGTAGCTGACCTCGGTGCCCCCGTACTTGGAGTAGATGACGACGTCGCCCTCGGCAACGTCAACCGGAACGCGATTGCCGGCGTCGTCGACGCGACCGGGACCCACGGCCACGACCTTGCCCTCCTGGGGCTTTTCCTTGGCGGTGTCGGGGATGACCAGGCCGGATGCGGTGGTCTGCTCGGCCTCAACGGTCTGGACGACGATGCGGTCCTCGAGCGGCTTGATGGAGATCGACATTGGAGACCTCCTCCTTCTCTTCAACGTGCAGTAGAACGGCTTGATCGCCCTCCCGAGGCGTACCCGACCGCCGTCGCGGGGGCCGGTCCGGCACGATGCAGGAGTGCGAGTCGCAGAAGGTACCCGCCCGCGTCTCAGGACCGGGGCAAGCACTCCGCTGCGCCTGACGGAGAATCTACGACGGCGTTAGCACTCAGTCAATGCGAGTGCCAAAGCGCGGCGGTGGTTTCGCCATGGGCGTCAGCCCCCGTCAGCGCCGGTGCTCCCGGGTCCAGTTGATGGCCTCCGCAACGCTCGTCTCACGGCGCCCCAGGGTCGGATCACGTCGGGAGACGACGTCGATGACGGCCTTGATCGTGGCCGGGCGCTCGCGCGTCCAGCTGACGGCCCAGCTGATGCGGTCGTGACGGGCCCGTGAGTCGCCCACGCCGTTGACGCTCAGGCCGACCGAGCGGCAGATGGCGACCGCACGCGGCTCATGGAAGTCCTGGGTCACGAGCAGAGCGCTCTCGATCCCGAAGATCCTGCGGGCCCGTACGCAGGTGTCGTAGGTGTCGAAGCCCGCGTAGTCCAGGGCGATCGCCTGGCTGGGGATCCCTTTGGAGGTGAGGTAGTCGCGCATGACAGTGGGCTCGTCGTACCCAACGCGCCGGTTGTCCCCGGAGACCAGGATCGCCTCGGTGCGGCCGCTGGTGTAGAGGTCGGCGGCGATATCGAGACGGTGGGCCAGCCAGGGCGAGGGCCGGCCGTCGGCGTGAACGGCGGCTCCCAGGACGATCGCCACCGGGGCCCGGACGGCATCGGCACCGTCGCCCCTCTCACCAGCGACCTCGATGTGTCCGGCACTGACAGCCCAGGCCCAGGTGCTGGCACCGGCCGTGATGAGCCCCAGGACCCCGACGACGACCAACGAGACCCGCATCAGTCTCCGCAGAAGGGCCCTGCGACGGCTCACGGAGCGGGGTGCCGCCTGTGGGTCGTCCCCATCAGCACCCTCACTTTCGGCGACGTCGCCGGGAGCGGCACCACCCCCGAGCCGCGGTTCCTCGTCAGTCATCGACTCCCCATCCATCTTCCCCATCCAAGGCCGTCCGGCTCCGCAGGCATGCGGGCATCGGTTCACCACCCTACCCACGACTCCATGCACAGTGCCCTCCCCGCTCGCCTGCCCGACAGGTACCGAGAGCCCCCCTCGCCCACCCAGCGAACATCACGCGCACTGACGGGTTCACCATGGAATGATCTGGGGTGATGGCTGAGAACCACGTCGCGCTCCTTCTGACGCCCGAGGGCTGGGAGCTTCTGTCCTCCTTGCCCCCGTACGACCCGGCCGAGGCTCTGTCGCTGGGACGCTCCCTGAGAGAGGAGGGCCACTCCCCCGCCCTGGTGGCGGCAGCCCTGACCCAGCAGCGCCTGCGCGCCCGGGCCGCAGCAAAGTTCGGGCCCTTCGCCCAGCAGATGCTCTTCACCGCTGACGGCCTGGAGCAGGCCACCCGACTCGCCGTCTCGGCTCACCACGCCGCCCGCTATGCGGCCGCGGGCGTGACGAAGGTCGCGGACCTGGGCTGCGGGATCGGTGGCGACGCCGTCGCCCTGGCCGGGCTCGACCTGCCGGTACTCGCCGTTGACCGCGATGAGGCCGCAGCCGCTCTGGCCACCATCAACCTCATGCCCTTCCCCCATGCAAGCGTCGAGTGCGCCGACGCCCTTGAGATCGACCTGGCCGAGCGAGGGGTGGACGCCGTCTTCGCCGACCCTGCCCGCCGGGCCCAGGGACGGCGCATCACTGATCCGGAGCAGTGGTCGCCGGCTCTGTCTCGGGTACTCGCGCTGCGCGAGTCCGTGCCCGCTCTCGGTATCAAGGTCGCCCCCGGCATCGACCATGCCGCGCTGCCGCGGGACTCCCACACCCAGTGGGTGAGCGTGGACGGCGACGTCGTCGAGGCGGCCATCTGGTGCGGCCCGCTCGCCCCGGAGGGACCCGGGCGCTCCGCACTGATCATGCGCTCAGGGGCCAACGGGGCTAGCACCCATACGCTGACTGATTCCAGTGTCACCGATCCTTCCGAGCCGCCGGTTCAGGTTGATCCGATCAGCTCACCCGACGACCTGGGCAGCATCATCCACGTCCCCGACGGCGCCGCCGTGCGCGCCGGGCTCGTCGCCCACCTCTGTGAGCGCCTGGACGCGCGACCAGTGGGCCCGAGAATCGGCTATCTGACGTCGGAGAGCCTCCCCGACGCGGCAACCACCCCCTTCGTGCGCTCCTTCCGACTCACTGAGGTCCTGCCGCTGCGGCTCAAGACCCTGCGGGCCCGAGCTCGCGATCTGGGGGTCGGAAGTCTGGAGATCCTCAAGCGCGGAGTCGACGTCTCCCCCGACGCTCTGCGCGCCTCGCTGAGACTCAGCGGTCAGGAGTCGGAGACCTGGATTCTGACCCGTGTGGGAGACAAGGCGAAGGGCGCCGTTCTCGTCGTCGAACCGATCACTGGCACCTCAGCGGCTCACTCGCCGACGTGACAGGCCCCTTCTTCCAGCGCCAAGAGACCCCCTGTCAGCACCCGCGAGGGACCTGAGGAACCCGAGGAGACCAGGACATGCAGGACACGACTGACACGACAAGCCCGAGCGCCGCGTCCGCCGACGCTCAGCTGCCGCCGGCCCGCCGCCCCCAGCACCTCCCCTTCGCCCCCTCGGCCCGGTCCACGCTGGGAGTGGAGTGGGAGCTGGCGCTCATCGACCGCGACAGCCTTGACCTGCGCCAGTGCGCCGAGGAGATCCTCCAGAAGGTGGGCCCGGATCCGCACGTGCACGGCGAGATGATGCTCAACACCATCGAGCTGGTCTCCGGGGCTCGCCGTACCGTGGCCGAGTGCGTGGAGGACATTGCGTTCGCCTTTGACCGCGTCCTTCCTGTCACGGACCCGCTGCGCGTTGACCTGGCCTCGGCCGGTACCCACCCCTTCGCCGACCCACTGGTGCAGAAGGTGACCAACGCCGAGCGCTACGCCCGCCTGGTGGACCGTACCCGGCTGTGGGGTCACCAGATGCTCATCTTCGGCACCCATGTCCATGTCGGGGTCGAGGACCGGGCCAAGGTCCTGCCGATCCTCAAGGCCCTGCTCACACGCACCGCTCACCTGCAGTGCCTGAGCGCCTCCTCTCCGTTCTGGGCCGGTGCGGACACGGGATACGCGGACAACCGGGCCATGATGTTCCAGCAGCTGCCCACCGCCGGCGCCCCCGAGCAGTTCAGTACCTGGGAACAGCTGGAGAGCTACACCGGGGACCTGGTCCACACCGGCGTCATCGAGGACTTCACCGAGATCCGTTGGGACGTGCGCCCCTCTCCACGCCTGGGCACCATCGAGGTGCGAGCCTGCGACGCCGCCACGAACCTCACCGAACTGGCCGGGATGGCGGCGCTGACCCAGTGCCTCGTGGAGTCCTTCTCCCGCACCCTGGACCGGGGCGAGGAGCTGGACACACTGCCCGACTGGTACGTTGCCGAGAACAAGTGGCGCTCGGCCCGCTACGGCATGGACGCGATCCTCATCGTCAATTCCGCAGGTGAGGAGGAGCTGGTGGGAGACACGGTCGAGCGGATGCTCACAGAGCTCGCCCCCGTCGCCGAGGATCTCGGCTGCGCCGCCGAGCTGGACTCAGTCCGCACCACGCTGGAGACGGGGGCCTCCTACCAACGCCAGATCGCCGCCGTCGGGGCCTATGGAGGGCAGCGGGAGGCGGCCGTCAGGCTGCTGCTGGCCGAGGCCCGTGCAGGCCGGCCCCTGCGCCCCACCGAGGTGCTCTCGCTGGCTGCCAAGCCCTGAACTCCGCTTTCCAGCGGCTTGCCGGAAGTCACCGACATCGGGCCCCGGTTCCGGCTCAGCGGCAGTCCGATGGCGCACGCGACCATGCCCATGATCGCGATCACGGGCAGCCTGCGGGACTGTGACATCAGGTCCACTGGATATCCCGTCCACAGACACACGCTCACAAGCCCGACGATCACGAACATGGTCAGCGCTCCGGGCTTTGCCCGGAGCACTGCTGAGGTGGCGGTGAGGACACGGGCGGAGGGGCGACGTGCACTGCAGCAGGAAGAGCGGACACGAATTCTCCTTTTCTTCCTGTGGAGCGAGTAACGGAAAATGTGGAAAAGAATAGCATGCACTGACGCCACAGCAAAGCACGACACCAACCATTAGGAACGATGCAGACTATTTCCCATCCGAGGTCCACTTACCCAATGGAATTCATATCCACACAAACCCGATGTGCATATTTCACACGTCATCAAATTATTGTCGCGATAACATTCTGGAAAATTACGTTTCAATAATGCGCGGCCTGCATTCGCGCCCATGACCTCGCTTCCCTCTCAACCTTCCCCTGAGATTCTCCACCCCACTGGCACGAGCACCCCATCACAGCCACTCGCGAGGAACGGCGCGCCCCGGACCGTACGCCCAGGGCGGTGCACCATGACGTGCAGCGCGTAGGCCTGGTCGACGCCGCCCTGATCGGCTTCGCCGCCTTCATGGCGGCAGTAGCGATCCAGCGAGGAACCCTCAAAGAGATTGGCGCAGTCAGCGTCGCCCTGGACGACAAGCAGATCGTCCTTCCAGGAGCCGTTGCCCAAGGAATTTTCCGTAAGCGGACTGAGGCCTGCGCAGAGCATATCGTTGAACGAATCAATGCCATGGATCTGCTGAACCGCTAGCGTCAGTCCATTACTGAGAAGTCAAGAATGACATCCGTCCCCGAGCCTCGCTCCGACTCCGAGCAGGCACAGGCTCAGAGTCTCCCCCTGCTCACGGTTGACGGTCTCCGGATCGATCACCCCGCCCGCGATACGAGCGCCCAGCCACGCGCCCGGGTGCGCTGCTCCCAGAAGCTCCGGTAAGGACCATCCACCTCCACAAGATTCTCGTGGCTCCCGCACTGGGCGACGTGCCCGGCGTCATCGAGGACGATGACCTGGTCAGCCGCTGCGATCGTCTCGAGCTTGTGGGCAATGACGATGAGTGTCGAGGTGCGCCGCAGCTCCTGCATCGCGGCAATGATATTGGCCTCGTTCTCCGCATCCAGGGCACTGGTGGCCTCATCGAGCAGGACGATCGGTGCGCGCTTGAGCAGGGCCCGGGCGATGGAGACGCGCTGGCGCTCGCCACCGGACAGGGCCCGCCCACCCTCTCCCACGCGGGTGCTCCAGCCATGGGGCAAACGGTTGACGATCTCGGTGACGCCGGCGAGGTCCGCGGCCCAGCGCACCTGCTCGTCGTCGGCCGCGGGGTCGCCGATGCGGACGTTGGCGTCCAGGGTGTCATCGAAGAGGTAGACGTCCTGAAAGACCATGGAGAGCTGTTCCATGAGCTGGGCGGTCGGCATGTCGCGCACGTCGGTGCCGCTCACGCGCACGGTCCCGGAGCCGGTGTCCCAGAAGCGGGCGATAAGTCGGGCGATAGTCGTCTTGCCGCTGCCGGAGGGGCCCACGATCGCGCACATGCTGCGCGCGGGCACGTTCATCGATACTCCACCCAGGACGGGCTCGTCGGCACGGTAGCCGAAGACGACATCGTCGAGCTCGACGGCGCCAGGATCGGGCAACGCGGCACGAGCCTCGGGCTCGGCCATGAGCTCGGCGTCCATGACGGCGTCGAGGTGGTTCATCATCTGACGCCGTTCCTCCAATCCCATGACGGATGCACCAATGTCGTCGAGCATGGCGGTGAAACGCAGACACATGCCGATGATGGCGACGGCCACGAGCGGCTCCATGGTGCCGGAGACCGCGTAGGAGGTGGTCAGGGCGATCATGGCGACGACGATGACCTGACTCAGTGCACCGTTGACGACATTGCCGGCGGTCTCCCACCACAGGGAGCGCCTCGAGGCGCGGGCTCCGTTGTCGAAGGCGGAGGCCAGGCGGCTGTAGCCGGTGGCGGCTCGGCACGAGCGCAGGGCGCCCTGGCAACGGGCGATCTCAACGATGCGGGTGGCGAGCTCGCGCTCGGCGGGCTCGGAGACGGACTTGCCATGGTCCAGCAGACGGCGCGCAGCACGCACCAGCCCGGCGAACAGGGGCGCGGCCACGGTCAGCAGCAGGCCCAGGCGCCAGTCCCAGGCCCAGGATCCGGCCCAGACGACCACGCAGGCAGCGCTCGTTGAGGTGAGCATGTACATGAAGTGGGCGGCTGACTCCCCCAGGGCTACCATCTCCTGGCTGACGGCCCGCGACAGGGTACCGGCGGAGTCGGCGTTGAACCAGCGCAGGGGCAGGCGGGCGATCCGGTCGCCGACCGCGTGGTGAACATCGTGCATGAAGCCGAGGGCTCCGGACATTCCTCGCCGCTGCCCCTGGAACTCTGTGACAGCGGCGACGACGCCGCAGATGCCGAAGGTGACGAGCCAACCGCCGAAGGACAGCCCCCATCGAGGCGCGCCGGACCCCAGCGCGACCGAGGCGGGCAGGAGTGAGACCAGTGCGGCCCCGGAGGCGATGCCGTTGGCCGCTGCCAGCATGAGGCAGCCGCGCGTCTGGCGCCAGGAGGACTCCAGCATGAGCCTGCGGAAGCGGGCCAGCAGGGAGCTCGCGCCCCGGGAGGTCTCGGCCTCCGGTGTCAGCACCGGAGGAACGGGCTCTGGACGGTCGGCTTCCACTCCGGCGTCCGGGCTGAGAGCGGCGGGAGGCTCCTCCTTCGATCCGGCACCTGCCCGAGTGGAACCGTCCGGCGCGGCGACGGGTCCCTGACCGGCTGGGGCGGAGACATCGCCGAGCTCGCCGGCCTGGCGCAGAAGGGCGCGGTAGTGGGGCTCGTCGACCAGATCGTCGTGGCTGCCGGAGGCGACGATGCGCCCGCGCTCCATGACGACGATGCGGTCGGCACCGCGCACGGCGGCCGGACGATGAGCGATGACCAGGACGGTTCGGTCCTTGACCAGGGCACTGAGCGCCTCCTGGATCTCGGCCTCCGACTCCGGGTCGGCCATGGCGGTGGCCTCGTCGAGCAGGATGACGGGGGTGTCCAGCAGGATGGCACGCGCAATGGCGATGCGCTGCTCCTGCCCACCGGACAGAGCCGTGTCCTGCCCCAGGACGGTGTCGTAACCCTCCGGCAGGGCCATGATCTCCTCGTCGATGTGGGCCACGCGGGCAGCGTCGCGCACCTGCTCCAGATCGGCGTCGGGGCGTCCGAGCGCGATGTTCTCCCGCACGGTGGTGCCGAGCAGCTGGGCGTCCTGGAGGACGAAGGAGACCGTGGAGTACAGGGTGGGCTCGTCCATGTCCCGCAGGTCCACGCCACCGATGCGTACGGCGCCGGCGTCCGGGTCGGCGAAGCGTGCGATGAGAGTGGCCAGCGTCGACTTGCCCGAGCCGGAGGGGCCCAGCAGAGCGGTGACGGTGCCGGGTTCCAGAACGAGGGAGGCGTCGTCGACGGCGAGGGTGTCCCCGTAGAAGAAGGAGACACCGCAGATCTCGACGAGCGCCGTGCGAGGCCGCTCAGGACGGTCTGCGGTCGGCAGCACGGGAGTGTCGAGAACCTCGCACAGGCGCAGGGCCGCGGCACCGGCGAGCTGGTAGGACCAGGAGATCGAGGCAATGGTGATGAGTGCGGCGGGCAGGACCAGGGCGACGAGGGTCGTGGCCAGAACCTGGGGCAGGGTGACGGCACCGGTATGGATGAGCAACGCCCCGCCGCCGAGGTTGACCAGGAGCAGTACGGGGATCGAGACCCAGGTGAAGGACAGGCAGGTGACGGTCACCAGGGGCATCGCCCAGGCGCGGTAGAAGGCGGAGAACTCGTCGGCAGCGGCGAGGTAGGCCGAGTGGGCGCGCCCCACGCGCCCAAAGGCCTTGACCACGCCGATACCGGAGACGAACTCGACCATGGTGGAGGAGATGACCGCCAGCTTTTGGTCCATCTCCACGGTCTTCTCATTCATGCCGCGCATGGAGACCGAGTAGGTGAGCACATAGAGGACAAGCGTGGAGACCGCCAGCAGGGCAAGGCGCCAGTCGATCCAGAAGGCGCACACGAGCAGCGCCAGCGGGGTGACAACGGCGTTGAGACGCTCAACGGGGCCGTGGGCGATGACGGTGTGGACCAAGGTCGTGTCATCCTGGACGGCCTTGCGGATACGCCCGGAGGTGGAGGCGGTGAACCAGGCCAGCGGAGCGTGAGAGATGCGCTCGACGATGTCGCGCCGCAGTCGGTCGCGCAGGGACAGGTCGGCCAGGTGAGTGATGAGCAGTGCCAGGAAGTACAGCAGCAGGCGGGTCGAGTAGGCGCTCACGAGCAGCATGACGGCGGAACGCACCTGCTGCGGTTCGGGGCTCACACCCGCCCGGTAGGCGCGCAGCAGAATGTCGCCGAGCTGGACCAGAGCAATATAGGGCGCCGCCGCCAGGACGGCGGAGAGCAGGACGAGGACCTGACCGATCCGCAGACGGGTGCGCACGGGAGCGCCGAGGCGCGCGATGGCGGCCTGCCCCTCACGGGAGCGCTGGGCGTTGCTCCTCCTCGCCTGCTCGCCTGGCTCCCCGGCTCTTCCGGGGCCCGCCGAAGGCGGCGACAGCTGCGAAGACGACTGCGGTGCCGTCTGCGGCGACGTCCCTGGCGCCGGCCGCTGTGCCTGCGTGCTCATCAGGTGCCTCGTTCTTCCGTCGACTCTAATTCTGAAGGTATTTCAGAACTCAATAAGGCATACCTTACTCTGGTCGCTGAACCGGGAGCAACCGTCGCTGAGTCGCACTACGGTGCTGTCATGGCATCACAGGCACGACTGGGCAGGCCGACCGGACCGAGACCCGGTTTCTCGCGCGGCGACGTCGTCGACGCCGCCCTCGAGATCGGCATCGCCGAATTCACCCTGACCGCCGTGGCCAAGCAGCTGGGCGTGGCAGTCTCCGGCTTGTACCGCACGATCACCTCACGAGAGGACCTGCTGGCCGCCTGCCTGGAGCGGATCGCCGCCCAGATCAAGGTTCCCCGCCCCGGGAAGCGCTGGCCCGACACGGTTCGGGCACATGCCGAGGCCGTCTGGGAGATGCTGGAGCGCTATCCCGGCCTGGCCGATGTCATCATGGGGGTTCCCTGGGCTCACCAGGTCTTCGCCAGGCCCGTATCCCAGGCGTGTCAGGCCCTGATCGAGGGAGGACTCGAGGCCGACGATGCCGGGGTGGTCCTGGACTTCGTCGGTGACACCGTCATCGCCACGCACGCGCAGATCGAGGTCATGCGCTCCCCCGCCGGTCGCCCCGAGCTGCCTGCACCGTTCCTGGGACACGAACCAGGAGAGAGCGCCTCGGGTGCCGGGAGGGGAAGCGCCACGGGGCTGGAGGAGGCGAGCCGGTTCGCGACGACCAGCAAGGCACCGGCCCTGCCCGAGGCACTGACTCCGAACGAGAGCTGGCTAGGCCGAGGCGGACTGGACCGCAAGATCGAGATCATCATCCGGGGTGTGGCCGCAGACATCGGACAGTCATCCTGAACGCGCCGGAGCCTGCGTCGAGAAGCGTCGGCGGACGTCAGCGGATGTCAGTGAGCGACGCTGACGTCCAGCGGCATCCCGGAGTCCGGGGCGAAGTCCATGGGGCTGGGGGCCACGCCGGAGCGCACCGCCGCTGATCCCAGGGCCGCGATCTGGGCACCGTTGTCGGTGCAGAAGCGCAGCGGTGGCAGGCGCAGGGTGATGCCGGCGGCTTCGCAGCGCTCGGCCGCCAGGGAGCGCAGGCGGGAGTTGGCCGAGTAGCCGCCTCCGACGACGAGCGTGTCGCATCCGGTATCCAGGCAGGCCTGGACCGCCTTGGCCGTCAAGGAGTCGTTAACGGCCTCGGAGAAGGCGGCGCAGACGTCGGCACTGGGGACGCCCCGCCCGGCGTCCTCCAGGGACTCGACGTAACGGGCCACCGCGGTCTTGAGCCCGGAGAAGGAGAAGTCGTAGCGGTGGCGTTCCTTGTCCTTTCCGGCGGCCAGGCCGCGGGGGAAGCGGATGGCGCTGCGGTCGCCCTCCTGAGACAGACGGTCCACGTGCGGGCCTCCGGGGTAGGGCAGTCCCAGGAGCCGGCCGACCTTGTCGAAGGCCTCGCCTGCGGCGTCGTCGAGGGTACCGCCGAGCTCAACGACGTCGGTGGCGATATCACGGATGCTCAGGAGGTTGGAGTGGCCGCCGGAGACGATGAGTCCGATGAACCGCTCAGGCAGGGGGCCGTCGACCAGCTCATCGACCGCCAGGTGACCGATGACGTGGTTGACCCCGTAGATCGGTGCGCCCAGGCTCGCAGCCAGGGCCTTGGCGGCGGAGATGCCGACGGTCAGGGAACCAATGAGTCCGGGGCCGGCGCACACGGCGACGGCGTCGATCTCGCTCAGGTCGACGTCGGCCTTCTCCAGCGCGGCGTCGAGGGTGGGCAGGAAGGACTCCAGGTGGGCCCGCGAGGCGATCTCGGGGATGATCCCGCCGAAGCGCGCGTACTGGTCCATGGAGGTGGCGGTGACGTCGGCGAGGAGCTCGCGGCCGCGCACGAGGGCCACGCCGGTCTCGTCGCAGGTGGACTCGATGCCGAGGATGAGGGGGTCGCTCACAAGTCCCCAGCCTATCGCCTACCGAGACGGACGCGGGACAGCCGCCTGCCGCCCCGCCCGCTGCCGGCAGGCCGCCCGGCTATGGTCTCGACTACCGTTGGGACGGGCCGACCGGGAGACGACACCGAACAGGCGCCCCTGACACGTCACCGACGAGGAGGTACTCGTGACTGAGCCCGACAACCCGGACCTGGTGGTGGGGGATGACGGTCTGGCCAGGCCGGCTTGGGCGGCCACCGACCCTTTGCTGCGCGAGTACTACGACACCGAGTGGGGCATGCCGGTGCGCGACGAGCGGGGAGTCTTCGAGCGGCTGAGCCTGGAGGCCTTCCAGTCGGGCCTGTCCTGGGCCACGATCCTGCGCAAGCGGCCGGCCTTCCGTGACGCCTTCTCCGGTTTCGACCCGGAGATGGTGGCCGGCTTCGGGGACGAGGACGTGGCCCGGCTGCTGAGTAATGCCGCGATCGTGCGCAACCGGGCCAAGATCCTGGCGACCATCGCCAACGCCCGCGCGACGCTGCGCCTCAGGGAGACGGGCAACGTCGCCGGCGGCCTGGCGGGCCTGGTGTGGTCCTACCGGCCGGAGTCGACTCCGCGACCGCACCGGCTTGCAGACATCCCCACTCAGTCGCCTCAGTCGGCGGCCCTGTCCCGCGAGCTCAAGCGTCATGGTTTCCGCTTCGTCGGTCCGACGACGATGCACGCCCTCATGGAGGCGATCGGGATCATCGATACCCACCTGGTCGGCTCCCACCGCCGTGGCACCTCCGGAGTCTGGGGCTAGGAATCCCGAGCCCTCCGACGCCGGTGCGCGAGCCCGACTTCGCCGGACCCACAGTGGGGATCAATACCCCTACTTCGTACCCGCATGCGCCCCTACGCTCCTGCCATGAACAGCCCCGGACAGCGCGCTCCTCTCCGTCACCTCGACCACCCCGTGCGCAGCCTCCGTACGCAGCGCGAGAAGCGGCCGGCAGCACCCTTCATTGCCGTCATCGCCGTCACCCTGACGGCCCTACCGCTCTCGGCGTGCTCCGACGGCGGAGGCAGCATCATCCGCTCCTGGCTCCTGAAGCAGGACGGGGTTGAGAAGGTCAAGACCTCCTGCGAGACATATGAGGAGACAGGGTGCCATGCCATCGCCACGACGACGCTCTCCGATGACACGGAGCCGGACAAGGCCTGCGCGATCCTGAACCAGGCGGCCACTGAGCTTCCCCGCCTGGACAAGATCAAGGAGGACACTGCGTACATTCAGCTCACCTGGAAGCACCGCGGCACCGTCCTTGTTTTCGACAAGCAGTCCATCCGCCTTTACGAAGAGACCAACCCTTACCTCGCAGACAACCAGAAACGATCCCTGGAAGCGGCCTGCGACACCATGGAAACGACGGTGGAGCATTCCGGCGGCACCGCGGAGAGGATCACTCAGAGCTACGACACCCTGACGATCGAACGCGGCGATGAGAAGTCAGTCCCATCTGACGTCATCACCCAACCCTTACCGACCAAGGATGGTCAGCTCCTCGACACGGAAGACACCTTCAGGATCGGCCACTGGGACATCCGAGCCCACACAGGCAAGGAGAACACGACAGAGACGCTGCCCACCTCGCTGATCTCCGACATCCTCGCCCTCTCCATTCCTGAGACGAAGGACCCTGGGATCTCAATCACCGCCAACGCTCTCATCTCCGATAAGAAAGCGGGATTCGAGGTGGATGTCAGAGGACTTGGCCCCTACAACCCGGATGGCCCCGACCAGGGCACGACACGCTCCGTCTTGTCAACGATCGAGAAGTACCCCACTATCTCCAGCGTTAATCTTTGCACTGCGCGACCCAAGAACAATGCTCAGCACTGCAAGGAATACACTCTGAAGAATGGAGAGTTCGTCACCGCCTCCAGCTAGACGCGACCACAGGACCACCAACACGCAGACGGCAAAACATCCCTCAAAGGGGTGGCTGTCACTGAATACGATGTCGGCGACTCAGGTTCACGATATCCTTCGATAGGCTGACGCCGTTCATCTCATCAATTCTGCTCCAGGAGGCATCGTGACCGTTCAGCTGTGGTCGTCGCCGGGCCGCACCACCGAGGGACCGGTGCTCCTGACCCGAACCGAGGCGGTCCTGTGCGACATGGACGGTACACTCGTGGACTCCTCGGCAGTCGTGGAGTCGATGTGGAGCTCCTTCGCCCGCGATCATGGCATGAGTGAGCGCTTCGACGAGATCATGGCCTACTCCCCCGGCCGTACCGGCCTCGACACGGTCCGCCGGTTCCTGCCGGAGCTGGCGGCGGAGGAGCAGGACGCCATCTACGAGCGCTTCGCCCGTGAGGAGATCGTGCGCACGGCGGGGCGTATGGCTGAGATCCCTGGGGCCGCCACCCTGGTGACAGCCCTGATTAATACCTGTGCTCCGCTGGCCCTGGTCACCTCCGCCCCAATGGAGCTCATGCGGGCGCGTATGGAGGAGGCCGGAGTGCCCATCCCCTCCGTCGTCGTCTCCGCCGACGATGTCGAGCGCGGCAAACCCGCTCCTGACGCGTACCTCAAGGCCGCCGAGCTCCTGGGGATACCGATCGCCTCCTGCCTGGTGCTGGAGGACGCCACCTCCGGCTACACCGCGGCCCGGCGGGCCGGCGCCCAGGTCCTCCTCGTGGGCACCGGCGCCCCCGAGGCCGATCCGAGCACGCCGCGGATCGCGGACTTCACCGGGATCACTGTCACCGTCGATTAGGGTCCCTGGCTCAGGTCCTGTTGCGAGATGAGGGCTACTGGGGTTGCCAGGAGCTGCGGCAAGCCCTCCCCCCTGGCCCGTCACGGACGCACCTGAGAACTCGCGGGCTGCCCCACAGGACCATTTGTCGATGCCTGGACGCTATTGGCCGGGAGGTTGGGGCACTCCACGGAGGCTCGTGCAGTGCGGATCGTCCCTGATCGCCCACACCCCCAGAACGACCGGGCCCACCAAAGGCCCCATCAGAGCGGACGGCAGAGGCGGGACCACATCTCTCCAATCCCGTCAGCTCATATCGATTTCTGCGGTCAGCTGTAGAAGTATACCGGGGCACGACCCCCTACTTGATAATAGTAGCGACTATCCTCGACCGTCCCTCCAAACTGACGCACTTCATCTCTCCTGGGTTAATGTTAAAGATGCGGGTCGGACCACTGTCACCACCCTCGGGCACGACGCGTATTTCTGGTCATTAAGTATCTTCAAGAAGGCAGGTAAAACGCCACCGGCAGCCGTTTCCATTGACGCACAAAATTGGTTGGTTGCATCATTGTAACTGACTGCCACATGATCATCACCTCTATAATTCGATGGTCCAGGCGAGGTGTCCTATCGGCCTGGAGGCCCGGCAGCCCGTCCTGCGGCAGCCCCAGGGGGCGGCAAGGTCAGTGGGCGATGGCAACCGAGTCGGTTCGA
>ERZ772973.358-NODE-358-length-23818-cov-4.96427_pt1 | contig 23818 bp, 26 predicted proteins | sample MGYA00580672_ERZ772973 | MGnify/ENA primary metagenome ERZ772973 (study PRJEB29015, sample SAMEA2737938) | human oral metagenome | biome: human oral; feature: human-associated habitat; material: dental | place: China | collected 2152 ...
CAGCCTCGACCAGATCGACGACACCACCTTCTACCTCATCGTCAAGGACTGACTCGCCCACCCCCGGTTCGCGGGCGTATCCCGGACGGGCGGGGATGCGGATCCTTGGCCGGGCTTCGACGACGCCGGAAGTCGAGCCTCCCGACAAGCCCGGAGCGCGGGTTCGCGGGCGCCGCCTTGAGGTTCGCTGGCATCCTGACTTGGGTTCAGCACCGAAAGCCGCGCTGAATACCCGGACGGCAATATCTTCGTCACCGGTTACCTCGGCACGCATTTTCTTCACCATCGACTAGAGAGGATCCAGTTTACCCAAGCCTCAGACGACGGAACACCAGCAGAGCAATTGGTTCAGGGTTTCCACAGCCTCGCTGATGCCGCTACGATAAACGCCGTGGGAGAGACTAAAACACTCGATAGCTCTGGAAATAAATTCACGCAGATGTTGTACGCCGCAGCGCAGATGCCCGGCGTCCGCATCAAGAGGGAGGCATGGTTACGCAGCGCACTGAAATGGCACTGCACCGAGGAACAGCTCGCGGTTGCCATCGCCGATAGCCCCGCCGCCGCAGGCATTCCGCTTTCCATCATTTCTCAGGCCGCACGCATCTCGATCAAATACGAGACATCCAAGGTGACCGTTCTCTCCACTGCCGCCGGTATACCGGGCGGACTCGCCATGGTGGGCACACTCCCTGCCGATACCGTCCAGTATGTGGGGCACATGCTTCGAATCGCCCAGAAGCTGGCATACCTCTACAGCTGGCCCGATCTCTTTGAGCAGAAAGAGGAGCTCGACGAGGCCACAAAGAACGTCCTTATCCTTTTTCTCGGCGTCATGCTCGGCACTCGGATGGCAAATAAGGGGGCGGCTCAGGTCGCGGGCATGATTGCGAAAAATGTCGCCAAGAAACTCCCGCGGCGGGCGCTGACCAAAGGGGTCATCTACCCGATCGTCAAGAAAGTCGCGGGTTACATCGGCATCAACATGACCAAGAGGATATTCGCAAATGGGGTCGCCAAAGTCGTTCCCGTCATCGGCGCCGTGCTCTCGGGCGGGGTCACGCTTGGCACCTTCCTGCCCATGGCTAAGCGGCTCCAGAAGCACTTGGCGGATCTCGAACTGGCGAAGCCCGAGCTCCGCCACTCGTAGGCCACATCGTTTAGGCAGAAGTCTTCGAAGAACAGACTGTCTAAGCAACAGGTCTTCGGGCCCGAGCGCGGGCGAGATCCGTTGTTCTCACCGGCTACGCCGCTTCTTGAGTTCTTGACGCATTGCCCTGCGGATCATGCTGTGCGACTGCGGGTTGCGAAGCATCTCTTGATAGGTCGTTCCGCCTCGGTCTGCACGCAACCAGTCCAAGCACGACCGAGTTGAGGCTCCAAGATCTCCGGAATCCGTTTCGTCGCACCATTCCTCGATGAGGTCGGCTTCCTCATAGAACACGACGGTCTGCTCGTGGAAGTTGTGTGTGGGCACGACGACACGGGAACTGTAGTGCACCCAGCGCTGCAGCAGCAGGTTCACACCAAACTGCGACAGCGACGCCAACCGCGCTGATGGCACAAGCAGCCCGGGTGAAACCGTGTAGAGATTATCGAAGTTCGCGGCTTGGTGCTTGCCCTGGTTCGTCGCCTCGGGGCGGAGGCCAGGAAGCGGCATCAAGTTATAGTTGCCACCGACCCATCCGGCTTCGTCTAACTCTTTGCGGTTCGTCACCTCAGCGACGAGCACCTGCCATGCGAGATCGACACCGTTCGTGCGCATCGAACACGGATGTTGCAGGACCACGACGGAACGCGCTTTGATCCTGCCAGTTGAACCGGAAAGCCGCAGACCTGTGAAGACATCCCCGGTGAAAACGGGCCTCGTCTGAGAGACCTCGTCCCCACGCGCACGGTAGAGGGCATCCCAGTCCGGGACGCCCCCTGCGTACGGTGATTCAAGGTCTTTGCTCAACGCTCAGCCCCTCATCCGAATCGAGCGGTTTCCGTCGCCCGCCTCGAACACCTCGAAGTCCGACCGGTACCGCTCGCGCCAGTCAGGGTCGAACTCTGACAGCAGCGCCTCGGGGTCTGCGTGCCCACTGGCAAGCTCAAACACCAGATCAGCGCGGTCAGCCGCGTAGAGAGCGATCGGCGTCACCGGAGCTGATGGGGAAAGCGGCATCTCGAACCACGATGCGACCTCCTCAACCAGGTAATGCCTGGTGATGAGATCACACGCGGCCAGCAGGCTGGCTACCCGACCACGGCTCTCCCCGGACGCCTTCTCTCCCTTGCGCCACTTCTGCACCGCGGGGACACTCACCTTGATAAGACGCGCGACATCCCGCCAAGCAAAGCCGAGGTCGGCAAGGTCACTAAGCATTGATGCCACGCTGTCTTTAGCACGCTCGGCTGCGGCGGTTCGCCACTCGACAGCCACATTCCTCACCAACGTTTCAGCCACGGCGCAACACTTCCTCTCTGAACCGATCCGTAATCAGGCTTTCGAATACATAACGCACGGGCTCGTGCAGCGCGTCGGCCTGGTTCAGGATCAGGTCTACGCCGAACTCAGGCACCTCATCGGCTGCATGCCAGAAACTGTCGATGTCGAGTTTGAAGAGCGGTCCCGGCGGCGACAAGGGGCACCGCGGCCCGACGCGTTCGACACTGGCGGGAGCAGCCACCGCCCGGCGGGCACGGAACGCAACATCGACCGCCATCAAGACAATCGGCGCGTTCGGGTAAACCTCTCGCTCCCTCACATAGATCATGCTACTAGGACAGAAACCAAAACAGCAACCATTGGGCGAGGTTCCACCGTAAGGGCCCGGGGCGGCTGAGCGCACCTCGCGCGTGGACCGAGCGCATAGTTCCCCGACTCGGCTCATCCAGTGCCGTCGTCGGGCATCGTGGACGGCGTCGAGCCGGGCTTGGGTGTCGCCGGGGATGGGGGTCTCGGCGGTGACGATGGCGTCGCCGGCTTGGACGTCGATGGTGCGGTGCCAGCGTAGTGCTCTGAGGAGGGCTTTGATGGTGACACCGATGGTGGCTTCCAGCCATCGGGCGAGGGCAGCGAATACGACGGTGAAGTGACATTGATCGTCTCCTTCACCTGGTAGCCGACCAGTCCCCGTGACCAGGGTTGGTCAGGATCAACCCATCAGGTGATTGCTCACCGGTGTGGGTCCTCATCCACTTCCACCCGACATAGGAGACCTCAAGGATCTGCTGGCCGAGGACATAGCGCAGTCCGGCCCCAGAAGCACTGAGCGGATCTTGAACCGGCAAAGCCCTCGTCCGCAGTTCGGAGATCATCATCGTCAAGACAGAAAACACCGAGAAGTAGACTGCTTGAGTGACAGACCTTCGAACCCCAAAGCCACCGGAATCCATTTCATCGCGCTCTTCCTCAATGAGGCCGGCTTCCTCGTAGATGCCGACCCTGGCTCATCCTGACTGTTGGCCAGCCCGCCGTCGTGCAAGCGGCTGAGAACTTCGAGATCGTGCTCATCCTCGGGACGTAGATCGTAGTCATTTCTCAATTCACGCAGCCGCTCGGCGGAACCGCTCCCCGGATCTGGCGGTTGGGTCAACGGTTAACCTGAAGGAAACGATATGTGAAGGGAGCATCATGGCTGAGGCTGTCTTTTCCGCGGTCGCCGAATCCCTGAAGGGCATGGCGACGCGCTGCACATCCCGGGGTATGAGTTTCGTCCTGGACGAGCCGCCTTCGCTCGGCGGCAAGGACGAGGGGATGAACCCGCTCGAAGCCGTCTTGTCGGCCCTCGGCGCCTGCAAGTGCGTCGTTGCGAGGGCTTTTGCCAAGCCGAACGGCGTCCGGCTGCGCCACGTGCGGGTGGAGGTGGACGGGGTGTTCGACCCGGACGGGTTCCGGGGGAAGAACCCCGCGGCGAAGGTCGGGCTATCAGCAATCAGTACGCGCTACCACATCGACACAGACAACACCCCCGAAGAGATCGCGGCATTCGTCGAGTTCATCGAGGCCCACTGCCCGGTCCACGACACCCTGGTCAACCCGCCCCAGCTGAGCTACGAGATCGCCTGAACCAGCAGCGCCACGCCAGGACGCCCGGCGAGGCGTACTTCCTCGAACCACACGCCAGCGCGTCCCGGGACCTCAGCCGGATCGGCTTCGCCACCAACTTCGGCGACGGCAACATCCGCGAGAGCTACCATCGTCGGGCTCCCGCCCTGGGGCTGGGACGAGCCGGGGCACCCCATCAGCCGGGGGTAGTTGACACGGGGACACCCCGGCTCTGCCAGCACCCTAACCGCGGTCAGCCGAGGTGGTGAAGTGGCTCTCGGAGACCGCGGAGCCGAACCAGGTGGCCAGTCCGTTGAAGTCCCTGAGGGTGTCCCACACCTTGTCGGCATCGTGCTGGATGATCGTGCTGTAGCACGAGACCGTCATTCAGCCCTTCTTGAAGGTGACGGCCTTGAACTCCTCGGTCTGTGCGCGGATACCCACCTCGGTCGGGAACCGCTCAATGGAACTCGCCCCGTAGAAGCCGACGATGCCGTCGGTGTGGTCGAGGATGTACTGCGCGTCGGCCGGGTTCGCGATCGGCCCGCCGTGGCACAGGCACAGGATGTCGGGGTTGACGCTCCTGGCCGCGTCCGCGAGCTGCTGCACCTTGACCGCCGCCTCCTCCAGGGTCAGCGCGGTCTTCGCACCGATGGTCCCAGACGTTGTCAGGCCCATGTGGGGGACGAGGATGTCCGCCCCGGCGCGGGCCATGTCCTTGGCCTGGTCCTCGTCGAAGACGTAGGGGGAGGTGAGCAGGTCGAGTTCGTGGGCCATGCGGATCATGTCGATCTCGTGCCCATACCCCATGCCGGTCTCCTCCAGGTTCGCCCGGAACACCCCGTCGATCAGGCCGACGGTGGGGAAGTTCTGCACACCGGCGAACCCGATCTCTTTCACCTGGCGCAGGAAGTGCCCCATGACACGGAACGGGTCGGTGCCGTTGACGCCCGCGAGGACGGGGGTGCGCTTCACGACGGGCAGCACCTCGTTGGCCATCTCCATGACGATGGCGTTGGCGTCCCCGTAGGCCAGCAGCCCGGACAGCGAGCCGCGTCCGGCCATGCGGAACCGGCCCGAGTTGTAGATGACCAGCAGGTCTATGCCGCCGGCTTCCGCGGACTTCGCGGTGATACCGGTGCCCGCGCCGCCGCCGATGATGGGCTGGCCCTGGGCGACCTGGGTGCGGAAACGATCGAGGATCTCTTGGCGGGACATGTTTCTCCTTCTCAGTTGGTGATGGATGCGTGCAGTGCGTGGGCCATCGCGGCGCCGAAACCTGGGTCGTTGATCGCCTGGTCGAGTTCGTGGACGACGACGCCGGAGCCGACCAGCCCCGCGCGCAGTTCCGCGAACAGCGCGGCGTCGGCCTCGGCGTCCCGGAAGGGGGCTCCCTCGACGTCGATGGCGCTCACGCCCCGCAGGGGAATGAACAGCTCGGTGGGTCCGGTGGCGGCGGCAAGTTTGTCGGCGATGCGGCGCCCCAGCTCGGCCATCTCCTCAGGCGTGGTGCGCATCAGCGTCACGGTGGGGTTGTGGACGAACAGGTTGCGTCCGGCGAACTCTGGCGGCACGGTGTCGGCGGGGCCGAAGTTCACCATGTCGAGCGCCCCCAGGCTGACGGCCTGCGGCAGGCCGACCCGCCCGGCCATCTCCAGCCGCTGCGGCCCCGCGGACAGGACACCACCCACGAGGTCGTCGGCCAGCTCGGTGGTGGTGAGGTCGCACACCCCGGCCAGCAGGCCCGACTCGGCGAGTTTCTCCATGGCTCGGCCACCCGCCCCGGTGGCGTGGAAGACCAGCACCTCGTAGCCGAGGTCGGTCAGGGTGTCGCGGGCCTCGTCCGCGGCCGGGGTCGTCACGCCGAACATGGTGACCGCGACGACCGGTTTGTGGCCGGCGGGGACGGCGGCCAGCCGGTCCTCGTATGCCTGGCCATCCCGGCGATCGCCGCGGCCGCGTTGGCGAACACCTGGGAGGAGACCGAGTTGATGCCGGCGACGTCGACGACCGAGTACATGAGCGTCGCGTCCACCTCGCCGACGTAGGGTTTCACGTCGCCGGAGGCCATGGTCGAGACCAGCAGCTTCGGGAAACCGACCGGGAGGGCCTGCATCGCGGCCGCGGCGACCGAGGAGCCGCCGGATCCGCCGAGGGCCAGCAGGCCGTGGATGCGTCCCGACGACGCCAGGTCGCGGACGATACGGGCCGCCCCGACGCTCATCACCTGCATCATCTCGCCCCGGTCGCGGCGTTCGCGCAGGGCGGCGGCGTCGGAGTCCGCGGCGGCGATCACATCGTCGGAGCTGACGTTGGCCAGCGGGCTCGCCGAGAAGGACCCGACATCGACGAACAGGGCCTGCACCCCGTGCTTGTCCAGTTGCTCGGCCAGCCAGGCGCACTCGGCGCCTTTGGTGTCCAGCGTCCCGATCAGTGCAACAACAGCCATGCGGTCTCACTCCTTCGTGTGTGTCGGGCCCGCCCTGCTCAAGCGCGGCCGCAGCGGCCGGGCGTCCATGGGTAGCAGCGAGGCTACGTCTCACCACAGGACGGCACTAGTCCAATCTGGAGGAATTGGCCCAGGCCGGTGGGGCATACTCGGCGGCGTGGGAGTGCGCATGGATTCGGCGGAGCTGTCGAGGCTGCTCGGGGTGTGGACGGACGCGGACGAGCGGCTGCCGGACGCGCTGGCGAGGACCATTTCAGAGCTTGTGGATCACGGTTTCGTGCCCGCGGGAAGCACCTTGCCGCCGCAGCGGGAGCTCGCGCAGGTGCTGGGGGTGGCTCGCGGGACCGTCGCATCCGCCCTGGCGATGCTGGAGGCTGGCGGGTATGTGGTCTCGACCCGGGGGTCGGGGACGCGGGTGAGGTCGGGCCGGGTGAGTGCCGAGCACAGGGCTGGCGGGCGGCTGTTCTCGTTCACCAACGCCCCGCGCGATGTCATCGACCTGTCCAGCGGGGCCCTGCCCGCGTCCGCGGTTACCAGGGAGGTGCTGTCGGCGAGCCTGGACGGGCTCGACCCCTACCTGGAGACCGACGGCTATTTCCCGGCCGGGCTTCCGGTGTTGCGGCAGGCGATCGCCGAGCACCTCACCCGCGATGGGGTGCCGACCCGGCCCGCGGAGGTGCTGGTGACGAGCGGGGCGCAGCAGGCGACCTCGCTGGCGATCCGGGGACTGCTGGACCCGGGCGACCTCGTCCTGACCGAGGATCCGAGCTATAGGGGTGCGCTGTGTGCGCTGCGGGCCCATGGCGTCCGGCTGGAGGGGTCCCGCTGCGCGACGGCGGCATCGACGTGGGCCTGGTGGCGCGCGCGGCGGTGAGGCGTCCGGCCGCGCTGTACTGCCAGACCAGCGTCCACAACCCGACGGGGCAGAGCATGACCAAGGACGCGCGGGCGGCGCTCGCCGGTGTCGTCAACCGGCACGGCCTGCCCGTCGTCGAGGACTGCTGTTCCTACGACCTGACACTGTCAGGGCGTCCGGCGTCAACGCTGACGGGCCTTGTCGCCCCGGGACTTCACCTGAGCTGCTGGACGATGTCGAAGCTGTTCTGGGGTGGGCTTCGCGTCGGCTGGGTGAGGGCCGACGAGACGCGCATCCGCCGGCTGGTGGAGCTGCGGAAGGTCGACGACCTGGCGACCTCCATCGTCGACCAGCTGTACGCCGTGCGGCTGCTGCGCCGGGCAGCGGACGCACGGCGGGAGCGGCAGGCGATGCTCACCACACACCTGGCGTCCACGGAGCGGGTGCTCCGCGAGATGGCCCCGGCGTGGACCTGGCGGCGGATCGTCGGCGGTTCCGGCCTGTGGGTGGACACCGGGATGGACGCCGTCGCCTTCGTCGAGCAGGCCAAGCGGGCCGGGGTCAAGCTCGCCGCCGGACCGAGTTTCTCACCCCACGACGGCCACCGCACGATGCTGCGACTGCCCCTGTGGCACGACGGAGCCGAGCTGAGACGAGGGTTGGGCGCCGCCCTCGGCGAATAAGGGCCGCAGGCGGCGATGCTGTGACCGCGGGCCGTGGCCCGGGCGTTTCTGAATCCGGCTGGGCGATCAGGGCTGGTCTGCGAGGCTGAACAGGTCGCCGACCTCGCAGTCCAGCGCCTCGCACAGCGCCGTCAGGGTGCTGAACCGAACGGCCCTCGCACGGTTGTTCTTCAGGATCGACAGATTGACCACGGTGATGCCGACCTGTTCGCTGAGGGCCGCGAGCGTCACACCCCGGGCCGCGAGCAGATCGTCCAGATGGCAGGTAATCCGATGGGGTTCTTCGACAGGCATCAGATCGTCGTCTCCGCATCCTCGGCGAGCTGTTCCCCCTGCCGCCAAGCGTAGGCGACGATCAGCACCACCAGCGCCACCCCGAGGGGGACGAAATCGCCAGCGTTGATCGTCAGCATGGCGAACCCCATCCCCCTGGCGGGCAAGCCGGTGTAGATGAGCATGTTCGCCAGGACCTCGCCGACGAGGAAGGCGGCGGTGAGGAAGATCAGGGCTATCCCCAACTGCACCAGCAGCCGGTGCGCCCCCGCGGAGAAGGCACGGCCGCGCTGCACCAAGAGCGTGAACCGCCAGATCGTGACGCACAGCCAGAGCGTGACCACCGCGACCAGCACGCCCGGAAGCATCGCGCCGAGACGTTGCGTCCACGTCGGATCGGTGAACTCCCACGAGAGTGTCTCAAGGCTTGGGCGCACGATCAGCCCATTTGCGGTTTCGAGGGGAGAGGCCGCCTCGCCCGAGCCGGCCTGCGAGGGACTGCCCCCATTGAGCCAGACCAGGGGGTCGCCCTTGGCCCATGCCCAGGCGTGCCAGAAGGGGCTCACCAAGGGTGCCGCTACGAACAACGCCAGCATGATCCGCAGCGTGAGGTAGTTGCCTCGGCTGATTGTGAGTTTCATCGGGACCTCCTTACATATCGTAATTCGATACTAAACGATAAACGATACTATCGTCAAACGATATGCCTGGAGTGCTGTGGGGACGCTGCCGAGCGTCGAGCCGGTGGCACCAAGGGTCGCGAGCTGGCCGAAGACATCGTCGTCTCGTTCCCCACCTGCCCGAGCCCCGAAATCGCCCGCCCGGGCCGGACCCTGAAACAGTGGAAGGACACGTTCCCGGGCTACTTCACCACCGGCGGCTCACGACATCCGACGCTGGAACCTCGTGGGACCGAACCACGGCCGCCCGGCCGAGACGAATCCCTCGGCGGAGGCATCGCCTTCCGGGCGCGGGTGGGTGACCTCGTCCAGCCCTGCCGGGGGCTGAACTCGGTGCTACCGGTGACCACCTGCGCATTGAAGTAGGCGCCGCGGCTAGCCGAGCTGCCGGGGTGCGTCAGCCCCTGCCGTGGGGCGTCCCGATGCCCTCCAGCGGGCGGCGGCGCATCCGGTGCGGCAGCACCAGGCGGGCGGCCTGTTGCAGGTCCGCGGTCTCGATGCCGGTCCGGCCGTGCCACGCGGCGAGCGCCCGGGCGGCCCGCACCATGGTGATGTCGGCCCGGTGACCGTCGACCCCCGCGTCCACGCAGATCCGGGCCACCTCCAGCAGCACCTCACGGCCCACCGTCACCTTCGGCAGCAGGTCCATCGCGGACGCGATCTGCCGGGCCAGCCGCTCGCCCTCGGCGCGCCACCCCGCGCAGAACCCCACCGGGTCGGCCTCGAAGGCCAGCCTGCGCTCGATGATCTCCACCCGGGCCGGCGGGTCGGACTCCCCCACGACGGTGACGCACAGCCCGAACCGGTCCAGCAACTGGGGGGCGCAGCTCGCCCTCCTCCGGGTTCATCGTGCCGACCAGCGAGAACCGGGCCGGGTGGGTCAGGCTGATGCCCTCCCGCTCCACGGTGTTGACCCCCATCGCCGCGGAATCCAGCAGCAGATCCACCACGTGGTCGTCCAGGAGGTTCACCTCGTCCACGTACAGGATGCCCCGGTGGGCGTCGGCCAGCAGCCCCTGCTCGAACCGTTTGCGGCCCGCGGTCAGGGCGGTCTCCAGGTCCAGCGTCCCCGCCACCCGGTCCTCGGTCGCCCCGATCGGCAGCTCCACCACCGGCACCCGGGTCCGGCGCTCCACGGGATCGTCCTGGGCGGGCAGCCCCAGCTCCTCCCAGTACTCCCGGTACTCCGCCGGCGACAGATGATAGGGGGTGGCGCCCACCTCGACCCGCTCCGGCAGCAGCTCGGCCAGGCCGCGCACCGCGGTGGACTTCGCGGTGCCCTTGTCGCCGCGGATCAGCACCCCCGACACCGCGGGGTTGATGACCGTAAGCACCAGCGCGAGTTTCATCTCGTCCTGCCCCACGATCGCGGCAAAGGGATAACTAAACCGGCTCATCGCCCCTCCTTCTTCACAGTGGCCAAACGCATGTCGCGCACCACCGACACCAGGTCGTCGGCGCGCAGCTGCTCAATCTCGAACCGGGACGCCCCCAGCGCGGCCGCCAGGGTGGCACCGTGCCCCCGCGCCGCCGGTGAGGCCGGTTCGGTGTCGACGACCACCCACGTCACCCGGCCGTCGCCGCCGAGCCGCCCGGCGATCTCGGTCACCTCGGCGGCCGCGCCGCGGGACACCCGCCCGGCCAGGTCGACGTTGCCGCGTCCATCGGTCACCACGATCACCAGCGGACGCAGCGCCGGGTCCTTCAGCAGCGCCCGCCGCACCACCCCCGACGCCTCGACCAGGCCCGCGGCCAGCGGGGTACGCCCACCCACCGGTAGCTCCCGCAGCCGCCGCTCGGCCAACTCGACCGAGGAGGTGGGTTCCACCAGCACCCGGGCCTCGGCGCCGCGGAAGCTGACCAGCGACACCTGGTCGCGTTTGACGTAGGCGTCCAGCAGCAGGCTGAGCACCGCCCCCTTGCTGGCCACCATCCGGTTGCGGGCACCCATGGAGCCGGAGGCATCCACACACAGCACCACCAGGGAGCCGGTCTGCCTCACCCGGACCTTGCGGAACCAGTCGCTGGGTTCGATCAGCACCGCCAGTTCGCTGCGGGGGTCACCCTTCTCGGCGGCCCGGAGGCGGCGCTCGCGCTGGTGCACGGCCCCGGCCCGCAGCGTGGCGTCCAGGGCCAGGTCCACGGCCTCCCGCGTCGGGCGGGCACGGACGTAGCGGCCCCGGCCGCCGGCGCTGACCGCTGTGGTGCGCCGGCCCGACCCGAGGCGTCCGTCCCGCTCCGCGGCCGGGTGCAGCGGACGCACCCGGAACGGCTCACCGGTCGCGGCAACATCCTCGGGTGGGGTGCCACCGGACGCCGGGGCGTCGGCTGGCGGCGGGGACGAGGTAGGTGGGGGTTCGGGCCGGGTGGCCTGCGCCGAGGTGGGTGGGGGCGGTTCGACGGCCTGGCGGCGACGATGGGCCAACACCAACTCGGCGACCGCCTCCACGTCCTCCCCGCTCACCCGCTGACTGCCCCGCCAGGCCGCGTGGGCCCGGGCGGCGCGGCACATCACCAGCTCGGCCCGGTGCCCGGCGACATGGGCGGCCAGCACCCGCGCCGCGACGAGTTCCTGGATGTCCCGGCCCAGCCACACCGCGGAGGCCGCCTCCCGGGCCCGGCGGAGCCGCTCCGCCAAGGCGGCCTCCTGGTCCGCCCAGGCCCCCGCGAAGGCCTCTGGGTCGGCGTCGAAGGCGAGCCTGCGGGCCATGATCTCGACCCGCTCGTCCAGGTCGGGTGAGCCATCCACCTGGACGCACAGGCCGAAGCGGTCCAGCAGCTGGGGACGCAGCGCCCCCTCCTCTGGGTTCATCGTGCCGACCAGCGCGAACCGGGCCCGCTGGGTGCGGGAGAACCCCTCCCGCTCGGTGAGGACGACCCCGCTGGCCGCGGCGTCCAGCACCAGGTCGGTCAGGTGGTCGGCGAGCAGGTTGACCTCGTCGACGTAGAGGACCCCGCCGTGGGCCTCGGCCAGCAACCCCGGCAGGAACCGGGGGGCGCCGCCGGTCAGCGTCGCCTCCAGGTCCAGGCCCCCAACCAGGCGGTCCTCGGTGGCGCCCAGGGCCAGCGTCCGCAACCTTCCGGATGGCAGCAGCGCGGCGAGGGAACGCACCATGGTGGATTTGGCGGTGCCCTTGGCGCCCTGGATCAACACCCCGCCGATCCCGGGGTCGATGGCGACCAGTTGCAGGGCGAGCCGCATCCGCGGCTGCCCCACAATGGCCGAGAAGGGGAAGAGCCTCGTCACTTTACGGGGTGGCGGCTTCCTCGATGGTCTTGCCGTAGCGCTTCTGGAACCAGGCCTCCAGCTCACCGCGTTCCTGGCCGCGGTCCTTCTGCGCCTTGTCGAACATGCCCCGCTCCTTGAGGGTCTTGATCGCGTCGTTGCCCTGCCCATCGACGACCGTGACGAGTTCGCCGGTGCCCAGATTCAGGGTGTAGTCGAACTCCTTCTGCATGGCCGAGACCAGCCGGTGGCACAGCATCGTCTGCTTGGCGTAGTCGAACACGTAGTAGTCGCTGAAGTCCTTCCCGCTGCTGGGGTCGACCAGCTGGAACCGCGCGGCCTTGGCAGCGGGCTCGATGGTGACCTTCACACCCGACCCGTTGAACAGGTTGGCCTGCAGGTCGGTGTCGATCAGCTTGTCTCCCTCCTTCGCGAGGGACGCGCCCGACGCACTGACCGTGCTCTGCGGAGCCTGGCTGGGCGTCCCGGACGCGCACCCGGACACACCCAGCCCCACCGCCAAGCAGATCCCGGCGATCACGACGAATCTCTTCATGGTCTGTCTATCCTTCCTGTCCTAGGTACCGGTCTCCCCGGCCCCCTCCAGTCCGGCATCGGTGTCGAACTGGACGTTCTCCAGCGTGTCGATCCGCTCCTCGCAGGCCTGCCACAGGTCGCGCCGGTTCGCCTCCAGCAGACGCCCAGCGATGGCCGCCGTGGCGTGCGGGTTGGCTTCGCGGAGGCGCCTCAGCATCTCCGGGTCGCCGAGGAACCGGTCGCAAACCGCGTCGAACATCCAGTCGGCCATCTCGCCGGTGGTAGCGGCCAGGCCCAGCAGGTTGGTGGTGCGATCGGCGATCTCCCCCACCCCCTGGTGGCCGTGGGCCAGCATCGCCTCGACCCAGGCCGGGTTGAGCAGCTGGGCGTACAGCCCGGCCCGGGCCGCGTCGGCGGCCGTCGCCGTGTGCACCCGCCGCCCGGTGGTGTCGGTCACCAGCGTCGGAACCGCCTCACCGCGGGCCGCGGCGACCCCGGCGCTCATCCCACCCAGGAACTCGAAGTAGTGGTCGAGGTCGGTGATGTGGTGTTCGTTGGACGAACGGCACTGGGCGACGAGCTGCACGTCCGCCAGGTGCCCGCGGTACAGGCCGGGCGCCTTCTCGCCGTGCCGGTGCCGGGAGTAGAGGTGCTGGGCGCCCTGGGTGAAGTGTTCGGCCAGGTCCGTCGTCGAGGACCAGTTTCCGGTGTCGATCACGTCGGTCAGCCCGGTGGCGTACAGCTCCGGCGGTGGCCCGAAGACCCGGACGTGGCTGAGTTCGCGGGCCTCGGGCCCGGTCATCCCGCCGTCCAGCAGGTGCTGGCGGAGCCGCCTCGTCCTGGCCGCGATCGGGTTGATCTCGTCCGGTTCGTCGAGCGCGGCGACCGCGGCGAACATGTCGTCCAGCTCCTCGACGAGGGTGCCGAACAGGTCCCGGAAGAACCCGGAGATCGTGACCACCACGTCCACCCGCGGCCCGGGCAGCTCCTCGCGGGGGATGACCTCCCAGCCGGGCAGGCCGGGACGCCGCGACGGGGCCCGGCGCACCCCGATCAGCGACATCACCTGGGCGTAGGTCTCGCCGTGGGTCCGGGTCGTCTCCAGACCCCACAGCACCAGCCCGACGCAGGACGGCCAGGCGCCGCCGTGGCCGTCCCGGTAGACCTCGACGACCTGGGCCGCCATCTCGGCCCCTCGGCGGGCGGCCAGCGCGCTGGGCACCTGCCGAGGGTCGAACTGGTAGAGGGAGGCCCCGCTGGGCAGGACCTCGGGGTTGCGGATTGCGTCTCCCCCGAGCCGGGCCTCCACGTGGCGTCCGGACAAGGCGCGATGGAGGAACTCCCATTCCTGGTTGGCGGCGAACCGGAGCGCCAGCTCGCGGGCCCGGACGATCACGGCCCGGGAGGTCTCGTCCCCGGCCAGGTCCGCGGCCGGGGCCTGGCTGGTCAGCGCCACCTCCACCAGCCGTTTGGCGGCCTCGTCGTAGCGGGCGATCTCGGCCTCACTGAGGCGGTGGATACGTTCGGCATCCAGCCCGTCGGCGGCGGCCATCAGCTCGTACCCGGGGGCCAGGTCGCCCACCCCGTTGCCGATCACCCCGGCGACCATGTAGGCCACCTCGCCGGCGTCCCAGTGGCTGCCGAAGACGTGCAGCCCCAGGGGGATCAGCTGGGCGCGCAGCCGCTCCAGCTCGCCCTCCAGCTGGTCGGGGTCGGTGGGCAGGTGAGCCCGTTCCGCGCGCTGCCTGAGGTCGGCCAGCTGGTCCTCGCTGCTTTGCGGGGTCATGGCGTGGCTGCGCCGGTAGGCGGCCAGGACCTCGGCCAGCTCCTCCAGCTCGTCGTGCAACCCGCCGGGGGTCATGACGGGCGGCTGGTAGCTGACCAGCGTCGCGTGGGAGCGACGCCTGGCCAGCAGCGCCTCGGCCGGGTTGCCCACGTAGTACAAGTAGACGTGTGGGACGTCGCCGACCATGAGGTCGGGGAAGTCGTGCACGCTGACCGCGTTCTCCTTCGACTTCAGGAACTCCAGCGTGCCGTGGGTGCCGACGTGGACGATCACGTCGGCCCGCCACACGTGCTGCAGCCAGGTGTAGTAGGCCAGGTACTGGGGGTGCGGCGGGACGGTGTTGTCGTGGGCCAGGGCGTCGTCCACCTCGGGGGCGCGCCCCGGCTGGACGCCCACCAGCACGTTGCCGTACTCGACGTGGGGGATCAGGTAGTCCCCGTCAGAATCGACCATGGGACGCGGCCCGTCCGCTGGCCAGGCCCGGGTGACCTCGTCCCACGCCTGGTGGTCGCCGAGGTCGGCCTGGGCCTGCCGGTGCGGGTAGGTGAGCGGCTGCACCTCAGTGAGGTAGGCGGGGGAGTTGACCTGGCCCGCCATGAGGTCGGCGCGCAGCCGGGCGGCGGTCACCGGCTGGGTGCGGTAGCCCGTCCGGTGGAGTCCGGCCAGGATCGCGGCGATGGATTCGGCGACGTCGAGCTGCGAGGCCGCCAGCAGGTTGCCCTCCCCGGCCGGGTAGTCGTATCCGATGAGGCAGACCCGCTTGTCGGCGTTCGCCAGGCCCCGCAGCCGCAGCAGCCCCCGGACCCGCCCCACCAGCCGGTTGAGCTGCTCGTCGATGACCTGCAGTTCGGCGGTGTCGACCCGGTGGCGGGCGTCGTGCCGGGGTGGGGTCATGGCGGCGATGGGGATCTGGTTGATCGCCCCGTCGAACTCGGGCAGCATCACCGAGACCAGCACCTCGGATGGCCCCAGCCCGTTGGAGTGGTGCAGCCACTCCTCGGCGGTGGTGCGGGTCAGCAGGATCGGTGACAGGTAGGGCACGCCCAGCCGGTTGAGGGCGGCGACGCCGTGGTCGGCGTCACCGCCAGTGGGGCCGGCACCGAACCGGAAACTCATCAGGGTCACCACGAGGTCAGGTTCGAGGCCGGGGGTGGCGCACAGTTCCAGGATCCGGTCTACCGCGCTCGCGGCGTCGGTCTCGATCGCGACCGGCAGCACCCAGGCGTCGCCCGAGAGCGCCTCGGCGAGCCTGGCCGCGACGGGTTCGGGGTCGGTGGGGTAGCTGACCCCGTTGTACAGCAGCGCCACGACGGGGCGTCCCTTCGGCCCCGGGTGGGCGGCGAGGTAGTCCTCGGCGCTGGCGTAGCGGGCCCGGGTGGCCGGGTCGGCCAGGTGCACACCGGGGGTTTGGGGGCTCGGCTCGGGGACGTCGAGGCCGGGCTGGTCACCGTAGTCGCGCAGCAGGGTGCCGAGCACGAACAGGGCGTCGCCGCCGCGCATCGTCCGGTAGGCGCGGGCGAGCCGGGAGAAGGTCATCGCGTCCCGCCGGGCCTGGGAATCGTCCACGCCGCGGGGCGGGGCGGGGGGTGCACCCAGCATCATCGGCGGCATCGTCCCGGGAGCGAGCCGGAACTGGCCAAGCCGGGTCTGGCCGGCGAATTGCATGCCGAAGGGCAGCAGGTGGCCCGGGTATCCGTCCAGGATCGGCGCCAGGGCGTCCTGCCAGGCCGGGTCGGAGCGCATCAGGTCCACGATGACCGCGTCGGCGGACGAGACCGCCCCGGCGAGGGCGTCGGCGTCGCCGAGGGGCTGGGCGGAGTCGAACAGCGTGAGGCTGCCCCAACCGGGGACCGCGTGGTCGAGGTGGGCGGCGGTGTCGATGAAACAACGCAGCGCACCCGGGTAGTGGGTGATCGCGACGATCCTCATGGTGCTCCTTCCGTTTCCCGGTTCTCCGGCGGCGCCGCGTTCACCCGGTGCCGCGGGACGATCACCGGATGGCCGGCGCTGGGGTCGGTGGTGACCCAGGCGTTCACGGCGAAGTTTCGTTCGATCTGACCGGCGGACAGCGCCTCGGCCGGGACGCCGTCCGTCCGGACCCGACCCTCGCCCATCACGACGCAGCGGTCGCAGTAGCGGGCGGCCTGGGCCAGGTCGTGCAGCACCGTGATGACGGTGAGACCGCTGCGCTGGTTCAGGTCGCGGATCAGCTCCAGCACATCGAGCTGGTGGGCGATGTCGAGGTAGGTGGTGGGTTCGTCCAGCAGCAGCACCTTCGGCTGCTGGGCCAGGGCCATGGCAATCCAGACGCGTTGCCGTTCGCCGCCCGACAGGGACGCCACCAGCCGGTGGGACAGGTGGGCAACCCCGGTGACGGCCATGGCCTCCTCGATCGCGGGGTCGCGCCCGGAGGGGTTCAGCCGCCACCAGGGCAGATAGGCGTAGCGTCCGTAGCCGATGAGGCGCCGCACCGTGACGTCGCCGCTGACCTGGCCGCCCTGCCACACGACCGCCATCACCCGGGCGAGACCCGCGGGGGACAGCGCCCGGATGGGAGCCTCGTCGAGGCGCACCTCCCCCGCGTCGGGACGCAACGCGCCGCTGAGGGCCCGGATGAGGGTGGTCTTGCCGCAGCCGTTGGGCCCGAGAATGCCGTGCACCCGGCCCGGCGCGAAGTCGAGGTCGATGCCGTCCAGGATGCGCCTGCCGCCCAGGTTGAGCCGCAGCCCGCGGGCGCTGATCCGCGCCGTCATCACAGGGCCCTTCGCAGCAGGAACAGGAAGAAGGGGACGCCCAGCACCGCCATCATGATCCCGACGGGGATCTCGACCGGGCTGAACAGCGTCCGGGAGACCGTGTCGCTGATGGTGACCAGGGCGGCCCCGAGGACGATCGAGCCGGGGATCAGCAGGGCGTGGCTGGTGCCGACGACCAGGCGCACGATGTGGGGCACGATCAGGCCGACGAAGCCCAGCAGGCCCACGGCGCTGACGGCGCTCGCCGCGAGCAGGGCCGCGACCGCCGTCAGGACCAGGCGGTTGGCCTGCACGTTCATGCCGAGGCCGCGGGCGACGTCGTCGCCGAGCACGATGACGTCCAGCCGCCGCACGGTGAACAGCGCCACCGTGAGCATGGCCACCGAATAGGGCCACAGCTGCTGCCACTCGGACCAGCCCTTGAGGGTCATGGCGCCGTTCATGAACATCAGCGCCCCCTGGATCCGGTCGGAGAACAGCACCATGACGGCGCTGATCCCGGCCGCGCACAGCGCCGAGACCGCGACCCCGGCAAGGATCACCCGGATCGGCTGGATGCCGCCGCGCCAGGCCAGCACGTAGATGACGATCGCGGCCGCCATGGCGCCGAGGAAGGCGACCAGCGGAACCAGCCCCTGATACTGCGGGAAGACCAACAGCACCGAGATCCCGGCCAGCCCAGCCCCGGACGACACCCCGATGATCCCGGGGTCAGCCAGCGGGTTGCCCATCACCGCCTGCAGGATCGCCCCGGAGGTGGCCAGGTTCATGCCGACCAGGGTGCTCACCAGCATGCGGGGCAACCGGATGTCCCACACCACCCGCTGCCACTGCACGTCCCCGGAGCCGGTCAGCGCGGCGGCGACCTGGCCCGGGCTGAGGCTCAGGGTGCCGCTGCCGATCGCGAACAGCATCCCGGCCAGCAGCAGGACGCCGAGACCGGCGAAGACCAGGGCCCGGTACCAGGTGCGTTCCCGCAGACCCGGCTGGGCATGGACGGCCGCGACCGCCATCAGGGCTCCACCGGGGCGCCGAAAACCTCCGGGTGGACCGTGGCGGCCAGGTAGGCGAGCGCGTCGTCGTAGTAGGGCCCGGCGTTGAACAGGAAGTACTGCTGTGGGAGGTAGCTGATGCGTCCCTCCCGGATGGCATCGATGGCCTTCCAGGCGGGGTTCTGGTCAAGCTGGGTCTGGAGGGTCTGCCGGGCGAGGTCGTTGTTGCCGACCATGGACGTGACCAGCACGTGGTCAGGCTGCCGGGCGACGATGAACTCGATGTCGAGCGGGGTGGTCTCCGACCCGGGGTTGTCGGGGGTCGCGCCCGAGGCGATGTTGGTGAGGCCGAGGTCGTTGGCCATCTGCCCGGCGATGCTGTTGTCGAGTTTCACCGAGATGGTGTCGGCGGTGACGAACAGGATGGCCACCGACAGCGGTTTCTTCGGGGCCTTGGCCAGGATCTCGCTGTAGCGCGCGTCGATGGCGGCGAGGCGCTGCCCCGCGAGTTCCGGGTTGCCGCCGAGCACCCCGAAGGCGCGGTAGACCTGCTGCAGGTCGCGGTGGGAACGGACCCGCAGCAGCACGGTGGCGATCCCCAGGTTCTGGTAGGCCGCGGCGGCCGAGTCGTGGACTCCTTCGATGCCGACCACCAAGTCGGGGTTGAGTGCCGCCACGGCCTCGGTGTCCGTGGCGTAGGGCAAGCCGACCGAGGGCAGCGCCATGATCTTCTCGGCGTGTTCGCTGGCGAGGCGGAGGTTGCCGGTGAGCTCGGGGCGTCCGACCGCGGTGCCGCCCGCGTCGTACCAGATGTTGAGGGGCGTGCCGGAGAGGAAGACCACCCGTTCGGGACGTTTCTCCAGTTTCACGCTCCGCTTGGCGGTATCGGTCACGGTGAGGGGGAAGGAGTCCCCGGACAGGCTGATCGAACCCGCCTCGGCCGGGCTGGCCGAGGGCGTCTCGGGCGCGCTGGTCGCGGAACTGCACGCGGCGGCCAGGCTCAGCACGACGAGCAACAAGAGACTCAGGCAGCGTCGCAGCACGGGGCTGGTCCTTTCCGGAACCGGTTTGGTCCAAGTTTTGGGCAACAAATCGCGGAGAGTGTGTTGGTAGGTGGATCTTCACGAGGATCGTCGTGGTGGCCCGGCGAGACGGACGCGGGTGATCGCGCTGGATCGTGCGGTCTCAATGGGACGGCGAAGCCAGAGCTTCACCGGGACGAGCGCAGCAGATTCCACCCATCCGAATACTCTTTTAGGCAAGACTAATCTATCTTCGGGTTGGCGGGTGCGGGCTCGGCGGGCAGCCGGTCTCACCATGCGTAGAACGGCGCAGGGGTCTGCCCGCCAGGCCCGGTGAGCGCCCTGCGGGCCGGCCCACAGCGACTGACCCGGCTTGAAGCCCCGTCCTGGTCGACGAGCGGCAGAACGTGCCCCCGTGTGGGACGTCGTGCGGCGCGAGGTGGACCTCATAGTGCAGGGCCCCGCGGGTGAGCCGGTGGGTCCTGGCGGCCTCACCGCAGGTGTGACGCCAGCAATGCTCATCGACCCCCAGCACGGTGACCCCGTAGAACCGAGCAGGGTAATCGATCAACACCCGCTTGCCTTCAGCGATGATCGCATCGTTGGCGGTGTCTCATGCGACACCGAGCCCCTCGGCGGCCTGAAGTCACGTGTTAACCGGTCACCTTCAACCCGAGTCCGTCAAGCCGGCAGAACATGGTCAGATCAGGCGCGCTGAAGGTAGCGTTGGACACGTCGAGGTCTTCCAGATGAGTGGTGTGAGAGCTTCCATCCTCGGGAGGCCTCGACCCCCTCACCCAGCAGCCACGCCGGAACCCCTACCCACACCCTCGATTGGGAAGAACCCCATATGCCTGCCACCAGGCCCGTCTCCCCACGCGTTTCAGCAGGAGTCAGGGGACGTGGTTCGGATGCCCCTCGACCTCCTGGAGTTTCCGGCGCCGCAGTCGGCGGACGCGAATGACCTGGGCGATGAGGTCGACGGCCACGAACCCCACAGCGAGGGCGGCGGCCCCGATGAAACGGGAACGCGGATACAGAAAAACGCAGATCAGGAATACCCCGATCCCCTGGAACAGATACAGCTTCACCGAGGTTTTGTTCCACAGATGGCCCTTGATGGAACCATCCCAGTACTTCCATCTCCTTCCCATCATGCGATGATACCTGCTCCGGCAACAAGGATCACTCCACCGGGGACCCAGAACTCCGGCCACGATCGGGCGGTAACGCGTGCAGCTCCCTTCACACGGCATTCATTTCTCAGCACCCGAGAGGAAACGAATGTGGAGCCGAATCCGAATTCTGCCCCATAGGACCGCATTGCGGTTTGCTGATCCCGCATCCCCACCGTGCCTCATGTAAGTCGTATGCCTTTTCTTCGTTCGCTGACGGAGGATGCCGCCCGCTGTATCTGCCGTCGCTGTAGAGGTATCGCGGCGCCACGAACCGTGTGTGGCGCCGCGATACCTCTACGCGCGGGCGAGAATGATGCCTTGCGGCACCATTCTTCACCGATGCGGGCGGTTCGGATACTTGCGACGCAGTCGGCGAAGATGGATTGCCCAGACGATCTGATAGACGACACATTCCACGACCACCATCGCAATCCCCACGATTGCGGCCCCGAGGAACCGGGCAGGCGGGAACAGCACAGCAACGACCACGAACGTCCCAATTCCTCGAAACAGGTAGGCACCCACCGACGGTGTGTATATTCGAAGATGGTCTTCGACGGAGCCATACCAGTTCTTCATTTTCATCGTCATTGCGATCTCAAATCACCATCGGGAGCCAAAAACTACCACTGCTGCCAGAAAGCACAGGCGATCGCCGACGTTGCCAAGGTCACAGCAATTCCCCACGGATCCAGTTTGACGACCTCTTTGATACCGAACTTGGCGGCGCGTTTGGGAACTTCCTTGCCTAGGTATCGCGCGGGCGCTCCCCGATTCCGCTGGGTGCCCCACGTGCGGGGCAGCTTCCAGTCAACATCAATGAACCCGATGAATGGATTGGACCCCTTGACCACGCACGAGGCGTACTCCTGGATTCCTTCTGCCCCGGAGCTGTAGGGCGGGGTGACGCTGCCTTTGGCCGCTTCGGCAAGGACCGACAGGTCACGGTCGGGGTACAGGCGCTTGGCCGCCTCGTAGTCGATGCGCAGTTTGCCCTCGGCGTCCGTGAACTCGCCGTTCTCGCTGCGGGACGCTGTTGAAGAGCTGTCGTCGGCTCTGGCCTCTGTCATGGGCGCCGCGAGCATGCTGCACCCCACGAGCAGCGCCAGAATGTACTGATGATGTTCTTCATGTCATCTCCTTTCCCTGAGATGCGCCTGGCGATCGCTGCCTGGTGTTCAGGCTAAATTTCGTCAGGCGAGAGCACAACCCCTACGCGACGAGAGTCGACGAAAGCTGTTACCGAGAAAACTTCGGTCACGTCCATCGTGCGCTGACCACGATATTTGTTGGTCGCTTCTCCGCCGGGGAGCGCACTCCAGGAGTGTGCAGACTGACCATTCGTCGTCTCCGCCTTCATTGGTCACCTTCTCCTGCACATCCCGGCGATCCGGTCAGTATGCGGGGGTGCCACATCAAGTAGCTGACAGGATTTCCTTGGCTCTGGGGTTCGATGGTGGCTCCCCGAAACGTGGCGGATGAGAGCTGAACCCTGGGCTGGTCGCAGTTCCCGTGCTCCTGGGGTGGTCGGGTGAGTGCTCGGGCAGTCCATGGCGATGCTCCACCAGCGGAAGCCTCCACCTACACCGTTAATCGGTTGGCCCCGCCGTTCATGCGGAACATGCCAGAGGTACAAGTAAGGCAGACTGGTGCACAGAGCCGAACGCAGAGGAGGGGTCGTGACAACCGTCCGTGTTGACATCGCCCCCAACCTGCTGCGCTGGGCCGTGAAACGGGCGCGCTGGGACGAGGAAACTGTCCGCAAACGCGCACCCAAGCTCGACGCGTGGATCGACGGGACCGCACGCCCCACTCTCAAGCAGGTGGAGAAATTCGCTGCCGCCACCCACGCACCCTTCGGAATGCTCTTCCTGCCCGAACCGCCGGTTGAGGACATCCCCATCCCGGATATGCGGACCATTCGCGACGCCGGAGTCCGCGAGCCGTCTGCCGACCTGCTGGAGACGATCTATCTGTGCCAGAGACGCCAGGACTGGTACCGCGACGACGCCCTCGACTCCGGGGCGACCCCGCTCAGCTTCGTGGGATCGACAACCCTCTCCACTCCGGCGGAGGAGGCCGCCGCTCGTATTCGTGCCGCGCTCCGTCTCGACGAGCGGTCTGTGTCCAACTGGTCCGCTGCGATGACAGATCTCATCGAGCGCACCGAGGCCATGGGTGTCCTGGTCATGGTCAACGGAATCGTCGGCTCGGACACCCACCGCAAGCTCAATCCGGAAGAGTTCCGGGGGTTCGCCCTGGCCGATGACATCGCCCCGCTTGTCTTCGTCAACGGGGCGGACACCAAGGCCGCGCAGATCTTCACCCTCGTTCACGAGCTCGCCCACCTGTGGCTGGGGTGCACTGCGCTCTCCGACGCAGCTGCGGGCGCCGCGCAGGGGACGAAAGAGGAGGAGCGCTGGTGCAACCAGGTCGCCGCGGAGGTCCTGGTGCCTCTCGACTCGCTCCGGTCGGAACGGCCAAGGAGCTGTGCTGAAGACGAGTTGAATCGTCTGGCGTCCCGCTACAAAGTCAGCACCCTCGTCGTGCTTGCCAGACTCCGGGATGCCGGGTATCTCACGCGGGAAGAGTACAAGACCCGATACGAGACCGAGCTTCAGCGCGTCATGGATCTCATGGATTCCCAGGAGAATCACAGCGGGGGCGGGAACTACTACCACACCCAGCTGCGACGCCTTGGGCTCCCCTTCACCCGAGCTGTGATCTCCGCAGCGTTGGAGGGACGAACGACCTACCGGGATGCCTACCGGCTGCTCGGGACCGCTAAGCACTCGACCTTCGAGGGGCTGGCGGAGAGAGCAGGACTAGCGTGAAGTACCTCGTAGACGCCAATGTCCTCATCGAGGCGAAGAACCGCTACTACGCCTTTGACATCGCTCCCGGCTTCTGGAAATGGCTCGACCAGGCACACGCTCAAGGCACGGTGTTCAGCATTGAGAAGGTCGGCGAGGAACTCGGTCGCGGGGACGATGAGCTCGCTGAATGGGCGAAGAAACACCGCGATTTCTTCTGCCCGATCGACCAGAAGACCACGTCATTCTTCGCCCGGCTGTCCGCCTGGGCACAAGCTCAGGGTTTCACTCAGGCCGCACTGGTTGAGTTCACTGCTGACGCAGCCGACTATCTCCTCGTCGCCTTCGCCGCCACCCATGCGTGCACCGTCGTCACTCATGAAACCCCGGGGTCCGGCTCACGCAAGCGAGTCAAGATCCCTGACGCCTGCCGAGCACATAAAGTCCAATGGGTCAACACCTTCGAAATGCTACGTAACACCGGTGTCACCCTTGACCTTCCCGGCGCTGCCCACTAAGTCGAAGAGAGGAACA
>ERZ772973.362-NODE-362-length-23530-cov-58.2455_pt1 | contig 23530 bp, 14 predicted proteins | sample MGYA00580672_ERZ772973 | MGnify/ENA primary metagenome ERZ772973 (study PRJEB29015, sample SAMEA2737938) | human oral metagenome | biome: human oral; feature: human-associated habitat; material: dental | place: China | collected 2152 ...
CCCCCCGCCGCGCCCCGGCGGCGGGCGTCGATCACGTCGGGCAGCAACCCCGTGAGGGACTCCAGCACCGCCGAGGCGCGCGCCGTCATGGGGCTCGTGGCCGCCAGGTCCTCGGCGACCAGGCGCAGCGCGGGCCAGACCAGGGCCAGCGCGCCCGCCCGGGCGACGGCGACGAGGAGGGCGCCGACGGCGGGCGCGTCGAGGGGCGCGTCGTCGCGCCACGGCCCCCGCCAGGCCTCGACGAGGGCGTCGGGGCGGAGCCTGCCGTCCTCCCAGGCGCCCAGGAGCGCGGAGGCCAGCTCCTCGCGGTCCGCGGCGTCGGCGTCGGGCAGGACGTGGAGGGCGAGCAGGACCAGGGTCGGGTGGACCCGGCGGGCGGAGCCGATGAGCACGGCGCAGTTGCCGGGCGACTGGCGGTGACCGGTGAGGTGGCGGCGGAGCATCATGGCGGTGGGGCGCAGGGTGCGGGTGGGCAGGAGGCCCGCGCTGAGGGCCGGATGGCCCGAGAACCAGTCCGAGCCCCGGCGCCTCCAGGCCCGCCGCAGGCCGAGCAGGTCCAGGCAGGCGGGCTCGTCGCCTAAGACCCGGGGGACGCGCGGCGAGCCGGGGGCACGGCCCTCCCGCAGCTCGAACGACCCTCCGCCCGGGTTCGCCAGGGCGCGCACGCGCAGGACGGCGAGCAGCCCCGTCCCGGTGCCGGCGACGGGCAGGTCGGGCAGGCTCCCCAGGTCCTCCGCCTCGACGCGATCGAGTCGGTCGAGGGCCGACAGGAGGTCGCACCGGCCCGGCGCGGCCCCCGCCCGCCCGTGGGCCCGCACCCGTTCGACGAAGGCGGGCCAGCTCAGGCGCCACGCCCCGTGGGTGGGGGTCGACAGCAGGCAGGGGACGCGCCCCACGGCGTTCAGCGCCTCGACGGCGCGGGCGGTGTCCAGGTCGTCCCACCACCCGCCCGGGCCCCGTCTGAAGGGGCGCCCCCGGGCGGCGCAGCGGGCCCACCTGAGCAGGGGAAGGCCCTGTAGGAAGCCGCTGGCGGGGGCCCGGGACAGGACGGTGCGGGCCACGGATGCGGCGCCGAGGTCGAAGCCGACGGCAACGAGCTGGGCGTAGAGCCTCTCCGCGGCCTCCGACGGCCGGTCCGCCTCGATGAGCATCCGGTCGCTGCCCAGGAGGCCGGACAGCCAGGGCGGGTCGGCGGCGATGAGCGGGGCGGACCAGGCCAGCTCGGCGGGAGGGCGCGGCTCGGGCTCCCGCCACAGGCCCAGCGGGGCGGGCCCGGCGCCGCGGCCGGCGCGCTCCGGCGCGGCTCCGGATTCGGCCCACGCGGACAGCAGGCGGGAGGCGAGCCGGGCGGTGGTCACATCGGGCTCGGCGACGAGCTCGCGGACCTGCTCGACCAGCTCCTGGCCGGGGGAGTCCAGGCCGGTCAGGGCCCGCAGCACCATTCTGCGCGCGGTGCGCTCGGGGCGCGCCAGGACGGTCAGGGCCAGGGACGTCAGCGCCTCGTCGTCCGGCCCCGCCTCCAGCAGCCGCGGGCACAGCCGGGTCACGACCGAGGAGTGGGCCTGGGGCAGGGCGCCGATGAGCCTGTCGCGGTGACGGACCAGGCGGTCCTCGAGGTCGAGGGCCCGCAGCCAGGCCAGGGCGGCGCGCTGCACGCCGGGCCGGTCCCCGCGCTCGAAGACGCCCAGAAGGGCGCCCAGCAGGGCATCGTCGTCGACGTCCTCGGCCCGCCTGAGCCCGGCCATGGCGCAGCGCACGGTCTGCTCGGCCGTTGCGCACCGCCGGTCCCGGGAAAGGGGCGGGTCCTGCGGGCCGTCGGGGTCGGCGGCGGGCTCGCCGAGCGCCCCCGGGGCCGCGCAGGCCGCGGCGAAGCACTGCGCCCAGCGCGTCCCGGGGCGCGGTCGCGCCGAGGCGGCGCACCAGGCCCGCCAGTACTCCGGCGAGTCCGGCGGCTCCAGGTCGTGGGCCAGGACGAGGCGGTGCAGGAGGGGCCAGATCGTCCCGTTCCAGCCGCGACGGGCGGTGACGCGCCCGACCAGCTCGGCGCACCACTTCCTCCCGCGCCCCTCCATCCGCCTTCGCGCGTAGGCCCCGACCAGGTCACCGTCGGCGCCCGTGAGGAACGCGTCGGCGAGCCGGCCCGCGACCTGCGCCGGGGTCGACGGCAGGTGGCAGGCCACGACGAGGGGCAGGGGCGACCACCACAGGTCCTCCTGGGGGCGCAGGGCGGACAGGACCGCGCCCGGGGCCGCCGTCGTCAGGAGCGAGCCCGCGGCGTCGAGGCCCTCCAGGCGGGCGACGAGGGCGGCGACGTCGTGGTCGGCGCGGTAGGCGTCCAGGAGGGGGAGGGCGTCGGGGGCGGCGGCCGGGCTCATGCGGTGCAGGCTAGCGGGGGCGCGCGACACGAATCCCGTGCGCGATCTCATGGGGCGCCCGCGCGATACCGGCGGGCGCGTGTGGGACCCTTGGGTCGATCGAGGGCCGGAAGGGCTGGAGGAAGCAATGGGAATCGTCGTCGCCATCGACGGGCCGAGCGGCTCGGGCAAGTCCACCGTCTCGCGGCGCGTGGCCGCCGGGCTGGGCCTGGCCTACCTCGACACCGGCGCCATGTACCGCGCCGCCGCCTGGTGGTGCGAGCGCTGCGGCGTGGACCTGGGCGACGCCGCGGCCGTGGCCGGGGCCGTGCGGGCCATGCCCCTGGACATGGGTCTGGACCCGCGCTCGCCCGGCGTGGTCTGCGACGGCGTCGACATCGCCGCGGCCATCCGCGAGCCCCACATCGCCGCCGTCGTCTCGACGGTCGCCACGAACCTGGAGGTGCGCGCCGAGCTCGCCCGCCTCCAGCGCGAGATCATCCGCGCCGAGGCCGGCGACGACGCCGACTTCTCCGGCGGGGCCGGCATTGTGGCGGAGGGTCGCGACATCACCACCGTCATCGCCCCCGACGCCGACGTGCGCCTGCTGCTGACCGCCTCCGAGGCGGCGCGCCTGGCCCGCCGCGCCGCCGACCTGGAGGCGGCCGGCAAGAGCGTGGACGCCGCCGCCCTGCGCGACCAGGTGGTGCGCCGCGACCGCGACGACGCCACCGTCTCCCAGTTCCTCACCGCCCCCGAGGGCGTCACCCTGGTCGACACCAGCGACATGGGCCTGGAGGAGACCGTCGAGCGCGTCACCGCCCTGGTGCGGGCGGCGCGGGAGCGGGTCGCCGCGCCCGGCGGGGACGAGGCCCAGGACGAGCGGCGGGCCGAGGCCCTGCGCGCCGGCCTGGCAGACTACGAGCTCGACGAGGAGGACCTGGCCCTGCTCGCCGGCGGGCGGGGGGCCGCCCCCCGCGAGGAGCCGGAGGCCGGCGCGCCCGTGCTGGCCGTCGTCGGGCGGCCCAATGTCGGCAAGTCCACCCTCGTCAACCGGGTGCTGGGGCGCCGCGCCGCCGTCGTCCAGGACACGCCGGGGGTGACGCGCGACCGCGTCTCCTACCCGGCCGAGTGGGCCGGGCGCCGCTTCACCATCGTCGACACCGGCGGCTGGGAGGTCGACGTCGCCGGCCTCGACTCGGCCGTGGCCGCCCAGGCGGAGGCCGCCATCGGGCTGGCCGACGCGGTGCTGCTCGTCGTCGACGCCCGGGTGGGCGTGACCGAGACCGACGCCCGGATCGTGCGCGTGCTGCGCCGCTCGGGCAAGCCGGTGGTGCTGGCCGCCAACAAGGTCGACTCCCCGGCCCAGGAGGGCGACGCCGCGGCCCTGTGGGGCCTGGGCCTGGGCGAGCCCCACCCGATCTCGGCCCTCCACGGGCGGGGGTCCGGCGAGGTGCTCGACGCCGTCATGAAGGTCCTGCCCGAGGTGTCCGCCGTCGCCGGGCCCGCGCCGGCGGAGGGGTCCCTCCACCGGGTGGCGCTGGTGGGCCGGCCCAATGTCGGCAAGTCCTCGCTGCTCAACTCCATCGCCGGCTCGCAGCGGGTCGTCGTCGACGAGACCGCCGGCACCACCCGCGACCCCGTCGACGAGATCATCGAGCTCGACGGGCGCCGGTGGGTGTTCGTGGACACCGCCGGCATCCGCCGCCGGATCAGGCAGGTGCGGGGCGCCGACTACTACGCCGTGCTGCGCACCCAGGGGGCGATCGACAAGGCGGAGGTCGCCGTCGTGCTCCTGGACGCCTCCGAGCCGGTCACCGAGCAGGACGTGCGGATCATCCAGCAGGTGGTCGACGCCGGGCGGGCGCTGGTCCTGGTCAACAACAAGTGGGACCTGGTCGACGAGGACCGCCGCGCCGCGCTCGCCCGGGAGGCCGAGCGCGACCTGGCGCACGTCGCCTGGGCGCCGCGCATCAACCTGGCCGCCCGCACCGGCTGGCACACCAACCGGCTCACCCGCGCCCTGGACGCGGCCCTGGCCGGGTGGACCACCCGCGTGCCCACCGGTCGCCTCAACGCCTTCCTCGGCGAGCTCCAGTCGGCCACGCCCCACCCGCTGCGCGGCGGCAGGCAGCCGCGCATCCTCTTCGCCACCCAGGCGCAGACGGCGCCCCCGCGGATCGTCATCTTCACCACCGGGTTCCTCGACGCCGGCTACCGGCGCTTCATCGAGCGGAGCCTGCGCGAGGACTTCGGCTTCGCCGGCTCGCCCATCCAGATCTCGGTGCGCGCGCGCGAGAAGCGCCGGCGGCGGTGAGGCGCCGCCGTTGCCGCGCGGTCAGCGGTTCCCGGCGGTCACGAGGCAGCGGAGCCGGCGGAACCGGGGCCCGTGCCCTCAGCGGGGGGCGTCATCAGGGGAGCTGGCCTCGGGGCCCTCGTCATCGGCGTCGGCCCCACCGGGCACCGTGCGGCAGACCGGTCTCATCGACCTGCTCAGGTGGAAGACCCCTCGGTGGTGCCGACCTGCTGAAGGTCGCGTCCCAGAAGTTGGCGTCGCGTTTGAAGGTCGCGTCCTGGAAGTCGGCGTCGTTGAAGGTCGCGCGCCAGAAGTCGGCGTTGGTGAAGGTCGCGCGCCAGAAGTTGGCGTCGCGTTTGAAGGTCGCGTCCCAGAAGTTGGCGTTGGTGAAGGTCGCGCCCTGGAAGTTGGCGTAGTGGTTGAAGGTCGCGCCCTGGAAGTTGGCGTAGTGGTTGAAGGTCGCGCCCCAGAAGCTGGCGTAACGTTTGAAGGTTGCGCGCTCGAAGTCGGCGTCGTTGAAGGTCGCGCGCTCGAAGTCGGCGATCTCGGTGAGAACGGCGTCGTGAAGGTCGATGGTGCAGTCGCACCAGAGCTGGTCGTCCTCGACCAGCTGGGTGACTGCCTCGCGGTGCTTCGTCTTCTCACGGCGCTTGCGCAGGTGCCTGACGAGCACCTCCAGCACCGTCGACTCGACGGCGCCGTCGTGACTCACGTAGACCTTCTCCTCACTGGACTGCTCCGGTCCGTCCTGCTCGCTGACGGCCGTCTCCCACTCACCGCGCTGCGTTCGCAGGTACCCGCACAGGATGCTCACCACGCGCTGGCGGTACTCCCCGCGGTAGGTGTCCGCCACGTCGGCGAGGGAGTAGACCCCGGCGATCCTCACCTGTGGTGACCCGCTTCCCAGCTGCTGCACCCCGCTGAGCAGCCTCTGCTCGGCGTCGGCGCGCTCGGCGCTGGCCCGCTCGCGGTACTTGATGACGAGGTAGCCAGTGCCTCCAATGCCTCCGATGGTGGTCAGGGACACCTTGACGAGGTCGAGCGAACCCGCCCCGACCCCGGCGCCGCGCCAGTTCGTCAGCCACCGCTGCCAGGACCAGAGCGGGCCCTCACCCCACAGCCACCCCAGGACGGTGAACACGACCAGGGCGAGCACCACCCACACGAGGATGACGCCGAACAAGGGCCACGTACCGAACCGGCGTGTCACGGCGCGCAGGAACCCGAGGCGGGGCCTCCTCGTACCGGTCTGCTCCGCCCTGGAGTCGTCGGACAACCCAGTCAGGGCGGCGCGCACGGCGTCGGCCGTGGTGAGGGCGGGCTCGGCGGGGACCATGGGGCTCCTTGCGGGTCGCGGCCGCGCGGGCGCGGCACGGGGCTGACCCCGTAGACTGTAGCCGCCCGCCGGCCCGGTCGCCCCGGCGGGCGGCGGATTTCGGGCGCGGGTTCGCCGGGACAGTCGAGGAGGGCGGCGAGATGAAGGTCGTGATCGGCGAAGACGGGCTGGACCCCGCGGTGCAGGCCTACCTGGACGGCCTGAGCCGCTCCGAGTTGCACGAGCTGGTGCTCACGTTGGTCGAGTGCTCGGAGACGGTGCGCCGCACCCTGGAGGCCGTCGCGGATCTCGCCGGGGATCGCCGGGGCGCGGCGGGCGAGGACCCGGTCCGCCGGGCCGCCGCCCTGCTGTCCGCGCCCAAGGGCTACGAGGACTACGAATCCTACGACTTCGAGTACGGGGAGTACGCGGACAACGGCTACGCCGCCGACATCCTCGACTTCCTCGACGAGCTGGAGGCCCTGATCGACGACGGCGGGGCCGATGCCGCCGCCCCGCCGCTGCGCATGATCATCACGCGCCTGCGTCCGGACCTGTACGAGGGCCGGGGCGACCGCGACGGGCTCATGGAGCGGGCCTGCGACCGGGCCGCGGAGCTGTACGCGCGCGCCTGCCGCGAGGGCCGGCCCGACGTCGGCGCGCTGGCGGCCTGGCTGGCGCAGTTCCGGCTGGAGGTCCTGAGCTGCCCGGAACTGGCCCTGACCGATTTCCTCCCGGCGCTGGGGGAGGAGGGGCTCGCCGTCTACCGGGGGGCCGTCGAGGCCGCGCCGCAGACCTCCGCGCGGCTCGTGCTCCAGGTGGAGCTGGCCGATGCGGACGGGGACGTCGACCGGGCCGTGAGGCTCCTGGGCGGGGAGGACCCCCGGTACGCCTCGATCGTCGAGCGGCTCCTGGCGGCGGGGCGGGGCGAGGAGGCGATGGCCTGGCTGGATCGCGCCGTCGCCGCCGGGCGCGTGGGGAGGAGGAGGTTCTGGGACCCGCCGGAGAACGCGGACATCGTCAGAAGGCGCCTGGACGCGCCGCGGGCGATCGAACTGTACATCGGGGCCGGACGGCCCGACGACGCCGTGGAGCTGGCGCACCAGCTGTTCCGGGACAACCCCGGCACGGCCGCCTACGACCTGCTCCTGAACACCGCGGAGCGCCTGGGCCGCCGGGACCGGGAGCACGAGGCGGCGCTGGCGTGGATCGACGGGCGCAACTGGCGCGACGCGGACATCCCGATCACCCTGGCGCTGCACGAGGGCGACGTCGAGCACGCCTGGCGGGCCGCCGACCGGTGGGGCGTCGACGACGCCTGGCGGAACCTGGCCGACGCCGTGCCCCAGCCCCGGCCCGCGGACGCGATGCGCCTGTACGAGGAGGCGGTGACGCGGACGCTGGGGCGGCGCTCCACCAGGGAGACGTCGCAGAGGATCGCGCAGTTCGCCGTGCGGCTGCGCGATATCGCCGCGGCCGCCGATGAGGCCGTCGCGGCCGAGACCGCCGACGCGGGCGCGGGCCCGGCGGATGAGGGCGGGGGCGCCGTCGGGGACGCCGGAGCGGGGCGGCGGGATGGCGCGTACACGAAGCACTTCCGGGTCTGGTTGGACAATCTGCGCGACAGCTGCCGGCACCGCCCCACCGTGCACGATGAGCTGAGGCGGGCGGGGCTGTAGGGCCTTCCGCCCCCTTGCCGCCGTGCGGCGGTGGGCCGGGGGCGCGGCGGGCGGTCCGCCGCCGTCGTGGAGGAATCGCCTCCCCGCCAGGACCCCTCCCGTTTAGACTGGCGTCATGATCAAGCCCGTTGACCCCACCACCACACCCGCCTGGTCCGCTCTCACCACCCTCCACGAGTCCCTGAACCCCGACCTGCGAGCCTGGTTCGCCGAGGATCCCGGCCGCGCCGAGCGCTTCTCCTACGAGGTGGGCGACCTGTTCGTCGACCTGTCCAAGAACTTCCTCACCGACGAGGTGCGCGACGCCCTCGCCCAGCTGGCCGAGGCCGTCGACGTCCCCGGCCGCCGCGACGCCATGTTCGCCGGCGAGCGCATCAATGTCACCGAGGACCGCGCCGTCCTGCACACCGCCCTGCGCCGCCCGGCCGCCGACTCCCTGACCGTGGACGGCCAGGACGTCGTCGCCGACGTCCACGAGGTCCTGGAGAAGATCTACGCCTTCGCCCGCCGCGTGCGCTCGGGGCAGTGGACCGGCATCACCGGAAAGCCCATCAAGACGGTGGTCAACATCGGCATCGGCGGGTCCGACCTGGGTCCCGTCATGGTCTACGAGGCCCTCAAGTCCTACGTCGCCGAGGGCCTGTCCGCCCGCTTCATCTCCAATATCGACCCCACCGACTGCGCGGAGAAGGTGGCGGACCTCGACCCGGAGACGACGCTGTTCATCATCGCCTCCAAGACCTTCACCACCCTGGAGACCCTCACCAACGCCCGCATGGCCCGCGACTGGTTCCTCGGCGCGCTCAAGGCGCGGGGCATCGACGCCGAGGGCGCCATCGCCAAGCACTTCGTGGCCGTGTCCACCGCCCTGGACAAGGTCGAGGCCTTCGGCATCGACCCGGCCAACGCCTTCGGCTTCTGGAGCTGGGTGGGCGGGCGCTACTCGGTGGACTCGGCCGTGGGCACGGTGCTGGCCGTGACCATCGGCCCGGAGAACTTCCAGCAGTTCCTGAGCGGGTTCCACGCCGTCGACGAGCACTTCGCCACCAGGGCCCCGGCCCAGAACGTCCCCATGCTCATGGGCCTGCTCAACGTCTGGTACACCAACTTCTACGGGGCCGCCTCGCACGCCGTGCTGCCCTACGCCCAGGACCTGCACCGCTTCCCGGCCTACCTCCAGCAGCTGACCATGGAGTCCAACGGCAAGTCCGTGCGCTGGGACGGCACGCCCGTGACCACCGACACCGGCGAGATCTTCTGGGGCGAGCCGGGCACGAACGGCCAGCACGCCTTCTACCAGCTCATCCACCAGGGCACCAGGCTCATCCCCGCGGACTTCATCGCGGTGGCGGACCCGGCCCACCCCGCCGAGGACGGCGGTGCGGACGTCCACGAGCTGTTCCTGTCCAACTACCTGGCCCAGACGGCGGCGCTGGCCTTCGGCAAGACCGAGGAGGAGGTGCGCGCGGAGGGCACGGCCGAGGAGATCGTGCCCGCCCGCGTCTTCTCCGGCAACCGGCCGACGACGTCGATCCTGGCCCCGGCGCTCACGCCGAGCGTGGTGGGCCAGCTCATCGCCCTGTACGAGCACATCACCTTCACCCAGGGCATCGTGTGGGGCATCGACTCCTTCGACCAGTGGGGCGTGGAGCTGGGCAAGAAGCTCGCCCTGCAGATCGCCCCGGCCGTCGGGGGCGACGCCGCCGCGCTGGAGGCCCAGGACGCCTCCACCCGCGGGCTCATCGGCCGCTACCGGGCGCTGCGCTACGGGGCCTGACCGGGGCCGGGCCGGCCCGGTCGTACTCCGATCGGGCCGGCCCGGCGGCCGGCCGGGGAGACGTCGGATACAGTGGAAACTACGGAAGCGGGAAGAGGTGACGGCGATGGAGGAGATCACCGCGTCGGAGGTGCGCGCGCGCCTGGCGGCGGGGGAGCGGGCGGGGCGGAGCTTCACCCTGCTGGACGTGCGCGAGCCGGACGAGGTCGCGGCCGACGCCATCGAGGGCTCCCAGCGGATCCCGCTGGGCGAGGTCGTGAGCCGCATGGGGGAGCTGGACCCGGCGCGGGTGACGATCGTCCACTGCGCCGCCGGGGTCCGTTCGAAGCGGGCCATCAAGGCGCTGCGCAGGGCGGGCTTCACCGGCGAGCTGGTGAATCTCACCGGCGGCATGAAGGCCTGGAACAAGAGCGCTCCCGCCGCCCCGCCCGCGTCCTCGCCGCCCCCGCGGGACCGGTCGTAGCCTCATCGAGCCCGGTTCTGGCGTCCCGGGAGGATCGTTCGGACCAGCACCCCGGATGCGCCCGGCGGTTTCCGCGTGATTCCGCGGTTTGTGCGGCAGTGGCGCCGGGTGCGGGGCGGAACGATCCTCCCGGGACGCCATTCCCCGCTTCGAGCGGGGCCGCGGAGGCCGGGGCGCGGGCGGCCACGGTGAGCGGGGTCACCGTCCGTAGATTTCGGACGGGGCCCGCTCATGGGCTAGGGTTCTACTCGTTCCGAGCGGCCCCGCGCCGTGAGGCGACGGGCTGTGGCGCAGTTTGGTAGCGCACTTGACTGGGGGTCAAGGGGTCGTGGGTTCAAATCCCGCCAGCCCGACTTATTAGTGGCATCCATCACATATGGGGCCACTTCTCGTTGGAATCACGCGGTCCGGCTGGCGCCCGCTACGGCCCCGCGGTTTTCGCGGGCAGTCCCACGTGAGGCACCGGGCGCCCTTCGCGGGCATCCCCGGAGTCTCGTCGCACTGTGGACACGGGCGGCCCCCGAGGGGCATAATGGTGGGATCCACCCGGCGGCAACCGGATGGGTCCCCGATGCGGCAGTTCTAGAAGAACCAACCGCGGAGGGCATCCACAAGGACGGCGACGGCCCGGATCAGGCGAGCGATCGAGTTAATGAGTTCGCTCACCTTCCGGGCCGTTCCCCTGTCCCTGCGGACCTTGGCGTGACGTCCCTTGGGCTTGGTCACGGCCCCCACCTCCTCCCTGGCTCCTCACCTCCCCGGCAAGGACAGCGGGTGATCCGGGGGGAGGTGCCGGAGAAGGCCCGCCAAGCCTATGGCATGGGCTGCGGGGGCGTCGACACGATCCCGACGCGGCGGTGGATCGTCCTGGCGCGCCCGCCCCCGCGCTTGCCCCGCCCGCCGCCGGCCTGCGACCCTTGCCCCATGGCGATCATCCTGGACGGGATCCTGAGCGAGAAGGCGCTGCGCGCGACCGCCGGTGACGACCTCTACGAGCGCGGCGAGGGCCACGTCGAGGCCGTCTGCGTCCACAGCCTCGCCGTCGGCGGCGCGACCGCGACGGTCGGCGGCGAGGCCCTCTGCGACGTGCACCTGTTCTGGCACGACGACGTCTTCACCGGCGTGTGCACCTGCCCTCGCTTCTCCGACTGCGGCTTCTGCGAGCACATGGTCGCGGTCGGCCTGGCCGTCCTCGACGACGTCCGGGACGGCGCCGTCGTCCCCGCCCCGCCGTCCGGGGCCTCCACAGCACCGCCCGCCCCGGCCGACTCCGGCCCCGCGCCCCGGGGCGGCCGGGCGCGCACGGCGACCCCCGACCCGGGCGCCGTCAAGGACATCGGGGCCGAGCTCCTGCGGAGCGCCCGCTCCCTCACCGTCGTCCGGCGCTTCCTCCGCCCCGGCGAGGCCGCCCGCTACGCGCGCAGCATCGAGAGGTTCCTCGACGGCCTGGAGTCCTTCCCGGCCGACCGCGGGGGACCTGACGGCGCGGCCCCGGCCCTCCTGCACATCGCGACCCGCCTGCGCGCGCAGCTCGAAACCCGCATCGACGATTCGGGTGGAAACGTCACCCGCGCCTGCCAGCGCGCCATCGACCTGTACGCCCGGGCCTGTCGCGAGGGCCGGCCCAACGGCGTCAGGCTCGGCCGCCGGCTCGCGAAGTTCCGGCTCGCCTCACCCGGCTGGCCCGACGTCGCCCTGAACGACTTCCTCCCCGCCCTGGGGGGCAAGGGGGTGGCGGCGTACCGCCGCGCCGTCGACGCCGCTGCGGAGCAGGCGGAGGCGCAGGGCGACCACCCCGGTTTCGAGCTGGGATCCATGCTCCTCGAACTGGCCGACCTCGACGGCGACGTCGACCGCGCCGTCGAGCTGCTCTCCCGGGAGGAGCACCCCCAGTACGCGGCCATTATCGAGCGGCTTGTCGCAGCCGGGCGGCGCGACGAGGCCTTGACCCGCCTCGATCGGGCCGTCGCCGAGTCGCGGATCGACGCCCCCGGCCCCGACCCGTGGCGGGATGCCGACAACCCCTACTGGGTCCGCCCCGGTCGCGCCCTCGACCTCTACCTGGAGGCCGGGCGGAGCGGAGACGCCCTCGATCTCGCCCGCGACCTGTTCCACTCCGACCCAGGACCGGCGAGCCTCGACTTCCTCCTGGCCACCGCCGAGCGGCTCGGACGCCGCGAGGAGGAGCTGGACTCCGCCCTGACCTGGGTCGACGGCCGGGACTGGCGCACCGGGGACACGGCCATCGCCCTCGCCCTGCACCTGGGCGACGTCGACCGAGCCTGGGCGGCGGCGGACCGATGGGGCGTCGATCGCGCCTGGATGAGCCTCGCCGACGTCCAGCCCCAGCCCCGCCCCGACGACGCCATCGAACTGTACCGCCGCGATATCGAAAGGGCCCTCCTCAAGGCCGGCCGGCCCTCGGCCCAGCGGGCGGCGGCCGCGGCCGTGCGCATGCGCCTGATCGCCGCCGCCGCGGATGCGCGCGACGGCGGCGGGCGCGTGGAGGCCTTCACCGCCTGGATCGGCGGCCTGCGGGAGACCCACCGCCGCCGCCCGACCGTGGGTCAGGAGTTCGACCGCGAGGGGCTGTAGGTCCTCGGCGGGCCCCGGGAGGTGAGGCCCCCCGCCCGCCGTCGCGGGGCACTGCTATCATCGGACCGCCCGCGGGCCCGCCGGTCCACCCGTTACAGGGCCGGAACGTTTCAGGGCGCCCTGTCTCAACCTGATTAGGAGAGTATTCATGACCAGTGCCCTCCCTCCGAGTTATCGGCCCGGCTCCAAAGATTCCTCAACGGACGTCATTCCCGCCGGCACCCGGGCCGCTCAGGGGGCTGCGCCCGGTCCGACCGGGCCGGGGGACGGCGTCCCGACGACGAGCGCGCCCATGGGCGACATGCCCACCTACCCGATGATGCCCGCGGGCGAGATCCACCCCCGGGGCGTCCTGCTCGACGGCGACTACGCAATAATCCTGGAGAAGGTGGTCGGCAGGGTTTATCTCGCCTTCGCGACGCGGGACATGAGCATCAACGGCATCGACGTTCGCAACCAGGAGCCCGTGGTCATCAAGGCCACCGAGCACGATGCGGCGCAGAGCGCCCGGGCCGAGGCCTATGTGATCCAGCACGCCGGTCAGAGCCCGTACCTCCCGAGGTTCGTGGAGCTGAGGGAGAAGGACGGCAAGGACTGGCTCGTCACCCGTCACATCGCCGGCACGCCGTTGAGCGACCTCATCAGAATGAGCGGACCCAATGGCATGGATCCCGTGCGGGCCGCCAGACTCGCGATGGACGTTCTGCAGGCGCTCAAGCTCCTCCACGGATCTTCGTCCGCCAGCTTCATCCACCGGGACGTCAAGCCCGACAATATCATCGTCACCACGGAGACCAATGGCTGGGAGCACGCGGTCCTCATCGACCTCGAGACCGCCATAGATCCGACCAGGACTTTTGGTGAAAGTATAGCGTACACGCTGCCGTGGGCCTCCCCCGAGCACCTGAACACCAAGTTCCTGCGGCAGTCGTCGGATATCTTCTCCGTCGGGGTGTGCCTGTACCAGATGGTGACCGGACGGCTGCCCTTCGGCGACCGGGGGGCCATCGAGAACAAGACGATGTCGGATTTCCTGCGCGACCGCGCCGACAACGGCATCACCCACCGGCTCAACGCCGTCATCCGCAGGTCCCTCAGCATCGATCAGAGGGGCCGCTACCAGTCGGCGGATGAGATGCTGGCGGCTCTCGAAGGGGTTCTGAACGCGGGGGCTCTGAATAACGGCGGCGGACCCGGTGGCGAATGTCCGGGCATTCCTCCTCGCCCGGAGCCTCCCGTCGACCCCGAGGCGACGGAGATGGCGGCCGTCTTGAAGCACGTCTGTCACCAGTACACCGCGAAGAAACGCTTCGAGGCCGTCACCGCGGGTATCCGCCTGCGCTGCCGCAGCGAGGTCTTCACCGCTTTCAACGCCTCCAGGCCCCTCACGTTCTTCTCCCGATGCGGTGGACGCAAACTATTCAACATCTGGCGGCAGAATCAGTTGAACGCGATCGCGCCCTTCGATCTCTTCGACGAGGAGAAGCGGATGCTCACCGAGAACTCCGACCTGATGCCCCTCGCCATCCGCGCAGCAGGTCTGATCCGGAGCACGAGGGCCGGCGCAGCGGCGCGGGTCAGGTCCCTGAATATCCTGCTCCTCGGAGTCCTCGCGCTCTCCCTGGCAGTCGTCGTCGGCGCCGTTCTCTTCATCTTCGCAAACCTGCTCTGAAAGTTCGTATGACCGCTCATGGAGGCACACATGCCGCTCGAATGCCCTCTCTGCGCCAGCAGGAGACCGTTTCTGCGCGTTGAAAGGTTCAAGAACTCGGATGGCAGGATCGGCGTTCGCGCCTACCAGGACACCGGCGGAATCGCGGCCTGGAGGGCGAACGGGTTCGAGTCGATCCTCTCCGACGCCGGGGCGCAGGTGGTCGAAGCCTACACGGTCTGCCGCAACGGGCACGTCGCCCTCGACGACCCCGGAGTCGGCGCCGCCCATAAGGTCTGCACGCTCGGATCGGTCGGATCCGGCAAGTCGCAGCTCCTGCACCGGCTGCTCCAGCTGGATCCCCCGATCTGGGACCAGGCGCCCCAGGACGACCGCGAACCGGTCGGGGTCTTCGTCTCCCACAAGCCACTTCCCTACGGGGCCTCCCCGATTGACAACCCGGATGAGGTCGTCGCCACCGCGGCCGCCAACTCCGAGCCACTGCGGACCGCGCTGCTCAACCTGTTCCGAATGGAGCTGAGGCTCCGGGAGGTGCGCCGACGCAATCCCCTCACCGGTGACAGGGAGACCGTCCTCGTCGGCACCCTCGTGGACGAGATCCTCCTCCGGTACTTCGAGAGCGAGTACGCGGACGACCTGGAATACGCCCAGGAGCTGGCCGACGACTGGGGCACGAACCTGCGGGCGCCGTATCTTTACCCCATCACCCTTACCACTGGCGGGACCTCCCTCACCAAGCACCTGGCCATCGTCGATCTGCCGGGCGAGGCCACCCGGGAGTGGACCACCCCGACGAACAACCCGTACGTGAACTCCGACGACGATCTCAGTCAGCTGGAGGACTCGGCGACCATCCTGGCGATCGTGGATCCTGTTCTGGCGGACTGGTGCTTCAACAGACTCGACGGCGGCACCCGCAGTCTCGCCCTGCGCCCCATCTCCGACGAGACGACGACGACGCGCGAGACGATGCGCGCCGAATCCAGCGCCATCACCAGGAAGCTCCTTCAGGACATCAGCCACGAGGTCCAGGACGCCGACAACGCCTCTCTCACTGTTATCGCGATCTCCAAGTGCGATGCGATCCGTTACGCCCTCGAGCACGCCTCAAAGGACGCCCCCCGCGGACAGTACGACATCGGTCGCTGGAACGACCTCATCCCCAAGGAGCAGGTGGGTCCCTTCGTCCGCTCCGCCAAGAACGCGCTGAGTCGGATGAGCGGCCGGGTGGAGGCCTCCCAGCCGATGGCGAGCGCTCAGGTCAGGGAATTCTTCGACAAGTTCCGCATGGCCCCGGGCATGCAGATTCACGCCACCGCCTCCCTCCTGGCCGACCTGTCAGACCCCTGGAAGTTCTGGAACCTGGTCATGACGGGGGAGGAGTTCAACCTCGCGGTGAACATGTTCACGCTCCCGGGCGGCGCGGTGACGCATACGGTCTCCTTGAATGATCCCAGTAATCTCAAGCCCCATTCCTTCGCCGTCGAATCCGCGGCATCATCCTGGAACCGCGGCGTCTCCGGGGAGAGGATCCAGATGCAGGACGTCGCCGCGTGCGCACTGGCCAGCGCCCTGCTGGCCACCATCATCTCCGAGAACACGGTGGCCCAGCTGAACGCGAGCGCGCGTCCGACTTACGCGCTGACCGCCGCCCGCTACCGAATCGCCGAGGACGGCGGCGAGCACACCTCCGACGGCGCTCAGGCGGGTTGCTTCCAGGCCCTTCGGCACATCATCTCTCCGGCCCTGGGGGTGTGATCGTGGGAAGCGCCATGAGCGACGACGCGAGGGACGGCTCGACCCGCAGGGCTCCCGCCGCGCATCCTCCCGCGGGCCTCGGACGGGCGGCGGCCAGGAGGCCGGGGGCCCCGGGGCCGGCGGCGTCATCGGGCTGGGTCCTCCAGACCGAGCGCGACGCCTCGGAGATCGGCGGCGGCTTCCGGAAGGACATGTCCCTCTCATCGGATGCCGTGACGCCGGGCGAGCAGCAGGTGATCGATAAGTACCACAGGCACCTGAGACAGCTGAGCATGTCACTGCACGGGCGATCCGACCCGTTGCACTCGGTCACCGTCTTCCACGACGGCCCCGCATCCCGGTGGGTGGCGGGGCTCTCCGGCTCCGGCAGCGTCTACGGCTCCGCCGGCGCCATCCAGATGGCGCTCGCGCCCCGGGGCATGACGCTGCAGGAGGTTCTCGCCCGGACCTCACTGGCGCTGTCCTCATCGCCGTTCCTGAGCATCGACGCGCTCACGGGGGGCAGGCCGGCGCCGCCGCCGGCGCCGTCGGCGGCCGAGCGGGAACGGGTCGCACGGGCGCTCGGCGCCGCCGCGCACATGAATTCGGGCCGCATTCTCGCCCTCGTGGACGTTCCGGGCGCGGACCCGATGACGGCCCTGCGATGGATGGCGCAGACCGTCCCCGAGAGACTCTGCCAGACCGCCTGGTGGTCGACGGCGCTCCTCATCAACAACCCCTCGTCCAGTCGTCGCATCATCGCAACGCCGTGGTCGCTGGCTCTCGCGCAGCGGCACCCGAGGGAGAAGGCGCTGGTCGACGACAGCGTTCGCGCGGCGACCCCGCCAACCGATGCGGCCGAGCAGGGGCTGCTGCAGTGGTACGCGGACCTGGTCCTCGGCGCCGGCGGCGGGGGCGCCGCGATCCGGGACGGCGCCGAAACGGCGTTCCTGAAGGCCTGCGACGCGGGAACCGCGCCCGCCCAATGGGATGCGCTGGCACCGGTGTGGCTGGCGAGCATCGATCGGGTCAGGCCGCTCAGTGATGACGAGATCGCCCGAGTGCTCGGCGGCGAGGGCGACGGGCCCCTTCTGCGGCGCTGGACCGATGAGTGCGCCGAGCGCGCGCTGAAGAAGTGGGAGGACGCTGTTCCCGCACTGATCGGGCACGCGGAGCCGGCGGTGTCATCATCGGCGCTTCGTGCGCTGATGGGCTCTCAGACGGGATTCATGCGCCTGTGCCAGTGGCAGGCCGAGGAGATCGGCCGGGCCGCGCTGTCGACCGGCCCGCCCGCCGGCGCCGCCCCCGGGGACGCCGCGGGCATCGAGGCCCCCCGGGCGCTTCTCGCGCTGCAGGACAGGCCCGCGCTGGTTCGCGAGGTGCTGAAGCGACTGCGGGCCTCCACGAGGGCGGCGCCGGACGCGTGGGCGCCGCGGGCCGAGTCCTGGATCAGGAGTCTGGGTCTCAGGCCGCGCGATTTCGACGCCCATCTGCCGTTGACGGCGGACCGGGCGGTGGAGCGCTTCGTCGCCGCGCCGCACGATCTCTCCCCCGTCATGACGATGGTGAGCAGGTCGACCTCCCGGGAGGCCGCACTGGATGTGATGCTGCGCGCACTGCGGGAGGCCCCGTTCCAGCAGGGGGCGCTCCTGTCCGCGCTGTACAAGGATCCGCCGCGACGCGACCTGAACTGGCGCGTCCTGCTGAACCGGCTCATTCCGAAGAACACGCGTCTGGCGGACGTGCCCGGTGAACTCGACGCGCTGAACGAGTCCATGCCGGACGGCTCGGACGAGTTGCGCCGCGAGATCGTCAAGGAGCTTCTGGAAAGACGCGGAATGCTGGCGCGGGCCGCAGACGATCGGACCGGCGCGGGCAAGGACGCCGCCATCGCCCTGCTGGCCTTCTGCATCGATGCGCACCACCGGGTCTCCGGTCCCCCCGGGGGAACGGGAGCCGGCGCCGGCCGCGCCCCGGAATGGACCGGGGTGCAGAAGAAGTGGTTGGCGATCGCGATCGCGGTTGCGGTCGCCGTCGCCGTCATCGCCTTTCTCGTCTGGATGCACTGAGGGGGCGCGGGGGAATGGGACCGCAACCGGCCAACAACGTTCTGGTCGCCGGATTGCGCGATGAGCTCGCGGGGGCGCGCGCATACTTCCCGTCGGCGGGGGAGCTGATCGTCAAGGGAGGACTGTACATCAGCGCAGACTGGGCGGAGCATATGAGGTCAAGAATCGCCCCGCTGGTGCGCCGGCTCAACAGCGACGAGGCCCGGGCGGCTCTCGGGGAGGCGCGGCAGCTCGCCGCCCTGGGCGAGTGCTTCGTGTACCTCCACTGGGTTCTGCAGGCCGTCGGCGCTCCGAGCGCCGTCTTCCGCGGCTACGCCCACCACTATCTCACCAGTGCGATCTCCCTGCTCGAGGATCGGACGGACGACGGCCCCTGCGATGCGGCGAAGGGGCGGGCGCAGGCGTGGCAGGCGGATATCGAATTCCTGCGCTCCCTCCTGAACACGTACCTCGACATGCCCGTGCACCTCATCACCGAAACGGCGTACCCGGCGCCCTCCCGTCCGACCGCGCCTCCCGCACCGGAATCACTGCCGTTGACGCCGCAGCCGGAGGGGCCCTCGGCGCCGCGAGCGGGGGAGGGGGCTCCCTCCGGGGCGGGGCCCGAGATACTCCAACGCCGACGGGGTCCCGCCGACGCGCCGGGCCCCGTCGGCGGGACCCCGAATCCCCCGGTCGGCAGGCCGACGGGCAGAGCCGCGCGCCTGTTTCGCAGAATTAGAGGGCAGCTTTGAAGACGTAGGGTCCGGCGCTTCCGCCCGGACCGCAGCCGGCGTCCCGTGCGGGCGCACTGCGGCCGGCGGACCCTCTCAGGCCCGCCGGCCGCAGTGCGCTCCCGCGCAGGCCGCCTCAGTCCCGGGCCCGCAGCACCGTGGCGACGCTCGCACCGCGCCCCGCCCACGCCGAGACGACGACGGCCGCGCAGGTGGTGGCGAGCGTCAGCGCCCCGGTGACGCCGAACTCGGCCCAGGGCAGGCGCCCGGGCACGTCGGCCCAGGCGGTGCCCGAGGTCGGCGCGTACAGCGCGGTGCTCAGCGCGCACACCACGATCCCGAGCAGGCAGGCGACGACGGCGTGCAGCACGCCCTCGAGCACCTGCGCGGCGCGCACCTGCATCGTCGGCGCCCCGGCCGCGGCCAGCAGGGCGGCGTCGCGCCGCCTGCGCCCGGCGCTCATGGCGATGACGGCGACCCCGCCGACCCAGGCCGTGGCCAGGGCCGGGCCGAACACCGCCAGGAAGCTGTCCGTGTTGATCCTGCCCACGCCCATGCGCGCGCCGCCCAGCGCGACGGCCACGAGGCCGAAGGCGACCAGGAAGGGCAGGACCGTCGCCGTCGAGCGCCGCGACTCCAGCATCGCGGTGCGGGTGGCGACGAGCCAGGCGGGCCCCGGCACCGGCAGGTGCGCCAGCGCGCGCAGCACGACGGGCACCAGCCAGGCGGTCAGGACGCACACGAGCACGAGCGCGCCCAGCGCCCCCAGCGGGGCGGCCTCGGCCGCCTGCTCGCTTCCGGCGCCGCCCTGGTGGATGTTGACGGCGGCGGCGATGACGCCCGCCGCCAGGCCGACCGCCACGGCCAGCCGCCCCAGGACGCCGAGGGTGCGGCCCAGACGTGAGCGGCCGAGCTCCTCGGTGCCGCGCAGCAGGTCGGTCTCGGTGGCGCGGGCGGCGCGGCGGGCGGGGCCCCAGCCGCCCAGGAGCACGGAGCCGGCGACCACGAGGGCGGTCCAGGCCAGGTCCGCCGGCTCCCAGCGCGCGACCGTGCCCGGCATCGCCACGTCCTGCTCGATGAGCAGCGGCATCATGAGCGCGCTGACGGGCCCGCCCGCGAGGCTGCCGACGAGGGAGCCCAGCGCCGCGACGACGACGAGCTGGCCCAGCAGCAGCGCGCGCAGGCCGCCGGGCCGCATGCCCAGGGCCCGCCACAGCCCGTGGTCGCGGCGCCGCTGGGTCAGGGCCAGCCCCGCCGTCGAGACCAGGACGGCCGCCGCGGCCAGGACGATGAGGGCGATGATGAAGCCGGACATGAGCCGCGCGGCGTGGAGCATGTCGGTGGACCGGGGCACGCCCCGCGGCGTCACGCCGGTGGCCTTCGCGGCCGAGTCGAGCGCGCCGTGCAGGATCCTGAGCTGGCCGGACACGCAGGCCCCGGCCACGAGGGTGATCACGCAGGTCCACGCCCACGTGCCGGCGTGGCGGCGCAGGTCGGCGAGCAGCAGACGCAGCATCAGCGCCCACCTCCGGCCCGTGCGCTCAGCACGGCGTCGGACACGGCGGCCGGGTCCCCGCCGGGCAGCTGTCCGACGATGCGCCCGGCGTCCATGACCAGGACCCGTCCGGCGCGGGCGGCGGCCGTGGCGTCATGGGTGACCATGAGCACGGCGGCGCCCTTGGCGGCCAGCTCGGCGAGCCAGGCGAGCACCGCCGCCGCCGCGGCCAGGTCCAGGGCCGCGGTGGGCTCATCGGCGAAGACGACGGCGGGCCGCGAGGCCAGCACGCGGGCGATGGCCACGCGCTGGCGCTCGCCTCCGCTGAGCTCGTGGGGCAGCTGCGAGGCCTGGTCGAACAGGCCGACGCGATCCAGGGCCTCGTTCACCTGCGCGCGGCTGAGGGGACGGTGCCGCAGCCGCCCGGGCAGGGCGACGTTCTCGCGCGCCGACAGGGCGGTGACGAGGTTGTCCTCCTGGAAGACGAAGCCGATGTGCTCGGCGCGCAGGCGGGCGGCGGCGCTCGGGCCGAGCCCCGTGGTCCGCCGGCCGAGCACGCTCACGGTGCCGCGGGTGGGGCGGTCCAGACCGGCCAGGCACGCCAGGAGCGTCGACTTGCCGCAGCCCGAGGCCCCCACGAGGGCGGTGAAGGAGCCGGCCTCCAGGGCCAGGCTCACCGATCTGACGGCCACCACTCCCTCCCGGCTCCGCCCGGGCAGCGGGTAGACTCGGCCGAGGTCCTGGCACTGGAGGGCCGGGACGCCGGCCCCGTGGTCGGCGGCGGGCGTCGCAGGCCGGGGCAGGGTCGTGGGGTGGGTCGGGGGAGCCTGTCCGCTCCCGGGTGCCGCGGAGCGGCTGATCGGTGTGTTCATGTCCTCCAGGTAACAGCCGCCGCCCCCGCCGGGTCACGGGCGCCGGCCCCCGACTTGCACGGCGGCGAAGGCCACCGCCCGGCGGTGACGAAGGCCACCGGCGAGTGGTGCCAGCACCACTCGTCGCCCGGGGCCTGGCACCCGTGCGAGGCGACCCCGTCTGCCGTAACGTCCAAGGCCATGCCACACGCCTCCCCGACCACCGGGCCGCACCGCCGCCCGCGCGGCGTCGTCATCCTCGTCGAGCTCGCGCACGCACTCACCTTCATCCCGCTGCTGATGCTGGGGATCTTCCTCCTCCCGCTCCTGCCGGTCACCGCGCCGCTGGCCGCCGAGCTCGAGCGCGCCTGCGCCCGGCTCGCGGGCGCCCGGGCGCCCTCCTCCAGGCCGCCGGGGCAGGGGCCCTGGTCGTGGCTGATGACCCGCGCGCGGCAGCCGGGCTGCTGGACGCGCGACCTGCCGCTCATGCTCGTGGGGGGCGCCCTGTGCGCCCCGAGCCTGCTCGTCGCCGCCGGCGGCGGCGCCCTGTCCGCCATCCTCTGCGCCCTGCCCTCGCGGCTGTCCGCCCAGGCTCCGCTCAAGCTCCACCTGCTCGCCTGGTCCGCGGACGTCAGCTCCGCCGGGCAGGGGTGGTGGCTCGTACCGCTGGGCGCCGCCTGCCTGGCGGCCGCCTGCGGCCTGCTCCACGCCCTGGGGCGCCTGCGCGCCCGCCTCACCCAGGCGCTGACCGACTCCTCGCAGGAGGAGCGCGTGGCCACCCTCACCGCCGAGGTCGGGCACCTCACCGCCGGGCGCGCCACCCTCGTGGACGCCTTCGACGCCGAGCGCACCCGCATCGAGCGGGACCTGCACGACGGCGCCCAGCAGGAGCTCGTCGCCCTCACCATGGGCCTGGGCATGGCCCGGGTGCGCGCGCTCGCGGACGAGGGCGAGACCGGGGCCGGGCGCCAGGCCCTGCTCGCCGACCTCGACACCGCCCAGGACCGGGCCGAGGCCGCTCTGCGCTCCCTGCGCGAGACCGTCCACGGCATCCGCCCCGCCGTCCTGACCGAGCGGGGCCTGGCCGCGGCCCTGCGCGACCTGGCCGGCCGCGCGCCCCTGCCCACCACCATGAGCATCGCCGACGAGGAGCACCTGGCCGCCCTGACCTCGCCGGTCGCCACCGCCGTCTACTTCGCCGTGAGCGAGGCCCTGACGAACGCCGCCCGGCACGCCGGGGACGGCGCCACCGCCACCGTGCAGCTCGACGCGGACGCCCAGGGCCTGAGCGCCGTCGTCACCGACGACGGGTGCGGCGGCGCCGATCCCTCGGCCGGCGGCTCCACCGGGCTGGCCGGCATGGCCCAGCGCCTGGAGTCCGTCGGCGGCCGCCTCACCATCGACTCCGCCCCCGGGACGGGTACGCGCCTGACGATCACCGCCCCGCTCACCCCGCCCTGGGCCGAGGGCGCCGCCCCGGCCGCCGCAACCGCCCCGGCCGCCGCAACCGCCCCGGCCGCCGCCGCTCACCCCGCCCGCTGAGGTGGGGCAGGATGGTCCCATGAGGATCGTGCTCGCCGACGACACCGCCCTGCTGCGCGAGGGCCTTGCCGGCCTGCTGGTCGCCGCCGGCCACGAGGTCGTCGCCCGGGTCTCCGACGCCGACGCCCTGCGCGCCGAGGTCACCCGCCTGGCCCGGGCGGGGAGCCCGCCCGACGTCGTCGTCACCGACGTGCGCATGCCGCCCACCGGCACCGACGACGGGCTGCGCGCCGCCGTGGACCTGCGCGCGGCCCACCCGGGGCTGCCGGTCGTCGTCCTGTCCGCCTACGTCGTCGGCCCCTACCTGCGCGACCTGCTCGGCTCGGCCGCCGCGCCCGACGGAAGCGCCGGGGCGGTGGGCTACCTGCTCAAGGAGCGGGTCGGGCGCGTGGAGGATTTCCTGCGCAGCCTCGACGTCGTGGCCGCCGGGGGAGTCGTCGTCGATCCCGAGGTGCTGGCCAGGCTCATGGGCGCGCCCGCCCGCACGCCCGCGCAGGCCGACGCCGAGCGGGTCGCGCGCCTGACCGACCGCGAGCGCGAGGTCCTGGCGCTCATGGCCGAGGGCCTGTCGAACGCGCAGATCGCCGGGCGCCTGGTCCTGTCCGACGGCGCCGTCGCCAAGCACGTCGCCAACATCCTGGCCAAGCTCGACCTGCCGCCCGAGGAGGTCAACCGTCGCGTCAGGGCGGTCCTGACCTGGCTGCGCACCACCGCGTGAGCGGGCCCGGCCCCCACCCCGCAGTCCTCCGCCGGCCGGCGCCCGCGTGCCCGCCCGGTCCCCGCCTGACCCCGCCGCCCGCCGGCGATCACACGCCGGCCCGCTCGGGTCCCTTCCCTGTCGAGATGTGCATTTTGCACTCGAGAGGTGCATTTTGCCTTCGAGAATGACGGTTGGAACTGCACTTTCGAGTGCGAAGTGGGTGCGTCTCTTAGTGTGGTGGCAATTCCCGCGGGGCCCTCGGCGTCGAGGGG
>ERZ772973.364-NODE-364-length-23440-cov-25.8135_pt1 | contig 23440 bp, 22 predicted proteins | sample MGYA00580672_ERZ772973 | MGnify/ENA primary metagenome ERZ772973 (study PRJEB29015, sample SAMEA2737938) | human oral metagenome | biome: human oral; feature: human-associated habitat; material: dental | place: China | collected 2152 ...
TAGCGCGCTTCGTTCGGGACGAAGAGGTCGTGGGTTCAAATCCCGCCACCCCGACCATTGAGTCAACACTCAAACCCACGTCATGGAAGCCCCATGACGTGGGTTTTTGCTTGTTTTTGCTGGGTTTTGGGGCAGGAAGGCCATCATCTGGCAGACCGTGCAAGCCTGGCCCTTCTGATGCCGGGACGACGATGTCACTTGGCTGGCTCAATGTGACTTCGTCGTCTCCAGAGGCTTCCAGGCTGTCGTCATCTCCTACCTCCACACCCTCTTTGCTCAGGCACGGCTCTCCTCCTCTCACCCCCAGCACCCCATCAAACGGTGGCTGGTAGCGCACTATCGCAGTAAGCAACCCAGTCTCATCGTCTGGTGTGATGTACACCTTATCGAAGAGCACTTGGTTGAGCATGCGCCGGATGTGCTCAGGAGCCTGCCGGTAGGCGGTGGCCATGTGCTGGGCAATATCTAGCGCTTGCCCGACCAAGGCCTGCCGCTCTGTCATCTCACCCTCCAGCCCCGTCATCTGCCGCTCCACACCGCGCAGCTCACGGCTTATCCGGCTTTGCTCACGCTTGAGGATGTCAAGCGGAATGGCGTCGGCGTAGTGAGCTTGGAGGAGCTTGTCTCGCTCCCGTTCGAGCCGTCGCCGCACGGTCTTCGCTTCCGTCAGCCGCTGAGTCGACTCCGCTACCAGCATGGACAGCTGCCGCTGCAAGGCAGGTTCAAGGACAGCTCGCTGCCCAGGCCGCAACGCCACTCGGTCATAGAGCCGGACGATCTCATCCTCAATCTGCTCCGCCAGCGTTGCCCGAAACGAGCACTGCGGCTGCTTCTTGGAGTGCCGCCCCAAGCAGACGAAGTACTCATAGACCACACCGCGGGGCTTCACATTCGTCACGATGAGACGGGAACCACAGATGCCGCAGTAGATCGTCGACTTCAGGTAGTGGGCGTGCTTGACCGTCCGCTCACCGTTGACGCGGGTGGCCAGCAGCGTCTGCACCGACTCGTACGTCGCTCGATCCACCAAGGGCTCATGGCTCCCGGCATAGTGCACCCCTTGGTAGACCACCTCACCGACGTAGAAGGGGTTGTGGAGCACCTTGCTGAGTAGCTGCACCGTCACCGGCTTCTCTGGCAGTGAGGCGGTCGGCACGGTGGTCAGGCCGCGCAGCGTCAACTCTTCGGCCAAGCGCCTGAGCGTCCACTCCCCACTGGCGTAGGCCGCAAAGGCCCAGGCCACCAGCGGCCCACGTACCTCATCCACCACCACGATGCGCGCCTCCTGGCCATTCTTCGTTGTGATGACGTTGCGGTAACCCAGTGGGGCTCGGCCAATACAGCCACCACCCCGCACTTTCTCGGCCATGCCTTTCTTCACCTCATTGGAGAGGTTCTTGGAGTAGAACTCGGCAATACTGGCCATAATGCCGTGCACCAGCAGCCCACCGGGCGTCTGATCGATATTCTCGCTGGTCGACACCAGCCGAACGCCGAGCTCATCGAAGCGCTTGCCCAGCGTCGTGTCGTCGTAGCGATTGCGCACCAGGCGGTCGAGCTTGTGGACGATGACGTAGTCGACCGGCCGCCCCGCCCGAGCCTCCTCCTCCAGGTAGGTCAGCATCGCCTGGAGAGCCGGGCGCCGCGTGGTAGTGGCACTGACGCCACCTTCGGTGAACTCCTTGCCGATGATGGCGCCGATGCTCATCGCCTTGCGCTTGTTAGCCGCCCGCTGAGCTGGGATGGAGAAGCCCTCCTCACGGCCGCCCCGCCGGGCCTGCTCGCGGGTAGAGACGCGCAGGTAGGACACGGCGCGCCGGGGAGTCAGCTCCTGGGCCAGCTGCTCGGCCGAGTTTTGGATGGTGGGAGAGGGTGATACTTGCATACTTCTATTACCGCTCCGATCGCCGAAATTGTCCAGTACATCACCCACAATTGGTTTAGATCCATGCTCTCCACCCCCGATAGACCCTTCAGTCGAATGGGACACCATTCTTTCGTCAGCATCGTTCTTGTTCATCACACAGCACCTCCGTATTTCGTAAGTCGTATCCTATTGAGCCGTTGCAGCCCTTTTGCATTCATCACGCCGCTACCCCATTCCGTATCGTCTCCCCGATCTGTTGGTTGGTGATGACAGCGAAAAGCGCAGCGGGTAGGCGTTGGTCGCTGGCGATGACGCAGCGCAGCTGCTGGCAGCGCGTGGCGCTCGGCACCACCCACAGCACGAGCGGGAAAACACCGCAGGCTCGCTGCTCGGCCCCACTGGCGTAGTAGGCGGCGTAGCGCTGGCAGGCGGCCAGAACACGGGCGGGGTTCTCGGTGTCGCGGTCGACCTCGATGAAGTAGTGGTCGTCGTAGCGCGGGCTGGCGACGACGGCGTGCAGGTCGGGCCGCAGGGTGAGCTGCTGCCCAGCCGGCCCCAGGTAGGAGCGCCAGCAGCCTGGCTCGGTAGTGATGGTGGCACTGGCGTCCGTCATGGAGCGAGCGGTCTCGGTTATCTGCACACTGGTCTCGGTGATCGCCAGCAAATGAGCCAAGAAGCTGGTGGACAGGCTACGCGGGCGCTGCCGGCTACGGCTACCGGTTTGCACGCGGCGCCCGCGAGTCGTGAGCGTCCAGACGGAGACGGTAGAGCCGCCCTGCCAGCCGCCAACCCGTCGCTCTAGACGGGTAACCAGGTCGTGCTCCTGCAGCCGCGCCAGGTGGCGCAGCGTCTGGCGGATGGCAGAGGACAGCGAGCCATAAGCCTCAACTGTCAGGCGGGCCAGTTGGGTCGTCGTCGCGAAGCGGTAGGTGGCCAGCAGCGCCAGGAGCCGATGCGCCGCGGGGTGGTCGCAGGCGTGGGGAAGATGCTGTCTCATGGTGTCCTCCTCCATGGTTCGTCCTTCTCCCCCACGGGCCAGTGGTGACGCCAGAACATGGGGTCAGTCACCGCCACTGCTCGGCCGTATTGCGCACTATGGCGGGCATTGGCGGCTTGGCTCAGGCCAGCGATCCGTCTGCCGAACCGTCGTGCCAGGCGTCCTGCGAAGGTGGTGTGAAGCAGCGGCATCATCGCTGCCTCCGGCCGATCGGGCTGTCGTTATCCGTCGCTGATGTAGGTGCGCTGGTAGACGTCGATGAGGTGAGGGCGAGCAGCGCCTGCTCGGTCTGCTCTGCCGGTACGCCGTAGCGCGCGTGGCTGGCGGCATAGAGGGTGGCTGGGTCACGGCGCCGTGCGACCGCTGGCTGGGTGGTGAGCGAGAACCAGTCGCTGCCCTGGCCGCGCTGCATCAGCTGGGCGTAGGCGTGGAAGGCGGGCAGCAACTGGAAGTCGACCGCCTCCAGCTCGGGTGCCAGGCGGGCGGCCGCCGCGGCGTCGGTGCCTGAGAGGCCGAAGTACAGCTTGTTGCGCGCATTGCTCTCGATCGCCTGCATCATTGCGGGCGACAGCTGCGCGCGGTACTGATGCGCCAGGTGGAAGGCTCCGCCCAGCGAGCGGGCCTGGGCCAGCGCGTCGGACAGGTCATGCGGCAGGCCGCCGATGAACTCATGTGCCTCGTCGATGAAGATGCTGACGATGTGGCGCTGCTCTGGCGGCAGAGCTTGGCGGGCCAGGAGGAGCGTCCACAGCTGCGACACCAGCACGGTGCCCAGCAGCCGGGCCGCACCCGCCCCAAGCAGGCCACGGTTGAGATTGACGACGACGATGCGCCGCCGAGTAAAGAGCTCTGCCAGGTCGAAGCGCGGCTGCGCTTGCCCCAGCACGGCGCGCAGATAGGGACGCAGGATGAGCTGGCGCAGTTTGTTGAGCACTGGCGCGATCTCCGTCGCTTGCGCCTCCGGTTTCTTGGCGTTGTAGGCCGCCCAGAAGGCACCGGTGCCCAGTGGATCGTCCGGCACCTGAGCCAGCACCCACCGGCGAAAAGCCGGATCCGTCAGCAAGGGCGGCAGCCACAGCAGCGTCGCCTGCGGTAGGCGGGCCAAGGTCAGCAGCGCGGCAGATAGGACATCAGCGGTGCGAATGCCCCAGTGCTCGCGAAACAGCGCCTCAAAGGTGCTCAGCATCGCCTCTGCCGTGACGGGTGCCAACTGAGGCGGCCCAGCCAGCGGATTGAGACCAACCGGTGCTGGGTTGCTTGGGTCGATCACCACCACGTCGCGCTGGCGCTGCTCAGGCAGGCGGGCGAGAAAGTCCGTCGCCAGGTCACCCTTGGGGTCAATCAGGAGCAAACCCCGGCCCTGCGCGGCGTCGGCCAGAGCCAAGGCCAGCATGACGGTGGACTTACCAGCTCCAGTCGGCCCCAGCAGGTGCGTGTGGTAGGCGGCATCGGCGATGGCGATCCCTACTGGCTGCGCCTGGCCAGGCGCGCTGGTCATACCCACCACGCGACGCCGCTCCAGCAGTGGTGTCGACGGCAGCAAACGGCGCGGATGCAGGTTGCCCAGCAGCGGCAGTGGCGCCTCACCAATCGGCCAACCAGTCAGGGCGGCCAACCGGCCAGAGCGCAGGCGCAGGGGCCAACACCAGGGGCGACGGGCCTCATCGATCTTGTCTGTCGCCTCTGCCACCAGCCGGACGGACGACTGCGCGGTCTCCACCAGGCGCAGCGCCCCAAGCAGCTGAGCAAAGCGCTGGTGTGCCTCAGCACTCGGCCCGCGATAGCCGAGCCGGAGGCAGACGGCGGCACCATGCTGCTCATCGGCTGGTTTGCTGGCGCGGGCGGGCGACTGTGCCGCGTCGTAGCCGACCAGCAACTGCCGCCAGAGCGAGGGCGGCGGCGTCTCCGCCAAAGAGGCTGGACTAAGTCGGCGCCCCACCAGTAGTTGCAGCACTACCTGCTGCGAACCCGTCAGGCTAGAAAGGGCAGCGTAGAGGGCGCGCACTGCCGCAGTAACGCGCTCGGGCAGGTGACTGACCTGCCACCCCCGTACCATCACGCGCACCGCCCGCGTCATGGGCAGGCGCGGCTGCTCGGGTCGGTGCAAACGAACCGGCAGGTGATTGCTCAGCAGCGCCGCCAGGCCGGGCCGGCCGGTTTGCGTGCCCACCACCCAGTGCGCACCACTGGCGTCGGCGCGCAGCTCCAGTACCAGTGGCCCCAACTCCGGCGCCGTCGTCAGGCGCTCCAATGCCGTGGTGGCCAGTGCTGGGCTGATTGGGCTGTCCCAGGCCAGCTCCTGCCACTGCCACTGCCGGGGCCCGGTCATGACGCCCCTCCGTCTGCCTTGTCAGCTGCGGAGTCATCAGCCGCGTCATCCACCTCATTGTCATCCGGTAGCGTGGTTTTCTCATCCCGTTGCTGCTCCAGCCGTTGCAACATGAGCAGCAGCAAGACCCGCGCCAGCGCATCGGCGTCCAGCTCGCTGCGCCAGGACGGCACGGCACGGTAGTGTGGCCGCCCCTGGTCTCGTCGCTTGCGGCAGGTCATAGCCGCCTCCGATCCATCACCAGCGCTGGCGATACCAACGCCCCACGGCGACCAGCAGCGCCACCACACTGGCCAGGGCCAGCACCCACCAGTAGCGGCAGAGCAGCTCGACCGCCCAGATCAGCAACACCACGCCGCCAAAGACGTACACGCAGCTGCGGAAGAAGCGCACCGCCAGCGACCCCGTGCCGATTCCATCTCGCATCAGTCAGTCCTCTCATCGCTCTCATGACGTGCCCTCCTCGCCAGCGGAATCCATAGCGTCTGTTGCTGCTTCATCGTCAGCCGGAGCCAGCGCCGCCTGCGGCCACTGCCGATCGCTCGGCACGCGATAGCCCCAGCGGGCCAGCGAGATGGTCGAGGCGCACTCGTCGCCCCAGATGTCCCAGTGCTGGCGCGATGGCGCCGCCCGGCGGGCGAACAGCTCCACAAAGGGCCCGTTGCCCACCAGTCGCTCGACGATCTGGTGGATCTCCTCCGGCTTGTGCGAGTGCTCCTGCAACGGGTGGAAGCCCCAGTTGGGCTGGGCCCGAAAGGCCACCCGGGTACCCTGTCCCCGTACGCCCAGCAACAACAACTCGCCGGCGTTACGGAAGGTGTGCCCCATGGAGAAGCGCGGCTTGGCCCAGAAGTAGAAGCTGGTGTAGCGGAAGCCCCAGGCCTCCAGCAGCTCGATCCCCTGCGGCACCGTCGCTGTGGTCACCCAGACGAAGCAGAACGAGCGCGGCGCCGTTATCTCCCGCACTGCCTCACCCATGGCGCGCAGCCGCGGCAGCGGCATCAGGCGGTAGTGCTGCGCTGCCCCGTGACGCCCTGTCTGCTGGCTGCACCATGGCGGATCGGCCAGTACCGCCCGGAACGTCCCGCGCTGCGGCGCCCCGTCTGCCTGGTTATGCGCGGCGTGCGACTGACTCGCCAGCGCGTGATTTGTCAGATTGCTCATTACGATCCCTCCTTTACGTGCTTATCTGCTTATTTGTGTGCGCGTACAAAACGCGCTCACACTCCCCATTACGAACTGATTTGCTCGATTTGTGAACCCCCTCACCAGCCACAACTCCCACCGACGCGACACGCCACCAGCGATGTGCCGCTCTGTGGTGGCACCACAGAGAACAAAATGGACACGAAGGCCAAATAGTGGCGGCGAAAGTACATGCTGTAGTTTTTGCAACAGGCGGCCAGATCGGCCCGCACATGGCAATGTGGAGCGCGAATCAGCTGGGCGTCTGTCAGCACGAGCTGTTCGCGCCGCCTGGCTCGTCCTTGCCGTTGGCGGCCTCTTCAGGCTCCGCAGCCGCCTCCTGCGCCCGCCTCGTCATCGCCACGGCGCTGTGGAAGGCGGCCAGGTCGTGGGCCTGCTTGGTGGCGATGGCCTGCTGCCAGGCGTCGGTCTGGGCATGGGTGGTTGTGGTGGGCGGGGTGTCGTCGTGCCAGACTGCCCAGGCCAGCAGGGCGATAGCGATGAGCGTCAGGCAGCCGACGAAGGCCAGGCCGTTGATGATCCAGCTCATGGTGGGTATGTCCTTTCTGGTGATGTGCGTGGTTGCTCGGTCGTGCTGGGGCGTCTCGGTATGGCGCTACCGCCTTCAGAACTGCGCGATGCCCCGGGCGGCCTTGATGCCGTAGGCGCGCAGAATGGCGTGGTAGTAGGTCGCTCCAGCGGGGGCGGTCTGGTAGCAGGACTCGGCCAGAGCGGACAGCGTGGCGACGTTGCCCATGGCGCTGGCGGCCAGGAAGGCGCGGGCTTGGTCGGTGGCGTGGGCCAATTGGCTGTCGGCGGCCAGCTCGTCCAGGCGGCGCTGGGCGGTGCGGGTCAGGCTGCGCGACTGTGGCGCCCGGGGTGGGAGCAGATCGGCAGCGAACAGCTCGGCGATCGGCAGGACGGATGCAGCGGGCTGAGGGCCAGTGAGGTGGTCGGAGTGGTCGGTCGTGGGCATGAGGGACTCCTTTCAGCGTTCCGTCCGGCCGCCGGAGAGTCATTTGGCGTGTTCCCCTGATGGCTGATAACGGCCGGTTCGGACGTAACGAACATAAACCGTTGGAATCCCAAGGAAAAGCATAAGCGTGATAACATCGGGCAGGCTGCGGGATACTCCGGATTCGGGAACCTCGGGACCCGGCGCTGCGGTGCCGCCGCCCTGGGCCCGGTGTCCTGGTCTCGCGGCACTCGGCCTGGGGTGCGTCGTTGGGACCACTCCGAGAGAGGGACATCTTGCAAGGGGCCGAGAGTGCAGGAGTGTCTCAGCCTCTCCCTGCTCGTTTCGTCCAGGCGATTGCTGGCGGGGCTGGTCAGGCGTACGGCCCTGGGCGGCAAGATGGACAGCCGGAGATGAGCGTGAGGAGAGCGATCGGGATGGCTGCGGAGAAGATGACAGACGGTGATGCCGAGAACGTCCCGGCGCAAGACCCGCCGGGGGCGGGACCAGTCGACGCTTGTGAGCAGCGCTATCCCGACTACCTCATGGACTTTCCTCCCGACCTGTCTCCGGAGCAGGTTCAGCGCTGGCGGCGGTTCTTCGACCTGCGCGAGGACATCCTGCTGGACTACGGCTACCAGACGGCCCGGGCGTACTGGACCGACCTGCAGGACATTTTTGAGTGGGCCATCGCCCGCGACAAGGACGTCCTGACCCTCACCGATCGCGACCTGCGCCAGTACTGCGCCCTGCTACGCAGGCGCAAGTACAGCGAAGCCACCATCCGACGGCGAATGGTGTCCTGGAGGAAGATGGAAGAGAAGATGAAGGAGGGGTGAGAGACGGAGTGTGACTGCGGTCTGAAGTCTTGCGTGTGGCACTTCGGGTGCTGTGGGACACGCCTGTCTGCAGGTCTGGCAGCTCACCGGTTGGGTGGTCGACCCGCACTACCTGGTGCGTCTGCAGACGTTCCGCCAACGCGCTGCCGAGGTCAGCCTCATCTGGCGCGACGACACCAGCAGCGTCAGGGAGGTAGTGTCGAGGCTGCATGAGGGGCGGAGGGGACCCATCTGATGAACGTCAGCAGCGACGAAGCGATGTGAGATACAGCACGTACATTGCGATTACATTGCGTTTCAGTCGCCTTGCGTCCCTGCATCCTGCCCAAACGCCGTCACCTTGACGCAAACAGGACAGACTCGATTCAATCCGCTTCGCATCCGGTCCAGCCGGCTGCAACTCGCCTGACAACGCCACACAACGAGGATCTGGCGTCCGTAGCATGGCGAGGTGTACCTTGTAAAGCCATCAAGACCCACGCTCAGGTCACGAGAGGGTGAACTTTTGTCAACACAAGAGAGGAGAACTCTGAACAGAAAGATCCTGCTCTAGAGCCTCCACAACGAACCCAGAGCTTGACGTCTCATTGAACACTCAAAAAAACAGAGTACGTCGATTATTCGTCAATAAACCACAAATATCCTTGACTTATCTTATTAAACAAATATAATTATTTCCAGATATGGAAATACCGAAATCATCCGCACCAGAATCCCGACCAGAAGGAGTCAGAATGAGCGAGAACGAAGTACTTGAGTATGCAGCCAGCACCCTCAAGTATACGTATCCACGAACGGAATATAGGACGCGTCACCCAGATACAGTGACTCCGGCAGAGATAGCAGCAATGGACCCGTATGAGTTCTCGGATTATGCAACTGCTCAGAGCGTTATAGACGATTTTCGCACAATCCCCCGCAGTCGAACCCAGTAACGAGACAAACTGTTATATTTTACCGAGTTTGGAAAGGTTCGCGAAGTGTACGACTCGGGGCACTTGTTGGTTAGCGAAAGAGCTTATAGCGCCACACTGGAAACTCTTTTGAAGGCTAAAAGCGTACTTATCTATTGTGGAGCCGGAGTCTCATACTCACTTACCGGCCTAACGTGGAACGACCTCATTTTAGAGGTTCTTTCACGTATGAAATCAGAGTTCGGTTTGCATGGCGACGATCGATACCAGCAACTTAAAACGCTAATTGCCGAACGATATTACGACCCTCAAGGTAACGCTACTACTTTGGCAGCGTATCTCGATGAGTTGGCGAACGAAGACGTAGTAACGTCGGACCCATATGAGACTTTGTCGAAAGCTATAGGAAGGTCTTTGTATCGTAAGTTACCACCGAAAGAAGATTGTGAGAATGGCTTCGACTCCCCGGAAATTCCCACCGAAGCAACACTGCCTCAGTATATTAAAGCCATAGTTGGACACCTTGTTCAGAAAAACGTCGAGGTTAGAGTAGTCACAACAAACTACGATACCCACTTAGAGCGATCGCTGCGTTTGATTCTGAAAATTATGAATAGCGATCGCCCTAAGATACGGAAAAAGTATTCTCTTAATGTGCTCGGGAACGACGATACGACGTTAACGCACTCAAAGTTACATCCAACGAATAAAAGTGTTCCGTTCATTTATCTTCACGGTCGGGTACCCGGAAACAATGAGGAGCCTGAGATCAACTGCGAAATCTCTCCCAGGCAACTCGTGTTCTCTGAACTAGACTATTTTCGCAACAAGAACAAAACCGCTAAAATAATGACAGCGGCCTCAAAAGACGTCGATTGCATGCTAATCGTTGGATCGTCGCTTAATGATCCTCCTCTACTCGACTGGATACAGTCAAATAAGTGCAATAAAGGTTCCCGAACGAGCGTGATAGTCGCTCAAGCAATAGATAAAGACTGTTACGACAAGGATTGCCGAACGGAAGAAGAGCGTAGAGAACTCGTTCGTACGACTTGGCTTCGCTACAATGCGCTTGGTGTCGATCATTTCGTGCCCGGACGATGTTTTGCAGATCTACCGATGATTCTCCGTGACGCCGTCATTCGGATGGAAAACGACAAAGACGATGCGCTTGGTATCACCATAACCCACGACGAGTTAAAGAGCTGGTCCAGTTCCGCCTCTGATAAACTTGAAGACTCCTCAATCATCCATAGCATTTTCAATGATCTGTTAGATCATAGCCATACTGCTGAGTCTATTCTCTCCGATCTAATAGGAAGTGATTTAGGCAAAGAAAAGAAGAGCGCGTTTCAAATTGCAGTAAGGCTAGAGTATTGGCTCCGCGGAATGGCCCCACATTGCGGAGATCCTGAGTATTTAGTCAAAATTGCAGATTCTTCCGGAGTACTGCTGGATACTTCTTCTCGCCGCAGCGATAGTTTTATGCGAAGGTTCCCGTCACGATCGGCGGCGTTAAGGTCAATTCAACTCGATTCCCCAGAGTTAATTACTCTCGACACCCTAGGGATGCGTAATTTTGCTTCAAGGTGGCAAGCATTTTACTCCGTACCGATTCGTGGAACTGTCGGTGATTCAGGGCTTCCCTATCAAGTTGCACTCGGTGCTATAGTCGCATCTATAAGACTATCCGAAGAGCATCATAAATTTAATTCCAGATTAGATCGAGAACTTTTTTCTCAAGTGGCCGCTCGTATTGCTCAAAAAATACGTTCTGGTGATCTGACAAAGGAGCAAAACTTCACGTTAAGAAAAATCAATAAAATAATGAGATCAGCCGCGATGCAATCCATGGGGCATATTGTGGGAAGGACAGATGTCGCCACAGAATGAATAACATTGATATTATCTTTAGGCAACAACTAGCAAGTTTGCTTTTAGATTGTCAGGCAGACCCGTTTCATGGTTATGCTGTTATGCTACCGGGCATACGTATCGGTATCGAGTTGATATTTCAATCGATCGATGCAACGCGACGTCAGTTCGATTTTTTAATCGAACATATCTTATTCTGTTCTTAGTCAGGAGAAATACCTATGGATCACATTTTTCGTAATGCACCCACCGTTTCGGCAATTATTGCTCTTCTTGCGCTCCTACTGTCAGTAATTTCGTACATAAGGGATTCTCGGTCGGAGAATAGGCGGAGAATTGATGCTAGGCAAAGTTATTTGCAGGAGAAAATTTGGGAACTGGAGGAAATGCTACTTAGCTCAGAGTTAAGAGAGGCTCGGCGATGCGTGATTGAGTCCGCGGATATCATTGAAGTTGCAGGAGCTGATTATGCTTCAGTTTCGTATGAAAAGGAGTATCTCAAGAACAACACTGTCAAAGATGCACTAACTAGGGGTGGGGCCCCGGACTCACATCAATTTGTCGGCTCCTACTCGGTTATAATAATGGCTTTATTTCGCGCGGCTTCAATTGCCCCGAAAGACAGTGAAGATACAGACATTATGGACTTCTGGAAACGGCAGAGCGCTGGAATATATGGAAGTCTCCTGGAATTGATGATTGATATCCGGGATAGCCGCTATCTACTTCAAAAGGCTGGCGGATTTGTGTGGCCTCTGGGGCGTAGTACGATCGATGTTGGTGACACAGAACTTAGAACCACTTATTCGGACGAGAACATTCAGGACAGAATCAATTACCTGAACTCCAGAAAAGATGAGTCGATTCCCGACATCACCCTTCCAACCCTTGACGAGTCTAAACCGGTCAATTTAGCTGATTTTGCTAAATAGTGGGCTAGTATCATCTATGATGATATCTTAATAAGGAGACCCCTATATTCCTTATGTAATTTCTTACGCACAAACAGTAGTGTTATAATTGATTTATACATGTCCGCCAACCATTCCCCTTCTCTCCACCACCGCCTCCGTCGCCTCAAAGCCGCCCTGTTGGCCGTCTCCCTGACGCTTGCCGGCATCCTCCTCATGATGCTCAATGCCTGGCTGGCGCCGCTGCGGTTGGGCGACTGGCAGTGGCTGCACGCGCTGCCGCTGGGCGAGCTAGGTGGGACGCTGTTTGGTGCGGGGCTGCTGTCGACGTTCTTCGAGTACACCTTCCGGCGGGATCAGGAGCGGGCGGTGACGGAGCGCTTCCGCCAGACGATCCGTGAGGAAGCACCAGCCCTGCGCGATGCAGTCATCGAGGCCTTCCGCTTCGATCGCCAGGACGTCGCGCGCATTGCGACGCCCGAGCTGCTGGACGATCTGGCCCGCACCAGCCTTGGTCTGCGCTTCGGCGACCCAGCTTTCGGTCGTGAGGTCTATGCCGATATCCGCCACCAAGCCATGGCCGCCGAGGAGCGCTGGTACGACGCCCGCGTCGACGCGACCCTTGGTATACCAAGGGGTAGGAGCGTAGCTCCTACCCCGTTCTTCGACTTACGTGTCCGCTGGGAGTACACCGTCATACCGCGGCACCGCTTCCGCAAGTTCGCCGTCGTCTCCGACCGCCAGCGCTACGACCAGCTGGTGGCCGAGCGTGGAGAGACGAGTGTGTGGTACCGCCGGCCGGTGCCCGGCCTGGCCGTCAGCGATCCAGAGGTCTTCGCCCTGGAGCAGTTCACCGTCAACGGCACGCCGGTACCGTTCACGCGGCAGGTGGAGGAAGCAGGGCAGATCTATGTCGTCGACCTAGGTACCGAGGTCATCACAGACGACAAGCCAGTCGTCATCGCATTCCGGTTCCGTTCACTCGTGCCACGCAACGGCCATGTCTTCCACCTCAACATCGACCGCCCGACCAAGGGCCTGGACGTGGAGCTGTCCTACGACGCCGACGCGATCGAGCGAGTCCGCCTGATGGACTTCGCGTCCCGTGGCGATGGTGGACGCGTCTCTGAGGAACCGCAGTCAGCAGTCGTGCGCTACCGCTACGACGGCTGGCTTTTCCCAAGAGCAGGGCTTGTCTTCGCCTGGACACTCCACAATGAGCAAGTGGCCCAGCTCGACCAAGCAGCCGACGCGCAGCCGCAAGCCAACGCCTCTGAGCGAACGGGAGCCGGCCAGCACGCAGGCATAGCCAAGTCGTCGGTCAGCGCTGGCAATGACGACGCCCGCCCAGCGCAGGCCGCTTGACGGACGCCGCGTGGCCCACAGGTACAGCCACGATCGGATAGAGGCCCCGCTGTACGGGGCCTTCATTCAGCAGCCACCCATGCTGCTCACCTCCCTCCATCTCGGCTGACATCCCTAGATTGCCATACATATATGGTGGTGCCAAGTTGGTGGCCGCTCGACGCTGGTGCCGTGCGCGACTCCTCCTCCACCAGCCAAGACGAGCAGTGGTGGCCCATCGCCCACCAGCTCGGCCTGCGGCTCCAGCGCGCCCGCATCGCCAAGGGCCTCAGCCAGGAAGCCCTAGCCCACGCCGCCGGCATCTCCACCTACACCTACCAAAAGTTCGAGAAGGGCGAGTCCCGCCCCGGCACCCCAATGAACCCCCGCCTACGCACCCTCATCGCCCTGGCAACGGCGCTGGACATGCAGGTGGAGGAGTTGGTGGGAGGGTCGGATGAGTGAGTAGATAAAGCCCCTCCAAGGAGAGCGGCGGCAAACGTTCACCGTTTCCGGGCGGTTGAGCTCTGACATAACAATCGGATCCGCCTCCTCTATCCGCCCCCAAGATATGGTTACCGGATCGATATCGCGCATGTGACACCGCTGTCCGCGCAACGGTATAAACTATCTGCCCGAAGGCGCAGTCCTTTCTAGATGGCGACTCTAACAAAATCGGTATAGTCGTTCGAATTAGTCGAATTTCGAAACGTCGTCCGATGCATCGGTCGCCAAGACACACTTTACTTAAGGACAACTCACAATGGATGCCGCTTTAATTGCACTGTTTGCCAGACTGGCAGAGATTTCCGCAACACAAACAGCAACAGCTATCGTCGACAGAATCGCGGCGGTCAAAGCAAGAAATAAGGACGCCGAAACGATTCAAGTACTTTCAGAGACAGTCAACTCGTTGATCTCAGATCGCGAAGAGTTGATCGGCATCGCACGAGCACTAAAAGAGCAATTAGTCTCGCAGCAGATCAGCGACGCGGACATTGATCATGTTGTAAATACTGTCCTCCCCGTTCTCGAAACGATAAGCAGTCAAGGTGGAGGATCAAAGCAAGAAACTGCTGCATTCATGGATACGGTGCGTCCGATACTGTCTCACGACACGCTTAAGGTACTTCAAACACTTGGATTCAATTACCGCAAAGCAATTGGAGAACCTCTCACCGAAGTCGTTCACAGTTACGTTGCATCTCTGGAGAATAAGCCTAGCAAAACGCAGGCGAAACGCAATTCACGGCAACGATAACGACATATCGGTTACACCTTTCACCTTGCTCACCTAATTCTTCCCTGTTAGATGCATAATATGCCTCCGGCTTAGTGGAGGGCTAGTGAGTTAAGTGCCGGAAGTTAGCTTCCACCACACGGTTGCCAGAACTAACCTCATTGTCTTTACACTACCTGCCTTCCATGCTTAAATAGAAGTATGACCGAAAAAGACTTTCAACGCATACAAGAACTACTAACCACTAACCTCAATGCTGTCGAGGAGCGGATCAATGGTCGCATTGACAAACTCGAGCGCGAGATAAAGGATGTACGTGGCGAAATTAAAGGCGTGAGTGATGAGATAAAGGACGTGCGCAGCAGCATGGAGGAAGGTTTCGACGCCATCGGCGCTCAGTTCAATGAGATCGACAACCGATTCACAGAACTAGACGAGAAGATCGATCGCAACCATCAGGAAGTGACCAAGCGGATCGACGCACTCAGTAAAGACATCGAATCTCAGCACCAAGACGCCCTCGAAGCGAAAGGCGCACTACGGCTGCTCACCACCCAGCATGAGGACCTTGCGGGCCGGGTGGCGGTTGTTGAGAGTAGGTTGCAGGCAGCGTAGAGAGCGCTGACGCTGCTCCCCCTGGACGCTGGCTTGCCGGCGTCTGCTGCTCTGTCGTACTGCAGAACTGGCGTCCTCGAGCGCTAAGAGAGACGCGAAGAGTCCTCCCCGGCGCTCAGGCGCAGGCACGGGTAGTCCCAAGGACGCTCGGGTTGCCCCCGGCAGCAGGATGTGGGCCCGCCTAGCGAACTGCACCGCTCTTACCCACGTCAGATCACGATTCAGCCGCAAACAGCCCGCCAGGACGGGAGGCGGCCACTGGCTCGGCGTACGGCGATCTACTATCGGTTGCGGCAACGCAGCCCCGTCCCTGTTGGAGTCATCCTCCAGCCCCTGTCTCCTGTGGCGACACCGGCGTCGCTCGGCTCTGCACTGCCGTACATCCCTCTTAATCCTGCGGTGGAGCCTCCCATGAGCTTGACGCGCGAACTGAACAAGAAGCAGTCTCCGTTCCGGCAGCTGGTGGAAGGTTGTGCCCCTGCGCTGGCCATAGCAGGTGGCAGGTCACCGGAAGGCAAGCGGGTCGCTGAACGGCTTGGTTTCTACGAACTCGTCAAAGCACGATCCCTCGCACCACTGCCGGACGGAGTGATCGACGCACGGCGGCACTCACCAACTGTCGGCATGGCCTTCGACATCCGCACCAGGATGATGCTGGGCGAGTTCGAACCACGCCGGAGCGCCTCGGCGATGGGCATGGACGTCTTCAACCATCTCCTCGCACCACTGTTGCCGAAGGGCCAGCACATATCAGACGTGCTTGGCGACGCCTTTCTCGAAGCGGAACGACTCACCAGGGACGGCGACGACGTCGACCAGGACTACGCCAGCATCGTCTTCGCGTGGTGCGAGTCCATCTACCGCGCCGGCGGGCGGGCGATACGCAGCTCGTTGGGCGAACGCCTGTCGGCAGCACGGAACGTCGACGAGGTGTACGACTCCATCCCGCCGCTCATGCTCGAAGACATCGCTCGCCTGCGCATCGTCAACCAGCGCCAGATCAGGTACTGGCGCCTGCGCATGCGAAACGGGGCCTTCTTCATCTCGAACCCATCCTTCTCTGGCGACTTCTTAGTCGGCGGCGCCGACGGCGACTGGTTCATTGACGACACGCTCTTCGACTGCAAGGTCAAGGACACCATCACAGCGCCGTGGGTGCGCAAAGCACTCATGCAGCTCCTGGGCTACCTCATCCTCGACCTCGACAACGACTACCAAGCCCAGCGCATCGGCATCTGGTTGCCACGACAGGCGACGGTCAAGACCTGGGCTATAGAAGAAATTCTTGGTAGTGACGCTGAAGCAGTATTGGCCAAGGCGCGAATGGATGTAGAGAGTGTGATGGAGCGAGGGGTGGGGGTGGTGGCGTAAATTAGGCTTACAAAAGTACATCGTTCAGCATATAATACATGCAGAATTTATCTGCACCACCTTAACTCTACCCCCTAAACAAGAAGACCACAAAATGAGCGACACTACCAACATCAGCGACAACACCACATCTCAACCCAGCACGTTGTCGACACAAGCGATCAACCAAGACATTTTCAGATGGCTAGAAAAGCGCCCTACCTGGCAGCGGAACCTCTTTCAACGCGTTGTACGAAATCAAGCTATCGATAATTCGTACATCGAGCAACTCGTCGACTTACTGGTTGCTGGCGAAACTGTCATCCCAGAAACTCCCACCTTGACGATTGACGAACTCCCTCAAGGTGGAGATACGAAAGAAAGTATAGCGATCTGTAGTGTTGGCGACTTGCAGGGCGTCAACGCTTTGCTGGGCGGCCAGACGCTAGAGTTCTCTCCGACTGGCATGACTATTGTCTATGGCGACAACGGCAGTGGAAAATCCGGATACGCACGCCTCCTCAAGAAGATAGTTGGCGCTCGCCATCACGAAAAAATTCTGTCTAATGTGTTTACCAATGAGCGCTGCGCTCAATCAGCCCAGATCAATTATCGCTGTGGCGGCACTGATCAGGCAGTAACGTGGTCAACAACGTTCAAAGACGCGACATTTGGGCGCGTTCACTTCTACGATGAAGCCTGCGGCAACGACTACCTGCAGAACGAAACCGAACTGTCGTATCGGCCATCAGTGCTCAGCCTCCTCGATCGTCTCGTCGAACTCATTGATCAGGTGAGTAGTGAGATAGGAAAGCGCATCACCGTCGAAGAAGCGAAGCAGTTTTCGCTCCCGAACGTACCTGACGGAACGTCAGCAGCGAACTTCCTATCCGAACTTTCCGATCGCACTGACCCACACTCTCTTGACCAGCTACTTGATGCCCATCAAGATCTTGATAAAGAAATTCAAGAGTATCGTCAAGAAGAAGCCCGCCTCCAAGCAACTGATCCCACAAAGGAGAAGACGAGACTTTCTGCGGTCGCAAAAGATGCCGAAGCGCTAGCTGCTCACCTCGAATCCATCGAAAATACGTTATCACCAACTGCTGCCGACCGCATTCTGACACTAAAACAGGAGGCAATGAAGTTACGTGCCAGCGCTGACGAAGCCTCATCCAGCTCTTTTGCAGATGAGCCGCTTCCCGGTGTGGGGTCACAGACCTGGCGAGCGATGTGGGAGGCGGCAGAACGCTACGCACAAGCAGAGGCATACCCGGACCGAGACTTCCCAGCTACAGAGGATGATGACGTCTGTGTGTTGTGTCAACAACCATTGGCTCAGGACGCTCAAGCACGGTTGCGTCGCTTTCGCGACTACGTCCGCAACACCGTGCAGCAGCAGGCCAAGGATGCGGAACGTAGATACAGTGCCGCAGTTGATCAACTTAAGAAGTTTGACGTAACGACCCCCAGTGTCCTATCTTGGCTGGCCCATTTTGCTGACAACAACGACTTGAGCAAGGACACTCTCACGGCTGCCCTTGATGTTGCGGTTACGGCGAAAGAAAGGATTCTGAAGCGTCTTCAAGATAACACTGACGAGAGTTGGGTGGAACTTGCATCCGTCAATATCTCTATTGTGCGTTCCCTTGCCGCAGCGAAACGCAATGAAGCGAACGGCATTGATCTCGATAGCTTCAAGAAGAGCCTCGATTCAGTCAAGAAGAAGCGGCAGGAATGTGAAGGGCTTCAAAAACTAGGGGTTGTTAAAGAGGAGATTGTCGGCGAGCTAAAGAGGCGTAAGCACGTCGCACTCCTCACTCGCAAGAAAAGAGAATTATCCACTACGCAAGTAACCAAACTGAGTAAGCGTCTCGCAACAGATTACGTCACGAAAACTGTAAGCGATCGTTTTCTATACGAGGCGAATAATCTCAAGCTCGAACACGTCGTACTTTCGGATCCAAGAGGGTCGAAGGGAGCAATTCGTCAGATACCCGCCCTAAAGGAAGTATCCACTGCTTCTAGTATCTCTACTATGCAGGTGCTGAGCGAAGGCGAGCAGACAGCTGCAGGGTTGGCGGGATTCCTAACCGAGGTGTACTTCGACGAAAGTAAATCCGCCGTCATCTTCGACGACCCAATGTCGTCGCTTGACCACCAGCGAAGGAGCAACGCCGCAGCGCGGATAGTGGAGCTCGCGCAGGATCGGCAAGTCATCGTATTTACGCATGACCTGATTTTTCTTGCGGAGCTTGTGGGACGGGCCAGTAACTCCGGCGTCGCCGTACTTGAGCAAACAATCCAACGTAATAACTCAAAACAGCCCGGAATGATTCTCAGTGAGTTTCCTTGGAAAGCCAAGAACGTTAAACAACGGATAGGAGATCTCAGAGAATATCTCGCAAGAATTAGAAAGCAGCAAGGTGCGATTTCAGTTGACGAATACGAAACAATGGCGTCAGATTGGGCTGGCCGATTGTCGGAGACCTGGGAACGAATGATTCGCAGCGAAGTGATTTATCGAATTGTGGACCGCAGCACCACTGAGGTCAGGCCGAAGTTGGTGCGTATTCTCGCGCAGATTACCAAGGATGACTACCAGGAATTTGATGCAAGTTACTCAGCCGTTTCGACTTGGGCCAGACGACACGACAAGAGCGAAGAGTTTAGTTATGTGGCTCCCGAGCCAGAGGAAATGGAGTATGAACTTAATCGCCTAGCAAGGTGGTATACACGCATTAAGGGTTACGCCAGGAATTCATAGACGCCTACTAACGACCGATAGCAATAGACAAGTACCGATATCTGTTCCAGCTCACCACCGCTCATAGAACATGTTGACTCCTCAACAGCCTGATCGTGCCGTGCCGCGCTCCTCCAGCCACCTCAGCACGATCTCAGCGCGAGCCCAGGCGCTGGTTGTGATGCCACCGCCACTATCGATGTCATGTCGCTGGTCTGCTCCTGGATGATGGTCACTCTCGGGGTGGGTCATGGCACCGCCGTTAGGCGCCAGCGATTACACAGCCACACCTGCGATTGCAGGCGCCACACAGATGCGCGTCGGTCGTGCCAGGACACACTCGCTACATCGCTGCCTTGGGAGCGGATCCTGCAGCCATCCGCTGCCAGGGAAGCCCGCATGAGCCTCCTTCAATGGCTGGACAACAGTGGTAGCGTCGCTTGCACCAATTGTCACGGTTTCATCACACTTCGTGACCTGTGCCACTTCCGACCGTCCAAGCGGTATAGGCTCAAAGTGCAGGCAAGGACGTCTGCTGGAGTCACCAGCTCCATCGCCCTCATCCCCGAGGAGGATCACGATGAGCAAGACGAGCAACAAGATCAGGTGGTTCGCACTCTTCGGCCTGGCTGCAGCTACAGCAACTGGAGTAACGACGGTGGCACCGCCGGCTCGCGCGGACGAAGTCACCGCCACAGTGTTCTCCGCCCCTGGCTGGGACTACGCCAACGTCCGAACGAGCCCTGACACCAACAGGCAGCCAATGGGACAGGTTCAGGCCGGCCAGACAGTAAAGCTAATTTGCTATCAAGTCGGTGAATACGTCAAAGGCCCGTACGGCACCAGTAACTACTGGTACAAAGTGGATGGGTACGGCTCAGGATGGATAGCTGATTCTATGCTCTCTACGGGAAGCGACCTACCAGTGACCAGAATGTGTCCAGAGAGCCAACAAAAATCGATGACAACCACTCCAAATCATTCACCGATTTTCACAGCTAAAGTGAACAATAACTCTGGGGTGGAGTATGTTAACGGGAGAATAGGCCCTACCACCAAACATTTTGATTATGAACTCTACTCCGCTAACACAGTTTTGGCTTTAGAATGTTGGACCACAGGCGAATCTGTAAGCGGCCCCGATGGAAAGACTTCAGATAGATGGTATTACACCACAGACGAGACCTGGGTGTCTGCAGCATATTTATCAGTCGATGGGGGCGGTTCGAAAATTCCGGATTGTAACTCACCGAAAGGAAATAGTCCAACGGCAGGGATAATTCCAAATGCACCACGCACTTGGCCAAAAGTACATAAGATTGATTACGACGGAGACGACGCTCGAGTTACAGACTCCCTTCTCAGTCATTACTACAAAGAAGACGGAAATCCCGGCGTGGATGTGAGTGTAGACTGGTCATTCTTCAGCAAACGTCAGTGGCTTAAGGATTTTGGCTACAATATGCCCGTCGGTGCCGTTAGGCAGGTCGATAAATTTACTTCGATCTGGAACGACAAAAATGTCTATGTGTCTGTAGGTGCTTTCGCATTCTACCGCACATCCGAACACTGTTTTCTCGTCTATGACTATTATGACTTCGACTACCCGTATACGGCAGAAAAGGACGCCGCAGCCCGCGGAGAGGCTCAAGAGTTCAACGTCTATTCTGCCGGATGCTACCAGTAAATAGCGTTGCAAACGCTAGCAAACGATCAACAATCATCGACATAGAAGAAATTAATGTGATAATATTAGTGTAGAATGACATTATCGATTCTAGTTTTGTCTCCACCCTGGCGTCGCCTAGCCAAATTCGTTATTGTTGCCACTGCCTGCTTCGTCTTCTGGCACTACGGCATCGTCCACGGTCTCCTCGGCATGCGGCCAGAGCATCACATCACTACCATTTTTCGGCAACGGGTGAAGCGGGTTGCGACCGATAACGCAACGATTGTCTACGACACCGGCTATGTTCGACAGCTATCGATTCAGAAAGACTACGATGGAGCAGTAGTGGGGCGAATTAATAATGCACAGAAACGAAAGGAGATAGTGTCACAAATCATACACAAGAACTGCTCTGAACAAGACTGTACGCCATGGAGGCCTTTTTTCGCTATAGGAAAGGGGCTGGTCCCTGGCAGCACCAAAGAAGCCTTCAAAGGGGACATCATGAGTACCGCCTTCTTGTATGGCCCTGGCTGGCCAATTCATTTGCCGACACCGGCTCGCTTCGAGGCTTCATCCTTGATAGACCAAGCAATCTCTGCGCCGCATGCACAGTGCATGTTCTATGGCTGGATAGATTACTTTTGTCTTGATGTAGAAGGTGGGGCTTTTGTGTATCGGTATCGGTGGTGAGAATTGAAGGTTAGTCGTATGGCACTTGACTATATGCACCTACGTTTATTCTCCAATCACTCACCCCGCACAACCTTCCGTACCGTATCCTTACTGACACCCAACCGCTGCGCAGTGTGTTTTACTGTGCCAAGCTCGGCGTAGGCCTGCCGCACCCGCTCTTGGAAGGCAGGGTCGGCTGGGTTGGTGCGGAGCGTCTCCCCTGCCTGCTTGAGGTGCTGCGCCACCGTGGTGCGGTGGAAGCCGAAGCGTGTGGCAATCTGTGCCACCGTCTGCCCCGCCTGGTGCAGCGCCACCATCTCCTCCACCAGTTGCGGACGCAGGTAGCGGTTGATCCGCCGTGGTGGAGTGGTGGAAGACGTGGTAACTGGCGTGGGTGTCCGCACTGCTGAGCCGTCGGCTGGCTTATGAGAGGTGGGCGTCGTTGAACTTGCGGCTTGCTGCGTTGCCGTGGTGGTTTCTGCTGGCGCGCCTGGATTTCCATTCTGCCCAGAGGTTTCTGCGCCAGCCATAGTGGTAGAGCTTGGTAGAGCACCTAGGTCTTCATCTCGTTCATGCTTCTCTGCTACCGTCCTGGCAGCCGGGGAGTCTGCATCTTCCTCCTGTCCAGGCTCCTCCCGGCTGGCCACATCGGCGGTATTTGCCGGGGCGCTCGCCCGGTTGCCTTGCTTAGTGTCCGCTCTGCCGGCCACGTCTAGCGAGCTGCCAGGATCCTCCGCCAGTGAAGGGCCGCGCCCCGTCGGCACTACTGCAAGGTCAACAACGCCCATCACATACCGCCAACACGCCTCCCATTGTTTTGAGTGGGGTAGGGAGAGGGCGACGACGAGGACGTCCGCGAGCTTGCTCGTGAGACGTCCGAGGAGGAAGGGGTAAGAGACCGCCAGGCCGAATACCCCGACGATGAGAAGCCCCATGAGCTTGCTCATGAGGTCTTCGAAGAGGAGGGGGCCGAAAGGCCGAAGGCCTAAGCACCCCGACCATTAACTCAAACCCACGTCATGGACATTCCGTGACGTGGGTTTCTCATTCCCCAGAAACTCCTTAGACGGTTCACAGGAGTGCCCCTCTCAGCTCTCGAGATCGGATGCCGAACGCTCTACTCTGAGGCGAGGACACGAAGGGGAAGGAGGCACCGTGCATGCCGGAGTCCAGCACGGAGCTTGCGGAGCTGCGTCGCCGGGTTGAGGAGCAGTCCCAACGGATTGAAGAGCTCCAGGACGCCCTCCACACGCTGTCGATCGCGGTCCAGTACCGGAAGGAGGAGCCCTACCTGGCCTTCCTGGCAGAGCACGGCATCGCCGGCCGACGACGGGTCGCACTGATGATCGCCATCGCCGGGGTGCTGTCCCGGGCTCAGGGAGAGGTGCTTCCCCTCGGCCCAGGTGCCCGCGACGAGCTCCTGGAGGACTACCCCGCACTGGCCGAGGCCTATTCGCCCGAGCCGATCGACTGGGCCGAGGCGGTCCGCATCATCGGCGAGGTGCTGGGCAGTGAGCACCTCGGCAAGCAGGCACTAGAGGCGCACCGCTCCCGTGGCCTGGGGCTCGAAGGCCACCAGGCACTCGCCGGCCGATCAGGTATCCAACGGCGCAACATGTCGTCACGCTACGCCTGATGGTTGAGCTGTTCGACGTCGACGCGCGCACCGTCAGCGCGCCCGTGAGGAATGTCTACAACTCAACCAGGTCGAGGACGCGAGATAACTGTCCGGAAACTCCGTATCGTTCACTCCGAGGGGTCACACAAAGTGAGGCGGGTTCTGCCTACTCGCGGAAGTAGGCAGAACCCGTCAGAACGTCACGCTGCGACTTGGTAGCTCAGTCAGAGACCGCTACTTCTCCTGCTTCTTGGCATTGATCGTAAACGGCTTCTTGCTGTAGTCGGTACCCGTCAGCGTCAAGGTCTGAG
>ERZ772973.371-NODE-371-length-23278-cov-121.99_pt1 | contig 23278 bp, 22 predicted proteins | sample MGYA00580672_ERZ772973 | MGnify/ENA primary metagenome ERZ772973 (study PRJEB29015, sample SAMEA2737938) | human oral metagenome | biome: human oral; feature: human-associated habitat; material: dental | place: China | collected 2152 ...
CCTCGGCCAGGGCGGCCCCGTAGCGGATGGACCTGTACTTACGCGCCGCGGTCGCCCGCTGCGACAGCCCCCGGGCGGTGGACGGTGAGCCGGGTGATCATGCCCTGGGACGCTCCCGGGGCGGGTGGTCGACCAAGATCCACGCCGCCGTTGATGCCGGGCGCGGAGTGCTCGCCTGCGTGCCGAGCACGGGGCAGGCCGCGCACTGCCCGATGATGGTTCCGGTCCTGGAGGCGATCCGCGTCGCACACCGCGGCCGGGGCCGGCCCCGCCGGCGCCCGAGGCGGGTGCTGGCCGACAAGGCCTACCCCTCACGGGCCAACCGGGCCTGGCTGCGCGCCCACCACATCCGCGCCACGATCCCGGTCAAGGCCGACCAGGCGGCCCACCGTCGAGCCAGAGGCTCACGCGGTGGACGCCCACCGGCCTTCGACGCCGTGACGTACAAGAACCGCAACACCGTGGAACGCGGCTTCAGTCACCTCAAGCACCACCGAGCCCTGGCCACCCGCTACGACAAGCTCGCCGTGCGCTACCAGGTAACCATCCACATCGCCAGCATCGACCACTGGCTCAAACGACTCACATAACAGGCCCTAGGAGGCCGGCTACGGCAGGCGTGAGTCAGGAACTCGGGACGATCTTGACTCCGGCGCCAGTCAGCACCTTGCAGATCGGCCAGGCCCCGAGGTCCTGCCGGTTGTCGTCGATAAAGGAGCCGATGAGCTCTAACGGCGCTCACACTCCGCCTGCGCGAAATACGCACTCGCCTTGCGCAGGATCTTATTGGCCCGACGCAGCTCTCGGACCTCCAACACCGGCTCCCTAATCCGGGCCGCCTCATCGGTGGTGGTTCCCGACCTCAGACCACCATCGACCTGGGCCTTCTTGACCCAGGACCGAAGACCCTCAGGGTGGACACCCAGCTCCTCGCCGATCCTGCACACCGCCCCCTTGGCCCGGGCTGTGTCAGCCAGTGCCTCCAACACCCGTCCTCGTGGCCCGCTCGCGCAGCTCATCGGGGTACTTCTTCTGTCCCATGGCAGTGATCCTTCCGTGTCATCACTGCCTCCATCAAACCCGGGGCGATTCAGTGGCCGCGAACTCCGAGTTCGCCACCCTCCCCTACGGGCCCGAGGGCCTCAAGTGGGTCTACGGGGACGACGCCAAGATCACCCCGGTGAAGGACCCCGGCCACCCCACTGACCGTTGAGACCCTGACCAAGAGGATGTCGACGTCGCCGACATCTACACCTCCAGCCCCGCCATCGGCAAAAACGGCCTGGTCGTCCTCCGGGAGCCCCAGAACCTCATCCTGCCGCAGAACGTCGTCCCGCTGGTGTCGGACAGCCTCAATGCGAAGGCCGTCCAGGCGATCGACGCGGTCCAGGCTGCGCTCACGGCCGACGAACTGCGCACACTCAACAAGCACTCCACCGGCAAGCAGCTCGACTCGGCCACGATCGTGAAGGACCGGCTGACCAAGCAGGGCCTGTTGGCCTGAGCGGGCGCCGCGGAAGCCTTCCCCCGACGGATCCCGAACGGGAACGGGGCGACGTCGGGCCGTCTGCTCGTCAGAACCGGTCTCGCCGCAGACTTGAACTGGCTCATCCCACCCGAGCCTCGCTCCGACCGACGCGGACGGGGACTGGGCCATGGAATGTGTCACCGCCGGATCCGGGGACCCCGGCCGACGAGACCGGATCACGGCACTCACCCGGCGGAACCCGCGCCGTCGTGCAGGATCGTCAGGCAGGTCGCCAGCGCAGGATTGCAATGGTGCGGGGCATACACGGCCCGCACGATGCGCGGCGCTAGAACGGCCGCGGGGATGGGCGCGGCCCGCTGACGGCGGGTCATCGGCGCAGGCAGGACGGCGTTACCGAAGCCCGCCGCGCTCAGCCTGCCCAGCAGCCGGATGTCGCCGACCTGCCCGATGACCGCAGGAACCAGGTGGTGGTCCTCCATGAGGCGGTCGAAGACCTCGCGGAGCCGGGTCCCGCAGCGCAGTGCGACCCATGTGCGCCCGTCGAGGTCGGCCGGCGCGACCGGCCCGGACGGCAGCGCCGGCCCCACGAGGCTGAAGGACTCCTCGCAGACCACCAGGGACTCCAGGTTGCGGCCGGAGGGGCGCGCGGTATCGACGATCGCGAGGTCGAGGCGGCCGTCGCGCACGTCCCGGACCATCTCGTCGGTGGCCTCCTGGACGATCGAGACCGACAGGTTCGGGTGGGCGAGGCGCACCCGCTTCAGCAGGTCGCACAGGTCGACTGCGGTGAGAGAGGCGATGGCTCCCACCCGCAGCTCCAGGTGCGCGCCGGTCGTCGCCGCGACCGCGCGCCCGGCCTCGTCGACGGCGGCCAGGGCGGCGCGGGCGTGGGGTTCCAGGGCGAGGGCCGCCGGCGTCGGACGCACCGGTCGGCGGGCGAACAAGGTCGTGTCGAGCTCGCGCTCGAGGGATCGGACCTGCTGGCTGAGGCCCGACTGGGTGAGATGGACGCGCCGGGCCGCCCGGGTGAAGGAGCCCGTGTCGAGGATCGCCAGGAAGCAGGCGAGGTGCCTGATCTCCACACACGCGAGATTAGAAGAACTGAATGGCGGCTGTCAAAACTACTGTTTGCCTGATCTCAATAGGTTCGCGAGACTGCGGCCATGACGCACTCGGACACGGGACTGGCTGGGGTCTGCGGCGGCTCGACGCGGGGCAGGCCGCCGGGGACGACGGCCGTCCTCGTCGGAGTCCAACTCCTCCTGGTTCTGGACACCACCGTGATCACCTCGGCGACCCCGGTCATGTCCCGCCAACTGCACACTGGGGTCGGACGGGTCTCCCTCGCACAGGGCATCTACGCGCTGGCCTTCGGAGGGCTCCTGCTGCTCGGGGGCTGGTGCACCGACCACTTCGGAGCCCTGCGTGCGCTGAGGTGGGCGCTGGGCGCCTTCGCGCTCAGCGGCGGGGCGGTCATTATGGTCGGCGCCGTCGGGCCGATCATCGCCGTGCGGGCCCTTCAGGGGGTGTGTGCGGCGCTGGCCGCCCCCGCGACCCTGGCGCTCATCATCGGACTGCCCCCGAGACGGGCGCGGCGCGCCCTGGGCTGGTTCGCCGCCGTGGGGGCGATCGGCCTCGCGCTGGGGGTCGGCCTGGGAATACCGCTAATCACGGCGGCGGGGTGGAGGGCGGGATTCACCGGCCCCGCCGTCATCGCGCTCGCTCTCCTGATCGGAACCGTCCCGCTGGGACGGGGGGAGAACGGGCGGGAGACGGCGGTCGGTGAGGGAGGGCGGGCGCCCTCCCGCCCTCCCGTGCTCCTGAGCACAGCGGTGACCGTTCTGCTCGCCGCAGCCGAGGCGGCCCTGCTCGCCAAGAGCTGGTGGACACCCCTCGCGGCGCTAACGGCGGCCTCACCCCTCCTGTTGGTGGTCCTGCGCGCCGATGCCAGCCGGACGCACCCGGTCATCCCGCCCTCCATGACCGCCGCCACGACGACCAGGGCGGGGCTGGTGCTCATGACCGCATTCGGTGGGTGGCAGGCTGCGGAGGTGCTTCTCGTGGCAGTCCGGCTCGACTCCCTGCGGGCGGCGCACCCGTGGCTGGCGGGCCTGCCGTTCTGGATCCAGGGCACCACGGCGCTGCTGTGCGCACCCGCCGTCCAGCGACTATGCGAGTCGGGCCGCGCCCTCGGGCCGATCATGGCGTTCTCGCCCTGCGCCGCCGGCCTGGGCTTCATCGTGATCGGCATGACCCGCTTCACGGGGCTGGCGGTCGCATGCGTTGCGACAGTCGTCTTCGGCATCGCCGCAGTGTCGGCGAGCACGGCGGCGACCCTGACGACGGCGTCGGCCGCCGACGCCCCGCCCGGCCGCATCGGGGCTGTCATGACCTCCGCGCGCCAACTTGGCACCAGCGTCGGGACCTGCGTCGTCGGCGCCCTGCTGGGAGCCCCACTCGGCTCCCCCGGAAGAGCCTGCGCTCTCACCGCAGGGGCGGCCGTGATCGTGCTTGGTCTGGCGGCCTCTCCCCGGGACCGGCAGGCGTAGAGGTGGGTTCCGGGGATGAGTCGGCGTCGCGGCGGCCATTCGGGCCGATCCCGTCGGCCCGGTCCAAACCGGAGTCCGCCCGGGACCACCAACAAGGTAACGGGCTACTCCACGAGGTTCAGCTCCCACTGCCTGAGAGTCAACCGCGCTGTGTTGTCTCATGGCTTCTGAGAGTTCCGGACGTCATAGCGTCTCAAGATACCGGTGGAACAGGTTTCCTGGGCGGGAGAATCGTTGCTCGCCCTGCCGGCAGGGGCGGGCTCGGTTACTTGGGCGGTGCCTGGCGAGCACTGCACGAGGGTCGGGGACTGCTGGATAGGGATCGGGGTACCCCATGAGGTGTGGGGGCTCGTGCAGTACGCACAACCCTTGGTCAGTACACCCCTACCCTCGTGCAGTAGGCCGCACCGAGGAAGGGACGCGGGCCAAAGTCAGCGTTGAGGCAGTGCCAGCGAGATCCGGCATAGGAGCCCGGAGGGGGCAGCCGGTCCAGGTGTTCACTCTCACGCCACGCCGATACCGGCGCCGCCTCTTACAGGCTCTCAGCGGCCTCCAGGGCGGCGCGGACGGTGGCGCTGAGCTCGGCCGCAGCGGCGTCGGCGGGAACGGAGCGACGCTCACCGGTGCGACGGTCGCGAATCTCCACGGTCCCCTCCTTGGCCAGGTCCCGGCCGACGACCAGTGTGTAGGGCAGGCCGAGGAGCTCGGCGTCGGCGAACTTCACGCCGGCGGAGACCTTGCGGCGGTCGTCGTAGAGGACCTCGACGCCGTCGGTGTCCAGGGACGAGGCGATCTGCTCGGCGACGTCGAAGACCGCCTGGTCCTTGCCGGTGGCCAGGACCTGCACGTGGTAGGGGGCGATCTGGACCGGCCAGGACAGCCCCTTGTCGTCGTGGTTGGCCTCGGCCAGCGCTGCCATGACGCGGCTGACGCCGATGCCGTAGGAGCCCATGGTGACCACGCGGGCCTTGCCGTTCTCATCCAGGACGGTCAGCCCCAGGGCCTGGGAGTACTTGCGTCCCAGCTCGAAGATGTGCCCGATCTCGATGCCGCGGGCCAGGTGGAGGGGACCAGAGCCGTCGGGGGCGGGGTCGCCCTCGCGGACCTCGGCGGCCTCGATGGTGCCGTCAGCGGTGAAGTCGCGCCCCATGACCAGGTCGAGGACGTGCTTCTTGTCGGTGTTGGCGCCGGTGACCCAGCTGGTTCCCTCCACGATCCTGGGGTCGACCAGGTAGCGCACGGAGCCGGTGAGGACCTCGGTTCCGTCGTCGAGCCTCTCCACCCGCCGCAGCGGCGAGTTGGGGCCGATGGCGGTAGGGCCGATGTAACCGCGCACGAGCTCGGGGTGGGTCTCGAAGTCGGTGTCGCCGGCCATCTCGACCTCGGCGGGGGCGACGGCGGCCTCCAGGCGCTTCATGTCGACGTCGCGGTCCCCGGGCACGCCGACGACCAGCAGCTCACGCTCACCATCTGGGTGGATGAGGGTGACGACGACGTTCTTGAGCGTGTCGGCGGCCGTCCAGGCCCGCCCGTCCGACCGCGGGTAGGCCTCGTTGCACAGGTTGACCAGGGAGTCGATGGTCGGGGTGTCGGGGGTGTCGACGACGCGCGCCGGGCCGATCCCGGAGGCGTCCACGGGATCGGGGACCACGGTGGTGACGGCCTCGGCGTTGGCCGCGTAGCCGCTTGAGGAGCGCACGAAGGTGTCCTCGCCGATCTCGCAGGGGTACAGGAACTCCTCGGAGTGAGAGCCGCCCATGGCACCGGCCATGGCGTTGACGATGACGTAGTCCAGACCCAGGCGGGCGAAGATCCGCTCGTAGGCGTCACGGTGGGCCTGGTAGGCGGCAGCCAACCCGGCGTCGTCGATGTCGAAGGAGTAGGAGTCCTTCATGACGAACTCGCGGCCGCGAATGATGCCGGCGCGGGGGCGGGCCTCGTCGCGGTACTTGGTCTGGATCTGGTAGACGATGGCCGGCAGGTCCTTGTACGAGGAGTAGAGGTCCTTGACCGCGAGGGTGAACATCTCCTCGTGGGTGGGAGCCAGCAGGTAGTCCCCGTCCTTGCGGTCGTGGAGCTTGAACAGGGTGGGGCCGTAGTCGTTCCAGCGTCCGGTGGCCTGGTAGGGCTCGGCCGGCAGGAGAGCCGGGAAGTGGACCTCCTGGCCGCCCATGGCGTCCATCTCCTGGCGCACGATGTCCTCGATCTTTCGCAGCGTCCTCAGGCCCAGCGGCAGCCAGGTGTACACCCCGGGGGCGGCCCGGCGGATGTAGCAGGCACGAACGAGCAGCCGGTGGCTGGCGACCTCGGCGTCGGCCGGATCCTCGCGCAGGGTTCGGATGAAGGAGGTGGAGAGTCTGTGCAGCACGGGGTGATCCTACGGGGTCTGACGCCACGGCCCCAACGGAGCCCGCCCGACCGTACGAGATCACGCGATTCGGGACCGGCTGACCAACGACGACGCACCAGGCGAACCGGAGGCCTTGACGCTGGTCAGGGGCGACTTGCGGCCCTCGAGAAGGGCCCGATACGCTCCATCCCATCGGAGGGTTCGTCGACCCTCTTATCCCTGAATTCGGCCCGCGTCACGTCCCCCTGCTCGCGGACCACAGGCAAGGAAGCATATGGACAGGCACTCCTCCCTGCGCGAGGGACACGGCCAGACGTGGGCGAAGGCCATTCTTCTGGGTGAGCACTCCGTGGTCTACGGCCACCCCGCCGTCGCCGTACCGCTGCAGGACCTGCGGATGCGAGCCACTGCGAGACCGACCTCGGGCCCCTCCACGCTGACCAGCCTGGACTACTCGGGCCCCCTGACGCAGGCCGGACCCCGGTTCGCCAGCGTGGCGCGAGCCTTCGAGGTGGCCCGGGAGTTCTCCGGGTGCCTGGACCAGGCCCTTGAGATCACCACCGTCAGCGACTTCCCCCATGAGCGCGGGCTCGGTTCGTCGGCCGCGGCGGCCGGCGCGATCATCCGTGCGGTTCTGGACGCCTGCGGGCGCGAGGCCGACGCGGACGAGCTGTTCGCCCTGACGCAGATGGCCGAGCAGATCGCTCACGGCAAGCCATCGGGGCTCGACGCCGCCGCCACCTGCTCCCCATGCCCCATCCGGTTCCAGGGAGGGCAGATGCGGCCCCTGAGCCAGCGCATTGAGAACGCCTCCCTCGTCATCGCCGACTCCGGGATCCACGGCTCCACCCGAGAGGCCGTTGGCGGCCTGCGCCGGCGCTACGAGAACGATCCTGACAACATCGGCCCGCGTATCAACCGACTGGGAGCACTCACCCAGAACGCGATCATGGCCCTGGACCAGGCCGACGCCCCGGCCCTCGGGGTCGCCATGGACGAGGCGCACGCGGTGCTGACCGAGCTCAGGCTGAGCCTGCCGATCCTCGATGACCTCACCGAAGCCGCCCGCAGCGCCGGGGCACTGGGCGCCAAGCTCACCGGCGGAGGACTCGGCGGCTGCGTCATCGCCCTGGTCACCGGCGAGTCCGCCACGCGCCGGGTGCGTGCCGCCCTGGAGCAGGCCGGCGCGCCGGAGACGTGGATCTATCGGATGCGCATCAGCGAGGTGGACGAGTGACCGCCGTACCCCCTGGAGCCGCTGCCGGCTCCTCCCCGTCCGCCATCGCGACCGCGACGGCCAGCGCGAACACCAACATCGCGCTCATCAAGTACTGGGGCAAGGTCGATGAGGCACAGGCGATCCCCGCCACCTCGAGCCTGTCCCTCACCCTCGGCGGCACCCGGACGACGACGACGGTCTCCTTCGACGGCGGGGACGGCACCGCAGATACCGCTGACTCGGTGACGATCAACGGGGCCTCCCCCAGCGCCGTGGAGCTGGAGCGAGTGGCCCGGTTCCTCGATCTGGTGCGCGCCCGCTCAGGCGTCACCACTCCGGCAACCGTCACCTCCCGGGCCTCGGTCCCGCTGGCGGCCGGCCTGGCGAGCTCGGCGGCGGGCTTCGCGGCGCTTGCGGCGGCGGCCTCCCGGGCCGCTGGCATGGATCTCGATGGCCGGGAGCTCTCCAGACTGGCCCGACGTGGCTCGGGCTCGGCGACCCGCTCCGTCTTCGGCGGGCTGGTCCTGTGGAATGCGGGCCACGACGACGCCTCCTCCTACGCCGAGCCGGTCGCCTGCGAGATGGACCTGGCAATGGTCGTCGTCGTGCTCTCGCAGCGTTACAAGCCCATCAGCTCGACCCGGGCCATGCGGGCCACCATGTCGTCCTCCCCTCTCTTCCCCGCCTGGGTCGAGGCCAGCGGGAGGGACCTTCAGGTGGCGCTGGAGGCGGTCCGGTCGGGCGACCTGGCGCGGCTCGGAGAGATCGTCGAGGGCAACGCCCTGGGCATGCACGCCACGATGATCGCGGCCCGCCCGGGCATCATCTACTGGCTGCCGCAGACCGTGGCGGCACTGCACGCGATCCGCGCCATGCGCGAGGAGGGGCTGCCCGTCTGGGCAACGATCGATGCCGGACCCAACGTCAAGGTCCTCACCGAGGGCGCCCGCGCCGAGGAGGTCGCCGCCGCGCTGCGGGACCGTCTGACCGGCACCACCGTCTCGGTGAGGCGTCCCGGCGGCGGGGTGCGTATCGAGGAGGGCCCATGCCCCTGACCTCTCACGGCGGCGATGTCGTCTCCAGGGCGCCGGGCAAGCTCTACATCGCCGGAGAGTACGCCGTCGTCGAGCCCGGCCACCGAGCGGTCCTGGTCGCCGTCGACCGATTCATCACCGTGCGCATCACGCCCTGCTCCCCCGCCGGCGGGCACGCGGGCACGATCAGCTCGCGGCTCTACGCCACCGGCTCCAGGCCCTGGCGCCACCGACCGCAGGACGGCCAGGCCGAGGCAGTCGGAGGAGAGGACGACTACATCATCTCGGCGATCCGAGTCGTTGAGGCGCTGGTGACCCAGGGCGGCGGCCAGCCACGCTCCTTCGACCTGAGCGTCTCCAGCGAGCTGGAGGAGGACGACGGGCGCAAGCTGGGACTGGGCTCATCATCAGCGGTGACGGTGGCGACGGTGCGCGCCGTCGCCGTCTTCTACGGCCTGGCCGCCGACGACCTGACCGTCTACAAGCTGGCGATGCTGGCCAGTGACACGGTCCAGCCGATCGGCTCAGGAGGAGACATCGCCGCGAGCGCCATGACCGGGTGGGTGGCCTACACCTCCCCCGACCGCTCGTGGCTGCGCCGGGCCCGGCAGCGAGCCGGGGCCGGTGGCATGAGCGATCTTGTGGAGGCGGACTGGCCAGGTCTGAGCGTCCGCCGCCTGCCGTCTCCCTCATTGCGGCTTCAGGTGGGCTGGACCGGTGCGCCCGCCTCCACCCCGGCCCTGGTCGCCGACGTCCAGACCCGATCCCACGGGGCCGATGACTACACCGTCTTCCTGCGCGACAGCCAGGACTGCCTGGCTCGTCTCATCACCGCGATCGAGGATGATGACGCCGCCCGGATCATGCGCCAGATCGCGCGCAACAGGGCTCTTCTGGCCGGGCTCAGCCGGATCGGCGGCCGGACCATCGAGACCACTGAGCTGGCGAGACTGGTCGAGATCGCGCTGGACCACGGGGCCGCGGCTAAGAGCTCTGGCGCCGGGGGCGGGGACTGCGGAATCGCCCTGTGCCCACCGGCCACGGACCTGGTTGCACTGCGAGCCGCGTGGGAGACGGCCGGGATACGCCCTCTGGACCTGTCGGTCTACAGCCAGGACTCATCCGCTGCCTGCGCAGCCGACGCCGCTGAGGCACGTGCTGATTCCTCGACCGCCTCCCCCGTTAAGGTCACCCCATGAGCCACGAGCCCATCACCTCGCAACGGGCCTCCCGTAAGGACGAGCACCTGGAGCTGGCGATGCGTCTGCACGGTCAGGACCGCGCCGGCGCCTTCGACGACGTCTCCTTCATCCATCACAGCCTGCCGGGGGTCAGCGCCGAGCAGGTCGATATCGGCACCACCGTCCTGGGCTGCCGCTGGGAGGTCCCGTTCTACATCAACGCCATGACCGGCGGAACGCAGGCAACAGCGGCTATCAATGCCGGTCTGGCCGAGGCGGCCGCTGAGGCGGGAGTCGCGATCGCCTGCGGTTCCCAGCACGTGGCCCTGCGTGACCCCGAGCGGGCGGACGGCTTCCACGTCATCCGACGCCGGGCCCCGGGCGCCTTCGTCCTGGCCAATGTCGGACCGACCGTCAGCCCTCAGGAGGCACTGCAGGCCGTGGAGATGCTGGAGGCCAACGCCCTGCAGATCCACCTCAACGCGGCCCAGGAGCTGGTCATGCCCGAGGGCGACCGCGACTTCACCGGCTGGAGCGAGGCGATCGCCGGCATCGTTGCGGCCGTGCCCGTCCCGGTGGTGGTCAAGGAGGTGGGCTTCGGGCTCTCACGCCGGACGATCGAGGCCCTGGCGCGCACCGGCGTCGCGGCCGTCGACGTGGCTGGGGCCGGCGGCACGGACTTCATCGCCATTGAGAACGAGCGCCGACCGCACCGCGACCTGTCCTACCTGGTCGGCTGGGGCCAGTCGACGGCGCTGTGCCTGCTGGAGTCGCTGAGCGGCTCGGAGCCGGTCAGCCTGCCGGTACTGGCCTCCGGCGGCGTGCGCAACCCGCTCGACGTCGTCCGGTCGCTGGCCCTGGGCGCCTGCGCCGTCGGCGCCTCCGGGCACGTCCTGCGCACCCTGATCAAGGCGGGCCCCGAGGCCCTGCGCCAAGAGCTGCGCACCTGGAGCGAGCACGTGCGCACGCTCATGACCCTGCTGGGAGCGGCCGATGTCTCTCAGCTGCGTCGCACCGATGTTCTCGTCACCGGGAGCACCGCTGAGCGGGCCCGTCTGCTCGGCGTCGATCTGACCGGTCTGGCGCACCGCAGCGATACGTAACCGTCACCAGGTGCTTCCGTCAAGGGGGATCGTCCCCTCTGCCCCAAACTCCGACTGACTCATAGAGTGCTGGTATCAGGACTCAGCGTCGGAGTCTCGCGTGGCCGATCGCAACAGACGTGCGGCGGAGGCCGGTCCCCAACCTCCGCCGCATCCCGCGAGAAGGAGATCAGGCCAGAGCGGCCAGGGCCTTGACGATGCCGGGAGCCGCGTAGAGGGACATGAACTGGACGCCGTAGGAGACCCCCAGTCGGTTGAGCGACCCGCACGCGATTCCCACAAGCAGGACCCCGAAGACATTGGCCAGGCCTGCCTTCTGGTCGGCGTCGATGTAGGCCAGCAGGAGGACGAAGGCGACGAACAGCGCCAGCACCGCCTCGTGGGGAATGCGACGCATGACGAAGTAGGTGATCTGCGAGGACCAGCGCACGGCGATGACGTACGTGATCGCAACCGCGGCAAGAGCCCCGATGGTCACGGTGATGATGAATCCGGGCAGGTCCAGCAGGTGATGCAGGTTGTGCTGCTTGGTGTAGACCGATCCCGCATTGAACAGCGGACCGGCGGGGCCGACGGACACACCGGAGATCGGGACCCCGAGCGCCACCAGCGGAATGATGACGCCGGCCAGGTAGGTCGAGTGGGTCAGGGCGCTCATGACGGTCACTGCACGCTGCGCGCGGGGCACCCGGTCCTCCTTCTGGCGGGCCACGGAGGCCTCGCCCAGCAGGAAGGTCAGGCCCACCGGGCTGAGAATGAACAGCGGGGTGGAGACGGCGGCCATGGCGGCACTCCACCAGCCCTCGGACCTCGTGATAAGCCGCCCCGGCCACAACGCCTGTCGCTCGAAACCGGATCGCAGCAGCTCGGCCTTGGTGCGATTGCCGTGCGGCAGTGCCTCCCGACGCTTGGTATTGAGCAGCTCCAGGAGGGTCAGGAGCATGGGCCCCACGGTGATCCCGAGGAAGAAGGAGGTATTGACACTGGCCTTCTCAGGGATAATTCCCGCCCCTCGGTAGAGCGCCGGAAGCGCCTGAAACAGAAGTGCCATGGGAAGAATCGATACCAGGGAGAGAATTCGGTTCTTTCCGAGCAGGGCCAGAATCACGGCTCCGGCAGCCAGGACGATATCGGAGTTGGACTTGATCCAGTCGGCCATGGGCAGCAGCAGACCGGCAAGGAGGAAGCTCAGGGGAATGGAGATAAGGGTTCCGATGGCCGACCCAACCGCCATCTTCCGGATCGTGTCTGAGGCCAGGCCCTTGTTGCGCAGCACCATGGCGTGATCCATGAGCGGAGCGGACATGACTCCGCCGGGCAGGCCCACCAATGCCGTCGGGATCCCGTTCATGAGGTTGAGCGTGACCACGGCGGAGATGAAGAAGGCGAGCACCACGTGCGGCGGTGCCCCGGCCAAGATGATCGCCAGAGTGACGGGGGCCAGCACCCCGGTCTCATCGGTCCCGGGGATGAAACCGATGAAGGTGTAGAGGACCACGGCAGCCAGGATGGCGGCCACCATCATGAGGAGAAGGCTCACAGTCACCGGTCTCCCCCTTCACTCGCCCCGACGTTCAGCTCATCGACAATGGTGACCTCACGTTTAGGAGTCACAAGGAAGCAGCAGGCGATAAATCCGATAGTGGAGGCCCCCAGCCCCCAGAACAGCGGCTTGCCTCCGAGATAAACGGAGAACAGCACCGCCGCGACGACGCACATCACCGATATCAGGAGACAGACAATCAAGTCTCTGGGTGATACGAGGTCATTCCATACCTCGATATTGTTCTGACGCTCCGTGTTCTCGGAGTCGACGTCATTAGTACTGCGCACGATTGGTGATCGTAGGCGAGCCACCCAAGACGCTCCATATGTTGTTCACCATGACTTTGCAGGCGCCGTGTAACAAAACAGCATCGTCCTTGCGGTCCCACCGGGAACGTTCACAGGAGCACGGTGGCGAACAGACCCACCTGCACGAACCCCAGGGACCGGTAGAGCGCCAGGGCGGGGGCGTTGTAGTCGTTGACGTAGAGGCTGACAACGCCGTCGGCCCCGACATGATCGCGACGTACGGCGTCCACGACGCTGGCCAGAGCCGCCGCCCCGACTCCTCGCCCACGCAGGTCGGGGCGCGTCCACACCCCGGTCAGCTGGGCGACGCAACCGGCCGGGGAGCGCCACAGGGCCCCGACATCGGCCTTGAAGGCCACGGCCCGAGGCGAGCCGGGTTGAACCGGGTGACCGGCACCGTCATCGAGCACGATGTAGCTGCGTCCCTGCTCGATGAGCCAGCTGACGTGGCGGCCGTAACCAGGACCGTCCACGGTGGGGTCGTAGCCGAGCTCCCCGCTGAACATGTCCACCGAGGCGGGCAGCACCAGTCCGTCCTCATCAGGACGGGCAAGACGGACCGACCGCCCCACCCAGGCCAGGGACGGACGACGACGCAGGTGCGCACTCCCCAGCCCCCCGCCCACCCGGGGCGCGGTCAGGACCGGCTGCCTCCAGCGCTCATGGCGAGCACGCGCTCCCTGCTCGCTGAGCCCGCCCCAGATCGCGGCGACGTCTCGAGCCGGTCCCGACACGGAGCCGCGCCTGGAGAGGCGAGGGCGGGCGTGCTCGGCCAGCGCCCAGATCTCACCGGCATCCGCGGCTCGCAGACCGTGCTCAGGGCGTCCGGCCAGGCCGAAGAGCATGAGAGAACCCACCGACCAGGCCGCGGCGACAGGACGGGCCAGTCCTCCCAGAGCGACGACGTCGCCGCGCCCCCAACGAGACCAGCGCTGCATCTGCTGGACCAGGCTCACGGCGCTGACCGGATCGAGTGCGCACAGCGACATGACACCCGAGACCCGGTCGGCGGGGACCGGTGTCAGGCGATCGGCGCGACGCTGATCGCGTCCGTGATCACGGTGCCGTAGAAAGCCCATGTCCGTCAGGCCCGGGCGGGAGCTCTGCGCATCCCGCCCTCACCGGTCCTCAACCGGCGGCGGAGACCATGGGAGCGGTGCCGGCCAGTGCATCCTCACCGAGCTCCTCGGCCATCTCAGCGGCCATGACCTCGGCGTGCTTGAGGAGGGTCTCAACGACCTGGTCCTCGGGGACGGTCTCAACCACCTGGCCACGCACGAAGATCTGGCCCTTGCCGTTGCCCGAGGCGCAGCCCAGGTCTGCCTCACGGGCCTCGCCGGGGCCGTTGACGACACAGCCCATGACGGCCACGCGCAACGGCGCGGTGACCTTCTTGAGTCCCGCCTCCACCTCCTCGGCAAGGGTCCACACATCCACCTGAGCCCGACCGCAGGAGGGACAGGAGACGATCTCGAGCTGGCGCTGACGCAGACCCATGAACTCTAAGAGCTTGGTGCCTACCTTGACCTCCTCAACCGGAGGCGCCGACAGGGAGACGCGGATGGTGTCGCCGATGCCCTCGGCGAGCAGGGTGCCGAAGGCGGCGCAGGACTTGATCGTGCCCTGGAAGGCGGGGCCGGCCTCGGTCACACCCAGGTGAAGGGGCCACTGGCCGGCCTCGGACAGGAGCCGGTAGGCCTGCACCATGGTGACGACGTCGTGGTGCTTGACGGAGATCTTGAAGTCGTGGAAGTCGTTCTCCTCGAACAGTCCGGCCTCCCAGGTGGCGGACTCCACGAGCGCCTCGGGGGTGGCCTTGCCGTACTTCTTGAGCAGGCGCTTGTCGAGGCTTCCGGCGTTGACGCCGATGCGTAGGGAGACACCGGCGTCGGAGGCGGCCTTGCAGATGTCGGCGACCTGGTCGTCGAACTTGCGGATGTTGCCGGGATTGACGCGCACGGCGCCGCAGCCGGCCTCGATGGCGGCGAAGACGTACTTGGGGTTGAAGTGGATGTCCGCGATGACGGGGATGCGCGACTGCTTGGCGATGATCGGCAGCGCCTCGGCGTCCTTGTCGGTGGGGCAGGCCACGCGCACGATGTCGCAGCCCGAGGCCGTCAGCTCGGCGATCTGCTGGAGCGTGGCACCGATGTCGTGCGTCTTGGTAGTGGTCATGGACTGCACTGTGATGGGCGCGTCTCCGCCGACGTTGAGGCTGCCGACCTTGATCTTGCGAGTTGGTCGGCGCGGCGCCAGGACCGGGGCCTGGGCGCGCATGGTGGGGATGCCAAGAGCGATCGCTTCAGTCACCCGACCAGTATGTCACCCACCCTGCCCGGCCCTGTACCGCGGGCGTGTGGCATCGCTCCCGCCAGCACCGGAGCAACCCGCCATCGTGGACCTCACAGCGGAGCGGCGATATCCACCCACACCAGGACCAGGGCCATGACGATGAGCAGGCCGAAGCCGACCTGCCCCACCGGGATCATCTTGGCCGTGTCCACCGGTCCCGGGTCAGGCTTCCCCTGCGCCTTGGCGATCATGCGCCGGATGCCCTCCCAGCAGGCGCCGGCCACGTGCCCGCCGTCGAGGGGCAGCAGGGGCACCAGGTTGAAGGCGAACAGCGCCAGGTTGAGGCTGCCCAGCAGCACGAGCATGCTGCTGACACGCATCGACAGAGGAACCTGCCCGCCTCCGGTCGCACCGCCACTGGTGGCCTGCCCGGCCATGCGCCCCATACCCACCAGGCCGACGACGCCGCTGTCGGCACTGCGCTGCTCCATGCCCAGTCCGGCCTGGACGGCGTGGTAAAGCCCGACCGGGAGGGTGACGATGGCCTTGACCGTCCCGCCGACGGCCTGTCCGATGAAGCCCGGTATCTTGGCCGGGCTCTGCGGAATGGTTCCCAGGGAGGGGGCGATCCCCACGTAGGGGCGGGCCTCGGTCCGCACGGCGCCGGTGGCGTCCTTGACCGGGGCGCCCTGGGAGTCGCGGACGGTCCGCTTGGCCTCGACCGCTGTGACGCTGACGGTACGCGTAGCACCGTCGCGCTCGATAACGACCTGGGTGGGGTTGGTCCCGACGGCTGCGATCCGGGCCTGGAGCTCCTCCCAGGTGGAGACCTCGACCCCGCCCCAGGAGACGACCCGGTCGCCGGCCTTGATACCGGCGGCGCTGGCGGGGCCGGCCGGGTCGGAGTCCTGGCAGGGGACGTTCTCATCAACGTTGGACGAGACGCAGGGCTCCACCTTCGACAGCGTGGTCGTGCGCCCCGGGATGCCGACCGCGCCGATGGCGATTGCCAGAAGAAGGATTCCCAGGACCAGGTTGGTGAGGATCCCCCCGGCCATGACGATGAGCTTCTTGGGGACGCTGAGGCTGTAGAAGGCGCGGTGCTCCTCGCCTGGCCCGATCTCCTCGAGGGCCTCGGCACGCGCCTCGCCCACCATGCCCAGGCTGCCGTCCTTGCGGCGCCGGTCCGGCTTTCCGGGTTTGGCCGGCGGCAGCATGCCGACGAGCTTGACGTAGCCGCCCAGCCAGATGGCCTTGACTCCGTACTCGGTCTCGCCGCGTCTGACCGACCAGATCCTCGGTCCGAAGCCGATGAAGTACTCGGGTACCTTCACGCCGAACCTCTTGGCCGGGATCATGTGCCCGAGCTCGTGGAGGGCCACCGAGACACCGATCCCGATGATGAGGATGACGATGCCCAGGATGTAGGCCAGGGTGGTGCTCACGAGTGCGTTCCTCCGTTTCGTGCCGCGATGAGCTCGTCGGCGCGGGTGCGGGCCCAGGTCTCCACGGCCAGGACGTCGTCGAGGCCCGGAGCGGACAGCCCCTCGTGCTCGCCGACGACGGCCGCGTCGATCTCAACGATGTCCAGCCACTCGATCCGGCCGCCCAGGAAGGCGGCGACGGCCTGCTCGTTGGCGGCGTTGAGGACGGCCGGGTGGGTGGCCGATGCGGCCACGGCGCTACGGGCCAGGTCGACGGCGGGGAAGGCCTCACCATCCAGGGGCTCGAAGGTCCAGCTGACCGGATCACGCCAGTCGTTGGGTGTCACGAGGCCGGACAGGTCGGGACGCTCGGGCCAGGTCAGCCCCAGGGCGATGGGCAGGCGCATGTCGGGCGGGGACGCCTGGGCGATGGTGGCGCCGTCGGTGAACTCGACCATGGAGTGGATGACCGACTGGGGGTGGACGACGACGTCGATCTGCTCGGGGACCACGTCGAACAGGAGGTGGGCCTCGATGAGCTCGAGGCCCTTGTTGATGAGGGTCGAGGAGTTGACGGTCACCACTGGTCCCATGTCCCAGGTGGGGTGCTTGAGGGCGGCGGCGGCGCTGATCCCGGTGAGACTCTCCCGTCTCCTACCGCGGAAGGGGCCGCCGGATGCGGTCAGGACCAGCCTGCGCACCTCGCTGTGCCCACTGACGACGGGACTGGTCAGACCCTTCTCGTGACGGCCGCTGGCCAGGGCCTGGGCGATGGCGGAGTGCTCGGAGTCCACGGGGACGACCTGGCCGGGCCGGGTGAGCGCCTCGCGGACCAGGGCGCCTCCGACGACGAGGGACTCCTTGTTGGCCAGGGCCAGGCGGGCGCCGCTGCGCAGGGCCGCCAGCGTGGGCAGCAGGCCCACGGAGCCCGTGATGCCGTTGACCACCGTGTCATCGGGCCCGAGCCCTGCGGTCTCGACTGCCGTGGTCGCTGCATCGGGGCCGGTGAGGATCGTGGTGACCGGGTCGGGGCGACCGGCCTGGGCGGCTGCGATCGCGAGTGCCTCGCGCAGATGCTCGGCGAGCTCCTCTCCCCCGCCGGTGATGGCCAGGACGGGGACGTCCCAGGCCAGGGCCTGTCGGGCCAGGAGCTCCAGCCGGCCTCCACCGGCGGCCAGAGCGGCCACCCGGGGGGCGGCCTGGTCCAGACGGGCGAGAACCTCAAGGGTCTGGGTACCGATCGAACCGGTGGATCCGAGCAGGACCAGTCGGCGAGGGGACTGCGGGGAACAGGAACGTGACGGTGCGTGGCCGGTCATGGGGCGGCGGGATTCCTCAGAACGTACTCGATCTACTCGACTTACTCGGTTCACTCAACAGACAGGAGGACCTCGACGACGCGCGCCAGGTAGCGATCGACGCTGGGCTCCCCGTAGGCCTTGTTCCCCCGGGCACGGCGGAAGACCGCTCCACGCACCTCGCTGGAGGTCAGGGTGGTGTCGGAGTCGAAGTAGCCGGCGATGCGGTCCATGAGGGCATCGACATCGGTCTTGTCATACCCCTGCCCGGAGGCCGGGGCGAAGCGCTCACCGGCCGGACGCAGGAGGCGCGGGTAGAGGGTGGTGGCGAGCTGGGTGACCTGGTCCATCCAGGCCTGACGGCCCTTCTTGGCCACGAAGGCGGCACGACGGCGCTGAAGGAAGGCGACCTCGAGGCGGTCGAGGGCCGCGTCGACGGCCTGGGGCTGGTAGCCGCGCAGGACCACGTCGAAGGCGACGGTGCGAACGCCCTCGGAGTCCATCTCGTCGAGATCGCCGGAGTCGTAGATCTCGTGAGCCGTCTCGAAGTAGCGGTCGACCTGCTCGGGGCGGTAGCCCGGTCGCAGGAGCGCTGACTTGGGGAACATGTCGCTCATGTCGTCTTGGCCCTCTCCTGGTTGAGTACCTCGGTCGCGAGCTGACCGCAGGCACCGTCGATGTCGCTGCCTCGAGTGTCTCGCACTGTCGTGGTAATTCCGGCACGTCGAAGCGTGTCAACGAACATATCCTGAACCGCAACCTCCGAGCAGGTCCAGATGGAGCCCGGAGTCGGGTTGAGAGGGATGGGGTTGACGTGGGCCCATCCGGTGTCCCTGCGGTTGAGCTCGTCGGCGAGCAGCTGAGCGCGCCAGGCGTGGTCGTTCATGTCCTTGATGAGCGCGTACTCGATGGACACGCGCCGGCCGGTGGCCAGGAAGTAGTCGTGGGCTGCGTCGAGCAGCTCGCCGACCTTCCACTTGGAGTTGACGGGGATGAGCTCGTCTCGCAGCTCGTCGTCGGGGGCGTGCAGCGAGACGGCCAGGGTCACAGGCAGCCCCTCGCCGGCCAGCCGGCGGATGAGAGGAACGAGCCCCACCGTGGAGACGGTGATGCCGCGGGCCGACATGCCGAAGCCCTCCGGGGACGGGTCAATGAGCCGGTGGAGGGCGCCGACGACGTTCTTGTAGTTGACCATCGGCTCGCCCATCCCCATGAAGACCACGTTGGACAGCCGCGCCGGTCCCCCAGTCAGCTCGCCGGCTGCGGAGGCCTGGGCCGCGTGGCGCACCTGCTCGACGATCTCCGCGGTGGACAGGTTGCGGGTCAGGCCCATCTGGCCGGTGGCGCAGAAGGGGCAGGCCATGCCGCAGCCGGCCTGGGAGGAGACGCACAAGGTGGTGCGATCCTTGTAGCGCATGAGGACGCTCTCCACCCGGACGCCGTCGTGCAGCTCCCACAGGTGCTTGATGGTGCGTCCGCCGTCGGCTCGCAGAGCGCGCACCGGGGCGATGAGCTCGGGCAGCAGCTCGGCGCACAGCTGCTCGCGCTGGGAGGCGGGCAGGTCGGTCATGTCGGCGCTGTCGCGGGTGAAGTGCGTGAAGTAGTGCCGTGAGAGCTGGTCGGCCCGGAAGGAGGGCAGGCCCGAGCTCTTGCAGGCGGCCTTGCGACCGCTCAGGTCGAGGTCGGCCAGGTGACGGGGGGCCTTGCCCCGCGCCGCCGGTACGGCGAAGGACAGACGCGGCCTGGCATCGGGACTGGTGGCGCCCTCGGGCGGCTGGTCGGTGGGCATGACCTGGACCTGGCCGTCGCGCGGCCGTCCGGTGATGCTGACGGGCTGCGGGCGCCGGGGGCGCTGTACTCGCGAAAGACTCACGCTCGTGCTCCTCGTGTCCCGGGGCTGGGGAGGGCCGGGCTGGTCGATAGGGGTGGGTGCGGCATGCAGTCCCTATTTCACCAGGAGGGTGAAGGCGTAGACAAGTGGAGCGGCCACGAGGATGGAGTCGAGCCGGTCCATGATTCCTCCGTGCCCGGGCAGGAGCGTGCCCATGTCCTTGAGCCCCAGGTCGCGCTTGAGCAGGGACTCGCCCAGGTCACCCAGGGTGGAGACGATCACGGTGCAGACCCCCAGTACGGCCCCGGCCCACCAGGGGCCGCCGATCGCCCAGACGCAGCCGGCCCCTGTGGCGACGGCTGCGATGAGGGAGCCCATGAGGCCCTCCCAGGACTTCTTGGGCGAGACCGACGGAGCCAGCGGGTGACGGCCGAAGGTGATGCCCGCCAGCCACCCACCGGTGTCGTTGGCGGCTGCCAGGGCGATGAGCATCATGACTTTTCCCACTCCATGATCCTGGACCAGGAGCAGCACGGCGAAGCCGGCCAGGTAGGGCAGGTAGGTCGCGGCGAAGACCGAGGCGGCAGCAGCGCTGGAACGTGAGCGGCGGACCTCGTCGTGCGCCTCGGTGCGGGGGATGTCGTGACCGGCCTGCTCCAGGACGGTGCCGGTCTCCGCCTCGGCATGGTCCATGAAGCTCCACAGGACGCAGGCGCCGGTGGTGGCCACGTAGGCCCCGAAGGCCGCCTCCGCCCCCAGCTCCCAGGCGCATACGGAGATGCCCAGGGTTCCGAGCCACAGGGGTGCCAGCGGCAGGCGGATGCTCTTGCGGGCGAAAGCCGCCGCCAGCTCCCACAGCGCCCCGCACACGGCCAGCACGACAACGCCCACGAAGACGACCTTGTAGAAGGCCAGGGACCCCAGGACCACGGCGATGAGCACGACCGCCACCCCGACGGCGGCGGGCAGGTTTCGCCCTGCCCACCCGGTGGCGGGCAGGGGGTCGTGGTTGCGCGTGGGGCGCGGGTTCAACAGAGTCGTCACGGGGCTCACAGGGGGTCGGCGGGACAGGGGCGGGAACCGGCGTTCGCAGGGGCCGCCGGCCCCGGGATCGGTCGGGTCAGACCTCGAGGAGCTCGCTCTCCTTGGCGCTCAGGGCGGCGTCGATCTGCTCGACGAAGCGCTTGGTGAGGCCGTCGAGCTCGTGCTCGGCGCGCTTGACGTCGTCCTCGCCGGCCTCGCCGTCCTTCTTGATGGCCTCGAGCTCCTTCTTGGCCTTGCCGCGGATACCGCGCACCTGGACGCGGGAGTCCTCGGCACGGGAGCGGGCGAGCTTGACGTAGTCCTTGCGACGTTCCTCGGTCAGTGCCGGCAGGGTGACGCGGATGACGGTGCCGTCGTCAGTGGGGTTGACACCGAGGTCGGACTCGCGGATGGCGGTGACGATGTCCTTCATCGCCGAGCGGTCGAAGGGGCTGACCAGGACGGTGCGGGCCTCGGGGATCGTCAGGGAGGCGAGCTGCTGGAGCGGGGTGGGGGCGCCGTAGTAGTCCACGACGATCCCGTTGAACATCGAGGGGTTGGCGCGGCCGGTGCGGATGGAGGCGAGCTCGCTCTTGGCGGCCTGGAGGGCCTTGTCCATCTTGTCCTCGGCCTCGAGCATGACGTCGTCGATCATGGTGCTTCCTTTGCTGGGCGGTCGTGGGTTCTTAAGGTCGTGAGCGGCCATCGCGGGGATGGCGCGGGGTTTGCGAGGATGCGCCGGTTGTCCGTGCGGGGACGGGCGAGGGGCCCGCGCCGGTCCGTCGTCGGTCCCGCTGGGCCCGCAGCCGGCTCAGCCGCAGCTGACGAGTGTCCCGATTCTCTCACCCAGCAGGGCCCGGGTGATATTGCCGGGCGCTCCCATGCCGAAGACCCGCATGGTCAGCCCGTTGTCACGGCACAGGGCGAAGGCGGAGGCGTCGACCACCTGGAGGCCGTCGGCCAGGGCCCGTTCGTAGGTGAGGTTGTCGAGGCGCTTGGCGTCGGGGTTCTTGCGGGGGTCGGCGGTGTAGACGCCGTCGACCCCGTTCTTGCCCACGAGCAGCTCGTCGCAGTGGGTCTCCAGGGCGCGCTGGGCCGAGACCGTGTCCGTGGAGAAGTAGGGCAGGCCGGCGCCGGCGCCGAAGACGACCACGCGGCTCTTCTCCATGTGGCGGATGGCACGCAGGGGGATGTAGGACTCGGCGACCTGTCCCATGGCGATGGCGGTCTGGACGCGGGCGGGCACCCCGGCCTTCTCGATGAAGTCCTGCAGGGCCAGGGCGTTCATGACGGTTCCCAGCATGCCCATGTAGTCAGCGCGGGCGCGGTCCATGCCGCGCGAGGAGAGCTCGGCACCGCGGAAGAAGTTCCCGCCTCCGACGACGACGGAGACCTGGACACCGGCGCGTACGGCATCGGCGATCTGACGGGCGGCGTCGGAGACGACGTCGGGATCCAGACCTATCGATCCGCCGCCGAAGACCTCACCGGAGAGCTTGAGCAGAACGCGTCTGGGGTGCGTGCCGTGGGCCACGCGGTCGTCACGAGCCGGTTCCTGACTCATTGCGTTATGTCTCCTGGGTTCGGTGGGCAGGCTTCGCACAGCCTACCCCGTCCGAGACGGCACCGGGCCCCGATGAGAGTCACCCCCGGCGGTCAGACACGCCATGCGACTATGCCCTGCGACATGCCGGACCGGCCGTCGACGGATCGGGCGACGAGACGGGGCGGGGTCACGAGCATCGTGCTCGTGACCCCGCCCCGTCAGTCTCCGACTGGCCCGACGACGCCGGCTGCCCTCCGGCGAGCCGACTCGGTGGTACGCGGATCAGGCTCCGACGCGGAAGCGGACGAAGCCGGTCAGCTCGCCGCCGGTGGCCTCAACGACCTTGCCGACCGTGGTCTTGGGGTCCTTGGCGAAGGCCTGGTCGACCAGGACGTTCTCCTTGAAGAAGCCGCTGAGGCGCCCCTCGACGATCTTGGGGATGGCCTTCTCGGGCTTTCCCTCGGCGCGGGTCGTCTCCTCGGCGATGGCGCGCTCCTTGTCCACGACCTCGGCCGGGACGTCGTCGCGGGTGGCGTATTCCGGGGAGTAGGCGGCGATGTGCATGGCGACGTCGTGAGCCACCTCGGCGGCCTTGGCGTCGGTGCCCACCAGGACGCCGACCTGAGCGGGCAGGTCGGGGTTGGTGCGGTGCAGGTAGAGCTCGATCTTGTCGGCCTCGAGGCGGCCGACGCGACGCACGACGATCTTCTCGCCGATGACGGCCTGCATGCCGTCGGTAAGCTCCTTGACGGTGGAGCCGTCGACCTCAACCTCGGCCAGGGCATCGGCGTCGGTGGCGCCGGAGTCGAGGGCGGCGGTGAGGACCTGCTCGGCGTAGTCGAGGAACTTCTGGTTCTTGGCCACGAAGTCGGTCTCGGCGTTGATCTCGACGAGGACGCCGACCTGGCCGTCGCCGGAGTCGACGACCTTGGCGGCGATGAGGCCGGCGGAGGCGGCGCGGCCCTCGCGCTTGGCAATGCCCTTGAGACCCTTGACGCGAATGATCTCGATGGCCTTCTCGGCGTCGCCCTCGGCCTCGTCGAGGGCCTTCTTGACGTCGAGCATGCCGGCGCCGGTCTTCTCGC
>ERZ772973.374-NODE-374-length-23204-cov-82.9983_pt1 | contig 23204 bp, 19 predicted proteins | sample MGYA00580672_ERZ772973 | MGnify/ENA primary metagenome ERZ772973 (study PRJEB29015, sample SAMEA2737938) | human oral metagenome | biome: human oral; feature: human-associated habitat; material: dental | place: China | collected 2152 ...
CGAGCCGGCCGGGCGGGCCGGGGCCCGCTCGCGGGTGAACGCGGCGCCGCCAGTCCCGCGCGCGCACGCTCCGGGAGCGGGGCCCGCGCCCGCCCTCCGACGTCGGAGGGCGGGCGTGAAGGACGCAGGGGCTGGAAGTCTTCGCCGCGATGTGGGATCCTGGTGCCCCGGTCGAGCGTCAGAGAGGAGCAATTATGGATGTCATAGTGAAGACCATGACAATCGAGGACATCGAGCGCCGTCGCGCCGATATCAAGAAGATCATCCAGACCCCCGAGTTCCAGGAGCGGGTGCGGGAGAACGCTCTCTTGAGGCGTGAGCGCGCCCTGTTCGACGAACTCGAGGATCTCGACTTTCTTCAGTATGGCTCCCGCGCCGATTCCTGACCAGAGGGGACTCTTCGATCAGGCGAATCACTTCATTCGAAGAGTCATCGATCTGCTCGAACACACAGTTGCCTGCGGCGAACAGCCCGATCTCGGCGCTTTCACAACAAAAAATCATGGCCGGGAAACAGTTGTGGTCGAAACGCTTAAAGACCATCTGATCCAACTGCGCGTCAGTTCTGTTGCATTGCTGCAACTCGAACTGCGATACCATCTTGAGATGAACTCCGCAGGCGATTATGTGCGCATTGAGAAGTCCAAATTTCAAGTGTTCGGCATGACCGAAGGAACCAGCCCGTTCTTCAGATACGACTTCGAGGCGCATCCGGGTTCCGCGTCCATTCCCACTGCGCACCTCAATGTCTACGGACATCGCGATGACCTTCTGCACGCCATGTACGTCTCCAATAAGTCGCGCTCACGGCCCGCGAACAAGAAGGATCTCGACCCGACGTCTCCTCGCGGTCTGCATATGCTCCACTTCCCCATCGGAGGCGCTCGGTTCCGCCCCTGCCTGGAGGACATCCTCGAATTCGTCATCCGCGAGTTCGGTATCGACACGGCGCCGGGTTGGCAGGAGGCCATCAACGCGGGACGCGCCGAATGGCGCCGCATTCAGTTGGCGAGTGCCATCCGGGATGATCCCGAAACCGCACGTCGAGCACTCGCCGAGTTGGAGGGGACGCCGTACACTGACGAGGCCAGGCTCACCCGGTACTGAACCGGGTCGAACACGGAGAGGAGCACCCGTGGGCATTACCGTCACGACCATGACGGTCGAGGACATCGAGCGCCGTCGCGCCGAGATCAAGAAGATCATCCAGACCCCCGAGTTCCAGGAGCGGGTACGGGAGGACGCCCTTCTGGAGCGAGAAGTCGAACTCTTCGACGAACTCGAGGACCTCGACTTCCTGCAGTACGGCTCGTCCGCAGCCTCCTGACCGGACGGCCTCCCCGGCCGCCCTGGTCGGCCGGCCCTCCCCACACGCCGTCGTCACGCGCTCGAAGCAAGTGAGTCTTTGGTCCCGCGTTTCGGCGCCCGGCGGTGGCCCGTGCCCGTAGGATGGCGCGGAACGCGGCGCGTCGGTCGGACACCCCCACGGGACGTTCGTCCGCGCGCCGACGCAGCACCACGAGAGGGGACCGGCAGTGTCGAGGGACAGCGGCGTCGCGGGCTTCGGGGCCAACGAGTGGATGGTGGAGGAGATGCGCGACGCCTGGCGCTCCGACCCCGCCTCGGTCGGCCCCCGATGGCGCAGCCTCTTCGAAGCCGAGGCGGCGGCCCCGGCCGCGACCGCGGCCGCCGAGAGCTCGGACGCCGGGAGCACAGCCACCGGGCCCACAACCTCCCAGTCAGTGGCCGCCGGGCCCGCCGAAAGCCCGGACCCCGCCCCGCCGTCGGACACCCCACCCCCGCCGGCCGACGCGCAGCCGCCGTCTGACACCGCGCCCCGAACCCGGCCGACGCAGGACCCGGCGGGCCCGGGCGCGGCGCCCCACCGCCAGATCCTCTCCATCCAGGACGTCACCCGCTCGGACCTGCCGCCGGCCCCGCCGTCGGGCACCGCCCCGCCCACCTCCCCCTACGCCCAGCGACTGGCCCGACAGCACCGCCACAACGGCGGCGCCGGCGAGGACGCCTCCGTCCGCCTCAGGGGCGCCGCCGCGCGCACCGCCAAGAACATGGAGGCCTCGCTGCCCATCCCCACGGCGACGTCCGCCCGCGCCATCCCCGCCAAGGTCCTCATCGAGAACCGCGCCATTATCAACGGCCACCTGGCCCACACCCGCGGCGGCAGGGTCTCCTTCACCCACCTCATCGGCTGGGCGGTGGTGGAGTCCCTGTCGGAGATGCCCTCCATGAACGTCTCCTACGCCGTCGACGACGCCGGCGGGCCCGTGCTCCGCGAGCCCGCGCACATCGCCTTCGGCCTGGCCGTCGACGTCCCCGGCCCCGACGGCGAGCGCCGTCTGCTCGTGCCCTCCGTCAAGAGGGCCGACCTCATGGACCTGGCGGGCTTCGTGGCCGCCTGCGAGGACCTCGTGCGCCGGGCGCGCGAGGGCGGGCTCGGCGTCGACGACTTCCGCGGCACCACCGTGACCCTGACCAACCCCGGCATGTTCGGCACCCTCCACTCGGTGCCCCGCCTCATGCCCGGCCAGGGCCTCATCGTCGGCGTGGGGGCCATGGACTACCCGGCCGCCTTCGCCGGCGCCGGCGAGAAGACCCTCGCCCGCCACGGCATCGGCAAGACCCTCACCCTGACCTCCACCTACGACCACCGCGTCATCCAGGGGGCGGCCTCCGGCGAGTTCCTGCGGCTGGTGGAGCGCAAGCTGCTGGGGCTCGACGGGTTCTGGGAGCGGGCCTTCGAGTCCCTGCGCATCCCGCACGAGCCGGTCGTCTGGGCCCGCGACGCCGTCTACGACGCCGACCTGGAGACCGGCAAGCCCGCGCGCGTGGCCGAACTCATCCACGCCTTCCGCCAGCGCGGGCACCTGGCCGCCGACACCGACCCGCTCACCTACCGCCTGCGCCGCCACCCGGACCTGGACATCACCTCCTACGGGCTGAGCCTGTGGGACCTGGACCGCTCCTTCCCCACCCGGGGCCTGGGCGGGCGCGACCGCGCCACCCTGCGCGAGATCCTCAAGATGCTGCGCGACGCCTACTGCCGCACCGTGGGCGTGGAGTACATGCACATCCAGGACCCGGCTCAGCGCACCTGGTGGCAGGAGCGCCTCGAGCGCGACTGGGAGGACATCGGCGACGAGGAGCGCCGTCGGATCCTCACCAAGCTGGAGCAGGCCGAGGCCTTCGAGACCTTCCTGCAGACCAAGTACGTGGGCCAGAAGCGCTTCAGCCTGGAGGGCGGGGAGTCCCTCATCGTGGCCCTGGACCGGCTGCTGGACGCCGCCGCCCACGACGGCCTGGACGAGGTCGTCATCGGCATGACCCACCGCGGCCGCCTCAACGTGCTGACCAATATCGCCGGCAAGTCCTACGGGCAGGTCTTCGACGAGTTCGACGGCGCCGGCGTCATCGAGGGCGCCGGCACCGGCGACGTCAAGTACCACCTGGGCACCGACGGCGTCTTCACCGGCACCGACGGCGTGTCCACCCGCGTGTCCCTGGCCGCCAACCCCTCCCACCTGGAGACGGTCGACGGCGTCGTCGAGGGGATCGTGCGCGCCAAGCAGGACCGCATCGGCCTGGGCGAGAGGGGCTACACGGTGCTGCCCGTCCTGGTCCACGGCGACGCCGCCTTCGCCGGGCAGGGCGTGGTCTACGAGACCCTCAACATGAGTCAGCTGCCCGCCTACCGCACCGGCGGCACGGTGCACATCGTGGTCAACAACCAGATCGGCTTCACCACCAGTGCCGCCTCGGCCCGCTCGACCACCTACGCCACCGACCTGGCCAAGGGCCTGCAGGTCCCGATCTTCCACGTCAACGCCGATGATCCCGAAACGGTGGCCCGCGCCGCCCGCCGCGCCTACGAGTACCGGGCGGCCTTCCACAAGGACGTCATCATCGACCTCATCTGCTACCGGCGCCGCGGTCACAACGAGGGCGACGACCCGTCGATGACCCAGCCGGTCATGTACCGCCTCATCGACTCCCTGCCCTCGACCCGCGCGGTCTACACCGCCGACCTGGTGGGGCGCGGGGACATCACCGCCGAGGACGCCCGGCGGATCGAGCGCGACTCCCGCGACGAGCTGGAGCGGATCTTCGCCGAGACCCGGGCCGCCCACGCGCGGGCCGCCCGCGCCCACGCCGGCCCGCCGCCCTCCAACGACACGATCGACGCCACCGACCCCACCAAGGTCGGCCTGCAGACCACCGGACTGGAGGTGCCCGCCTCCCAGCGCGCCGGCCAGGGCATGATGATCGGCTGGACCAGCGCGGTCTCGCGCCGCGTCGTCGAGCGCATCGGGGACGCGCAGGTCGCCCACCCGCGGGGCTTCACCGTCCACCCCAAGCTGGAGGCCATGCTCGCCGGGCGCCGGCGCGCCACCCGGGAGGGCGGCATCGACTGGGGGCTGGGCGAGCTCATCGCCATCGGCTCCCTGCTCATGGAGGGGGTGCCGGTGCGCCTGGCCGGCGAGGACGCCCGCCGCGCCACCTTCGCCCAGCGCCACGCCGTCCTGCACGACCACGACTCGGGCGCCGAGTGGACGCCGCTGGACTTCCTCACCCCGGACCAGGCGCCGCTGAGCGTCTACGACTCCCTGCTCAGCGAGTACGCGGCCCTGGCCTTCGAGTACGGCTACGCCGTCGAGCGCCCCGAGGGACTGACCATGTGGGAGGCCCAGTTCGGCGACTTCGCCAACGGCGCCCAGTGCGTCATCGACGAGTACGTCACCTCCGCCACCCAGAAGTGGGGGCAGCGCTCCGGGCTGGTCATGCTCCTGCCCCACGGCCAGGAGGGCCAGGGGCCCGACCACTCCTCGGCGCGCATCGAGCGCTACCTGCTCATGTGCGCGCAGGACAACATGCGGGTGGCCCAGCCCTCCACGCCCGCCAACCACTTCCACCTGCTGCGCGAGCAGGCCTACTCGCGTCCGCGCCGCCCGCTCGTCGTCTTCACGCCCAAGCAGCTGCTGCGCCTCAGGGCCGCCACGAGCGCGGTGGAGGACTTCACCTCCGGGGTCTTCCGGCCGGTCATCGGCGAGACCGACCCGGCCGTCGCCTCCGGCGCGGGCGTGAGCCGGGTGCTGGTGTGCTCCGGGCGCGTCTACTACGACCTGCTGGCCGAGCGGGCGGCGCGGAAGGACTTCGCGACGGCCATTGTGCGCCTGGAGCAGCTCTACCCGCTGCCCCTCGACGAGCTGGCCGGGGCCCTGGCCCCCTTCGCCGGGGCCGAGGTGCGCTGGGTGCAGGACGAGGCGGCGAACCAGGGAGTGTGGCCCTACCTCGGCCTGCACCTGCCGGAGTCGATGACGGCGTCGGGCCCGGTGCGCCTGGTCTCCCGGCCGGAGGCCGCCGCCCCCGCCGTCGGCAGCGTCGGAATGCACCGGGCCGACCAGGCCCGGCTCATCGCCCGGGCTTTCGCCCCGGAGTGAGTCGCGGCCCGGCCCTGGGGCGCCGAACCGTGGTGCCGGGGGGCGAGGGCGCGGCCCGGTCCTGGAGCGCCGGACCGTGGGGCTTCTCCCGGGGGCGAGGGCGCGGCGGGCTCAGCCCTCGCGCCACCGCTCGATCGTGGCCAGGAACTCCCGCTCCAGGGCCCGGGCGAGTCGGATGTCGAAGTACTCCAGGGCGGCCGTCAACCGGAATATGGACCGCACGGCGTCGACGTCGACGCTGCGCGCCAGGTCCCTGAGGCGCTCGGGATCCAGCTGGGCCTCCAGGTTCCCGACCGTGGTCCGCGCGCGCCGCTCCACCTCCTCGTCAGACAATTCGGCGGGATCCTGAGCGTAGAGGGCCAGCGACTCGGCGTCGAACCGCGGGTGGGGGTCGTTGAAGAGGACCTCGGCCTCCGGCGGCATCTGGCCCCGATAGCAGGCCAGGTCGACCAGGTCGCGATCATTGCGCACGACGGCCCGGGTGGCCCCGTCGGGGGCGGCCCTTTCCATGCGATCGAAGAAGGCCGCCATGCGAGGGGTCATCGGCGATACCGTCGCCCCGCCGCGAGCCCGCTCCAGCAGGCCGGCGAGCATATCCCGCTGGCGGGTCACCTCGTCCAGGTGCTCCTCGACGGCCTCCAACGCGCCGGCCAGGTCCTCCACGACCGGATTCGTCCTCGTCGCGCCCTCCTTGGTCTCCGGGACCTCCCCGGTCCGCGGCTGCGAGGCCCGCGGGGATTGCGGGGATTGCGCGGCGAGCGCGCCGCCTCCGCCCCGCCCGCCCTCCGGGTCGAGGCTGGCGGCGCCGTCGGACTCGCCCAGAATGCGCCCGACCGCCTCCAGGGAGAGGCCCGCCCGCACCAGCCAGCGGATCCGCGACAGCCTGGCCACGTGGGCGAGCTCGTAGTCGCGCCATCCCCCGCGCTCGGCGGGCACGGGCAGCAGGCCCAGGGAGTGGTAGTAGCGCACGGTGCGAACCGTGGTCCCGGTCAGTTCGGCGATCTTCGCAACCCGCATGGGGACAGTATGGACGCGCCCCGCGGGCGGGACGCGGGCTGGCCCGGCCACCATCCCCGTCGCCCCGGGCGGGGCGCACCGCCGCACCTCCCCGCGGGCGGGGCGCGGGTGGCTCAGATGGCCGCCCAGACGGCCTACTCGCACGCACCTCCCCGCGGGCGGGGCGCGGGTCCGGGGCTTCGTCACTCCGCGGGCGGCCGGACGCGGTAGCGTCGTGCCCGCACAGGTTCCGGGCGCAGGAGGGCGACGTGGAGGACACGCGGATCCACTTCATCGGTGACGAGCTGATCGCCGGCTACGGCGATGGTCGCGCCCTGGGCTGGACGGGCCGGGTCATGGCCCGCACCCGGGGCGTGGACGCCATCACCTTCATGCTCACCGTCCCGCGGGAGACGACGGCGCAACTGGCCGAGCGCTGGCAGTCCGAGGTGGCACGGCGCTCGCTTCCCGGCGGCATCAACCGTCTCGTCGTCGGGATCGGGACGGCCGACGTCGCCGCCAGGATCTCGCCGGCGCGCAGTCGCCTGTCGGTGGCGAACATCCTCGATAAGGCCGCCGACGAGCACCGCTCCTGCTTCGTGGTGGGCCCTCCCCCGTTGCCGAGCGTGAACCCGGACGCGACGGCGGCGCTATCGCGCGCGGTGGGCGAGGTGTGCGCGCGGCGCGGCATCCCCTTCGTGGACACCTTCGAGCCGCTGCGCAATCACGAGCAGTGGATGAACGACGTCACCGCCGCGGGGCGGGACCATCCGGGGCAGGCCGGCTACGGGCTGCTGGCCTGGCTGGTGCTGCACCGCGGCTGGTACGAGTGGCTGGGCGTCGAGCAGCCGGACTGACAGTGGCCGGGTTCGGGTGGTGCGGGCAGCAGGCAGCCCGCTCTCCGGTCGTCCCGGGCTCCCGGGCGGTGCGACCCGCTCCCACAGCCGCAGGGCCGGACTGTCGCTGGGACGAGTCCCCTGGTGCGGATCATTCTCCGGTTGTGCGGGTCTCCTCGGGTCGTTCGGGTGAAGTTGCACATCGGGCGGGGGCGCCCTCGTGGAGCAATTCCGGGTTTTCCGCATGATTCCGAGGGTCTTGCGAATCGTCGGCTTCCTGATGGTGCTCTCCCATGTGCAAAGAGGGTCGCCCTGCACATGGGAGGATTCCACCAGCGTTGAGCGCCGGGGTGTTTCCGCATGATTCCGCGGATCCTCCGATGACGGACCCCGGTCGAATGTGCAACTCCGCTTCAACCAGTCCCCGCTCCGCACACCCGACCCCAGCCGCACTGGCCCCGGCCCCGCCCGGACGCTCCACCCCGATCCCGCAGGCCCCGCGCGTCCCGCGCACCTCAGTAGAACCCGGGTCCTCGCCCCGCGGAACCCGTCCGGGGCGGGCAATACCTGCACGGACCCACCACCGACCCGCCAGAGCCCTCCCCCGCGGAACCCGTCCGGGGCGGGACATGGCGCTCCGGGAGGATCGTTCCGCCCCGCACCCCACCGCACCACCGCCAGAACCGCGGAATTACGCGGAAACTGCCGAGCACATCCGGGGTGCCGGCCCGAACGATCCTCCCAGAACGCCAAAACCGGCAGCAGTTGCTGTGCCCGGTCGGGCGGACCGCGCCGGTCGCGCCGATCAGGCGACGGTGTAGACGCGGATGTCCGGGTCTGCCTTGAACAGCGGGGTCAGGCCGGGGACGACCTTGGTGGTGAAGAGCTCGCTGCTCAGGTACGCGCTGGCCTGCTCGGCGGTCTCGAAGCCGTGGAGGACCTGGACGTCCTCGTCGCGGACGAGCAGCTCCTTGGTCTTCGCACCGGGAACCGTGTCGAGGAACTCCTGCAGGTAGTCGGAGTAGACCTTGGCGCCGGCGGCGCGGTCGGCCGGGTCGATGGTCATGGTGACCTGAAGGTATGCGGTCATGATGGCTCCTTAGCTGTCGGGTGGCGCCCTGCGACGGTGCGCCACTGGCCACACCGTAGGGTCGACGGGGCTGATTCGGTAGAGGATTCTCCCTAATGTCGGCATCACTCAAAGTTATACTTTGGCCAGCGAGCCGCTCCGAGTGATTATCAATATTCATAGGACGGTGATGCGGGCACGGGTCACCGGGCCGGTTCCGGCGGTTATTCGAGCCGATCTCACTGACAGCCCACTTGATCCCAGTCGTCGTTGAAGTCAACCTCGCGGCGTGGCGACGTCTACTACGCCCCTTTCCCTCTGCTACGCCCCTTCACCCTTCACTGTACGAGAAAAAGGAGCGTAGCAAAGGGAGAAGGAGCGTAGTCGTGGAAAAGGAGCGTAGCGGAGGCGGAGGGGCGCGGTGGTGGGTAGTGGAAAATGGAATCGTGGCGACGAAGGACGAGGCGGAGCTCAGGAGGCGAGGAGTTCCGCCAGGACTTCGAGTTCACCCGCGATCGGCGACGCGCCGTCCCAGGCCGCCTCGTAGGCGATCGTGATGGCCGCGCCGCGGGCGTCGACCACGGGCCGCACGCTCGAATCGACACGGGTCACCTTCGAGCGGGGCAGGAGCGCACTGCCCAGCCCCATCCCCGCCCAGTCCTCGAGCACCCGGTAGCTGGCGGCCTCCCCCGAGTAGGCCCGAAGCGGCAGTCCGCGATCGGCGAGCAGGTCGCGGGTGAAGGTCGTCAGCCCGCAGGTATCGGGGACCAGGAGAAGGGTGCGGCACGCGACATCGTCAATGCGGGCGGCGGCCGCGCGAGCCTCGGTCGGGCTCGCCGGGCCTGCCGGGTCCGCAGGGCTCGCCGAGTTCGCGGGGCCCGCCGCATCGCCCGCCCCCGGCTCGACGAGCACGACCGGCTCGCTGCCGATGACGCGATGACGATAACGGGTGAGCGGAAGAACCGCGGGGACGACGATGAGGTCGAGCTCGTCGTCGTCGAGGGCCGTGCACAACTTGGACAGATCGGCCTCGCGCAGAACGAGGGAGCCCCGCCCGCGACCGGGGAGGCCCGCGACGGCGCTGTGGGCGCGGGCGACGACGTCGGCGCTGATGAGCGGGGAGACGCCGATGCGCACGGGCCGCGGTTCGCCCGCCCGCCAGTGCCGGGCCTCCGCGGTGATGGCGTCGAGCGCGGCCAGGGCGGCGTCGATCCGGGGCAGGATGGTCGCGCCGAAGATGGTGGGGCGGGCGCCGCGCGTATTGCGCTCGAACAGCCGGGCTCCGAGGATCTTCTCCAGGCGGCGGATGGCGTTGGACAGCGCCGGCTGGGTGACGTCGTACTCCCGGGCGGCCGCGCTGAAGGAGCCGGTGCGGGCGACCGCCTGGGCGTAGCGCAGGCCCTCGGGGCTGAGTCGATCGTTCACACGCGCAGTCTACGAACCGATTCATCGGAGGCATCGCCCCCGTTCGCCGCGCTCGGCCGGCCCCTGCCGGCCCGGCGTCCCCGGGCTGCTCGTCGCGGTGCCGGGGCAGCACGGTGGCAGGTCCCCACCAGCCCGGCGCCCCCGTCGGCCCCGCGTCTCAGGACCCGGGCGGCGTCTGCTCCAGGCGCGCCAGCATGTCGATGACCTGGCCGATGTCCGCGCGCAGGTCGCTCGCCCCGTCCTGCTCGTACCAGGTGCGCAGGACCGCCACGATCCCCCACACGGTCGCCGAGGCCAGGATCCTGGCCCGCAGCAGCGGCATCCGTCGCGAGTCGCTCACGGCCCGGGCGATGACCTCCACCTGCTCGTTGACCAGGACCCACATGGCGCCCTGGATCGAGGGGTGCTCGAAGCACCAGCGGGTGCGCACCCAGGAGGGTCCGGCGTCCTTGACGAAGTGGTCCGCCCACAGCTCGTCCAGCACCCGGGTCAGCACGTGCGCCAGGTCGCCGTCGCGCTGGAGGTAGTAGACGAGCAGCTCAAGGACGCGGTCGTCGTACTCGTCGTGGACGACCAGTCCCTCCTTGGTCCCGAAGTAGCGGTAGACCGTGGACGGTGAGACCTCGGCGGCGTCGGCGACCTGCTCGATGCTCACCGCGTCGAAGCCGTGCCGCTCGAACAGGTCGAGGGCGGCGGCCTGGATGCGGTGCATCGTCGCCGCCTTCTTGCGCTCGCGCAGGCCCGGCCGCGGCGCGCGGGCGGCATTAGCGGCGCTGTCGGCGGCGTCACGCTCCGGGGCGTCGGCACCGGAGCGCCTGGAGGGGACGGACACGGGGTTCTCCTGGGGCGTCGTCGGCTCTTGACAGCCCCACCCTAACAAGTAGAGTCACTCTCATGAGCAAGTCACTGTCAAATTGTGTCGTTGAGGCGCGGTCACTCGTCAAGCGCTTCGGCGCCGTCACCGCCCTGGACGGACTGGACCTGTCCGTCCGCACCAATGAGATCCACGGCTTCCTGGGCCCCAACGGCGCCGGCAAGTCGACCACGATCCGCGCGCTGCTCGGCCAGCTCCGGCTCAACTCGGGCACGGTCGCGGTCTTCGGGCAGGACGCCTGGCGCCGCGCCATCGACATCCACGCCCGCCTGGCCTACGTGCCCGGAGACACCATGCTGTGGCCCAACCTCACCGGCGGCCAGTGCATCGACCTGCTCGGCGGCTTCCACGGCACCATGAACCGGGCCCGCCGCGACGAGCTCGTCGAGCGCTTCGAGCTCGACCCCACCCGGCGCTTCCGCACCTACTCCAAGGGCAACCGCCAGAAGGTCGCACTCGTGGCGGCCCTAGCCTGCGACGTCGAGCTGCTCGTCCTGGACGAGCCCACCTCCGGGCTCGACCCCCTCATGGAGGCGGTCTTCCAGGCCGTCGTCACCGAGCGCGCAGCCGCCGGAACCTCCGTCCTGCTCTCCAGCCACATCCTGGCCGAGGTCGAGACCCTGTGCGACCGGCTCACGGTGGTGCGCGCCGGGCGGGCCGTCTTCACCGGGTCGTTGGCGCAGCTGCGCTCCAGCGCCGCCACCGCCGTCGACGTCGTCACCCCCGCCGCCGTGCCCGGGCTGGAGCGCATGGACGGCGTCAGTCGCCTGCACTGCCGGGCCGAGCCGCGGGGCCGCCGCACCACGCTGCTGGCCGAGGCCGCCGCGCTGCCCGCGGTCCTCAGCGCGATCGCAGCGGCCCGACCGCTGCAGGTCGCCGTGCGCCCCCCGAGCCTCGAGCAGCTCTTCCTGGACCAGTACACCGGGCAGGAGGCCGACGACGGCGGTGAGCCGCGATGACGCGGTCCGCTCACCGTCGCAGCCGCCCGCTGGCGGGCCTGGGGAGGATGACGGTCCTGGGACTGCGCACCTCATGGCGCGGCCCGGCGCTGGTCGCGGTCATCTGCATCGCCCTGGTGGTGGCCATCGCCGTCGGCGTCGAGGGGCTCTACCCCACCCGGGCCCAGCGCGTCGAGTACGCCGCGACCGCGGGCGCCTCGGGCATCTCCAACGCCTTCAACGGCCGCGGTTACGCGCTGGACACCCTCGGGGGGATCACCGGCGTCGAGGTCGGATTCATGGGGCAGATCCTCTTCCCGATCCTGGGCGTGGTGACGGCCATCGGACTGACCAGGCGCCAGGAGGAGGCCGGACGCACCGAGCTGCTCACCGCATCGCGCGTGGGACGGCTGGCCCCGCTGGCCGCCGCCGCCCTGCTGCTGGTCCTGACCTGCGCCGTCACGGCGGTGGGGCTGGCGGTCTCCATGGCGGCGACCGGCCTGCCCGTGGTCGGCTCGGCCTGGTACGCAGCCGGCGTGGGCGCGTGCATCCTGTTCTTCGCCGCCGTCGGCCTGCTTCTGGGCGAGCTGTGCCAGCAGGCGCGCACCGCCCAGCAGCTCGGCCTGGGCGCGGTCAGCGTGGTCTACCTCACCCGCTTCGTCATCGACGCCATGGGGTGGGACGCCGCGTGGGCGAGCCCGTTGGGGTGGCTGCCGGAGGTCCGTGCCTTCGACTCGCCGCGGGCGTGGCCCCTGGCGGCCTACTGCCTCGCCTCCGTGGCGCTGCTGACCGCGGCCGCGGTGGTGGCCGTGCGCCGCGACGCCGGCGCGGGTGTCATCGCCCCGCGGCCCGGACCGGCGCGCGGCTCGACGCGCGCCGCCGCCCCCTGGGTGCTGGCACTGCGACTGGAGCGCGCGGTCACGGGAACCTGGCTCACGCTCGTGTGCCTGTGGGCGCTGCTCATCGGACTGTTCAGTCAGGAGATGACCGAGATCATCGCCGCCAACCCCTCGATGCTGGCCGGCATGGGACTCGAGCACGCGTCTGACCTGGTGGTGCAGCTGGCCGCCATCATCATGATCGTCGGCAGTACCGGTGCGGCGGTGCAGGGCGCCGCGCACCTGGCCGCCGAGGAGTCCTCGGGCCGCCTGGGGCTGGTGCTGTCCACCCGGCTCGGGCGGTCCCGGTTCTGGCTGGGCTGGTGGGCCGCGACGCTGCTGTCCGCGGCCTGCATCCTCTGCCTGTCCGCAGCGGTGCTGGGGGTGAGCATCTGGGGCGTGGCCGACCGGTCCGTGCCGGTCGCCTCGGTCCTGGAGGTCGGCTGGGCCTACCTGCCGCCCGTGGTGCTCATCGGCGCCCTGCAGGCGCTGCTGGCGTCCCTCGGCCCCCGCTGGTGCGCGCTCGGATGGGTGCCGGTGGCGTGGACGGCGGTCGTCGGCTTCCTGGCGGAGGCTCTGCGCCTGCCCGAGTGGGCCCGCGACCTCTCGCCGGCGCACATGGTGGGCAGCCTGCCCGTGGACGACCCGGACCCGCAGGTGATCGCCGGGCAGTGCGCGGCGGCCGTGGTGCTGCTGGCGCTGTCCCTCCTGGTGTTCTCGCGGCGCAGCCTGCGGGCCGGGTGAGCGATCCGCTCATCGTGCCAGCACGACGCCGGACGGCCGGTCATCCCGCAGGATGGCCGGCCGTCCGCGCTGGTCCGTGCCGGTGCCGACCCGTGCCGGCCGCGGGTCGTCGCCCGCGGGCGGACCGGGCTCAGGCGGTCTTGCGCGGCGCCGCGGTCCGCCGCGCCGCGGCCTGGACACCGGGCTCGTACTCGATGGCCAGTCCCAGTTCGCGGCCGAGCTCGAGCACGGAGTCGATGAGGGCCTCGTCCACGGCCGGAATCTCGCTCAGCTCGTAGTCCATGCCCAGCCTGAGGTACTTGCCGACGCCGAGCGTGTGGTAGCCGAGGACGTCGACCCTCTCGACGGCGGGGCTCAGGGAGGCGGCGAAGCGGACGCGCGCCGCGAGATCGGCGGCGTCGTCGTTCCAGCCGGGGATCACCACGAGGCGGATCCACATGGTCTTCCCGGCCTCGGCGAGCCGCCGGGCGTTGTCCAGGACGCGGCGGCCGGACACGCCGGTGCCCCGGCGGTGCGCGTCCTCGTCGATGGCCTTGATGTCGTAGAGGAACAGGTCGGTGCGGTCGACGACCCTCGCGAAGTAGCTCCAGGGGACGTTCCCGGCGGTGTCGATCGCGGTGTGGATCCCCTGCTCCTTGAGGCGGTTCAGGCACTGTGAGACGAAGCCGACCTGGATGAGCGCCTCTCCCCCCGAGAAGGTGACACCGCCGCCGGAGGTCTCGTAGAAGACCCGGTTGCGCAGGAGCCTGTCCACGCACTCGTCCACGCTCATCCAGGTGGCGACGGCGTCGAAGATCATCTGGGTGTTGCGCTCGATGAGCTCGGCGGGGGCGGGCAGCAGACCGCGCGCGAGGCGCCAGCCTCCGGGGGCGCGCTCCAGGGCCCCCTCGTTCTCCGCCAGGGCGAGGTCGGGGTCCTTGATCCTCTCGGGGAAGAAGAAGACCTCGTTCTCGTCGAAGCTGATGAGCTCGGGATTGGCGCACCACTTGCAGGCCAGGTTGCAGCCCTTCAGGAAGACCGTGCTCCGCAGCCCGGGGCCGTCCTTGGTGCTGTAGTCCTGGATGGAGCCGACCAGTCCGGTGATCACAGCTCCAGCTCCGTGCGGGCGATGATCGCCTCCTGCGCCTCCGGCATGAGGGACACGAACTGGGCGCAGTAGCCGGCGACGCGGACGATGAGGTTGCGGTACTTGTCGGGGTTCTTCTGCGCCGCGCGCAGGACCGCGGTGTCGATGACGTTGAACTGGTCGTGGTAGATGCCCTTCTCCAGGGAGGCGTAGAGGAAGCTCACGAACTTGTCGAGCGACTCCTCTCCCGCCAGCGTCATGGGCGTGAAGCGGGTGTTGAGCAGCTGCCCCGCCGCGACCTTGTCGTTGGGGAGCTTGGACACCGAGTTGATGAGCGCCATGGGGCCGGAGACGTCCGTGCCCTGGGTCGGGGAGCAGCCCTCGTTGAGGGGCTCGCCGGCGTGACGCCCGTCGGGGGTCGCACCGACGACCATGCCGTTGGGGACGTAGGAGGTGATGTTGGAGGTCGACATCGTGTACCGGCTGACGCGCGGGCCCCGCCCGGCGCGGATGGTGCGGTAGCCGGGGAGCAGCTCCAGGTAGGAGTCGAAGACGTCCTTGACGATGAGGTCGACCTCGTCGACGTCGTTGCCGAACTTCTTGTACCTGGTGACGTCGCGCAGGATCCTCAGGGATGCCGGCGACTGCCAGTTGTCCGCCAGCGCCTCCTTGAGCCGGCGGAACGTCCACTTCCCCGTGTCGAAGACGAAGTGCTTGATGACGGCCAGGCTGTTGCCGACGACGCTCGGGCCGATATTGGACTGGGAGACGACGTCGTAGCGACAGCCGCCCTCCTTGAGGGTCCTGCCCAGCTCCAGGGCGTCGTCCACGAGGACGCTGGCGAACGGGGAGGCGTCGTAGACCTCCAGGCTGCGGTCGCAGATGGCGTCGCACTCCACCGCCATGTCCGAGTAGTAGCGCAGCAGGGTCCTCCACCCCTCCCACAGCTCGTCGTAGTCGCGGAAGTCGATGTCCGTGCCGGGCCCGCCGCTCAGGCTCACGAGCTGGATGCCGGTGGCGGGGTCGGTCCCGTTGTTGAGGACGAGCTCGAGCATCTTGCCCCAGTTGACGTAGGTCATGCCGGTGGCGCGGTGCCCGTACTTGCCCTGCACGCCGGTCTCGACACAGCCGATCGCCGCGTAGTCGAGGGCGTCCTGCCGGGGGATGCCCAGGTCCTCCAGTCCCTTGACGGCGACGTGGTCGTTGAACATCGACGGCATGCCGCAGCCGGTGCGGATGAGGCGCGCGGCCAGGGCGACCAGGTCGCGCGGGGCGTCCCGGTTGTAGCGCATGGAGAAGTTGGGCTCCGCCAGCCGGCACAGGTTCATGGCCTCCACGCACAGGTAGGACAGCTCATTGGTGCCGTCCGCGCCGTCGGGCCGGTAGCCGCCGACCATGAGGTTGGAGTACAGGGGGTAGCCCTGGGAGAAGCGGGTGTGCCCGATGCCGCGGACCTTGTTGTGGGAGCTGTTCATGATGAAGAAGTGCGTGAGCAGCTCGAGCGCGGACTCCGGGGTGATGCGGCCGGCCTCCAGGTCGGTGCGGTACAGGTCGATCATGTACTGGTCGAAGCGGTCGTAGCAGAAGGAGTGCCCGTTGGACTCGATCATCTGCAGCACGTGGGTGATGTAGGCGGCCATGACGCCCTCGCGGAAGGTCGTCACCGGGCCCTCGAGGAGGGTCAGGGACAGCGCGGCCATGCGCTCGAGCTCCGCGCCGCTCGACGTCGTCGGTCTGCTCGGCCATGGCCAGCAGGACGGGGTTGAACCGCTTGATGTAGTCCAGGGCGCCCTCCAGGCAGATGATGCTGCACTCGTAGAAGAGCCGCTGGTGGTCCGTGAGCTCGTCGCGCCCGAGGCGGAGCCTCATCTCGTTGATCAGGCCGCGATAGCCGTGGGTGAACAGCTTCCCGTGGTTGGGGATGATGTGGCCGTCGCCGGAGTTGGAGATGCCACCGCGGTGGATGAGGCCCTGGGCCTGCGCGTCGAGGATCTCCCTCGTGATGTGGGCGTTGACCTCGTCCTCGTGCGTGCGCCCGTGCCAGAAGCCGTGGATGGAGCGGATGCCCGCCTTGACCTTCTCGGAGACCTCGAAGGCGTCGCCGGTGCGCAGGGCGAACTCGTCCAGCTCGTCGACCACCCAGTCGATGGAGTACTCGGGGAAGATCGGGGCGGCGAAGTTGCGCGAGGCCTGGTTGCCGAACACGAGGGAGTCGGGCTCGACGTAGACGGTCATCTCCCTGAGGGTGGTCGCGAAGGCGAGGGCCTTGCGCCTCATGAAGGGCTCGTCCTCGTGCTCCCGGAACACCCTCGTGTAGATCATGGCCCGCTCGCTGCACAGCGACGCCACGCGGTCCTGCATCCTGATTCGCAGGCGCTCGATGCGTTCGAGGCCGAGCCGGTCGGCGTCGAGGTCCAGCTGCAGCAGCGGTGAGGCCTGGGTGGTCCGGGTCGTCGTCATGGGTCAGCACCTTCCCAAGCGCACCGCGATGCGGCGCTCGACATTTTCTCAACAAGACGAGGATACTATATGTATAGTCAATCTGTACATACATGTATGGCGGACCGCCGACGCGGCGAGGCTCTCAACTCCATCTTCGACTCCGATATCGAGGTCATTGAGGGACTCAGGGGTCCGTACTTCCGAGGCGGGCCCGGCAGCCCAGCCGGGGGCGGGGCCGCCGGGTGAATGGGCATCTCGGCGGGAACGGCGACGCTCCCGGGCGGTCAGGCGCGTGCGAGTGCGCGGCGCGCCGTGGCGGCGATGTTCTGGCCGGTGAAGCCGTTGTCGGCGAACAGGCGGGCGGCGGGGGCGGAGGCGCCGTAGTGGTCGATGGAGATGATGGCGCCGGTGTGGCCGACGCGCTCGCGCCAGCCGGTGGCGATGCCCGCCTCGATAGAGACCTTGACGCTGTCGGGGGGCAGGACGCGGGCCCGGTAGTCCTCGTCCTGCTGGTCGAACCACTCCAGGCAGGGGGCGGAGACCACGCGAGTGGGGACGGACTCGGCCTGGAGGATGGTGCGGGCGTCGGCGGCGATGGACACCTCGCTTCCGGTGGCGATCAGGGTGATCGTCGGGACGGCGGGCCGGTCGTGGTCGTCGGCGGCCTCGGCCAGGACGTAGGCTCCGCGGGCCACGCCCTCGGCCGCTGCCGTCGGGGTGGTCAGGACGGGCAGGTTCTGGCGCGACAGGATGATGCCCGCGGGCCGGTGACGGTGGTGGAGAATGCGGTCCCAGGCGGCGGCGGTCTCGTTGGCGTCGGCGGGGCGGATGACGTCCAGGCCGGGGATGGCGCGCAGCGAGGCCAGGTGCTCGATGGGCTGGTGGGTGGGGCCGTCCTCGCCCACGCCGATGGAGTCGTGGGACCACACGAAGACGGTGGGGATGCCCATGAGGGCCGCCAGGCGCACGGCGGGACGCATGTAATCGGCGAAGACCAGGAAAGTGCCGCCGTAGGCGCGGGTCAGGCCGTCCAGGGCGATGCCGTTGAGGATGCCGCCCATGGCGTGCTCGCGCACGCCGAAGTGGATGACCCGCCCGTAGGGGCCGTCCCCCTCCTCCCGAGCCAGTTCCCGGGGCAGGAAGGAGTGCTGTCCGCCCATGGTTGTCTTGTTGGAGCCGCCGAGGTCGGCAGACCCGCCCCACAGCTCGGGGACCACGTCGGCCAGGGCCGTCAGCACCGCCCCCGAGGCGTTGCGAGTCGCCACCTGCACCCCGGGCTCCCAGACGGGCAGGGCAGCCCGAACGCCCTCGGGCAGCCGGCCGGCCCGCAGGCGGTCCAGCAGGGCGGCCCGCTCGGGGTCGGCCGCCCGCCACGCCTCGTACCGGGTGTCCCAGTCCCGGCGGGCCGCGGCGGCCCGGGCGGCGGCGTGGGCGCGGGTGCGCTCGACCACCCCGGCGGTCTGGAAGACCTCCTCGGGGTCCAGGCCCAGGGCCCTCTTGAGGCCGGCGACCTCATCGGCGCCCAGGGCCGCCCCGTGACTGGCGGCCGTGCCCTGCTTGGTGGGGGCAGGCCAGGCGATGATCGTGCGCAGGCGGATCAGGGTCGGCCGCCCGGTCTCGGCCCGCGCCGCGACGAAGGCCTCGTGCAGGGCCTCCAGGTCCTCCTCGTAGCGGTCGCCGGCCCTCCAGTCGACCTCGATCACCTGCCAGCCATAGGCGGCGAAGCGGGCGGAGACGTCCTCGGTGAAGGCCAGGTCGGTGCTGCCCTCGATCGTGATGTCGTTGTCGTCGTAGACGGCGATGAGGTTGCCCAGTCGCTGGGTGCCGGCCAGGGACGCGGCCTCGGCGACGACGCCCTCCTGCATGCAGCCGTCCCCCATGACGACGTAGATGAAGTGGTCGAACACGGACCCGCCCGCGGGGGCTTGCGGGTCCAGCAGACCGTGCTCGAACCGGGCGGCCATGGCCATGCCCACCGCGTTGGACAGCCCCGCCCCCAACGGGCCCGTGGTCGTCTCCACGCCCGGGGTGTGCCCGAGCTCCGGATGCCCCGGCGTGGCCGACCCCGCCCGCCGCAGCTGCTCGAGATCACGCACTTCCAGCCCGTAGCCCGCCATCACCAGTTGGATGTACTGAAGAACCGAGGCGTGCCCCGCCGACAGCACGAAACGATCGCGCCCCAGCCATCCGGTGTCGCCCGGATCCCCGGCCATCTCGTACTGATACAACAGGTAGGCCAGCGGCGCCAGGGAGATGGCGGTGCCGGGATGACCCGAACCCGCCGTCTCCACGGCGTCCGCCGCCAACGCCTTGGCAACGCGGATCGCCTCACGATCGAAATCGGTGGGACGGAAGAACTCGGTAGAGGTAGACATGGGGTAACTCCTTGGGTGACGAATTGAAGATGATCGATGATCGTGCTCACGCTAGGTGAGTCGCCAGAATCCACAACAAGGTGTTCACGCCGCCTGCACGTGGGCCTCCGGTTCCGGCGCCTCGGCCGCCGCCCCGACCAGACGGCTTGAGATCCTCGTATTGCAGAAGCCGATGATCGGACCGAGGAAGAAGCCCATAATGATCGTCCCGATGGCCACGATCCCCAGCGAGAGATCGAATCCCGTGAGAACGAGGGCGAGCATGATGGCGAGGACGTCCTGGGCCACGCGGAAGGTATGATAACTGATCTTCGGAAATTGCCGATCAATCGCCGGGGCGATGCCGTCGTAAGGCCCCTGCCCCAGGTCGCAGGTGATGTACATCGATACGCCCAGGCTGAACAGGGCCATACCGACCAGCAGACATACGAGCATCCCCGGAATGGTGTATGTGAAAGTGAAATGATCCTCGTAGATCGTCTGGAAGTAATCGACCAGTACTCCCACCATGGTGAAGTTGAGCACGGTACCCAGACCGAAGACGGTCTTATCGAAGGGAACAACCACAATGAGCAGGAGAATATTGACGACCGGCACGATCACCCCGAAAGAGAGACCGGAGAAATGGGCCACGCCCTGCAGGAAGGAGGTATAGGGGTCGACCCCGGCGTGCCCGATGAGGAGGACGTCGATGCCGAGCGACGTAACGATCTCGCCGATGACGCACACGATAATACGTCGCAGAAGAGAACCGCCTCGCAGAGACCATCTCCCCTTCTCGGTGAAGTATTTCAAGGTCATGTCACACCACCCTTGCGAGGGTCGCACCGGACTCGGCGCCATCGAGACGTCGCTCAACGGCATCAAGGTCCGGGAGCGGCGCAATCGCGCCTCCCGGACGAGAACGTTAGTCGTGGAGAGGACGGGACCGTCAAGGTCCATACCGGTCAGGTACAGCATGCGGCAGTCGAATACGGCATCGAGGTCGATGTGCTCGAGCCCCAGCTGCTGGAACGCGCTGGAGCGAGTTCCGAAGGTGAAGCAACGCTCGCCATCGGCGTCCAGGCTGATGAAATTGTGAGCGGTGAAACGTCCGGAATCGCGTGAGATCTGCGAGGTATCGACGCCATAGTCCTGTAGGATGTTCATCGCGCACTCGCCCATGAAATCCTCCCCGGTGCGTCCGACGAGCATGGTCGTCAAACCCAGTCGGGAGGCGGCAGCGGCGCAGTCGGTGGCGGTGCCGCCGATGTTCGTCATGAACTCGTAACGGAATCTGCCCGAGCTCGGCAGGGGGGTGTAGTCGGCGAGGATGTCACCTACGGCCGTCAGTCCGTGCATTTTGTTCCCCCCTTTGAGAATACAGCTGAAAATATAGTGCTGTCGGCGCCCCGACGGGATTTCCGCCGCCTGTGGCGGGGCGGACGACGGCTCCGCCGCCCGCCCCGCCACGGGCGCCCTTCGCCAGGGCGCCGGCAAGTCGTCAGTGCCTCGAGTCAGTCCAGGCCGAGGACGACGGGGACCGACCGGTAGCCCACGCCCATGCGGTCGATGCCCTTGTCGATCAGGCGCAGGAAGTGGGCGCGGTCGCGGATGGCGCCCGAGCCCTTGACCCTGGCCCGACCGGCGGCGGCGTCCTGCATGAGGTCGACCATGTCGTCGAAGGCGCCGGTGCGCTCGCCGTGGGTCGGGGCGCCGGTGTAGAAGCCGGTCGAGGTCTTGATGAAGTCGGCGCCCGCGGCGATGGAGGCCTCGGCGGCGGCGCGGATCTCGTCCTCGGTGAGGGCATCCGTCTCGAAGATGACCTTCACGACGACGCCCTTGGCGTGGCACACGTCGACGACGGCCCTGAGGTCCTCGGTGACGCGCTCGGTCTCGCCGCCGCGCAGCCATCCGTAGTTCATGACGATGTCGAGGTCCTCGATCGGGTGCTCCAGGGCGATCTCGGCCTGAGCCACCTTGGAGCGCGTGCTCGAGGTGCCGAAGGGGAAGTCGATAACGACGCAGATGCCGGTACCGGTGCCCTCGACGAGCGGGAGGGCGGTCTCGATGTAGGCGGGGTTGATGCACACCGTCTTGCAGCCCAGCTCGACGGCGGTGCGGATCTCGCGCTCGACGTCGGCGGTGGTGAACTCGGGCTTGAGGATCGAGTAGTCGATGTAGGCGGCGAGCTCGGCCTGGGTCATCTCGGCGGCGGGCTTGGAGGGGCGCATGGTGCTTCTTCTTTCTCGCGGGGTCTCGCGGATGCGTGTGGACTCAAGCAGTCCCGTCGCATCCGCCTCGATAACGAGCATACCTGTATATACAACTTGTTGAACAGGAGAAGACAAGAGAGATGCATCACCGTCGTGAGAGTCCGGGCCGCGGTCGGGGCAGGGCGCGCAGCGGTTGCCGCGCATGTCGGGCCGTTCGCCCCACTGCACGTCCCCGACCGCGGCACCGCGTGGCCCGCCCGGCCGGGGACGCGCCGGTCGGGGCGTCGTCAGCCCACCGAGCCGAGAGTGTCGATCGCCCAGCGCGTACCCAGGTAGGCGGTCTCGGTGGTCTCGATGGGAACGCCCGCCGGATCGATGACCGTGCGGGTCTCGACCAGCAGGGCGGCCGGCTCGCTGACCATCAGGAGCCGGCACTCCTCCGCCGTCGCCAGACGCGAGGTGACCACGCCGCTGGTCCGAGCCAGGACGGCGCCGAGATCCCTCAGGGCGGCATGCAGGGAGCCGCCGGCCAGATCGGACTCCAGGACGGCGCGGTACTTCTCGGGCAGGTGCACCCGCTCCCGGGCCACGGGCACGCCGTCGGCGCACCGGACGCGGTCGACGAAGACCAGGGTGGACTTGGGATCCAGCCCGAGCGCCGCCGCCTCGGCGGGGCGGATGACCAGGCCCGCCTCCAGGACGATCGACGAGGCGCTCACCCCGCGATTCCGCAGCTCCTCGGTGAAGGAGCGGAGCAGCGCCTCAGGCCGGTGGAGCGGCGGAGCGGCCACGAAGCTGCCCACGCCCCGCCGTCGTTCGACCCGTCCGCTCTCGCGCAGCTTCTCCAGCGCGTGCCGGGCGGTCATGCGGCTGACGCCGAACCTGTCGGCGAGCTGGGTCTCCGAGGGCAGCAGGGAGCCCGCGGGCAGCCTCTCGCACTCCTCCGCCAGCCACTCGCCGATTTCCCGGTAGCGGGGTTGGGCCTGCTCATCGGCGGTCGCCCTGGCCGGCATGCGTCCCTCCTGTGAAAAGCCGTACGGACCGGGTCCGGGAACGGACGCCAGCTTGCGGCCCACAGTATATACAGGAGCGGCCCCGCCGCTCGCGGACGTCGCCGCGCGCACAACGGCGGCCGGTCACCGCACGAGTGACCGGCCGCCGCAATGAGAATGCGGGGGCGGCGCGCACCCGGACCGGGCCCGGGCGCTGCGCCCGCCCGTCTCAGGCGTTGGGGCGCTTGCCGTGGTTGGCCTTGTTCTTGGCGCGTGCACGACGCTTACGACCGCGCTTGCTCATAACTGCCTCCTCGTGTCCGAACCGCCCCACGAGGGGGCATGCAACGTGGGTCATCCTCGCACACGGGCGAAGGCCGCTTCCAGCCGACCGCCCGTTGCGCGGGTCACGCCCCGCGCGGGCGCGCGCCTCAGCCCCGGGTGTAGCGGATCACGCTGCTGCGCACCGTCGTCGTGCCCCCGGCCGTGGTCACCGAGGCCGTGGACCGCATGACCGACAGCCGCCCCAGCACCCGGGCGCGCAGCTCGGGCGGCGCCTGCTCGACGCAGCGCGAGCGCAGGATCTCGCGCAGGTGGGTCTCGGCGTCGGCGATGCGCGAGCAGTGCTCGCAGGAGGCGACGTGGGCCTCCAGGCGCGAGCGCAGGTCCCCGTCGCACTCGTGATCGAGGAAGGCCTCCAGGTGGGCGCGGGCCTCGGAGCAGGAGCAGCCCTCATCCATCGGCGCACCCATCACTTCTTCTCCTCGTCCGTGGCGTAGCCCAGCTGGCGGGCGTGATCGGCCAGCAGCTCGCGCAGCTGGCGGCGCCCCCGGTGCAGCCGCGACATGACCGTGCCGATGGGGGTGTCCATGATCTCGGCGATCTCCTTGTAGGAGAAGCCCTCGACGTCGGCCAGGT
>ERZ772973.377-NODE-377-length-23137-cov-133.013_pt1 | contig 23137 bp, 20 predicted proteins | sample MGYA00580672_ERZ772973 | MGnify/ENA primary metagenome ERZ772973 (study PRJEB29015, sample SAMEA2737938) | human oral metagenome | biome: human oral; feature: human-associated habitat; material: dental | place: China | collected 2152 ...
GGCGCGATCCCCTTCTACGCGCGCCTGGTGGAGACGGCCATCAACGACGTCGACCGCGGCAAGGTCGAAGCAGCCCTCATGATGGGTGCCTCCGGACGGCAGATCACCTGGGGCGTCCTCGTGCGCGAGGCCCTGCCGATCCTCATTCAGTCGGCCACCGTCACCATCATCACCCTCCTGGGCTATTCCGCCATGGCCGGTGCCGTCGGCGGCGGCGGTCTGGGCGATCTCGCCATTACGTACGGCCACAACAACAACATGGTGGACGTCGTGGTCATCACCGTGGTCGTCATCGCCATCATCGTTGGCATCATCCAGCTCATCGGCGACATGCTCAGCCGGCTGGTGGACCACCGCTGAGGCGATCACCAGTCGGGTAAGCGCGCTGAGCCATCCAGAACCGGTCGGCTGCGTCGTTGGCCCCAGCACCATCAGACTTTCCTCCCTCCCGACACTAGGGCCGCCCGGTCCTGCGAAAGGAACCACCATGTCCTCCTCCATCTCCCGCCGCACCGTCATCGCTGGTGGCCTGGCTACTGCCGTCGCCCTCACCCTGGTCGCCTGCGGCTCAAAGACCGGCCTGACTGAGAAGGGCGGCGTGACGACCATCTCCATCGGTGCGAGTCCTCAGCCCCATGCTGCGATCCTCAAGTGGGTTCAGGACAATCTCACTGAGGGAACTGGCATCAAGCTCGACATTGTGACCATCAATGACTATCAGACGCCGAATGCCTCTCTGAACGATGGCTCACTGGCAGCCAACTTCTTCCAGACCCCCAACTTCCTGGAGCAGCAGAACAAGGACAAGGGCTACGACCTGGTGTCCATTGCCGACGTCCACATCGAGCCCATGGGCATCTACACCTCCAAGGGCTACAAGGACGTCAAGGAGATCCCGGAGGGTGGCACGATTATCCTCAACAACGACCCGGCCAACACGGCTCGCGGTCTCAAGCTCCTGGTCGCTGCCGGGCTTATCGAGCTGAAAGAGGGAGTGGCGATCCCCAACCTCACGAGTGTGGCATCCAACCCGAAGAAGCTGAAGTTCAAGACCGTCGATGGCGCCCAGGTTCACCGGTCGATGCCGGACGGAGACGCTGCGATCATCAACGGCAACTACGCCATCGCTGCCAAGTTGAACCCCAAGAAGGACTCCCTCTTCCTGGAGAAGGGCGGCAAGGACTCCGAGTACCCCAACCAGCTCGTCGTGCGCAAGGACGACAAGGACAACGAGCACCTCAAGAAGCTCGCCAAGCTCCTCAACGACGAAAAGCTGCGTGACTACATCACCAAGACCTGGCCGAACGAGGCCGTCATCCCGGCGTTCTGAGGCTGGATACAGCCGGGGCCGGTCGCGGTTGGTCGAGAGGTCGACCGCGACCGGCCCTTCTCCTCTCTCGGGCGTCTCAGACGTCTCAGGCGGCGATGGCCGCGCCCAGGAGGACGAGGCGCAGCGCCCGCTCGGTGGCGTCGGTGACGAGCTCGTCGGCCCGGGAGACGGCCTCGGGCAGGTCCATGGGGACCGGGATGATGCCCATGACGGCGTCGATCCCGGCGGCGTGGACGGCCTCGGAGCCGCGGCCGATCGAGCCGGCCAGTGCGATGACCGGCTTGCCTGCCACCTTGGCCCGGCGCCCCACCTCGGCGGGGATCTTGCCGCGCGGTGTCTGGAAGTCGACGGCGCCCTCGGCGGTGATGACCAGGTCGGCTCGGGCGATCTGGGCGTCGAGGTCGACCCCGCACAGGTCGGCGTCCATGAGGACGTCGAAGCGCGAGCACAGCCTGGCCCCCAGCCCCGCGGCGAGCCCGGCCCCCAGGCCGCCCGAGGCGCCGGTCCCGGGGCCGGTGAGCAGGTCACGGTGGGCCGCCTGGGCGGGGAAGGCCTCGGCGAGGAGCTCGGCCCAGTGGACCAGGCCCGCTTCGAGCGCCTCCACCTGCTCCGGGCTCGCCCCCTTCTGCGGCCCGAAGACACGGGACACGCCCCGCTCACCGGTGAGGAGGTTGTGCATGTTGCCGGCCACGAGGACCTCGACGTCACGCAGTCGGGGGTCCATGCCGGAGGTCTCGATCCGCTGGACCCGGGCCAGGTTGGAGCCGATCGGATCGACCTCATGGCCGTCTGCGTCCAGGAGCCGGGCGCCCAGGGCGACGAGCGCGCCGGCCCCGCCGTCGCAGGTCCCCGAGTCGCCGCAGCCGATGATGATGCGCCGGGCCCCGCCGTCGAGCGCCACCGAGATGAGCTCGCCGACGCCGGTCGTCGTCGTGGCGCCGGGGTCGCGCATCCCGGCGGGCACCAGGCGCAGGCCGGCCGCCGCGGCCATCTCCACCAACCAGGTCCCCTGGGCCGAGCCGCCCAGGCGGGCCAGGTAGGAGTCGACCGGCTCGCCGACGGGGCCGGTGACGCGGGTGGTGACGAGGTCGCCGCCGGTGGCTCGGGCCATCGTGGCCGCCGAGCCCTCACCGCCATCGACCAGGGGCAGCTCGACGACGACGGCGCCGGGCAGGAGACGGCGCACCCCGGCGGCCACGGCCTGGCACACCCCTTCGGGGGACAGGCTCTCCTTGAAGCCGGAGGGGGCGACGAGGATGCGGGTGGGAACGGATGTGGGCATGATCTTCCTCCAGGATTGCAGTGTTCGAGGGACTCTCAGGGGATAGGGCGGGCGCCGAGGCGCGGTGGCGCCCGGCCTCACCAGCTCAGGCCCAGCAGCGGCCACAGCCAGGCGCTGCACGCCATGACCAGGACCACCATGAGGGGCCCGAGGAGCAGCGACAGGCGCCGCAGGTCGTCGGGGGAGAAGGTCTCCATGCCCTCGATGTCGGAGAACATGGCCACGGGCTTGGCCGAGGACGGCAGCGTGTGGCAGAAGCCGGCGGCGGCGGTCGAGGCGAAGGCGGCCGCGGCCGGGTTGACGCCCACCGCCGGGGCCAGGGCCACGACGATCGGGATGAGGACGGCCGAGCGGGCCGAGCGGGACTGGATGACCAGGTGCGACGCCGTCGAGAGCGCCACGACGACCAGCATGAAAGGCCAGGGCGAGTCGATCCGCAGGGCGTTGAAGGCCGAGGTCGCCACCCACTTGGCGGCGCCGGTGGACACCAGCGCGTCCCCCATGGCGAGGGTGGCCGCCATGAAGACCAGCAGCGACCAGGGCGCCTTGGCCAGCGCCTTGCGCAGCGCCACCGAGCCGTAGCCGGGCAGCGAGGTCACCAGGACCCCCAGGAGGGCCACGATGGCCGGGTCGACGCCGTGCAGGGCCTCGGTGCACCACAGCACCACCACCGTGCCGACGAGTAGGGCGGCCCGGTTCTCGGCCTGGGTCAGGGGACCGGTGACCGGGGTCGGGGAGGCCTCCGCGAGGTCGGCGATGTCAACGCGCACCCGACGGCGCATGTCCTCCTTGCGGGTGAACAGCCGCACGATGAGCTCGGTGGACAGGTGGCTGGACAGGGCCGCCAGGGGCAGGCCCAGCAGCAGCCATCCGGCGAAGGAGAACTCCTGCCCTCCCGCCGAGGCCACGATGTGGGAGGTCACCAGGTGGGCGCCCGCTCCCAGGAAGGAGCCGACCGCGGACAGCAGGATGACGGTGGGGAAGATGAGCGACAGGGCGTGGACGAGCCGCTTGCGGGAGGCCGCCAGGGCGTCGTCGTCGCCCGACCCGGTGCGCAGCGCGCCGGCCAGGGCCGTGTAGACCGGCAGCAGCAGAGCTGCCCGCCCCGAGGTGGAGGGGGCCGCGAAGACCGTGGCGACGATCGCCGCGGTCACCAGGTGGACCAGGACGCGGGGATGGTCCGTGCCGGTCACCAGCCAGGCCGCCAGGCGGCCGGTCAGGCCCGAGGCGCTCACCCCGACGGCGATGACGAAGGCCGCCACCAGCAGCCAGATCGTGTCGTCTCCGAGGCTGGCGAACATCTCGTCCGGGCTCAGGGCGCCGGTGAGGACCAGGGCGGTGGCGGCGCCCAGGGAGATGTAGGTGTCGTCCACGCTCGTGAAGGCCCAGGCCCACACCGAGGCGATGAAGATGATCAGGGTGAGCGCGCCGGTGACCGACAGGCTCCCCTCGCCGCCGCCCGCGCGCCAGGCGGCCACCCCGACCGCCGCGCACAGGCTCGCGGCGAGGACGGCGGAGACGATGCGTCGCCACGGCAGACGCTGGGGCGGGGCCGGCTCGTCGTGCCGAGCCAGGGAGAGCGGCAGGGTCTCGCGCACGGTGGGCGTGTCGGTCTCGAAGGAGCCGGTGGCGGCAGTCGCGGTGGTCATGAGCCGGCCTCCTCTCCCGAGGCGCCGTGTGCGCGCTCATCGTGGGCGACCGCCGGCTCACCGGTGGTCACTTGAGGTGCCGTGGCCGCCGAGGTGCGTGAGGAGGGGGCGGTGGCCGGGGAGGCGACGACGGCGGGATCGGGGTCCGAGGAGAGGTTCCAGGAGCTGTCGGCCGGGATGCGCAGGCCGACAGTGGCCCCCTGGCCCGAGGCGGAGACGGCGAAGACGGTGCCGTCGTGGGCGTCGGCGATGGCCCGCACGATGGCCAGGCCCAGCCCGCTCCCGCGCGGCTTGCCGTCGGCCTCGCCGTGCGTGAAGCGCTCGAAGAGCCAGTCGACGTCGTCGTCGGCCAGTCCCGGACCCTCATCGGTCACGGAGATCTCCAGCCCGCTGCGGCCGTAGCCGTCGGTGCCGGGGGCGATGGTGAGGGTCAGGGGGCCGTCGCCGTGCTGCAGCCCGTTGCGGGCGAGGTGGCCGGTGGCCTGACGCATGCGCTCGACGTCGAGCGTGGCCGTGCCGCGGGCTCTGAGGTCGAACCTCCAGCGGCCCGGGGCCATGGCCTCGACGTCGTCGAGCAGGGTGCGGGCCAGCTCGGTGACCTCGACGTCCGGGATGGGGTGGGCGAAGTCGCGCCGTTCGGCCTGGGTGAGGGACTGGAGGTCGTCGAGGACCCGTTGCAGCTCGGCGATCTGGGTGCGTTGCTGGAGGACGGTGCGGGTGGCCGGCTGGCTGGCCAGGCGCGCGTCCATGACGGCCAGGGGGCCGGAGATCTCCTGGTGGGCGCGCAGGACGAACTGGGTCTGGCCGTCGAAGGCCTCCTGGAGGCGGTCCAGCATGCCGTTGAACTCCTCGGTCAGGCCGGAGATGTCGTCGCGGCCCTTGACGGGCAGGCGGCGGTTGAGGTCCTGGGTGGAGACGGAGGCGGCCGCGGTGCGCAGGTCGCGCAGGGGCCGCAGGATCTGGCGGGCCACGAGCAGCCCGACGACTCCGGTGAGGACCAGGACCGCCGCGCTGATGCCGACCATGAGCCAGATCGTGGCGTTGAGCTGGTCCACGCGCGAGGCGGTGAAGCTCATGGTGATGACGGACAGGTGCTGGGAGGGGTCGTCGGGCTCGAGCTCGACCCGGGCCCAGCGGACCTCCCCGCTGCCGTAGCTGGTGGCGCCCGACGGCGACTGCAGCATCTTCACGAACAGGGGGTCCGTGCTGGTCAGGTCCAGGGTCGGGGCGGAGGCGCCGGAGGCCTGGGTGGCCTTGCCGGTGGCGTGGTTGTAGACGATGACGGCCTCCCGGTCGGTGAGCTGCTGGCCGTCCCGGTAGACCTCCATGAGGCGGGTGGTGGAGGTGAAGGGCTGGGAGGTGCGCGGGTCGACGCCGGTGGAGGCGAAGTTCTGCAGCTCCTTGACCTCATGGGTGACGTCGGTGTTGGCGGAGCGCGAGATGTCCGCCATGAGGGTGGAGCGCACGGAGACGATCATGCTGGTCAGCCCCAGGGCGACGACGAACAGCATCCAGGCGACGATGCGCAGCCGTGCGGGCACCGAGGGGCCGGAGACCGGGTCGGCGGCCGGCGGGGGAGAGGATGAGGGGGCGGAGGACATCGGCATCAGCTCCCATCGCCGGCGGAGGTCAGGTAGACCGGGCTGGGCTGCGCGGGCGGGCCGGGGACGACGGCCATGAACTCGGCGGCCAGCGCCAGCGCCACCGGGACGAGCATGAGCAGGGCCAGGGCGAGGATGCGGCGTGAGGTGTTCATGCTTCAACTGTCACGAGCCAGTCCTAGATGAACCACAGGTGAGCGTGAGAGTTCTCTTATGTTGAATAGACTAATGAAGCAGCAATGTTTGTAGGTCTTTGTTAATGGCTGGGGTGCTGCTCTGGGGCGGGGACGTACTTGTCCCGCGAGGACTGCGTCTTCCCACAGATCACTGGGGTCTGACTGTCGTCATGTGCGGGAAAGGTACGTCCTCGGTGCGAAGGTACGTCCTCGTGAACGCTGGCAGAAGCGACAGCGCTTTGCCTTGTGTCGATGCCTGCTGAGGCTTACATTCAGTTCGCTTAAAACGATCAACTCGAAAACAACGAACGGGCAGCAGTGTAGGGGCGCGCCATGACCATGACGACTGAGAGCAAGACCTACCTTCCCGAGGAGGATGACGCCGGGCGCTTCGCCGAGCTTGTGACGGCGCTTGAGGCGTCCCCCGACACGACGCCGCAGCTGACAGTCAATGGTCAGTCGATCGAGCTGACGTCCGGGATGGCTGCGGCCCTTCTCCAGGTCGCGGACGCGATGCGACGAGGACTGGCCGTCATGGTCGCGCCGCAGGATCAGCGTCTGACAACGCAGGAGGCGGCCGACATGCTCGGCATTTCGCGTCCGACGCTGGTCAGGATGCTGGAGGCCGGTGAGATTCCATTTGAGAAGGTCAGGCGGCACCGCCGCCTGTTTCTCACCGACGTGCTGGAGTTCCGTGAGCGTCAGCGTCGGGCGGCGAATGAGGCCCTGTCGGACATAGTGGCCGACGCTCAGGTGATGGGCGCCTATGACGAGGACCCTGCCGAGGCGTGCCAGGTCCTCAAGGTCCTCCGCTCTCAGGACTGAATTCTGGCGTTTGCCTCTTGCTTGCAACGGATGTGAACGTTTGGCGGTGCCCTGTGCGATGGGGATGTCGAACGAGGGGATCGTCGAGAAGCTTATGCTCTGGCCCACCTCCGTGCGCCGCAACGTCAGCCGCATCCTGGCCAAGCTCCACCTGCGCGACCGCGTCCAAATCGCCGTCACCTGGTACAAGAGTGCCGAATGGCCTGAATCGACTACCCGCTCACCTGTGTGGCGACCTGAGGCTCAGCCAGTAAAACAGGTAAGGCGTCATGAGCAGTCCCATCCAGAACGATGAGATGAACACGGGCATGATTACTTCTCGTACGCCAGGAGCAACAGTGGCGGTAAGGATGTCCAGGGGAGGGGGTGACGCGGATGTGATGGCACGAGAAACGTCCACCCAGCGCCAAGTACTTCAGGCGTCAGGGAATCATTCGCTACTCGTACTCGAGTCCGGGGTGCAAGGATGATTCCTGGGTCGATGTTACCGAAGCCTTCTGCCGTGACCTGGAGGAACTGATCAGATGCCGGGAATGCTAGATAACCGATACGCTCGGGGCGCGGTGGTGGTGTTCGGTGGGGTCCTGCTCATGTCCTTTGATGCAGCCCTCATCCGCGCTGTAGACCAGCCGGCCGGGGTGTTGTCGTTGTGGCGCGGTGTGCTGATATGCGCTGCCATGGTGCTGGCGGCAGGAGTCTGCCACGTTGCTGGAGTAAAGCAACGCTGGGACAACGAGTGGGCTGCCTGGGGCAACGGACTGATGTTCGGGATAGCATCGGTGGCGTTCGTGTACTCCATCGAGACCACTTCCGCCGCTAACACGCTTTTTATCATGGCGACCATGCCGGTATGGTCGGCAGTTCTGGGACGAGTGTTTCTTCGGGCCAGTATCGACCGGCCGACGGTCCTGGCGATCCTGGCGTCGCTGGCCGGTATGACGGTCATCTTCGCTTCGCAGCTGTCCAGCGCCGCAGGTCGGGGGGAACTGTTGGCCCTGCTGGCTGCCGTGTCGATGAGTGGCGGCTTCGTGTGCTCCTCCAGACGCCGCTCCAGCCCCTTCCTCACCACAGCGGTCGGTGGGGCGCTGTGCGCACTCACCGCTGCCGCCCTTCTGCACGGGTTCGAGACTCCTGACAAGTCCTCCTCATGGCTGCCTCTGGTAGCCGAGGGCTTCGTGGTCATGCCGGTCGGTCTGGTCTGCTTATCCATTGGGCCGAAGTTCCTCCCCGTGCACCATGTGGCGATCTTTGTGTTGGCGGAGACGGTGCTGGGCCCGGTGTGGGTGTGGCTGTTCTTCCGTGAGAATCCCGGGGCGGCCTCGCTCGTAGGTGGGTCGGTGGTCATTGGGGCGATCATCGGCCTCAACATGCACTACATTCGCCGCTCAAGGAGGGAGGGAGCGGGTGCGACTTGATAAGCGTGACATGGGTAGAGTCCGCCAGTTGTCACGTGTGCTGCGGTCGTTCTCCGCGGGGATAGCGTGCTGCTTGTCCGCAAGCGTGGTACGACCGACCTCATTTCTCCTGGGGGCAAGCTGGAGAGAGGGGAGTCGCATGTCGCCTGCCTCGGCCGCGAGCTTGATGAGGAGCTTGGGGTCTCGTTGGTGTCGGCCACCTACTTTGGCACCTATGATGACGTCTCCATCTTCGACCGGAACAGGATGACCACCCTATTCGTCTACATGTGCGATATTGTGGACAATTCGGTCCCTCGCTCTGAGATCGAGGCCGTAAAGTGGGTCCCGGTGACCTGCTCGCCAAGTGATGGGTCTACCTTTCAGAGCAGGGTTATTCCTGATATTGCAAGGATGCGTGGTCAATGCTGAGCAGCCCGGTGGGCGTGGTGACAGACCTGGACGGGACCGTCGTCTTCGGCGGAGTCGCCGATCCCCGGCTGGCCCCTTTTCTCAGGTGGGCCGCAGGACGTAAGGACATATCGGTCATCGTGGCGACCTCGCGTGCGCCCCGAGGAATGGCCGAGGTACTGGGAGACGCTGTGACCTGCCTGGAAGGCTCGGTTTGCCTCAACGGGGCTCTTTTGCGCCTAGGAGACAAGGAGAGGCGCTACCCCATGAGGGCGGATCACGTCCGCGCCGTCTTGGACGCCGCCTTCCGCGCGGGCATGCCCCTCTACGTGGACCAGGGCCACTCTTTCACTGCACTGGCAGGGCATGGCCCTGTCGCAGAGCCGCGGTCAGGGGAGGTGTCTGCAGCGGTCTCAGGTTTCGCTGCGTCTCCAGAGACAACGGCGGAGAAGAAGACCCGGCGAAGGGGCAGCCAAGATTCCGAAACGGAACCGGGCCTCTGGGAGGGCCTGGAGCACATGCGGGACTACCCGGATGGCAAGTGGTACACCGACCCGGCGCTGGTACCGACTGAGGACGTGCTCAAGGTGACGGTCGTCAGCAGGAGGTACCAGGGCCGTGCGGGGCAGGACATCATCAGGCAGAGGATTGCCGATCCGTTACAGGGAGCGGCTGGTCCGGGTACGAGGGCTGCCGGCGCGCAGGAGACGGGCGGCCCGGAGCCTGCGGGCACTCTCCAGGACTTGGTGGGTCTGCGCCTTGACGGCGTCGTCGCCTACCCGCACGAGGATGGTGTGGTCGACGTCTGCGCGGCAGGGGTGGACAAGAGCATCTGCATGAGGCTGATGACCGGCGAGGAGGAGCCGGCCGCCTCGGGAGGGGCGGATACCACAGAAAGGACAGCCGTCATGGGGCAGGCACCGGGTCTTCGCCACCGGCCTGTCTCCTCGTGGGTCGCGGTAGGCAACGACGCCAACGACGTGGCGATGATCCGTGCGGCAGACATCGGTGTCATCGTCGGGGACGGCCTGGAAGGGGTCAGGGCGAGGAGGCAGACGGTCCGCGTCCCCTCACGCCCCGGCGCGGTGGTGTCCATTCTGGAGCAGCTGCTTGAGCTGCACCACTAACGTCACTACCGGCATGTGCGGAGTGCCTGGCGTTTCTCGGACTTGGGGAGACTTTCTTCCCATGAGTAGATATGGGAGGAGACCATGCCAGCAGCGAAGCACTCAGAGGAGCTGCTAGCCTCGGGTTCTGCGTGAAGTGACCTGTGAAGGAACAACGTCGGCGACCGAGGTGCTTGCGAGGTCACGGGTCGCGAAGAAGGTAGGTTCTCTACCACCTTGCGCCGCGTGAGCTTGTCGTTGCGCTGGGCCACCGTGCGGCCCAGTTTGGTGGAGTTGACATCCACGTCGTCGAAGTCGATGGTCCGCTCCGCCGGTTGCCGGGAGATGTCCTTGTAGTAGCCCTCGAAGCCCTGCGCACTCGTGTTGTAGGTGGTGCCGAAATGCGCGTTGTAGTCGCGGATCGCCTCATCGAGGAAGGCACGGTCGCTCGCGGTCAGCTGCGAGGGGTTCACGGCCTCATCGGCCAGCGTCTCACCGGGTGCATCGGTGTTGGGCGCATAGGGGTAGGCGATGCCGACGCTCAGGCGCCGGTCTGAGCCCAGCCTCTCCTGCTGCCGCTTGAACTCCATGTAGTAGGCGCGCGCCGCCCGGGTCGATGCCGTCGGGGACCGGATTCCTGCACCCGGCCGCGGGAGACGTCCCCTGCTGGAGCGGTATGCACCCGTCCGGCGTCGTCTCAGGAGGCGGGCTTGAAGCCGGTGACCTTTCCGTCTTCCTTGTGGTAGCCGATGATGAGGTCGGGGCCTGCGACGATGAGCGAGTCCCCGCTCTTCCAGTCGATCCCGCTGAACGTGATCTCCTTGCCGGTCTTGACGTTCATGAGCATCTGTATCTCGTTGGTGTCCCCGCGTTTCCATGTCGCTAGCTTGACGACGTTGCCATTCTCAGAGGTTGCTGCGCCAGATGGGCATTCGGGCGCCTCGGAGTCATAGGAGGAGTCGCCGTTGTCTTCGGGCTGAGGAACGGTGATGGAATCGCCTTTCTTTGGGGTGAGCTTGCTGACGCACCCATCACTGTTGTTCGTTGCGGTCAGACTGGCATTGCTGTAGTCCTTGTCCTTGAAGTAGGCGCGGTGCTGCTCGGCGGTGAGGACCTCATTGTCTCCCGTGACAGCCCTCTTGTCCGTCGGCATAATCTCCTGGTGGCTGCTCTGCTTCTTCCCCTCGAAATCATAGATCGTCACCTTGTATCGTGTGGTTGATGACGAGTCTGAATCGGACTCAGACTTCTTCTCCTCTTCAAGAGTTCCCCAGCCGTCCTCGAAATATATCGTGCTGAGGTCGGAGTCGGCCTTGGAACCCCCGCCCAGAATGAGGGTCTCTCCGCTGTCGACATTGATGACGACGTTGTACAGCGTGACGTAGTGCCGGCCACTTCTTACCAGAACGGGCACGTTGCGCACATAGGGAAATCCGGAGGATTCTCCTGATCCGGCTATCTCACGTGACCACTTCTGCTTCTTGTTCACGTCCCAGGCGGTGCACTTGTCACCCTCCTTGCAGGAGATGGCGGTGTCGCCTGCGATCGTCGCCGAGCTGTCATCGCCCCACGGAGCCTTAGAGGTGTCCCCAGATTTCAGGTCGACGAGGGTGGACTTGTACACAAGCGTATTGTCTCCCCAGGCCTGAAAACTGGGAGGGTATCCGTACGAGGAGCTCAGCTCCTCGTCGTCGAGGGTGGTATGCCACGCCTCCTTCATCTCACTGCTCAGAGGGGTGTAGCCGGTCAGTGTGCCGTTCGACCTGTCGAGCGTGAGGAAATGATTGCCGATGACGTATGGTTGTACGCCGCTTGTGATGTCGGCGCTCCATGTCTTGGTCGCTCCATTCTTCCAGGAGTCCGACAAAGTAATGTACTGCGACGTTGCGTAGACGTTGCTCCTCCACAGAAAAAACCACGCGGCCACGCCACCAGCGCCCAGAACGAGGGCGACCGGGAGGACAACCGCGAGAATCTTGAGGGGGCGGTGCTTCCTCGGAGCCTGCGCCGGCGGCGCATACATCGGCGCCCCGTACGCCGGCGCGGCCGTCTGGTTTGGACCGTATGCCTGGCCCGGGGCATAAGCCTGAGCCGGCCCCGGTCCGTATCCCAACGACGCTCCGGTCGGAACTCCGGGCGGCATCGCGGTCTGCTGATCCATGGTCTGGGCCGCGGACTGCATCGAGGGCGCCGAGTAGGGCTGGACCGACGGAGGCAGTGCCACCTGCTGATCCGCCTGAGAAGGATCCTGCGGGGGCGGGCTCTGCTGGGATTGAGCCGCCGTCGTTCCATAACCCTGAGAGGTGGCCCCTTGAGTCGAGGTCCCCTGCGGCGGCGCACCTGCTGCGCTCGGCTGAGTGATGCCGTAGCCCTGAGGAACCTGCCCGTAGCCCGAACCGGCGGGAGCCTGCTGCGGGGGTGGTGTCCCAGCCGTTCCCACAGCCATCGTCGGTGCCATCGGGCCGATCTGTCCCGGAACGGGAGGCTGCGCCGGCTGTGCCTGCTGAGCGCCACGACCGGCCTGCCGCGCCAGCACCTCCTGAACGATGGCGTCGTTGGATCGCTCCAGTATCGCGCGGACCCGGGGCGGGATCGACGGGTTGGCAGCCAGGATCGAGTGCAGGTCGGGGCGGGTCTCGGCGATCCTCTCGAGGTCCTGCGGCGAGGCGAACCTGCTGAGCGCCGTCGTCGCGTCGTAGTCGCCGGAAGAAGGTGAGTGCCCCGTCGTCATGTCTCCCGAGCCTAGCGAAATCTATGGTTCGAGGTCACCGAATAAGATCATCGGCGCTCCGGATACGTCGTTGAAACGAAGCGGTGCGTGACGGGTGCCGGGGTCAGTCGACGATGCCGTAAAGGCGGTCCCCGGCGTCGCCGAGCCCGGGCACGATGTAGGCGTGCTCGTTGAGTCGCTCGTCGACCCCGGCGGTCACCACCGTGACGTTCGCGCGCTCGCCGACCGCCTCCTCCAGCGTCTTGATCCCCTCGGGCGCGGCGATGAGGCACAGCGCGGTGACGTCGCGCGCCCCGCGCTCGAGCAGGTAGTCGATGGCGGCCACGAGCGTGTGGCCGGTGGCGAGCATGGGGTCGACGACGAAGCACTGCCGGCCCGAGAGGTCGTCGGGCAGGCGGTTGGCGTAGGTCTCCACCTCCAGGGTGTCCTCGTCGCGCTTCATTCCCAGGAAGCCGACCTCGGCGGTGGGCAGCAGGCGGGTCATGCCCTCGAGCATCCCCAGGCCCGCGCGCAGAATCGGCACCACGATCGGCCGCGGGTCGGCCAGGCGGCGGCACTGGGCCAGCGCCACGGGGGTGCGGATCTCCACCTCCTCGGTGCGCACCTCGCGGGTGGCCTCGTAGGCGAGCAGCGTGACGAGCTCGTCCACCAGCTGGCGGAAGACCGCCGACGGCGTCCTCTCGTCTCGCAGCACGGAGAGCTTGTGGTCGATGAGGGGGTGGTCGGCAACGTGGAGGCGCATGCGGACAGCCTATATTCCCGCAGCCGGCGCCGCACCGCCCCGATGCGGCGCCGGCCTCGTCCTCACTCACGGCGTGACCACGTCGCCCCGGCGGACTGGGAGTGTCGCCGGCGTCCGAGTCCCCGCTGGGGTCCCCCGAGGTCCCGCTGTATTGGCTGCTTTGTGTCCAGATTGGTGACAAAGGAGCCCTCGCGTTCTTCATGCCTTCAACAGAACCGCGGAATCATGCGGTTTCGTTCCGCCCGTTTCACTCCGCCCAACCTCTTTGTCACCGATTTGGACATCGGGCACGCCATTGGGGGTCGTTTCGGCCTCCGGGACCACTGCGCAGTGCGGCCAGGCTCAGGCCCGGGCGCGCAGCCAGGCCAGAACGGCCCGCACGCGCCGGTTCTCCTCGCCCGGCTGCAGGTCCAGCCCTCGGAAGATATTCGCCACGTGCTTGGCCACCGCTCCGTCGGAGACCACCAGCCGCTCGGCGATCTGCGCGTTCGACAGCCCCTGCGCCATGAGCTCGAGCACCTCCTGCTCGCGCCGCGTCAGCCGGTCCAGGCCCGCTCCTCCCGGTGTCGCACTTGCGATCCCGCCCGACGGAGTCGACGGCGAGGCCGTCCTGGTCGTTGCCGGCGCACGGGGACCGGAGGGCTCCGCCACCGCACTCGCCGGCTCGACCGCTACCGTTCCCGCCGTCTCGCCGGCTCCGGCATCGCCGTTCCCGCCGTGTCTGGAACCGGCGGCGCGGGCCGCCTTCATGAGGTGGGAGACCACCTCCGGGTCGATGACCACCCCGCCGCCCACGACGATGTCGAGCGAGTGCAGGAAGTCCGCCACCCGCCCCACGCGCTCCTTGAGCAGGTAGCCCACGGCGCCGCCCGAGCCACCGGGCCCGGCCGGGGACGTTGGTGACTCCGTCTCCTCAAGCAGGTCCTGTACGTAGGGCCCAGCCACGTAGGCACTCAGCACCACCACGGGCAGCCCCGGGTGGGCCCGGCGCAGGTCGATCGCGGCGCGCAGGCCGTCGTCCGTGCCGGTCGGCGGCATCCGTACGTCGGTGACGACGACGTCGGGCAGCTCCCCGGCCGCGGCCAGGCGCCCAACCTCCTCGCGCAGAGCATCGGCGTCGGCCACCTGCGCCACGACCTCGTGCCCGGCGGTGGTCAGCAGCCCGGCCAGCCCCTCGCGCAGGAGGGCGGCGTCGTCGGCGAGCAGGATCCTCATGGTCACATCCTGCCCCAGACGGCCCGCCGCATGTGGGCTACGGCCAACTGGGACCTCTCAGACCTCCGATGCCGCTGCCGGCGAGAGCTCTAGCGTCTGGTCGACCGTTTCCTGCGGGGCGTCCATCTGCTCGTCCTCCCGGCCCTCCGCACCCCACGGTGGCGTCAGTGGCGCGGTGATCGTCAGACGCGTCCCGGCGCCCTCGGGGGAGCTGACCTTCAGCCGACCGCCGATGGACTCCACCCGCTGTGCCATGCCGCGCAGGCCGGTGGCGTTCTCCTGCTCCGGGTCGGCTCCGCCGCGCCCGTCGTCGGTGATGACGGCGCTCAGCCCGGTGCTCGTGCAGCGCAGCGTGATCGTGGCGCGCTCGGCCCGGGCGTGCTTGGCGGCGTTCGTCAGCGCCTCGGCCACCGCGAAGTAGACAACCGTTGCCACAGGCTGCGAGATCCGGGTCAGGTCGGCCTCCTCGGCGTCGACGACGACGCTGGTCGGCAGCGGTGCCCGACCTGTCAGGTCCTTCAGGGCCGGCGCCAGGCCGCGCTCGGACAGGACCGCCGGGCGGATGCCTCGCACGGTCTCGCGCAGGTCCCGCAGGGCCGCCTCGGCGCGGTCCTGCGCTGCGTCGATCCCCTTGAGCAGCGTGGTCCGGGAGGCGGCGGTGGTGCTGTCGTCGGGCAGGGACTCGGCGGCCAGGCGCAGCCCGCCCAGGCTCATGGTGAGAGCGACGAGGTCCTGCTGGGTGCCGTCGTGCAGGTCCCGCTCGATACGGGTGCGTTCGGCCTCGAAGGCGTCCATGAGGGTGGCGCGGCTGGCCGTGAGGTGGCCGACCTCGGCGGTCAGCTGCTCCAGGCGCTGCTTCTTGCGCTCGCCCGACAGCGCCTCCACCAGCCGCAGCCGCAACGTTCCGAAACCCAGGAGCACCGCGGCGGTGAGGGCAAGGCTGACCAACCCGATGGGTAGCAGCGGCCAGGCGTCCTGCAACCCAGTCACCGTGATGTCAGAGCCGCCCAGGTGGAACGTGTTGGGATTCTTCGGGGAGGCCGTGACAGGCGCCAGGATGCAGGTGATGGCTATGGAGCCGAAGAACCCACCGAGGATGAATGACGTCGTGCTCAGCGCCAGGCCCCCCAGGCACAGGGGCAGGTCCTGTCGCCAGAACTCCACGTGGGCGACGCGCGCCAGCAGCCACGGGCTCTTGCGCTCGCCCTCCTTGCGGCCGGAGGGAGCATCTGCTCCCAGCTTGCGTGCAACGATGCGCTCCAGCGACGATCCCAGGGGGACCGTCAGGTGGAACAGCAGGGCGGTGGGCAGGAGGAGAATGAGCTGCGGTGCCCACAGCGCGGCGTGCAGGAGCTCCCACCCGATGATGCCGATCCACCGGCGGCGCCGGCTGTGCCAGGCGGGGCGGTGATCGGTGGGTGGGACGCTGAATGGCATCGAGGACATGCCGACGACGCTAACGGGCTGACGCCCGGGGCGCACTCGTGCTGGTGCCCGTATTGGTGCTGTATGGGCGGCAAGGTGGTGCTGGCACCCCCGAGGTGGTGCGCACGCAACCAGGGGCGAGGTAGGGCTAGCCGGACATGAAGACGGGGGCGGGCACCAGTGTCATGGAGGCCCGCGAAGAGTGAACTGGTGGACATGAGCCTCGACCCGTTCCTTCCATGTCATGCAGCCGTTGCCACCGACGCCTTCGGTCCCGTCTCGGGACCGGTCCGCACGCCCACCCGCTTCCGGGTCTTCGCCGGTACCGAGATGCTCGGGCCGGGAGCCGACGAGCCGGAACGCCCAGCGCACTCCGATGAGGTGAGCATCCACGAACGACGTCGGGGCTACGTGCACTGGTACGTGGCGGCGGGCGCCGAGGCCGTGGCGCTGGCGCTGCTGATCGTCGTCGTCGGGCAGCGGCTCTCACCGGTTCTCGGGTCCGTCGCGCATGGCGGAGCGGCCTGGATGCACGACGTCCTGGTGGAGTCGCGTGAGCTGCTCGCCAGGATGAGCGACGCCGAGGTGCGGACCTGGCTGCCCTCGGTCCTGGCTGCGCTGCTGATCATCGTGGGGCCCTGGCTGAGGAGGCTGGCCGCGCGATGGGGACTGGGCACCCTGGCGGGGAGCCGGGCAGCATCCGTCCTCACCTGGCTCGTCGTTGCGATCGCAGGGGTTTGGGGGCTGTCATGATCCGTCGCCAGGGTCCTCCCGCCGCAGTCAGCGCCGACAATCATGCGCCGCAGGTACCGCCGGCCATCGAGGTAGCCGGACTCACCCGAGTCTTCCGCGTCCAGGGCCGCCGCAACGCCGATGTCACCGCGCTCAACGGTGTCGACCTCGCCCTGCCCGTCGGCAGCTTCACCGCTCTGGTCGGCGCCTCCGGCTGCGGCAAGTCCACCTTCCTGCAGTGCATCGCCGGGCTCGACGTCCCCACCGCCGGCACCGTCCAGCTCCTCGGCACCCGGACGAGCTCACTGCGCCCCCGGCCCGCTGCCCGCTTCCGGGCCCGGCACGTCGGCTTCGTCTTCCAGGACGACAACCTCGTCACCTCCCTGTCCGCGCGCGACAACGTCGCCCTGCCCGGTCGCCTGCGCCGCAGACCCCTGAGCCGCAGTGCCGTCGACGACGCCCTCGAGCGTGTGGGTCTGAGCGAGCAGGCCCGCCACCTGCCTCATCAGATGAGCGGTGGCGAGCGTCAGCGCGTCGCCATCGCCCGCGTCCTGGCCTCCCGCCCCGACATCGTTTTCGCCGATGAGCCCACGGCCGCCCTCGACGTCGCCGCCGCCGCGACCGTCCTCGACTGGCTCGCCGAGCTCGCCGGAGGCCCCGGTGCTGTGCCTGGCGCTGTGCCCGCAGCTCCTGCCCCGAAGCCGGCCACTGTCCTCATGGTGACGCACGACGCCGCAGCCGCCGCCCGGGCTCAGCACGTCCTCGTCATGGATGCCGGCCGCCTCGTCGCCTCTCTTCCCGGGGGTGACCCCGCTGCCGTCTCCGACGCCGTCCTGTCCGCCCGCGGTGCCGGAGGCCTCCGATGATCCGTCTGCTCCTGTCCGACCTGCGCCACCACGCCGGCTCCTGGGCGTGGACCGCCGTCGTCGCCGTCGTGGCCGCCTCTGCCGTCGCCGGCCAGTTCCGGGTCGCTCATGGCGCCTTCGCCGCTGCGGAGGCTGCTGGAGACCCCACGATGATCGATGGGGCCGAATCCGTCTCAGGCATCATCATCATTGGGGTCGTCTTCGCCGCCGTGGCCGTTCTGTCCTCCACCAGTAACCTCGCGGTCTCTCAGCGTGAGCGCGACCACGGGCTGTGGAAGGCCCTGGGTATGAGCCCCTCCATGGTTCGCCTGGTCATCCAGGGCCAGCTCCTCGTCCTCGGGCTGCTCGCCTCTCTCGCCGCGGTGCCGTTGAGCCTGCCCATCAGCCGGTTCATGATGCACCGGCTCGTCTCCGACGGGGCCGCCCTGCCCGGCGCGGTGCCTCAGTGGAAACCCGCCGACCTTATCTGGACCGCGATCATCAGCGCCGGCACCCTCGTCATGGGCGGTCGGGGCGCCGCCAAACGTGCCTCGCGCACCCCGGAGGCCCTGCTGCTGCGCGGGTCGGGCGGGCATAGAGCACATTGGAGCGCGGGGCGGGTCCTCAAGGGCCTTCTGCGGCTGCTCTGGGCCGCTGCCGCCGCGGCAGGGTGGGCCGCCGAGTTCCTCGTCATCCGCAATGGGACGAATGGGGAAGACATCTTCATGGCGGTCTTCGGCGGCGCCCTGAGCGGACTGATCCTCGTGTGCATCCTGTGCAGCTGGCTCAGTCCGGTGCTGGAGCGCCTGCTCTCCGCCCTCATCCCGAGCCCCGGCGTCGCCTGGCACGTCGCCGGACGCACCTGCGCCCTGGAGACGCGCCGCTCGGCGGCCACCGTCCTACCCTTCGTGGTGACAATCGGGCTGGTCGCCATCGCCTTCGGTCCGGCCTCGGTTTCCCCCGACGTGAGCGCCGACGCATTCTCCTCCGTGTTCGGGTTGCCCTTCCTCGTGTCCTGGACCGGGGGCGTGGCCGTCATCGCCATGAGCGCGGGCCGACGTCGCCGTGACGCCGCCCTCCTGCGCGCCGCCGGAGCCATGGAGCGCGACGTCCTGGTTATCGAGGTCCTCGAGGGATTTCTCCATGCCGCCGCTGCAACCATCCTCGGCCTGCTCGTCACCGTGGGCACGGCCGTCCTCCTATCCGAGGCTCTGCACCGGTCCCTGGCCTGCATTCTGGCGGACTTCCCCTGGACGACGCTGGGCCTCGTGTGCGTGGCGACCCTGGCGACCACCTGCCTGGCCGTCGTCGTCTCCGCCCGCGCCGGGGCACTCGCGGGCGAGCAGAGCCTGGGGCAGGTGCTGCGCGCCCGCGACTGAGCTTCGCCGCCGGCCCCGCCGACTGATCCCGCCGACGCGCCGGTTGGGCCGGGCGCGAAAGGGGCTGACGTCGCACCCGCTTGCGGGGCTAGGTTGCCCGCACCGACCGCTGAGAAGGAGAACTCATGGCCAACGATTCCGCCCCCACCATCACTCTCAACAACGGCGTCGACATCCCGCAGATCGGCTACGGCGTCTTCCTGACCCCACCGGAGGAGACCGAGCGGGCCGTGCTCGAGGCCTTCGAGGTCGGCTACCGCCACGTCGACACCGCCCAGGCCTATCGCAACGAGGAGGGCGTGGGCGCCGCCGTCGCCGCCTGCAGGCTGCCCCGTGAGGACGTCTTCCTCACCACCAAGGTGTGGATCTCCAACGCCGGGGACGAGCGCGCCGCCCGCTCCATCGACGGCTCCCTGCGCCGCCTGGGCACCGACTACATCGACCTGCTGCTCGTCCACCAGCCCTTCGGCGACTACTACGGCACTTACCGCGCCATGGAGAAGGCCCTGGCCGCCGGCAAGGTCCGCGCCATCGGCGTCTCCAACTTCTTCCCCGACCGGTTCGTGGACCTGGTGCAGCACGTCGAGGTGCCTCCGGCCGTCAACCAGATGGAGACCCACGTCTTCAACCAGCAGGCCGACAACCGCGCCTGGTACGCCAAGTACGGCACCGCCCTGGAGTCCTGGGGCCCGCTGGCCCAGGGCCGCAACAACATCTTCACCCACCCGGTGCTCAGCGCCGTCGGAGAGAAGCACGGCAAGACCGCCGCCCAGGTGGCCCTGCGCTACCTCATCCAGCTGGGCATCATCGTCATCCCCAAGACGGTCCACCGCGAGCGCATGGTCACCAACCTCGACGTCACCGACTTCCAGCTCGACGACGCCGACATGCATTCCATTGCCGCGCTCGACGAGGGGCAGGGCGTCGTCGACCACTACGACCCCGCGCTCCAGGAGCGCCTCGCCTCCTTCACGGTCGAGGAGGACTGAGCCTCCCGTAGGGGCAGGGGGCTTGAGTCAGAGGCGGCGTGCGAACCGGGACTCGGTCTTCTCGGAGGTGCCCACGTACTCCAGCCAGCGCTCGTAGTGGTCGAGCACGTCGTGGGCCACCTGGTCGGAGTTCCAGTCGACGACGTCGTAGCCCTGGCCGCCGCTGTGCGGGCGCACCTCCAGGCGCACGGTGAGGTCGTCGGCCTCGTGGAGGGCGAAGCCGTAGGCGGGCACGGGCGTGACCACCATGCGCACCACGTAGCGGAAGGAGTCGATGGAGCTGGACTGCTCCTCGCCGCTGTCGGTGGCCGGGTGGGAGGAGACCACCAGGCTGGCACGCCCCAGGAAGGTGCGCTCGTCGTCGGGGTCCTGCGCCTCGGGGCCCTCGACGAAGACCTCGGCGGAGACGTTCTCCTTGCGCAGCTCGGTGGCCACCGCCTCCAGGGCCGGGACGATGCGCCGCTCCATGGCATTGCCGGCCTCGTCGGGGGACACGGAGTTGAGGGTGTGGACCAGGCGCTCGCGCCAGGGCGTCTGCTCCAGGCCCGCGGCCGAGCCGTTGAAGCCGAGGGCGCGGTTGCGGTCGGCGAGGGACAGGGCCTGGTTGTGGGAGTCCTCGGTGCTCAGGGACCGCCACAGGGTGTACATGATGAGGATAAGCACCCCGGAGAAGGGCAGCGCCATGACGATGGTGGCCTGCTGTAGGATGGGGATGCCTCCGGCCACGAGCATGGCGATGGTGAGGATCCCGGTCAGGGTGGCCCAGAAGATCCGCAGCCAGGGGGCGGCGTCCTGGCGCGCCGAGCGGATGCGGCTGGAGAGGTTGGCCATGACCAGGGCGCCGGAGTCGGCGCTGGTGACGTAGAAGAGGATCCCGATGAACAGGGCCAGTGCGATGAGGATCTTCTGGCCCGGCAGGTGCTCCAGCATCCAGTACAGGCCCTGCTCAGGCTTGTTCAGGGTGATGTCGCGGAACTCGCCGTTGCCGCGAATGACCAGGTCCAGGGCGTGGTTGCCGAAGATGGCCACCCACATGAGGATGTAGCAGAAGGGCAGCAGGAGGCTGCCGAGCACGAACTGACGGATGGTGCGGCCGCGCGAGATACGGGCCAGGAACATGCCCACGAAGGCGGCCCACGCGATCCACCAGGCCCAGAAGAACAAGGTCCAGGCGTTGAGCCACTCATCGGGCCGGTTGTAGGCGTAGGTCTCCAGCGTCAGCCTTGGGAAACGGGTGAAGAAGTCGCCGATGGAGCCCACGAGTGCGTCGATGAGGAAGGCGGCGTCACCGGTGATGAGCACCCACAGGGCCAGGCCGATGGCCAGGAGCACGTTGATGGTGGACAGGACGCGCACGCCCCGGTCGACGCCGGAGACGGCCGAGACGGTGGCCATGACGACGGCCAGGGCGGTCAGCCCGATCTGGGTGGGGAAGCCCTGCGGCAGCCCGAACAGGATGCTGAGGGCCACGTTCAGCTGGACGACGCCGACCCCCAGCGAGGCCGCGATGCCGAAGACCCCGCCGACCAGGGCCGCGGCGTCGACGATGTCGCCGATGATGCCCTCGGTGTGCCGGCCCAGCAGCGGGCGCAGGGTCGAGCGCAGCGTGAGCGTGTCACGGCGTCGGTAGGCGAAGTAGGCCATGGACAGGCCCACCAGCGCGTACAGGCCCCAGCCCGAGATGCCGTAGTGGAACAGGGACAGGACGATCGCGTCGCGGGCGGCCTCGGTGGTCTGGCCCTCCCCGGTGGGCGGGTGCATGTACTGGTCGACCGGCTCGGCGACGGCGAAGAACAGGATCTCGGTACCGATACCGGCCGCGAAGAGCATGGCCGTCCAGGAGAAGGTGGAGAAGTCCGGCGTCGAGTTGTCCGGCCCCAGGCGCACCCGACCGAAGCGGGAGAAGGCCAGCGCCAGGATGAAGACGAGCGCGGCGGTGATGAGGAGGATGTAGAAGGAGCCGAACCAGCGGCTCGTCCAGGCCACGGCCGTGCCGAAGGCATCGTTGACCACCTGGGGGGCGAAGATCGCGGCCAGGGCGACGATCGTGATGATGGTGGCCGACACGAAGAAGACCATCGGGTTGAGGGGCTGCTTGTCCGGCAGCTTGCCGAGCATCGCTCTGGAGAGGGACCCGATGGGCGTCTTCGGTGGTGAGGTGCTGTCCGCCGGCGGTGTCTGCCGGGGTGAGTCCGCCGAGAGCCCGTCTGGTGCTGGCTCGCTCGTTTCGGGGGACCGGCTCACCGACCTGCTCCGTTCTTCATGGGGACTCTCTGGGTGCTGGAATTAGAGGGCGGGGACGCCGGGGAGGTCCAACATACGGCAGGACCCGGGGCTCGGCCCAGGGGGGTGGGCGCCTCATAGGGAGCCTATAACGGAGACGCGGCCTTCGTTATGTATTCCCTCCGACGTCGGGACGGTGCAGGAGACACGGGGCGGGGCGGTGCCACTGGCGAAGCCGGTGCGCCTCGGTTGTAGGGTCTGCCATCCTTGGGGCTGTGAGATCTTCACCTTCTGCGCAGCTGCTGGACGCCGCGATGGCTCGCGCCCTGGAGCTGGCCCGCGCGGCGGGCGAGTCGGGGGAGGTACCGGTGGGGGCCGTCGTCCTCTCACCAGAAGGAACCGTCCTGGCCGAGGCCGCCAACGCCCGGGAGGCCGAGCACGACCCGACGGCGCACGCCGAGATCCGTGCCCTGCGCGCCGCCGGGGCTGCCCGGGGGGACTCCCACCTGGACGGCTGCACCCTCGTGGTCACCCTCGAGCCGTGCACCATGTGCGCCGGCGCCATCGTCCTGGCCCGGGTGGCCCGGCTGGTCCTGGGGGCCTGGGAGCCCCGGACCGGCGCCTGCGGCTCGGTGCGCGACGTCGTGCGTGACGCCCGCGCCAACCACCGGGTCGAGGTGCGCGCTGGCCTGCGCGCCCAGGAGTCCCAGGCCCTCCTGACCGACTTCTTCTCCGACCGCCGCTGAGGCCCGGCGTCGGCCGTGACTGATACCGCAGGATGCCGCGTTGGGGCGTGGGCCACCATCCGTGTAACCTCGTGGGCGAGGTAGCGTGTCCGAGCGGCCGAAGGTGCAGATCTCGAAAGTCTGTGTGGTTCATAGCCACCCTGGGTTCGAATCCCAGCGCTACCGCCACCACGGGAGGGCCCGCCGAGCAGCCATGAGCCGCGCGGCGGGCCCTTGCCGTTCCTCCTCATGCGAAGAGCCGCCTGGTGCAACATCGTGAAACGGGCTGCAACCTCAGATGCGGCGGGACCTGCGCACCCGTCACGCGCGCTGAAAGCTCTTGGTCCCTCGTTTGTC
>ERZ772973.378-NODE-378-length-23034-cov-95.1534_pt1 | contig 23034 bp, 10 predicted proteins | sample MGYA00580672_ERZ772973 | MGnify/ENA primary metagenome ERZ772973 (study PRJEB29015, sample SAMEA2737938) | human oral metagenome | biome: human oral; feature: human-associated habitat; material: dental | place: China | collected 2152 ...
TGAACTCCTGGGCGGCCAGGGAGAATCCGCCGGCCCATTGCGGGCTCGGCGCCGCACCGGAATCCCTGATCTGAGCGACGGCCCACAGCGCCGAGGAGAGCGTCGCGGAATCGACCATCAGCACCCCGCGGTCGTCGAGCATGACCGCCGCGCAGGCGCTGGACCCGGCGCGGCGCTCGTCGTAGGCGTCCCGGTCCTCGGCGAAGGCGTGATGCAGGTACTGGTAGACGTCCTCGAGGTCGTACACGCCGAGGTAGACGGTGTGCTGCCACCTCCGTCTCGCTGCGCCCGCCGACGTCGGCCGGCGCAGGGACCACCACGGCAGGGGCTCCCCCGGCCGCCACTCGATGACCTGGCGGCCCTCCGGACGCGTCGATCGCTTGATCGGCTTGGGCACCTTCTGCGGGCTGAAGAGCTCGAGCATCCACCAGTACTGCAGGGTCCGCAGGCGGTCATCGGGAGCAGGGGCCGTTCTCATACGGGGATTCTGCCCTGCGGACCCGACCCGGGGGGACGATTCAGCCCTGGCCGACCCCGATCTTGCTGGACGGGGGTGTTCCGCCGTCTGCCCCCGGGCCGGGGCGAGCGGGCCTGGTCGAGGTTCGGGGCCGCCGCCGTGATCAGCGCGCAGCGCCACGTCGCGCACCCCGGACATCAGACAACGCCTGCCGACTTTGCCGCCCCCTGGCGAGCACCCGCCTCCACAGGGTTTCAGATTTTTCGATTTCTCGATTACCTTAGTGGCATGAGCGCTACGACCGCAACGACGCACTCAACGATCCTGCCCCCCGAGAACCTCGAACCCATGCTCGACCTGTCACGCTTCCTGGACCAGGTGGCGCAGCCGGCCGCGCTCATCGGGCCGGACGGTCAGACCGTCGGCCTCCCGATGGAGGCGTACCGCGTGCTGATCGACATCGTCCGTGCCCTGTCGCAGGGCCGGGCGATCACCGTCGCGCCCGTCGATCAGCTGCTGACCACCCAGGAGGCCGCGGACTTCCTCGGCATCAGCCGCCCCACCCTGGTCAAGCTCTTGGAGTCCGGTCGGATTCCCTTCGAGCGCCCTACGGCGAGCAGGCACCGTCGGGTCCGGCTCGCCGACGTCGTCAAGTACCAGCACCAGTCCGCGCAGGAGCGCAGCGACGCCCTTGACACCATGACTCGCGAGGCGGCCGAGGCCGGCCTGTACGACGACTCCGCAGCGGACTACGCGACCGCCTTGCGACGGGCCCGCAAGGGCTGACGGGAATGACGCCGTCATGACCCGCTTCTCGGCGATGCTGGACGCCTGCGTGCTCGTCCCGGTGACACTCGCCGACACGCTCCTGAGGCTCGCCGAGGCCAGCCTCTACCGCCCCTTGTGGAGCGCTCGGATCATCACCGAGACAGTCCGCGCGATTGAGGAGGTCCATCCTCAGCTGTCCGCAGACGACATCCGAAATCGAGCCGACGCCATGGACGCCGCCTTCGGCGATGCCTCAGTGACCGGCTGGGAGGCGCTGGAACATGTCATCAGCCTCCCCGATCCCGATGACTGCCATGTCGTGGCAGCTGCCATTGTAGGTCGCGCCGATCTTATCGTCACCAGCAACGTGAAGGACTATCCGCCTGACGTGCTCGCGCCGTATCACATCGAGGTTCAGACCCCCGACGTCTTCCTCCTTAACCAGCTGGATCTTGCACCTCTCGCCGTCATGTCCGCGCTGAACCGACAGGCACGCTCCTCGCGCAAGCCGCAACTCACCCTCGACACGTTGCTCGATCGTCTCGCCACCTGCGGCACTCCCGACTTCGCACGCGCAGCGAAGACGCAGAAGTGGCGACTCGCGGCGGAACACCAGTCCTCCCACATACTGAGCTCGCGTCATCGCGACGGCCTGTAGCAACCGTCTCCGAATTCCCCAGCCATACGCCGACCCGCCGGTATTCTTGGCCGCCAGAGCGGTCGAAAACCCCTCAGCTCACTGACGCCCCGGACCCCAATGGCGGGTTCGATGTGATGACCGGACCGCGAAGGCCCAACGACGTCCTGGCCCATCCAACTGACGCCACTGGCGTGGCATCAGGGGTGAACTCGATCTGGTGGGTCATGCGAGTCCGAGGTCCGCCTTGACCTCGTCCCAGGGGATGGTGCCGTGCTCGGCGATCTCTGCGCGGGCGGCGTGGGCCGCTTCGATATCCGCCAGGTCCTCCGCCGCCTGGGTGAGGCGCTCCAGGTCCTCCGCGCCGATCACCGCGGCCACACGGCGACCCCGACGGGTGAGGAAGACGGGGGCGTGGTGCATGCGGGCGTCGTCGATGACGTCGGTGAGATGGCTGCGCGCAGCGGAGACGGACATGTCAGTCATGATGCACAGTATGGGCGAGAAGCTCGGTGATGTACGCCTTGCCGCTCAGGATCGACTCAGTGTTCGACCCGGCCCTGTGGAAGACGGCCGACAGTCGTGACCCGCAGCGCATCGCCGCGTACCTGGATGTCTGCGAGACCCTTTACATCCCCGCCGTGGACATCGCGGTCAATGTCATGGGACGTGGTTCAGTGAAGGTAGCAATCGCACGCCCCGGCTCATCGAGGCACTTCCCGGCGCGCCACGACCCTCACTCTCCCGCGGACCTGGGCCCGCCGCCGCACCCGCGACGAGCCGACCCCCAGCGACCGAGGGCCTTCAAGACATCCGGAACGACCTGATGAGCGTAGACCTCCTTGCGCGTGAAGCGCAGGGGCAGGTATCCGCGGGCGATGAGCTGGCGGTCGCGCCACCGGTCGAGGGCGAATTGGTGCTCGTCGCAGTGGTAGGTGTAGCCGTCGAGCTCCACGACGATCCACCCCTCGACCACCAGGTCCACCTCGCCGACGCCCTCGATGTCCACCCCGTCCTCGAAGCTCAGACCCGCGGCCTCGAGATCCATGCGCGCCAGTGTCTCCAGGGGAGAGCGCGCCCGGTCGCTCGCGCGCTCGAGTCGGGCGAGCGCCCGGGCCGAGCCGGGGCCGCGCAGCAGTGCGCGGACCTGCTCAGCCGTGACCTGCTCGTCGTGAAGGGCGGCGTCAAGGGCGATGAGCGGGGAGTCGTCCTGGACGTGGCAGCGCAGGAAGCGCGCCAGGGCCTCGGGAAGCGGCTGCACCGGAAAAGAGGTGGGTGACGGTCGGGGCTGATTTCTGTCGGGGTGGAGGATCTCGCGCCCCAGAGCGGAGAATCGCCCACTGCCCGGAACAACGATGTGGATCTGTTCGCGTTCTCGTGCCACCGGCAGGCCGTAGTGGCGCATAGCGGCCTGACAGGTGAGCAGCCCGCCGTGGATGCGGGCCAGGACGAGGGCGCGGTCGGTGCCCGGGATGCTGATGACGCCGTGTTCGTGGGCGGTGAGCTCTCCTGCTTCGACGAGGGCGGCGATATGGCGTCGTTGGGTGCGGGTCAGTTCGAGGTCGCGGACGCGCACGGCGCCGTAGCAGCCGCGGACGAGGGCGAGAAGGTCGTCATGCATGGGCCTATTGCCACGCACCGGGGAGAGGATGGCAACGTCCCCGCCCGAGCCCTGTGGACAGGTGGCGCGGAGCCCCGCCTGTGGAGCCCGGCTCGTCGCACCAATCCGGGGATCGGGCCGCGCACATGCGGTTCAGCACCCCGGAGCCCCCGGCCCAGGACCCTCTCCATGACCCGACACCGGGCCCGAATCAGACACCGGACCCGCGCACGGTGTCCAAATCTGCCACAAAGGCCGCTGCGGCCCCTATGCGCCGCTGACAGAACCGCGGAATCACGCGGTTTCATCTCAGCCACCCGGACCGCGCAGCGGCCTTTGTGGCAGATTTGGACAACCACCGCCCCCACCTCGGCCATCCACAGCCCGGACGCACCCGCTCGCGACTCCCCCGTGCCCGCCCCGGCCGCTTCGGGACACGACCCCGGACGCGCCCGACGCGACCCGTGCCCGCCGGCGAGTAGCTGACCCCCAACGGCGCGACCCCGGACGCGCCCGACGCGGCCACCGCCCCGACCACGGGACGGGGCGGGTCCGCCGGCGGACCCGCGGGGCGCGCCAGCGGCCCGAGCGAAGATCACAGATGAGTAACATGTCTCCGACCGCTCCGGAATCCCCGGTCTTCTCCCTAGGATCGTCCCCGTGACCACGTCCCTTCCCCTCGCCGCCCCTGCGGCGCCGGCAACCGGCGCACCGTCCCTTGACGTCGCACCGGGCTCCGTGGTCCGGGTGCGCGACGAGGACTGGCTCGTCACCCAGGTCTCCATGACCTCCGACGGCACGCTGGTGACGGTGCAGGGCCTGTCCGAGCTGGTCCGGGACACCACGGCACAGTTCTCCGCCGGCATCGACCGCATCGTCCCGGTGGACCCGCACCGCACCCGCGTCATCGCCGACACCTCCATCCGCCACCGACTCTCGCGCCTATGGCTGGAGGCGACGCTGCGCAAGACGGCGCTACCGGCGAGCTCCACGGACCTGGCCGTCGTCGGCGACGTCCTGGCAGACCCCCTGGCCTACCAGCTCACGGCGGTGCGCCAGGCGCTGGACCCGGCGAACCTGCGTCCGCGCATCCTGCTGGCGGACACCGTCGGTCTGGGCAAGACCCTGGAGATCGGCATGATCCTGGCCGAGCTCGTGCGCCGCGGCCGGGGCGACCGCATCCTCATCGTCACGCCCCGTCACGTGCTCGAGCAGATGCAGCACGAGATGTGGTCGCGCTTCGCGCTGCCCTTCGTGCGCCTGGACTCGGTGGGCATCCAGCGGGTGCGCCGTTCGGTGCCGGCCTCACGCAACCCGTTCTCGGTGTTCCACCGCGCGATCATCTCCATCGACACGCTGAAGTCGGACCGCTACCTCAACCATCTGCGCAAGCAGCGCTGGGACGCGGTCGTCATCGACGAGTCGCACAACGTCACCAACAAGGGCACGCTCAACAACCGGCTCGCGGACATCCTGGCCCGCCAGACCGACGCCCTCATCCTGGCCTCGGCCACGCCCCACAACGGCGACCCGAAGTCCTTCGCCGAGCTCATCCGTCTGCTGGAGCCGACGGCGGTGCGCGCCGACGGCAGCCTCGATGAGGAGGCGGTGCGCCGCCTCGTCATCCGCCGCCACCGCCACTCCGACGAGGTGCGCGACGTCGTGGGCGGCCGATGGAAGGAGCGCCTGACCCCGGTCAACCGCCTGGTGGCGCCCTCGCCCGCTGAGGACGCGGTGGCCGGCGAGCTCTCGCGCACCTGGCTGCACCGCGCCGACGGCGCCTCCCCGCCCGGCGGCCGGAAGGCGGGTTCGCGCGGTGACTCCCTGTTCGCCTGGACCCTGGCCAAGTCCTTCCTGTCCTCACCGTCGGCCCTCATCCAGACTATTGACGAACGGCTCCGGCGCCGCGGCTCCCGCGCAGCGGGCTCGGGGGCGACCTCGACGGAGCACCGGGCCCTGACCCATCTGCGTGAACTGGCCGTGGAGGCCAACACGACGGCCTCGGGCAAGTACCAGGCGCTGCTGGCCGAACTGCGCCGCATCAGCATCTCCCGCTCCTCGTCCGAGCGCGTCGTCGTCTTCGCCGAGCGCATTGCGACGCTCACCTGGCTGGCCGAGCATCTGCGCGAGGACCTGCGCCTGCCCGAAGAGGCGGTGCGGATCATGCACGGGAGCCTGTCGGACGTGGAGCAGCAGGAGATCGTGGAGCAGTTCCGCCAGGCTCACACGCCGGTGCGCGTCCTGGTGACCGGCGACGTCGCCTCGGAGGGCGTCAACCTGCACGCCCAGTGCCATGAGCTCATCCACTACGACATCCCCTGGTCGCTCATCCGCATCGAGCAGCGCAACGGCCGCATCGACCGCTACGGCCAGAGCGTCTCACCGCAGATCACGACCCTGCTGCTGAGCCCGTCAGACCCGCGCTTCTCCGGCGACGTCCGGGTGCTCACGCGACTGATGGAGAAGGAGGACCAGGCGCACCGGGCCCTGGGCGACGCCGCCTCCCTCATGGGCCTGTACTCGGGCGAGAAGGAGGAGACGGCGATCCGCGAGGCGCTCGCGGCCGGGCAGGACATCGACGACGTCGTCCCCGACGCCGACGACGCCCTCGCCCTGGACCCCATGGCCGCCCTGTTCGCAACCCTCACGGGCACGGCCGAGGCGAGGGGCGACGCCGGAGAGCCCACCGGGTGCGCCCCTGCCGGTCCGGTCGGTCCCGGATCCTCCGGTCCGGCCGGTCCCGCCCCCGCCGATCCCGGCGGCTCCCCCGCCCCGGTCGATACTGCCGACGCCGTCGGCGCCATAGACCCGGCCGGTCCCGCCCGACCCACGAGCCCGCTGCCGACCTCGACGCTGTACGAGACCCAGCTGGACTACCTGCGCCAGGCCCTGAACGAGCTCTATGAGCGCCCCGAGGAGCCCGAGCATCGCCAGACCGGTGGCGGCGGCGTCTCGTGGCGCGAGCACGGCACGCAGCACGTGGTGGAGATGGTGCCCCCGGCGGGGCTGCGCCACCGGCTGGCGGTGCTGCCGCAGTCCTACCTGCGCGAGCGCCACGTCCAGGAGCACCTGCGGCTGGCGACGACGCAGGCCAAGGGCGCGCGCCTCCTGGCCGAGGCGCTGCGCGACTCCTCGGACTCCTCGTGGCCGGAGGCCCATTACCTGGGGCCGCTGCACCCGGTGCTGGACTGGGCGGGCGACCGGGTGCTGGCCAAGCTCGGACGCTCCTCGGTGTTCGCGGTGCGCGGCGACGTGGACTCGCCGACCGTCCTGCTGCTGGGGACGCTGACGAACCGGGCGGGCCGGACGGTGTCAATGGTGTGCGTCAGCGCCGCCTTCCCCTACCTGGACCTGCCGGGCGCGCGGGCGGACCTGGCCGCGGGTCGACCGCTTCACGCGGTGGCGATCGGGCAGGTGCACGACTCCCCTGCCGCCATGTTCGCCTCGGCGGGCATCTCCCATGAGCTGAGGAACTCCGGGCCGGTGACGGACACCGCGCTGCTGGAGGCGCTCATCTCCCCGGCCGTGGACGCCGCCGAGAGCCAGATGAAGCTGACGGTGACGGCGGCGAGCCAGCAGGCGCGGACGCGGGTGGACGCGTGGGCCGAGCGCGCCAACGCCTGGGACGACGACGCGGGCCGCCTCATCCAGAATCGCCACCTGCGCGCCCAGCGGTCCACGGTGGCCCAGGAGCGCGAGCTCATGGACCAGCACCTGCCCGCGCACACACTGGTGCGGCCGCTGCTGGTCGTGGTGCCGCAGGACTTCGGGATGGAAGGAGACCGCTGATGGCGGTGTCGGACGCGCTGGTCGTGGGCGAGGACTGGATCAGCGAGCACTACTTCACCACGGACACCGCCAAGGAGTCCTTCCTGGCGCGGGTGCTGGAACGCCGCAAGGAGTGGGAGGCCCTGGAGAAGCCGGCCGACCCCGGCACCGAGCCGACGCCGACGCCCCGCTCCCGGTTCCGCGCTGAGCGCTCCCGCCTGGAGGAGCTGCTGGCGGCCCTGCCCGCCGACGACGCCAGCACCCTGACCGGCGCCGCCCTGGAGGCGGCCGAGCAGCTCGATGCGCTCCTGCGCGACATTCTGGGCTTCGCCTCGGCGGAGTACCGCCTGACCGAGCGCGGTCCGGTGACCCTGGTCCGGCCGGTCGGCGACGAGGGCCCGGCGCCGTTGGCACTGCTGCGCGCCCGCCCGGTGACCACGGTGGAGGACCTGCTGGTCAAGGACGCCCTGACGCTCGCCGAGACCTGGGAGCCGGTGGATCTGACCGACCCCGGCGCCCCGGTGCTGGAGGGGGCCGAACCGGTGGAGTCGGTGTCCCGGGCCCTGTCCACGCTCATGACCGATGAGCACGGCCCGACCTTCGCCCTGGTCCTGGCGGGCCAGTGGGCGCTCATCGCCGAGCGGGAGCGCTGGCCGGAGGGCCGCTGGCTGGCGGTCAATGTGCAGCTCGTCGTCGAGCGCCATGAGATGACGCGCGGCGGCGAGGTGGAGCGGGCCCTGACCTGCCTGGACGCCCGCTCCCTGGTGCCGACGGCGGAGGGCGAGACGTGGTGGACGGCCACCTTGGAGGACTCGGCCGCCCACACGGTGGGGGTATCCAAGGACCTGCGCGAGGGCGTGCGCGCCTCGATCGAGATCATTGCCAACGATGTGGTGCGCCGTCGGACCGCCCGGGGGCTGGAGCCGCTGGCCCAGGAGCGGGCGCAGGACCTGGCTCTGCAGTCGCTGCGCTACATCTACCGGGTCATCTTCCTGCTGTACGCGGAGGCGAGCCCCGAGCTGGGGGTCCTGCCGGTGGGCGCCGCCGAGTACGACGCCGGTTACGGCCTGGACCGGCTGCGCGAGCTGGCGCTGGTCGAGCTGCACGAGGAGTCCTCCCAGGCGGGCACGCACATCTACGAGTCCCTGGACCGGCTGTTCCGCCTGGTCGACGGCGGCCACAACGCGGAGGTGTCCGTCCAGGACGAGGGCGGTTTCGACGGCCTGGTCTTCCGGCCGATGCGCGCCGACCTCTTCCGCCCCGAGGCGACCGCCCTCATTGACGAGGTGGGCCTGGGCAACGGGGCTCTGCTGCGGGTGCTGCGCCACCTGCTGCTGACCAAGGAGAACACCAAGAGCGGGCGCGGCTTCATCTCGTATGTGGAGCTGGGCATCAACCAGCTGGGCGCCGTCTACGAGGGGCTCATGAGCTACTCGGGCTCCTTCGCCGCCGAGCGCCTGTGGGAGGTGGCGCCGGGCGGGGACGCCTCGAAGGGCTCGTGGGTGGTGCCCGAGGACGTCATGAAGGGCCTGGAGGAGAAGGACTTCGTGACGGTGGAGGATGAGGTGACGGGCGAGCGCCGCAACGTCACCTATGAGAAGGGCCAGTTCGTCTACCGGCTCTCGGGCCGGGACCGGCAGCGCTCGGCTTCCTTCTACACCCCGGAGGTGCTGACGCGTTTCACGGTGCAGCAGGCGCTGGCCGAACTGCTGGACCAGGATGGGCACACGACGAGTGCGGAGGAGATCCTGCACCTGACGGTGTGCGAGCCGGCGCTGGGCTCGGGGGCCTTCGCCATTGAGGCGGTGCGCCAGCTGGCCGAGCAGTACCTCTCACGGCGCGAGCGCGAGCTGAGCCGGCGGGTGGACCCGGAGGAGCGGCCCCGCGAACTGGCGAAGGTGAAGACGTATCTGGCCCTGCACCAGGTGTACGGGGTGGATCTCAATGCGACGGCGGTGGAGCTGGCGGAGGTGTCCCTGTGGCTGGACACCATGGTGGAGGGGCTGGCGGCCCCGTGGTTCGGGCTGCGGCTGCGGCGCGGCAATTCGCTGGTGGGGGCGCGCCGGGCCCTGTACTCGACGTCCCAGCTGAAGAAGCGGGCCTGGCTGACGGCGGCGCCAGTGGCCGAGCCGCTCAGCCAGGTGGCGGCCGCGATCGACGACGCTGATGAGGGCTCCCCGCACCGCATGGGCGGGGCGCTCGACGTCTCCAACAGGATCCACCACTTCCTGCTGCCGGCCAAGGGCTGGGGCAGCGCGGTGGAGGTCCCCAAGCAGGTGCGCGACCTCGTGGATGCCGACCGACTCAAGGCTCTCAAAGCCTGGCGCAGGAATATCACGAAGACGCTGACCACCGCCCAGACCAAGCGGATGACCGCCCTGGCACGGCGTGCGGAGGTGCTGTGGGAGCTGACCCTGCGGCGCCTGCGGGTGGCGGAGGCCGAGGCCTCGAGGCGCATCGACCTGTGGGAACGCGAGGAGCAGGCCAATGCGGGCTCAACGGTTTCACGTGAAGACATTGAGGCGTACCTGGCGGCGCCGGGCTCGGCGTACCGGCGACTGCGACTCGTCATGGATGCGTGGTGCGCGCTGTGGTACTGGCCGCTGACCACGGAGGTGAAGCCGCCGAGCCTGGATGAGTGGCTGGGCGCCCTGGAGGGACTCCTGGGCATTGCGGGCAAGGCGGGACCGACCGACGCCGCGACCTTCGCCGACGCCACGGCCTGGGACGAACTCGAGCAAGCGGAGGAGATGGACCTCGGCTTCGCCGGCGCTCGCGCGGTCGACTCTGTCATCGAGGAGCACGAGTGGCTCATCGTGGTCCGGGAGGTGGCTCAGGTCCAGGGCTTCTTCCACTGGGAGCTGGACTTCGCCACCGTCTTCGCCCGCGGCGGCTTCGACCTCCAGGTGGGGAACCCGCCGTGGGTGAGGCCCCGCACCGACGTGGACAACCTTCTCTCTGAAGGGGATCCCTGGTGGACGCTCAGCAACAAGCCCTCCGTCGCCGCGAAGAATAAGCGCCTGCCGCTCACCCTGGCGCGCCCCGGAATCCTGGGCACGGTCCTCGACGGGACGGCTGAGGTCATTGTTCTCTCCGAACTGCTGAGCGACCCGACCGTCTACCCACTGCTCAGCGGACAACCGGATCTCTACCGGGCTTTCATGTGTCAGGTGTGGGAGCACCAGAGCGCACGAGGAATCTCCTCTCTTATTCACATGGAAACCCATTTTACCGACGTGAAGACCCCGGTGCTACGCGCAGCCGCATACCGGCATTTGCGCCGCCACTGGCAGTTCATTAATGAACTGTCGCTCTTTGATATCAAAGACAACAAGCGCTACGGCGTTCACGTTTACGGCACAGACCAGAATCCATCATTCCTTCATGCCACGTCGCTCTACCATCCCGAGACGGTGCTGCGCTCTCTCGTACATGACGGTAGTGGCAAGGAACCCGGCTTCAAGGATCCACACACCGGCACCTGGGACCTGCGTCCGCATGCTGCCCGCATTCAGCACGTTGACGAGTCGGTTCTTCGGATATGGCAGACAGTGACAGAATCCGACGATTGGCGCTCAACCCCTATGGTTTCGACCGTCAATTCAGCAGCCTCACGCACACTTGCAACACTAGCCGCCCAACCGCGCATCAGCAACCTTAATATTCAGTTTTCCGCAGGTTGGCACGAGACATCTGATTTCGAAAAAGGTCGCTTTGTCAAGAAGTGGGGCAAGGCAACCTGGGAGGACGTGATTCTTCAAGGTTCCCACATCTTCGTATCAACACCATTTTATAAGCAACCCAACGCCACCATGCGGAACAAAGATGATTGGACCGTTTTCGACATTGAAGCAACAACTTCACACACGATCCCTATTACTACCTACGAACCTGCAGGCGACCGGGACACCTACGATCGCCTCTACGCCCACTGGGGTGACTCCTCCGCCCGCGACCACTACCGCATCGCCTGGCGCCGCAGGGCGGCGAACACCGGCGAACGCACACTTATTCCCGCTCTCATTCCGCCGAGAACCGCGCATGTCCATCCGGTTTACTCAGCCGGATTCCCCGATGATAATTACCGAATCCTTGCCTTCCTTGAGAGCATAACCTCAACAATACTCGCCGACTTCCAGATCAGGTCACGAGCCAGGAATGACATTCACGGCCCGGACTTCTCACTATTGCCAGCACCTCAATGTCACTCCGATTCCGCCGCACACATTTTACTCCGCACACTTCGCCTCAACTGCCTCACAGACGCCTATATGGACTTGTGGGCTGCCTGCTGGGATGAGTCGTTCCTGACGGATGCTCCGATTCTGGAGCGTTATGACGAGCGTCCGATTGGTCCGGTGTGGACGGTGGACACGCCCTTGCGCCGGGCGGAGGACCGCCGTAATGCGCAGGCGGAGATCGACGTCATGGTGGCGATGATGCTGGGAGTGCCGATCGAGGATCTGTGCACGATCTACCGCACCCAGTTCGCGGTGCTGTACGACTACGACCATGGCCGCGGCCAGGGTGCTTATGTTTTTGATGCGAATGGCCGCCAGCTGCCGACTCCGGTCCGCCAGGCTTGGGAGAAGCGCAAGCGCCCCACCTCCAACGAGGACATGCCCCTGTCCGAGCGCACCCACACTCACCCCGGCTCTGGCGTATCCTACGTCTACGACCTACCCTTCCGCATCCGCGACCGCGAGTCCGACTTCCGCCGCATCCACACCGCCCTCACCGCCTGACGTCTTCGCGTCCAGTTATGATCTGTCCCGCCGCCACCTTCATCGCTCTCCGCAGCACACACCTTACGATCATCACAAGAAGTCACATCAAAGGAGGAGACACCAATGCGTTTTTCCGAGGCGTTCGACATTGTACGCACTGATGTCGACGACTGGTTCGACCCAGACCTGTCCATTGACACTCCACTGTTCGTTGATCCCATCATGCTTCTCCAGACCTCGTCGTACTGGTCAAAAGCGCACGAGGAATTGGTGAATCACTTCTGCCACTGTTACCCTCTGGTCGCCAAAAGCGCATCGCAGACATCGAACAGCGCCGTGGTCGCCCAGAAACTTCTTACGTTTCCGGAACCGTCCGAGTTTTGCCTGGGCTATACGGCGTCAGGGACCGCAGGGGCGGGGTCAGGTCGAGGTTTCGCCCGATCCCTGGCAGACGGTATCGACGCTGCTATCTGCGCTGGCCTGAGCCACCCCGCTCACATTGAGGAGCTGGGCATTTTAAACGAGCGCTTTGGCGCTGACCGCATCTCGGATGCTACGTGCAACATTCTGAAACATCGCTTCATTGAATACACGCAAAAGACGTGCCGGCGCCACAACGTCCCCATGGATATGCACAGAGTGCGGAACGTCAAAGTGGACCTATTTGTCAATCGATGGATTTCGAGGGATGTCCTACTGCCAACCAACCCTTTAAATGGCATGCCAATCATTCTGGTACCGAAGTGTTTTTTGAATGATCTGCCTACCCTCAATGCGGATGCCTGGTTCAACTCCAGTCTAAACGCGGACCTCCGCGCTGATCTGAATATCAGGATTGGCGAATCTGTATCGAAGTCAAAGGTAGTTGAGATCGCTCGACGCAATCCCGAACGCGTTCGCCGCTGGATTGAGCAGCAGGCGGCTCGCCACGACCTCAAGGGGTATGACTTTCACCACGACCCGTTGGGTGTGGTGCAGTTTGACGGACCACCAGCAGCCTTCGCTTTTGCGAATCCGATAGACAGAAAACCGCCAGCAGGCCAAGCGGAGTTGTCGGAGCTTGTAGCCGACATCTTGGGCAATTTCAAAACTTTTATTGAGGAGCAACGAGGATGGGAACTCCTATGGAACACAGGCGGCTCCGAGAAGCCCGAGTCGGCCGTTCAGCTACTGTTCCTCGGCATGACTCGATATTACCTCGCCCAGTTCGACGTAGAAGTCGACCGAGAGGTGGAGTTGGGGCGAGGCCCCGTCGACTTTAAACTATCGTGCGGCACGAGCAAGAAACTGCTCATCGAGATCAAGAAGGTTCATAACGGAAAGTTCTGGAACGGGCTGAAGGCCCAGTTGGCTAGCTATATGACGTCCGATGGTGCAGACGAAGGATGGTTCGTCGCAGTTCGCTACCGAGACAACAAGGCGTCTGAACGACGAGTGAAAGAACTCCCAGAGCGAGTTCGCGCCTTGAACAATGACCTCAAGCACTTCAAGTATTTTGTGATCGATGCTCGGCCGAAATTGTCCGCCTCGAATCTCTGAGTACTCTGACTCCGATCTTCAGCGGAGTCAGGACACAGAGTCCCCGCCCCGTATTTCGAGTCTATCCTTGGCATTGTGGAAGGTACGTAGCCACGCCGCGGAAGGTTTTGCGGCATTGAGCCTTTCTCACCCAACTGGCAGTTGAGGACAAGACTCAGGACTTCATTGCGGACATGACGACCTTATCGTCTTCTCCCGGAACAAAGCGTATGACCGCACCAGGAGTATAGGCCTCGCAACGCGATTCCTCCGCGATGCGAACCGTCTTGCATATGGTCTGTAGAACGTAACCGGTGTCCATTTTCATGTCACCGATCTTAACTACGAGGTTCTCTCGCCACAGCAGCACCCCCTCTTCATAGCACCCACCCAATGTCTTTTGAAAAGATTCAAGGTCCTTCATCGTCACGTCGAAATGCCTCCACGTGTCCACCACCTGCTCGCCACGCAGAAGACGCGCACAGCGAATAATTGTTCGCATTTCCATATCCGAGCACGATTCAACAGGCGGCACCAAGACGGGCGCGAACACCTGTTTCTGAATTTCGATCAGACTTTCTATAAATTCTTTGAATAAATGATAGCTTTTGGCACGAGTTTGATCCTGCGGCGATTCAACGTCTATCCGAATCAACGCGGGACCACCACCGCGCACCCGAAGTTCCATCTCACCGCCGCCAGCAAAAGCCTCAAGGAACTGAATCGCATGAAGGATATCATGCGGCCTTCGCCCGGCGAGGGGCGATCGCTCAATCGATAGATCGCCCAGTTCCTTATTCGACGTCACCAGCATTGTCAGCGTAAGCACGTCATCATTGTCGGACATGCGGAGATAGGAGCCGCCCCCACTGATACCCATACCATGTCGCACGTTCTTTACATCGAGAACTTTAGCAGAAACATCACTATTTTTAGGAATGATCTCCATCTCTAACGGCGGAAGCATATCGTCATCGACAGCAACCTCAAACAGACTGACAAGGCCATCGCCATCTGACGGACCACCAGGCGGCCCATCATAGTTACTGATTGCCGCACTAATATTCTGTGGAGGTAAACCGAATTCTAGAAATTTCTGAAGAGCCCGATGCTCATCCGTTCCAAGATCAACCTCGAACGTCATCTTCAATCCAATTGGACGAAGATTGCAGGACTCGGCGCACCGCGCAAGTATGTGCAGAACAACATTGTAGCCTGTATCACCAAGAGGAGTAACTGAAACAAAAACTTCTTCCGCGCGAGGATTACGAATCATCTCATGCATCAACGCCTCAGGCCGTCCTTGACGAGGTTCATATTCGTAACGGTAGAACGGATCCACTTCATCTAATAACTTTTGAATTGCCGTAGCCTTCTCCATAAGCGCATCGATTTTTTTATCTTCCGATCTTGTGTCCGAAATGGACGATCGACCGAGCATCAGCGCCTGCTCAATGAGTTCCTCCGTTCGAGTTTTACCATTTCCAAAATAATACTCAACGAGTTGCGGATCCTCTGCTGCCCATGCGTCGAGTTGCGCACGGCCCACCCAGTTTACTTCAATACCACTCGAACCTGTGAAAGAGTTCAGCCATTCAAGGTTCTGATTGTTTGGATCATATGGCATGACAATATTCCATGACACAACATCGTACCGTGGAGCCGTTTGTTCCAGAAAAGTTCGCCAAGATCCCTTTATTTGTCTCTTCTGCGACCCTGCAAGAGATTTGGAAAATCGTTTGATTTGGTAGAACTCATAGCCGCCTGACTCTGTTCTAATCTGCACATCTACGCCGCGATCTCCCTGTGACGGAGTGATACGGTTTCCTTTAGGATTGCGGAGGAGGAGCAGTGCCGCTATGAATTCTTCGACTTGATCGCCACTATAACGCTCCCAGTTCATCTGTGTCATGCCTCCATGATACCTACGTCGACCCAAATCGCCAACCCGCCCTGGGCCCACCGTCGTGCAGCCGCAGCACTGAACTCAATCCGGTAGGTCATACGAGTCCGAGGTCCGCTTTGACCTCGTCCCGAGGAACGGGACCGTACTCGGTGACATCGACGTCGGCGAGACGGTTGCGCGCAGCGGAGACGGACATGTCAGTCATGATGCGCATCATAGATGAAGAGTACGGAGCGTGTATCGTGTTGCTCAACGGCGAGGCCCGCCAACAGCGCTCGGCCCGGCCTTCCCCCCTCTGCGGTAGCCTCTGACCTGCGGGAGATCCCTGTCCCGGAACGACGACGATCCGCACGAAGCCGCGGCGGGCCCGGCGTCCCTGCGGGCACTGCTCCCGCGCCACATCCGAGCCCCCACCGTCCACAACCAGCGCGCCCCAGTCATGACTCTCCTCCTCCCCAGCCTCCAGGCCGAACGCATCCGGCGATCCATCGTCGACTACCTGTCGACGACCTTCGCGCTCACGGACGCCGAGCCGCGACGGGTGCTCGCCGACTTCCTCCAGGACGAGGAGCAGGGCGTCTTCATCGGCCCCTTCGTGCGCCTGCGCCTGCCCTACCTGGCCGCGAGCGCCCGCGCCGTCGGCCCCGGTTGGGCTGGCCAACCCGGCCAGCCCGGCCCGGCCGCTGGCCCCGTCCAGCCCGCCCAACACGCCCGGCCCAGCCGCCCTGCCCCGGTCACCAACCCCGCCACCCCCGCCGACCGCCCCCTCGACTGGGACCCGGGTCTGACCCCCTACCAGCACCAGGAGGACACCTACCGGCGCCTGACCACCAAGGGCGGCCACCGCCCCGAACCGACCATCATCACCACCGGCACCGGCTCGGGCAAGACCGAGGCCTTCCTCCACCCCGTCCTCGACCACGTGCTGCGCGCCCGCGCCCGGGGGGTCACCGGCGTCAAGGCCCTCATCCTCTACCCCATGAACGCCCTGGCCGCGGACCAGGCCGGCCGCCTGGCCCGCCTCATCACCTCCGACCCCGCCCTGGCGGGGGTGCGCGCCGCCGTCTACACCGGCGACTCCTCCACCCGGCCGAACAAGCGCGTCACCGCGGAATCCCTCATCACCGACCGCCACGCCATCCGCAACGACCCGCCGGACATCCTGCTCACCAACTACAAGATGCTCGACCAGCTCCTCCTGCGCCCCGAGGACCGCGAGCTGTGGCGAGCCTCGGCCGGGTCACTCACCTACCTGGTCCTCGATGAGTTCCACACCTACGACGGCGCCCAGGGCACCGACGTCGCCATGCTGCTGCGGCGCCTGGGCCTGACCCTGCGCGCCCACCTGCCCGCCGGCGACCCGCGCCGGGAGGCCTTCGCCGACTCCCCGCTGGGGCCCGTGTGCCCGGTGGCCACCTCCGCCACCCTCGGCGACGGCGGGGCCCCCTCCCGGATGCTCGCCTTCGCCCGCGATGTCTTCGGGGTCGACCTGTCCGCCGACGCCGTCGTCACCGAGACCCGCGCCGACCTCGACCGGTGGGCCGCCGCCCACCACCGCGCCGCCGAGTCCCTGGGCCTGACCGGCCGCGCCCTGCGCCTGCGTTCCCTGCCGGGCGCGAACCTGCGGGCCCTGGCCCATCTCGCCCAGGCCGGCTCCCCCGACCCCGAGGAGCTGCTGCGCGGCGTCGTCGCCCGCCTGTACGACCTACCCGACGGGCTCGAGGACTCCCTCGACGCCGCCGGACTCGCCTGCGCCCTCCAGGCCCACCCGGACGTCCTGGGCCTCGTGCGCGCCGCCGAGTCCCCCACGCCGCTGGCCGGACTCGCCCGCGACCTGCTGGGCCCCGCCTGCGAGCCGGACCCGGCCCGCCGGGTGCTGTGCGCGATCCTGGCGGCCCTGTCCGTCGTGCGCGCCGGACTGAACGGCGCCCCCGACCGCGGCGCGGTCAATGTGGAGGTCACCCTGTGGATCCGCGAGGTCACCCGCGTCGACCGGACCCTGAGCGCCCTGCCCGCCTTCCGCTGGGCCGACGCCGTCTCCGAGCAGGCGCGGGTCGACGAGCCGGCGCGCCCGGCCCTGTACTGCCGCTCGTGCGGGCGCTCCGGGTGGGGCGTCGTGCTGGCCCCCACCGGGCAGCGGGAGAAGGACGACCAGTCCCAGGTGCGCCGCGACCGCAAGACCGGCGACCCCCGCTTCCGGACCCTCCTGCACGCCCCCGGGGAGGACGCCGACTACCGCCGCCGCCTCGAGGCCGGGGAGCCCGACCCGCAGGCCCGCCACCCCGGGCTGCGCTGGTACTCCGTCAACGGCCGCGAGCTCCTCTCCCGCCGCCCGGCCGATGACGACCCGGAGGCCAAGGAGGGGCTCGTGCTGCCGGTCCTGACCCTGACCGGGGACGAGCGCGCCATCGCCGAGGACTCCACCCGCGACGTGTGCCCCTCGTGCGGGGACAGGGACTCGATCCGCTTCCTCGGCTCGGCCGTCGCCACCCTCCTGTCGGTGTCCCTGACCACCCTGTTCGGCGACGACGCCCTCGACGACGCCGACAAGCGCGCCCTCATCTTCACCGACTCCGTGCAGGACGCCGCCCACCGGGCCGGCTTCGTCAACCAGCGCTCCCACACCATGAGCCTGCGCTCGGCCCTGCGGGGGGCGCTGACAGCCGACATGCCCCTTGACGCGTGGGCCGGGGCCGCCCTCGACGCCGCCCGGCCCAGCGCCTTCGACCGCTACCGGCTCGTGCCCGCGGCCCTGACCGAGCACCGGCGCTTCAAGCCCTACTGGGACCCGAAGGCCCCGGCCTCCGAGCGGCGCCGGGCCGAGCCGCACGTGCGCCGTCGGCTCCTGTTCGACATCGCCCTGGAGGTGGGCCTCCAGTCCGCCTACGGGCGCACCCTGGAGGCCACCGGGTCGGTGAGCGTGCACGTGGCCGCCGGGCGCGCATCGGTCCTGACCGACCTGGCCCGCCGGGCCCTGGGGGGCGAGCGGCAGGGGGTCCTTGAGGGCTTCGAGGGCGTCGCCGACGCCGACCTGCTCGCCTGGGTGCGCGGCACCCTGGAGCGCATGCGCCGCGACGGGGCCATCGACCACGAGTGGCTCGCGCGCTACAAGCGCGACGACGGCAAGCGCCTGTGGATCTGGTACAAGCGCAACCGCAGCCAGGGTCAGCCGGCCTTCCCCGCCGGGCGCGCCGCCCCCGCCTTCCCCCGGGCGGGCGGCGGCCTCGACACCCGCAAGTCGGCCTTCGTGCCGGTGGGCTCGCCCAGGTCCTGGTACGCCACCTGGACCCGCAAGTGCCTGAGGGTCGCGCCCACCCACGCCGCCCGCCTGGCCCGCGTGCTCCTGGCCCGTCTGGCCGAGGCCGGGATCCTCACCGCCACCGACACCAGCAGCGGCGGCACCGTCTACGGGCTGCCGGCCGGGCGCGTCGTCGTCTCCCCGCTGGGCGAGACCACGGGAGACGACCTGCTCCTGGTGTGCGACACCTGCCGCACGCAGCTGCCCGCCGCGGCCGCCACCGTGGACCAGCTCGACAACGCCCCCTGCCCGGCCGTCGGCTGCCCGGGCCGCCTCAGGGCCGGGCAGCGCCCGGCGGAGAGCTTCTACCGCAGCATGTACGCCGGGGCCCATGTGCGCCGCGTCGACGCCCACGAGCACACCTCGCTGCTCACCGCCGACGAGCGCGCCCGGGTCGAGAACGGGTTCAAGCGCCCCGAGCAGGCGCCGGGCGACCCCAATGTCCTGGTGGCCACCCCCACCCTGGAGATGGGCATCGACATCGGGGACCTGTCCACCGTCATGCTCGGCTCCCTGCCGGCCACGGTCGCCTCCTACGTGCAGCGGGTCGGCCGGGCGGGCCGCCGCAGCGGGTCGGCGCTCGCCCTGGCCTACGTGCCCGGCAGGCGCCACCAACTGCCGGTCCTCGACGACCCCGACCGGCTCCTCAACGGCTCCGTCGCGCCGCCGTCGACCTACCTGGGGGCCGAGGAGATCCTGCGCCGCCAGTTCCTGGCCTCCGTCATCGACGCCCTGGCCCGCGAGAACCACCCGGCCGTCCCCTCCGGGGGCCGCGGGCGCGGCACCGCCGGGACCGTCTTGGGCGCCACCGGGGAGGGTTCCCTCGTGGGCGCCCTGTGCGAGCGCATCGGGCGCGACGGCGCCCCGCTGGTGCGGGCCTTCACCGCCGCCTTCGGGCAGCGCACGCCGGCGCTCAAGCGCCTGACCAGCTGGGTCACCCGGGACGGCGGCGCCGGACCCCGCGAGATGCTCATGCGGGCCGCCGCCGAGCACCGCGCCGAGGCCGAGCGGCTCCACCGCCAGAAGCGCCAGATCGACGAGGCCCTGCCCGAGCTCACGATGGCGGCCGAGCGCCCCAACGCCACCGAGGAGGACCGGCGGGCCCATCGCGCCGCCGAGGGCGCCCGGAGGGCGGCCCAGGCCCGGATCCTCGACCTGCAGGGGGAGCACTGGGTCTCGGCCCTGGAGCGCCACGGCATCCTGCCCAACTACACCCTCATCGACGACTCGGTGCGCCTGTCCGCCCGCGTGTCCTGGCGCGACCCGGAGACCGACGAGTTCCGCTCCGAGCCCTACGATGTCGAGCGGGCCTCCGTCCGCGCCCTGCACGAGTTCGCCCCCGGCGCCACCTTCTACACCCGCGGCCTGGAGATGAGGATCGAGGGCGTCGACGCCTCCGCCGACCTCGCCGACCAGGCCCAGTGGTGGTTCTGCTGCGAGGCCTGCGGTTACGCCGACGTCCGGGGCCCGCAGGGGAGCAGGCCCGCCGCGCCCCCCGAGTGCCCGAGGTGCCGGGGGACCGCCATCGCCGACGTCGGGCGCGCGCGCCGGGTCCTGCGCCTGACGCGGGTCTTCGCCGACGTCTCCAGGGACGACGCCCGGATCGGGGACTCCAGTGATGATCGGATCCGCACCCGCTTCGAGATCCTCCCCCTGGCCGACTTCGACCCCGAGCGCGCGGTGCGCCAGTGGAGCGTGGAGGCCTCCGGCTTCGGGCTGACCCGCTACCGCGGCATGAGCCTGCGCTGGCTCAACACCGGGCGGGCCCTGGTCGGCCAGAGCGTCGACAGGGTCGCGGGCCTGCCCGTCTCCTCGCGGGACTTCCGCCTGTGCGAGGCGTGCGGCAAGCTCGACACGGACACCGGGGCCTCCACCGCCCGCGAGCACCGGCCCTGGTGCGCGCACCGCACCGACCCCGCCGAGCACGTCATCGCCGTTGACCTCATGCGGGAGCTGCGCACCGAGGCGATCGCCTTCGTGCTCCCCCTCGGCTTCGCCACCGACCGGGTGGGGGTCGACTCCCTGACGGCCGCCATCCGGCTGGGCCTGGAGATCACCACCGGCGGGTCCCCCGACCACCTGGGCATCGCCGTCGTCCCCCACCCCGTCGCCGGCGGCGCCCCCGGTGAGACCCGCCCCGCCCTCCTCCTGCACGACACCGTTCCCGGCGGCACCGGATACCTCACCGATCACGACGACCCCGCCAAGCTCTGGAACCTCCTCGTGCGCACCGGCCAGCACCTGGAGGACTGCCCGTGCCGCACCGAGAACAGGGGCATGTGCCCCGACTGCCTCCAGCCCCACGCGCTCTCCGGCGAGGTCACCCGCGCCGCCGCCCTTCACGCCATCCGCCAGCTCCTGGGACCGGGCGCCGAGGTTCCCTTCGCCGACCTGGACCCGGAGGCGCCCCTGTGGCACGTCACCGATGAGGCCGTGCGGGCCGGCACCGGGGAGAGCCCCCTCGAGGTGCGCTTCCGCGCCGAACTCATCGACCGCCTGGGCAAGGAGATGGCCGTGCGCGCCGTCGGGGACCCCTCCGGGGCGCCCGCCCTCGAGATCGACGGGGGCCGCTGGAGGATCCGCCCGCAGCTCGACGCGCTGGGCGCCCGCCCCGACTTCACCTGCCTGCGCCCGGCCGGCCGGGCCCCCATCGCCATCTTCATCGACGGGCGCCGCTACCACGCCACCCGGGCGCACAACCGTCTCGCCGACGACGCCGCCAAGCGCGAGCGCCTGCGCGCCGCCGGGTACCGGGTCATCGCCGTCGGCGCCGAGGACCTGGGCGGGCCGTGGAATCCGACCTGGCTCGACGACGACGCGGTCGCCCGGCTCAAGAACGGCTCCCTCGGGCCGGCGCGGGCGGGCGCCGTCACCGACCGGGCCATCGCCGCCTGGCGCGGCGGCCCCATGGCCCTCCTGGAGTCCATGCTGCTCGACGACGCCGACGACGGCCCCGACGCCAGTCCGGAGGCCACCGCCCTCAGCGCCCTGGCCGACTCCGTGTGGAGCCCGCTCATCTGCGACGCCGCCCGCCGCCTGCCCCCGAGCGGGGCGGCGTCCCCGCCGTACTCCCCCGCCCGGGGCGCCGGCGCCCCCGTGCACTACTCCCCCGCTGCACACGCGCAGGCGGACCCGCTGTGGGAGGCCCTGCGGGCGCTGCGCCCGGACGAGGACCTCCCGGAGCCCGCCGACGCCGGCGTTGGCGTCGAGCCCACCGGCGCCGGCGTGGGCGCCCGCGCCCGGGTCTCCGGCTCGGTGTTCACCAGCCCCCACCTCGCCCTCGCGGTCCGGCTCACCGGTGTCTCCACCACCGGCATGGCCCTGATGCTCGACGACTCCGACGAGGCGCTGGCCTCCCCCGACCACGCCGAGGCCTGGCTGGCCTGGCTCAGGCTCGGCAACGTGCTCGCCCTCGCGCAGGCGCCCGTGGCCATCACGACGACGAGCCGGGCCCTCGACGAGCTGCGCGGGCGCGCCAAGACCCGGGCCCTCGCCGCCGACGCCGGGGTGAGCCCCGAGGCGATGAGCGGCCTCGGCTGGAACGACGTCGATGCGGAGCTCACCCCGCCGGACGTCCTCGCGCTCCTACCCCGCCTCGCCGCCGCCGGCATCCCCCGCGGGGACGACGGCGCCGAGGTCGCCGACGGGGTCATGACCGACCTGTCGTGGCAGGATCGACGCGTCGCCGTCGTCGCCGACCCGATGGAGGGCGACGTCGAGGCGCTCGCCGCCGCCGGCTGGCGCGTCGTCGTCCCCGGGGACGACCCCGAACAGACCATTGCCCGGATCGCCGCGCTCCTGGAAGGACACTGACATGCCCGCGATCGTCTGGCCCAGCAGCAAGGCCAAGGACGCCACCGCCAGGGACTCGTCGCTGAAGGCGAAGATCGGCCCCTTCATCGCCAAGCTCAGCACCATGACCGCGAGCACCGGCCTGCACCTGGAGCACATCAGGGGCGCCGCCGACCGGCGCGTGCGCACCGCCCGCGTCACCGACTTCTACCGGGCGGTCCTGTTCGAGCTGGACGCGGGCGGCGAGCCCGTCTACGTCATCCACGGCATCTGGCCGCACGACGAGGCCAACAGGATCGCCGAATCCGTCACCGTGGGCGTCAACCCCTACAACGGGGCCACCGAGGTCACCCGCATTAAGGACGCCATCCAGCAGGACGCCGGCGACGTCGAGCAGGCGCGGCGCGCCGCGCGGGCCGAACTCGACGCGGCCAGACGGGAGGCGGAGGAGATCGCCCGCGAGGCCGCCCGCATCCAGAGCGCCAACGCCGAGGCGCGCCGCCAGAACGCGCGGGCCGCCGCGGGAGGGGAGGGCACCGCGGGTGAGGCGGGCGCTGCCGGCG
>ERZ772973.381-NODE-381-length-22966-cov-92.9672_pt1 | contig 22966 bp, 19 predicted proteins | sample MGYA00580672_ERZ772973 | MGnify/ENA primary metagenome ERZ772973 (study PRJEB29015, sample SAMEA2737938) | human oral metagenome | biome: human oral; feature: human-associated habitat; material: dental | place: China | collected 2152 ...
TGCCGCCCGAGTAGCCGAGCGAGTCGTCGATGAGCCGGTCCACGACCCGCGGCAGGTAGCCCTTCTGCTCCATCGGCCTCTCCCCTCAGCATGGCCGCACGACGTCGACCCGGCCCGCGGCACCTCCTCAGTCGTTCATGTGGCGCCGTTTCAGTCGTTCATCTGGCGCCATTGTAATCGTTCATATGGCATCGTTCCAGTCGTTCATATGGCGTCCGGGCCGCCGCGCCCCTGCCCGGCCCGCGCGGAGCGGTAGTACGCCACCGCGACCTGGGTCCGATTGCGCAGCCCCAGCTTGGCCAGGATCGAGCTGATGTGGTTGCGCACCGTCCCCTCGCTCATGAAGAGCCGCCGCGCCACCCCGGCGTTGTCGAGGCCCTCCGCCACGGCCTCGACCACCTCGTACTCGCGCTCGGTCAGGGGCGCGAACACGGCCCCGCGCGGCGCGGGCCCCCGGCCCGGCGCGCCCGTCCGCCCCAGGCCCATGGCGGCGCTGCGGGAGAGCACCTCCCCCTCCAGCACGCACACCCCGGCCATGACGCTGCGCAGCGCCGGGGCGAGACGGGCGACGTCCTGCTTGACGAGGTAGCCGCGCGAGCCCATCTTCAGGGCCCGCACAATGTACTCGTCGTCGGAGAAGGTGGTCAGGAAGACGATGCGCGCGCCCTCATCCTCGGCGAGGATCCGCTCGGCGGCGGCGAGCCCGTCGCCCAGCGGCATCCGGATGTCCATGAGCAGGACGTCGGGGCGCAGCCGCCGGTACTGCTCGACCGCCTCGGGTCCGGAGCCGCCCAGGCCCACGACGTCGATATCGGCCTCCGCCGACAAGATGGTGGCCAGCGACTGGGCGACGAAGGCGTCGTCGTCGACAATGAGCACTCTCATGCTCCGCCCTTCGGAATCGTTGCGATGACGGTGAACCTCGGGCGCGGGGCCAGGCGCACCGTCCCGCCCAGCGCCTCGAGGCGCTCGCTCATGGAGCGCAGCCCCAGACCGGCGGGGGCGCCGTTCGGAAAGATGCTGCTCGGCGCCCCGCCGCCCGGCCACTGGCCGCGCTCGGGGACGGCGCCGTCGTTATCGACCGCGACCCGCCAGAACGCAGGGTAGTCGGAGACCCTCACCCGCGCCGAGGAGGCCCGCCCGTGCCGCGCGGCATTGGTCAGGGCCTCGCGCACCACCGCGACGAGGCAGCGCGTCACCGCCGGCGGGGGCGCCTCCTCCAGGGGGCAGTCGACCTCCACATGGCCGATGCCGCACCGCGAACCCAGCAGGTTGAGCGAGGTCGCCAGGTCCTCGCCCTCGTCGGACAGCGCGTGGACGGACCGGCGCATGGCGCTCAGGGCCCCGTCCAGCCCGCGGTCCAGCTCCGCCAGGTCGGCCGCGACGGCGGGCTCGTCCCGGTGGGTGACGGCCAGGGCCTTGACCTGAAGGAGCAGGCGGGTCAGCAGGTGCCCGACGCCGTCGTGGATGTCGCGGGCGATGCGCGTGCGCTCGGCCAGGGCCGCGGCGCGCGTCTCGTGCTCCCGGGCCTCCTCCAGGCGGGCGCGCGAGGCCCGCAGTGCCACGACCTTCTCGTGCAGATCGTCCCTCATGGCGTGCAGGCGCTCGCGCGCCGCCTCCTCCTGGGCGGTGCGCAGGGCCAGACGGGCCGCCAGGAGCGCCACGACCGCGCCCGCCACCGCACTCCCCGCGCCCGCGGCGCCCCGGGCCCGCACCACCGGGACCACCGGCAGCGGGGCGCAGCAGACCGCGAGCAGGCGGGCCCGCCGGGAACCGAGGGCCCACTGGCGCACCAGGTCGTAGACGACCAGCGGCGCGCCCACCGCCGAGGCCGCCCACGGGCAGCCGGCCAGCAGGTAGAAGGCAGGAAGGGCGATCGCCCCGCGCCGCCCGTCCGCCACCGCGCACAGCCCGCCGACGACGACGGCCAGGAGGAGCCAGACGACCTCGGCCGCCCCGACGGCCCCCGCCGCAGGCGCCAGCGCCATGAGCAGGCACGCCCCCAGGACCGCGCCCCTGTCCGCCAGAACCCTCACGCGGCGATTATCGGCGACGGGCGCCGCGAGCGCCGTCGGCGCGCGACGGGGCGATGACAGAAGTCATGCCCGGCGCCGCCGGGCCATGACAGCGGGCACTTCCGCCCGCCCGGGCGCGGACGCGAGCATGGACGCGCATCGCGCCACCGCGGAAGGAGACCACATGAACGACCTGGCCCCGCCCACGACCGACCGGGCCGACCGGGCGGTGACCATACGCTCCCTGGTCAAGCGCTACGGGGAGCTGATCGCGGTCGACGGGCTGTCGCTGGAGATCGGGCGGGGCGAGGTCCTCGGCCTGCTCGGCCCCAACGGCTCGGGCAAGACCACGACGATCAACTGCCTCCTCCAGCTGCTCACCTACGACAAGGGCGAGATCCGGGTGTTCGGCAGGCCCATGAGCGCCACCGCCTACGACCTCAAGCGCCGCATCGGCGTGGTGCCCCAGGAGGTGGCCGTCTTCGACGAGCTCACCGTGGCGGAGAACATCGACGCCTTCTGCGCCTTGTACGTGAATGACCGCGCCCGGCGCCGCCGCCTGGTCGAGGCGGCGATCGCCTTCGTCGACCTGGAGAAGTTCGCGAACTTCAGGCCCAAGAGGCTCTCCGGCGGCCTGCTGCGCCGGCTCAATATCGCCTGCGGCATCGCCCACGCCCCCGAGCTCATCATCTTCGACGAGCCCACCGTCGCCGTCGACCCCCAGTCCCGCAGCGCCATCCTTCAGGGCATCAGGCGCCTCAACGAGCGCGGCGCCACCATCATCTACACGAGCCACTACATGGAGGAGGTCGAGGAGCTGTGCCGCAGGATCGTCATCATGGACTGCGGCCGGCAGGTCGCCGCCGGCACCGCCGACGAGCTCAAGGCCATGATCGGCACCGGCGAGCGCATCCGCATCGAGGTCGTCGACCCCGTCCCGCCGGGCGAGGGGACCCTGGAGTCCCTGCGCCGCCTGGAGCACGTGCGCACCGCCTCCTGGCAGGCCCCGGGGCTCGTCGTCGAGTGCGCGCCCGGGGCGCACAACCTCTCCGACGTCATGGGGGCGCTGGCCGGGGCGGGCGCGACCTGCGGCCGGGTGACCTCCGAGCCACCGACGCTCAACGACGTCTTCCTGGAGATCACCGGGCGCGCCCTGCGGGACGAGGCGGCCTGACATGAGAGCCGTCTTCACCTACCAGGTGCTCCGGCTCCTGCGCGACAAGGTCCTCCTGGTGTGGACGCTGGGCCTGCCGATCGTCCTGTCGCTCATGTTCATGGCGATGTTCTCGGGCCTGGAGAAGGCCTACGAGACCACCCCCATGAGCTTCGGCGTCGTCCGGGACGAGGCTTACCGCTCGGCCCCCGGCCTGGACGCCCTCGTCGAGCGCGTCTCCGCCGCCGACGCCGACCCCCGCCTCATCGCCGAGGTCGCCCACTCCACCGCGTCCGAGGCCGAGGCCGCCGCGAAGCGGGGCGACACCGCGGGCTACCTCGCCGTCGAGAACGGCGGCCCCGTGCTGCACGTGACGCAGGAGGGCGACGACGAGCCCTCGCTGAGGGTCCTGCGGGTGGTCATGGACTCCTACGCCCAGACCCGGGCCCAGCGGGAGGCGGCCATCGCCGCCGGGGCGGCGCCCGAGCGGGTCGCCGGGCTCGGGACGGCGCACGGCTTCACCCACTCGGTCCCGGTGACGCGCACCCCGGTCAAACCCGCGACCCGCTACTACTTCGCGCTGCTCGCCTTCGCCGGCGGCATGGGGGCGGCCGTCGCCGTGCTCGCCGTGCAGGGCATCATGGCCGCCTCGCCCCTGGGCGCGCGGCGCACCATGGCGGGCCTGCCCCGCTGGAAGGTCCTCACGGCCGCGCTCGCGGCCTCGTGGGTGTGCGTCCTGGGCTGCCTGCTCATCGCCTTCGCCTTCATCGCCCTGGTCGTCGGGGTGGACTTCGGCCCGCATGCGCCCCTGTGCCTGGTGGCGATCGGCCTGACCGGCCTCATGTCGAGCGCGGCGGGCGCCGCCCTGGGGACGATCCGGAGAATGAGGATCGACATGGTCATCGCGATCACCGTCCTGCTGTCGCTGTTCACCGGGCTCTACGGGCCCGGCGCCCAGTCGCTGGCCGACGCCGTCGAGCGCAGTGCGCCCCTCCTGACCCGGGTCAACCCCCTGTGGCAGTGCGCGCACTGCTTCTACGGGCTGCTCTACTACGACTCCCTCGTCCCCTTCGCCCGCAGCTGCGCCGTCCTGACGGGCATGGCGGGCCTGTTCCTCGCCATCGCCCTGATCCGCGCCAGGAGGATGAGCCATGAGCACCTTTAAGACGTCGCTGAGGATCGTGGCGGCCCACTGGATGTACGTCCTGGTCTACCTGGTCTGGCTCTCCATGCTCGGCCTGCTCACCGGCGTCGCCCAGAGCGGGGACGCGTCCGACCGGGTCGAGGAGACGACGGTGAGCGTGGCCGTCATCGACCGCGACGGGTCGACGATCTCGCAGGGGATCAAGCGCTACGTCGAGTCCGTGGGCGAGGCGCGGGACCTGGAGGACTCCGAGCGGGCCATGCAGGACGCCACCGCGCAGAACCGCATCGACTACATCCTCATCATCCCCGCCGGCTACGGGGAGGAGGTCCGGCGGGCCGCGCGCGCAGGAGCCGCCCCGCCGCGGATGGACAGCGTCATCGGATACGAGTCGGCCTCGGGCGCGCTCATGAACGTGCGCATCGACTCCTATGCGGGCCAGGTCGTCGACTACCTGTCCGCCGTCACCGAGGACCCGGCCCGGGCCGTCGCCCTGGCCGATGACACGACGGCCCGCTCCGTCCCGGCGCGGCGGATCGCCCGGGACGCCGCGCCCCTGCCCCGCAGCCTCGCCGTCTACGCCCAGTTCTCCCTCTACCCGCTGGTGGCCTTCGCCGTCGTGGCCATCTCGGCGCTCATGACGGCGCTGGGGCGCCGGGCGGTCCGCTCCCGCCTGGCCGCCGCCCCGGTGAGCGGCTGCTCGCGCAGCCTCGGGCTGCTGGGCGCCTGCCTGGTCATCGGCGCGGTCGGATGGCTGTGGATCTTCGGGCTCGGGATCGCGGTCTTCGGCGCCGGCTCCGTGACGGCCTCGGCGCCCCTGCTGGGGGTCGTCGGGGCGGCCCTGGGCGCCTACGCGCTCGTGGCGGTGGCCGTGGGCTTCCTCATCGGACAGATCGGCCTGGGGCGCAGTGCGGCGAACGCGGTGGCCAATATCGGCGGCATGGCGCTGTCCTTCATCGCCGGGGCGTGGGTCCCCAGCAGCTGGCTGCCCGACGCCGTCGTCGCCGTCTCCCGCTTCACGCCCGGCTACTGGGCGGTCCGGGCGATCTCCGGGGCGCACACCGCCGCCTCGATGTCCGCCGACGCCATCGGCCCCCTGCTGGCCGACTGCGGCGTGTGCGCCCTGTTCGCGCTCGCCATCGCCTGCGCGGGCCTGGCGGTGGGCCGCACCCGGGCGCGGTCGTCGCTGTGAGGCGGCGGCCCGCGCCGCAGGGGCTCAGCGCCGCTCGGTCGTCGAGCCGGCCAGCGGGGCGTCCCCGGGGCGGGCCAACGGGCCCACGAGTTCGTGGGGGACGTAGGGCTCCTCCAGGAAGGCGACGTCCTCCTCGGTGAGCGTCAGGTCCAGGGCGCGCACGGCGTCGTCGACGCGACTGGGCCGCGAGCAGCCCACGATGGGGGCGGCCACGCCCCTGGCCCAGTGCCAGGCCAGGGCGACGTCGGCCATGGCCACCCCGTAACGCCCGGCGAGCTCGGCGACGCGCTCGATAATGGGCATGTCGGTCTCGCGCTCGCGGTCGTACTTGGAGCGCATGGTGGCATCGGTGGTCGAGCGCACGGAGTCGGAGTCCCAGGTGGGGCGCGTCAGGTGCCCGGAGGCGAGCGGGCTGTAGGGCGTGAGCGACATGCCGTACTGGCGGCACACGGGGATCATCTCCCGCTCGTCCTCGCGGTAGAGCAGGTTGTAGTGGTTCTGCATGGAGGAGAACCTGGTCCAGCCGTGGGCGTCCGCGACCACCTGCATGTTGTGCAGCTGGTAGGCGTACATGGCGCTCGCCCCCAGGGCCCGCACCTTCCCGGAGCGCACGAGGGAGTCGAGGGCCTCCATGGTCTCCTCGATGGGGGTGGCGTAGTCGAAGCGGTGGATGATGTAGAGGTCGAGGTAGTCGGTGCCCAGCCGCTTCAGCGTGCCGTCGATCTCGCGCTCGATGGCCGCGCGCGACAGGTGCCCCTCGTTGAAGTAGACCTTGGACGCCAGGACCACGTCCGCGCGCGCCACCCCCAGGTTCTTCAGCGAGGCCCCGATGAACTCCTCGCTCGTGCCGTGGGCGTAGACATTGGCGGTGTCGATGAAGTTGACGCCCAGCTCCAGGGCGCGGGCGATGACGGCCTGGGTGGCCTCCTGGTCGATGACCCACTGGTGGAAGTCCGGGAAGACCCTCCCGAAGCTCATGCCTCCGAGGCACAGCCTCGAAATGGTGATGTCCGTGGTGCCGAGTCGGGTGTACTCCATTGTCCGGTCTCCTTCGGTGCGCGAGTCGAGCGCGTCAGGGGCGCCCCGGGCCCAGTCTGCCCCGGGCGGGGCCCCGCAGCCAGGTCCTGGCGGATCCCCCCTCTCTCCCCCGCCCGGCGCCGCGACCCGCCCCCGGGGCGCGCCCGGCCGTTCCGCATCCCGCCGCCCCGGAACTCATGGACGCAGGCAGGCCAGCGGAATGACGAGGACGCCGTCGTCGCGGCGATACGCGGTGGCGCCCGCGGTGACCACGGCGAGGAAGGACGGCTCGCCCATGCGATCCGCGTCCACGCGCTCACGCAGCCGCCTCAGGTGAGTCGCGGCCTCATCGAGCTGACGGCTGCCGAGCTTGACCTCGATCGGAGCCCACCGTCCGTCCGCGAGGACGATGACGGCGTCCGCCTCCAGCCCGGTCTTGTCCCGGTAGTGGAAGACGGTCCCGTCGATCGCCTCGGCGTAGACCCGCAGATCGCGCACGCACAGCGACTCGAACTGCAGTCCGAAGGTCTCGAAGTCGCGGAGCAGGTCGGCGGGCGTCCAGCGCATGACTGCGGCGCCGATCGACGGATCGACGAAGTGGCGGGTCGGGCTTGTGCGAATCGCGGTCTTGGAGCGAAGCGCGGGATTCCACGCCGGCAGGTCCTCCACGACGTAGGCGCGGGAGAGGGCGTCGAGATAGTCGCTGACCGTGTTGGGCGCCATGGCGCCGTCGTTGACGGCCAGGTCCGCCGCGATCGTCGTCTGCGAGGCCCGGGTGGAAACGTGACGGGCGTAGGCGCGCATGAGCGCGCGCATACGAGTCGAGTTCCGCAAGACGCCGTCCATGCGGGCGACGTCGGAGTCTATGAGGCCCTCGACATAGGTCCGCGCCAGGCGACCGGGGACCGGCGCAGCACCCGCCGTGACGGCGGCGGGCCATCCCCCGCGGCACAGGACCCGGGCGATGTCCTCGACGTCGAGCGGGGCGACGTCGGCGACCTCCTCCTCTCCGTCGAAGAGACGCTGCAAGGAGATCCGACCGCTGGAGTCCTCCGACTCGAAGAGAGTCATGGTCCGCATGACCATGGGGGCGATCCTCCCGACGCCGGAGTGCGCCCCGCCGACGGTGGGCGTTGACGAGCCGGTGAGGATGAACTGCCCCGGCTCCCCGCGAAGGTCGACGGCGAAGCGGACGGCGTCCCACAACTGCGGCGCCATCTGCCACTCGTCGATGAGCCGGGGCGTTCGCCCCTCCAGAAGCGCCGAGGGCTTGGCATCGGCGAGTGCGAGGTAGGACACACTGCGATCGGGATCCTGGAGGTAGACGATGCTGGCGGCCTGCTGCAGGGATGTCGCCGTCTTACCGCACCACTTGGGCCCCTTCACCTGCACCGCGCCGCTGACGGCGAGAGCCTCGGCGAGCACGCCATCGGCGATCCTGGCCATATAACGCGCAGGCACCATCGACGCTCCTCAACCGAGAACACTGCTGTTTCGCGAACAAGTCTACCTCGTTGCGTGAGTTGGACCGGTTCTGCTGCGCGAGTCGGACCGGTTCTGTTGCGCGAGTCGGACCGGTTTCATTGCGCGAGTCGGACCGGCGCCGGACGGGCGGGGCCCGAGTGGGACACGGCCCGATGCCGACGTGGCCAATATCATTGCGCCGCCCCGGGACAGCCCGAGCCCCTCCCCGGCGCCGTCAGGAGGGTCGGCCTACGATGACGCGAGCAGACCGGGCCCGGAGGAACGCCGCCCCGGGACATCGGCGGCCCCGCGGAGCCGCGACGCGAACGACGCGAAGGAGACGCATGTCCACCACGTCCAAGGCCCTCAAGGTCATTGGCGGCGCGGCGCTCGTCGCGGGCGCCTTCACCGCCTTCTCCCGCCTGCGCTACCGGCGCTCGGCGGCGGCGACCCTGGCCGAGTACACCGTGCTGCCGACCAAGGCGCTCAAGTCCCGCATGCCGGTGACCGACTGGATCGCGCGGGCGGCGGGCCGGCCCGAGCCCCGCCGGGCGCTGTCCTTCCCCTTCTGGTCGCGGTCCCACTACGACGTCGAGAGGCGCGAGGACGACGGCATGCCCGTCTACTACGTCAGGCCGTACGCGCCGTCGGACACCGTGGTCGTCTACCTCCACGGCGGCGGCTACGTCACCACGGCGTCCCTGGGCCAGTCCCTGCTCATCGACAATCTCACCCGCCGCACGGGCGCCGACTTCATCGTGCCGCTCTACCCGCTGGCGCCCCATCACACGTGGCAGGAGGCGCACCGGCTCGTGCTGGACCTGTGCGCACGCACCCTGTCCGAGAACCCGGACAAGCGGATCATTCTCATGGGCGACAGCGCGGGCGGGGGCCTGGCCCTGGTCATCGCCCTGTCGCTGGCGGAGCGGGGCGTCCGCCAGCCCGACGAGCTGATCCTCCTGTCCCCCTGGGTGGACATCACCCACACGAACCCGGACATCGCCCACTACGCCGACGTCGACCCCCTCATGGAGCCCGGCCCGCTCACGACCGTGGGCGAGTCGTGGGCGGGCGACACGCCCACGAGCGACTGGCACCTGTCCCCCATCAACGGGGACCTGTCCGCGCTGCACCGGGTCACCACCTTCGTGGGCAGCCGGGAGATCTTCCTGCCCGACAATGCGCTCCTCCACGACAGGCTCGTGGAGGCCGGCGTCCACTCCGACCTGCACGTGGGGGAGAATCTCAACCACGTCTACCCGATGCTCCCCTCCCCCGAGGGGCGCCGGGCCCGCCACGAGATCATCCGGATCATCTCCGGCCGCAGGGGCTCCCGGGCAGCGGCGTCCACCGCCCGCTGAGGCGCCCGGCCCGCGCCCGGATCGGACTCAGATCGCCCAGACCGGGACCGCCTCCACCCCGGCCGTCAGGGGGTAGGGCTCCCGGGTCTGGCAGATGACGGCGCCCGCGCCGACGTCGTAGTCGCCCACGTCGTCGAGGACGGAGAATCCGGCCGCGACCGCGCGGTCCACCGTCGCCGCCGTTTTGATTTCGACGGGATGGAGCACACGGCCCTCCTGGATGACCAGGTCGATCTCCCGCTTGCGGGCATCCCGGTAGAAGCGCACGTTCCTGGCGTCGCCGCCGGCGTTGAGGTGCGACTTGACGACCTCGCCGACGACGAAGGTCTCGAACATGTGGCCCGCCATCGCCCCCCTGCGCAGGGTCTGCGCCGTGTTCCACCCCAGCAGGTGGCAGGCCAGTCCCGTGTCCGTGAAGTAGAGCTTGGGCGTCTTGGCCAGGCGCTTGACGGCGTTGGACCACAGCGGGCGCAGCAGCCGCACCACGCCGGAGGCCCGCAGGACGGACAGCCAGCCCTGCGCCGTCTTGGCGTCGACCCCGGCGTCCCGGGCGAGGTCGCTGCGGTTGACGAGCCCGCCCGTGCGCGCGGCGCAGGCCACGAGGAAGCGGTAGAAGCTCTCCTCGTCCTTGACCCGGATGAGATCGCGCACGTCCCGTTCGAGATACGTGCGCACGTATCCCGTGTAGAAGGCGTCCCAGGACACCGAGGCGTCCATGAGCCGGGGCATGGATCCGCGGTGGATCGTGGCCCACAGGTCGAGGTCCTCGGGGGGATCGCGCCTGGCGCCGTCCGCGCCCGGCGCCGGGACGTAGGGGCCCCGTCCCCCGCAGCCGGTGAACTCCCGCAGGGACATGCCCGTCATCTCCAGGACCGCGACCCGTCCCGCGAGCGACTCGCTGACGCCCTGCATGAGATGGAAGGTCTGGGAGCCGGTCAGCACCACGAGTCCCGTCTCATCGGACCGGTCGACGAGGAACTTGACCTGCTGGAACAGTCCGGGCGCCCGCTGAACCTCGTCGATGGCCACGGGCGGGCGGTTGGCGTCGAAGAAGAGCGCCGGGTCCTCCCGGGCGAGCACGCCGGCCCGGGGGTCGTCGAGCGTCACGTAGCGGAAGCCTCCGGGCAGCACGTGCTGGAGCATCGTGGTCTTGCCGACCTGGCGCGCCCCGGTGATCAGCACCACCTTGAACTGCCCCATGAGGGATCTCAGCGTCGCCTCGACCTCCCGGCGCCTGTACCGCACGACCGGCCTCCTCCCGGTATGTCCCCCACATTAGGGTGTGAAAATATGGAGTTCAACTCCGGATTTTCACGGAGCGCCGTCGCCGTTCTCCGAGTCCCGGCCCGCCGCCCCGCGCGCCCCGCCCGGCAGCAGCTCGGGGACGCTCCTGACGCCGAGCCGGAGCAGCGCCGTCGCCGTGTCGACCATGAAGCCCTTCGTCTCGGGGTCCAGGTCCGCGAACGCCCGCGCGGCGGTGGGGATATTGCGGCGCCAGTCGGCCCTCAGCTCGCGCGTGGTGCGCACCCGGCTCGCCTCGACGACCGAGTACAGGGTGTCGATGAACCGCTCCCGCTCCTCGTTCGTGCGACTGCTCAGCCAGGCGCTGATGGCGGCGTCGAGGTAGCGGGCGTCGGGCGCCAGGTCGTCCAGGTAGACGAAGTCCCGTCCGTCGACCCGCCAGGAGAACGGGTCGTGCTGCCAGATGAGCAGGCGGTTGCTCTTCACGACGCGGAACCCCTCCTGCTGCTCCAGGAGCATCCCCACGAGGGAGGACTGGGGCAGGGTCTTGTCGATGCGCGGCGCCACGTTCGCGAATTCCCCGGTGGCCAGGAACTCGGGGAGGAAGCCCGGGCCGTCGTGGGAGAAGACCCTCGTAATGCGCCCGCCGACGTCGGCCGGGACGCTCGCCGCCGCGTAGACGGCGAGATTGCCGCCCTTGGAGTGGCCCCCGACGACGAGCTCGCCGTCGAGACGGCCCGCGACGTCGGCCAGGTAGCGCGCCGCCGCGACCTGGGAGGGCACGGGGCAGCGGAAGGACAGGTTGAAGTCCTCCTTCCAGCCCACGAGCGTGGAGTCCGTGCCCCGGAACGCGACGTAGGACAGGTCGTCCGTCAGCCGGAACGTCACGGCGGCGAACTGCTTCTCGGCCCGCACGTCCGTGGACTCGACGTGGCCGACGACGCGCACGTCGCGCAGCCGCGGACTGGCGGCCGCGGCGGCCAGCAGGCGCAGGCCGTCCTCCTCGCTCCACATGCCCGCGAAGTAGTCCCCGAAGTACTCGGCCCGGTGCAGGTCCGCCAGGCGCACGCCGTCCCACCCGCGGATCCCGGCCACGACCTCGTCCGCGTCCGCGGGGATCCGCAGGTACGCCATCCAGGACAGGATCAGGCTGTCCACCGCGCACAGCCCGCGCCGGGAGAACGTCTCAAGCTCCCGGCGCGCGTAGTCCAGCATATTGCCCGCGCGCGGCGCCGCCGGCCGCGCCGGCTCCACGGCCGCCGCCCCGGGCCGGTCGGCGCTCACTCCCACTCGATGGTGCCGGGGGGCTTGGAGGTGCAGTCGAGCACCACCCGGTTGACCTCGGGCACGGCGTTGGTGATGCGCGTGGAGATGCGCGCCAGCACGTCGTGGGGCAGGCGCGACCAGTCCGCCGTCATGGCGTCCTCGCTGGACACCGGCCGCAGCACGATCGGGTGGCCGTAGGTGCGCCCGTCGCCCTGCACGCCCACGCTCCGCACATCGGCCAGCAGCACCACCGGGCACTGCCAGATCCCCTCGTCGAGTCCCGCGGCGGTCAGCTCCTCGCGGGCGATGGCGTCGGCCGCCCGCAGGATGCGCAGGTTCTCGGCCGTCACCTCGCCGATAATGCGGATGCCCAGGCCCGGGCCGGGGAAGGGCTGGCGCGCCACGATCCCCTCCGGCACGCCCAGCTCGCGGCCGATGGCGCGCACCTCGTCCTTGAACAGGGCGCGCAGCGGCTCGATGAGCTCGAAGTCGAGGTCCTCGGGCAGACCGCCCACATTGTGGTGGCTCTTGATATTGGCCGCGCCCTGACCGCCGCCGGACTCGACGACGTCGGGGTAGAGCGTGCCCTGGACCAGGAAGCGGATCCGGCCCCCGGCCGCGCCGACCTCCTCCACGACGCGCCTCTGGGCCGCCTCGAAGGAGCGGATGAACTCCCGGCCGATGATCTTGCGCTTGGTCTCGGGGTCCTTCACCCCCGCCAGCGCCGCCAGGAACCGCTCGGACTCGTCGACGGCGATGACGCGGATGCCCATGCCCCGGGCGTAGTCGTGCTCGACCTGCTCCCTCTCGCCGGCGCGCAGCAGACCGTGGTCGACGAAGATGCAGGTGAGCCGGTCCCCGACGGCCCGGTGGACGAGGGCGGCGGCCACGGAGGAGTCGACGCCGCCGGACAGGCCGCAGATGACGTGGGCCTCGCCCACCCGCTCGCGGATGGCGGCGACCTGCTCGTCGATGATGGAGCCGGGGGTCCACGTCGGCGCGATGCCGGCGCCGTCGTGCAGGAAGTTGGCCAGGACGGCCCGCCCGTACTCGGAGTGGAGGACCTCGGGATGCCACTGGAGGCCGAACAGGCGGCGCGAGCGGTCCTCGAAGGCGGCGACGGGGGTCTGCTCGGTGGAGGCGGTGACGACGAAGCCCGCCGGCGCGGTCTGGACGGCGTCGCCGTGGCTCATCCACACGGTCTGCCGCGCGGGCGTTCCGGCGAACAGGCGGGAGGCGGTGTCGACGTCGGCCCCGGTGCGCCCGTACTCGCGGGTGCCGGTGCGCCCGACCACGCCGCCCAGAGCCCGGGCCATGACCTGGAAGCCGTAGCAGATGCCCAGCACCGGCACCCCGGCGTCGAAGACGGCCGGGTCCATGCCGGGGGCGCCCTCGGCGTAGACCGACGCCGGGCCGCCGGAGAGGATGATGGCGGCGGGGCGGGCGGCGAGCATGGCCTCCGCCGTCATGGTGTGCGGGACGATCTCGGAGTAGACGCGGGCCTCGCGCACGCGGCGGGCGATGAGCTGGGCGTACTGGGCGCCGAAGTCGACGACGAGGACCGGGCCGGCGGGCCCGCCCTCACGCGCTTCGGGGGCGGGACTGGTCGGGGTGGTCGTCACGCGCCCAGGATAGCGGCGCCCGCGCGCCCACCGGCACGTGACACGACTATCACCCCTTTGTCTGTACATGACGGACCCACCCTCCTAACCTCGTGCGCGCCGGGGTCTTGCGCGCCGTCCGCCACTCCGCTATATCTGTCATTACAAAGTGATCATCAATGGCGGGCGCGCCGCAGCACCCGCGGACCCGAATTCCACGTCGTCGGGGCGGGTCCGGTCGCGGCGGACGACCGGGCCGGGCGTCGAATGTATGATGGAACGCCCCATCGCCTTCAGGGAAGCTCCATGCCCGCCACACCGTTCCGGCCCGACATCCCCATCGATCGCACGAGCGGGACCCCCCTCTACAGCCAGATCGCGGAGGCCCTGGCGACCCTCATCCTCGACGGCGCGCTGGAGCCCGGGACCCGGCTCGAGGACGAGGTCTCCATGGCCCGGCGCCTGGAGGTGTCGCGCCCGACCGCCCGGCAGGCGCTCCAGCGCCTGGTCGACCGCGGCCTCATCTCGCGGCGGCGCGGGGCGGGGACCGTGGTCACCTCCCCCCACGTGCGCAGGCCCATGGAGCTGTCGAGCCTCTTCTCGGACCTGACCAGGAACGGGCACGAGGTGTCCACGACGATCATCGAGTACTCCATGCACCCGGCCGACGAGGAGGAGGCCGAGCACCTGGGCGTCGAGCCGGGCGCCGGCGTGACGAGGATCCGGCGCCTGCGCCGCGCCGACGGCGAGCCGATCGCCCTCATGGACAACCTCCTGCCGGCGGCGATCGCCCCCTCCTACGAGGATCTGGAGCGGGAGGGGCTCTACAACCTGCTGCGCGCACGGGGCGCGGTGCCGGCCACCGCCGTCCAGTGCGTCGGCGCGCGCAACGCGACGGCCGCCGAGGCCGAGGCCCTCGGCGAGAAGCGCCGGGCGGCCCTGCTGACCGTCACCCGCACCGCCTACGACGCCTCGGGGGCCGTCATCGAGCACGGCGCGCACCTCTACCGGGCCTCGCGGTACTCCTTCGAGACCAAGCTGTTCAGCGCGTAGGCGCCGGCCGGCCGGCGGGACGGTCCCGACAAGAAGAGGACCGCGGCATGCTTTGTCTGGACAAATCGTTGACATTTGCGCTCCGCCCCGGTTGAATGTGGGGTCACGGGCCACACCCGGCGAGGACGCCACCCGCGGCCGCACCCCACGGAGAGAGCAGTTGATGAGCATCGAATACACGCCCGGCCCACTTCTCACGGCCACCCGCACCACGCCGACCGTCCTGTGGAACGACTCCGCCGACCCCGACGAGCTGCGCCAGTCGATCTCCTTCGGCTGCGTGGGCGCCACCTGCAGCCCCACCATCGCCTACACCTGCATCAACCAGAAGAAGGAGCGCCGGCTGCCGCCCATCGCCGAGCCCGTCGCCCCGCGGATCATGAAGACGCTGCTGTCCATCCCCGAGTTCGTGCGCGCCTACGAGCCCGACGGCATGACCCCGGAGGAGTTCGACACCTACGGCGCCACCGTGCGCACCCTGCGCGGCTTCCTCCAGGCCGACGCCGACCTGGACGCGCTGGTGCGCGACGTCATCATGCCCCAGCCGTGAGCCCGACCCCTCAAGGAGATCCCGACATGCTCAACATCGCCGTCATCGGCGGCTCGCCCACCCCGCTGCACATCCCCACCTGCTGGCCGCCGCCAGGGCCGGCAAGGCGGTCCTGTGCGAGAAGCCCATCGCCCTGGACATGAAGGACGTCGAGGCGGCCCGCTCCGAACTCGACGCCGTCGAGGTGCCCGTCATGTTCGGCTTCAACCGCCGCTTCGACCCCACCACTACCCGCCCACCACTACAACCCCTGCGGCGCCGTCGCCGCAGGTCTGAGAGGAGACCCCCTATGTCACAGGGAGTCACAACGTCCCTGCGCGAGCTCACCAGGGAAGAGCTCAATGAGGCGGTGGCCAGGACCCCGGCCTCGGGCAAGCACCGGGGCGTCGTCGCCATCGCCGCCGTGGCCACGCTCGGCTCACTGCTCTTCGGATACGACACCGGCGTCATCTCCGGCGCCCTGCCGTACATGTACATGCCCCACGCCGCCAAGGGCCTCCAGCTGACCGCGCTCGAGGAGGGGGCCATCGGCGGCACCCTCCTGGTCGGGGCCGCCATGGGCGCGCTGCTGGGCGGGCTCATGTCGGACCGCTGGGGCCGGCGCCACAACATCACGGTCCTGGCCGCCCTGTTCTTCATCGGCGCGATCGGAACCACCATCGCCCCCAACGTGTGGGTCATGTACCCCTTCCGCGTCGTCCTGGGCTTCGCCGTCGGAGCCGCCTCCGCAACCGTCCCCGTCTACCTGGCGGAGACGGCGCCCAAACGCATCCGCGGTTCCATCGTGGCCATCGACCAGCTCATGATCGTCACCGGCCAGCTGCTCGCCTTCTCGATGAACGCCATCATCAACTCCCTCCAGGGCGGCCCGAAGATCACCATCGCCAACGACCCCAGCGGGCACTTCTCCCCGGGCACCTACGTCTTCGATGAGATCACCAAGCTCCAGGCCTCCAAGGGCGGTTCAATGAGCGGGGCCGAGTACCACGCCTTCCTCGACCAGCTCAGCATCAGCGCCGGTAACGGCGAGGCCTGGCGCTACATGCTGGTCCTGTGCTCCATCCCGGCCGTGGCCCTGTGGATCGGCATCCGCCTCATGCCCGAGTCCTCGCGCTGGTACCTGGCCAAGGAGCGCCTCTACGACGCCATCGGCTCCCTCAAGCGCGTGCGCGTCCCGGAGAAGGACGGCGCCATCGAGGACGAGATCATGGAGATGGTCGAGGCTCGTCAGCACGAGAAGCAGGAGGAGTCCCAGCGCAAGGGCTTCAGCCACGTCATGGCCACGCCCTGGCTGCGCAAGCTGCTCCTGGTCGGCATCTTCCTGGCCGTGGTCAACCAGACCACCGGCGTCAACACCGTCATGTACTACGCCCCCAAGGTGCTGGAGTACGCCGGCATGTCCACCTCGGCCTCCATCACCGCGCAGGTGGCCAACGGCGTCATGTCGGTGATCGGCTCGGCCATCGGCATCTGGCTCATCCTGAAGTTCCGCCGTCGCCAGGTGCTCATCGGCGACGTCATCGGCGTGGGCGTCACCCTGCTGGGCATCGCCGCGACCTTCCAGTTCTTCATCGCCCCGCACATGGCGAACCACACCACCCCGCCCGCCTGGGCCGCCTACCTCATCCTGGGGCTCATGTCCGTCTTCATGCTCATCGTGCAGTCCTCCAACGGCACCATCGTGTGGACGATGATGGGTGAGATCTTCCCGGCCAATGTCCGCGGCATCATGAACGGCACGGCGATCTTCTGCATGTGGACCGCCAACGCCATCATCACCTGGACCTTCCCGCCCATGATGGAGACCCTGGGCGGCGGCGTCACCTACACCATCTACGGTGTGCTCAACCTGGTCGTGGCCGTCATCCTGTTCAAGATCATGCCGGAGACCAAGGACAAGTCCCTGGAGGAGATCGAGGTCGAGATGGAGAGGCGCTACTCCTGACCCCGGCTCCGACGCACGCGCTCCCGGGAGGAAGTCCCAGATCAGGACGAAGTCCTGCTGCCAGGTCCGTTGCACGGGCCGGCCGTCCGGCACGGACGCGGGCACTCGCCTCCCGGGGGCGCATCGACGCCCGCGGCATCGCCATCGTCGCGCAGTGGTTCTCCTCCTTCATCGTGCTGACCATCGTCTCCGCCCTGCCCCTGCTGCGGTAGCGGGCGGCGGCCCCGGGCCCCGGAGCGGCCTCCGTGTGCCCGTTCCCACAGTCGCGAAGCGCGATAGCCGCGGGCCTTCGGCCGCGCGCGGGCGCCGCACGGGGCACAATCGGGGTGGAGCGGCGCCGGGGGAGCCGGCGCGGCACTCGACGTCGAGACGCGGAAGGGACCCACACCGTGGCGCGCAGCATCTACATCGCCTCCCCCAATGCCGGAACCGGCAAATCGACCGTGGCCCTGGGCCTGATCGTCTGCCTCACGAAGGTGGTCGCGAAGGTGGGCGTGTTCCGCCCCTTCGTCGACTCGCGCGACGAGGACCCCTTCCTCAACCTCCTCCTGGCCCGCTCGGGCTCGGCCACGCCGGCCGCGCAGTGCATCGGCGTGACCTGGGACGAGTACCACGCCGCCCCCGAGGAGTCCCTGTCGCGCATCGTCGACGCCTACCGGGCCATGGCCCGCGACCACGACGTGGTCATTATCGACGGCTCGGACTTCACCGACGTCGCGGGCACCCCCGAGCTGGACCTCAATGCGCGCGTGGCCGCCAATATCGGCGTGCCGGTGCTGCTGGTCGTCTCCGGCCGGGGCGCCCCCGAGGACGTGCGCGCCAGCGTCGAGGTCTCCGTGGCCGAAATCGCCGAGAACCACGCCCGCACCGTGGCCGTCATCGCCAACCGGTGCCCCGCCGCCACCCGCGGGGCGGTGGCCGCCGCCCTGTCCGGGATCGAGGGCCTGACCGTCACCACCCTGCCCGAGGTCCCGCTGCTGTCGGCGCCCAGCGTGCGCGAGATCGCCGACGCCGTCGAGGGCACCCTCATCGCCGGCGACGCGGCCCTCCTCGAGCGCGAGGCGGAGGGCGTGCTCGTGGCCGCCATGGACGTCTCCCACGTCCTGGAGCGCCTGGCCGAGGGGCAGGTCGTCATCGTCCCCGCCGACCGCTCCGCCGTCATCATCTCCCTGGCCGCCGCCCACGCCTCGACCGGCTTCCCCAACCTGGCCGGCCTCGTCCTCAACGGCGGCTTCCGGGTCGCCCCGCACGTGCTCAAGCTCATCCGCGGCCTGGAGCAGCCCCTGCCGGTCATCACCTCGCCGCTGAACACCTTCGCGGCCGCCTCGGTGGCCGGCTCGCTGCGCGGCAGGCTCGGCGGGGCCTCCGAGCACAAGCTCGACGTCGCCGTGACCACCTTCGAGCAGGAGACGGACCTGGGGGCCCTCCTGGCGACCCTGGAGGTCGAGCCCAGCGACGTGGTCACCCCCATCATGTTCCAGGCCGAGCTCGTCGAGCACGCCCGCGCCGTCCGCAAGACGATCGTGCTGCCCGAGTCCGACGACGACCGCATCCTGCGCGCGGCCGACGCCATTATGCGCCGGGGCATCGCCGACATCGTCCTGCTGGGCGACGAGACGACCGTGCGCGCCCGCGCCGCCGAGCTGGGCCTGAACATCTCCGCGGCCCGCGTCGTGTCCACCTCCGACCCCGCCCTGAGCGAGAAGTACGCCGCGGAGTTCGCCCGCCTGCGCGCCAAGAAGGGCGTCACCCTGGAGCAGGCCCGCGAGAAGGTCCAGGACGTGTCCTACTTCGGCACGATGATGGTCCACATGGGCGACGCCGACGGCATGGTCTCGGGCGCGGCCCACACCACCGCCCACACGATCGTGCCCTCCTTCCAGATCATCAAGACCAGGCCGGGCACCTCGATCGTCTCCTCCGTATTCCTCATGCTCCTGGAGGACCGGGTCCTGGTCTACGGCGACTGCGCCGTCAACCCCGAGCCCACCGCCGAGCAGCTGGCCGACATCGCCATCTCCAGCGCCGCCACCGCCCGCCAGTTCGGCGTCGAGCCGCGCGTGGCCATGCTGTCCTTCTCCACCGGCACCTCGGGCAAGGGCGCGGACGTGGACAAGGTCCGCCGGGCCACCGAGCTGGTGCGCGCCAAGGCGCCCGAGCTGGCCGTCGAGGGCCCCATCCAGTACGACGCCGCCATCGACCCGACCGTCGCCGCCAAGAAGGCCCCCGAGTCCGCCGTCGCCGGGCGGGCCAACGTCTTCATCTTCCCGGACCTGTCCAGCGGCAATATCGGCTACAAGGCGGTGCAGCGCTCCTCGGGCGCCGTCGCCGTGGGCCCGGTCCTCCAGGGCCTGAACAAGCCGGTCAACGACCTGTCCCGCGGGGCCCTGGTCGAGGACATCATCAACACCGTCGCCATCACCGCCGTCCAGGCGCAGGGCTGAGCGCCGCGGCGCCGCCGGGCCCGCCCGCGCCGTCGGAGGGCCCCTCCGCCGTCCGGCCCGCGCCCGCCGTCCGCGCCGTCGGGACCGCACCGCCGACCACCCACCGAAAGGCTCTTTCCGTCCATGACCACCCGCACCGTCCTCGTCATCAACTCCGGCTCCTCCTCCATCAAGTACCAGCTGGTCGACCCCGACTCCGGCGCCTCCCTGGCCTCCGGGCTGGTCGAGCGCATCGGGGAGGAGACGGGCGCCATCACCCACAGGCACGACGGCGAGAAGTTCGAGCTCGTCGAGCCGGTCCCCGACCACGGCTTCGGCCTGGCCGAGGTCCTGCGGATCTTCGCCGAGCAGGGACCCGACCTCGACGAGGCCAATATCGTCGCCGTCGGCCACCGCGTCGTCCAGGGCGGGCACTACTTCTCCGGCCCCGCCCTCGTCGACGACGACGTCGTGGCCAAGATCGAGGAGCTCGTGCCGCTGGGCCCGCTGCACAACCCGGCCCACCTCAAGGGCATCGAGGTGGCCCGCCGACTGCTCCCCGACGTCCCCCACGTCACCGTCTTCGACACCGCCTTCTTCCAGGACCTGCCCGAGGAGGCGGCCCGCTACGGCCTCAACCGCCAGATCGCGGACAAGTACTCGATCCGCCGCTACGGCGCCCACGGCACGAGCCACCACTTCGTGTCCGGCGAGGTCTCGGCGCTGCTCGGGCGCGACGACCTCAAGCAGATCGTCCTGCACCTGGGCAATGGCGCGTCCGCCTCCGCCGTCGTGGCCGGGCGCGCCGTCGAGACCTCCATGGGCCTGACCCCGCTGGAGGGCCTGGTCATGGGCGGGCGCACCGGGGACATCGACCCGGCCGCCGTCTTCCACCTGGCCCGGGTGGCGGGGATGGGCATCGACGAGATCGACCGCCTGTTCAACCGCGAGTCGGGCATGAAGGGCTTGGCGGGGGACAACGACATGCGCGAGGTGTGGAAGCGCATCGACGCCGGCGAGCAGGAGGCCCGCGACGCCATGGACATCTACCTCCACCGCCTGGTCAAGTACGTCGGCGCCTACACCGCCGTCATGGGCGGCCTGGACGTCCTGACCTTCACCGCCGGCATCGGCGAGAACGACTCCCGGGTGCGCGCCGAGCTGTGCGGGCGCCTGGCCCACATGGGGATCCGCTTCGACGCCGGGGCCAACGCCGTGCGCGCCCGCGAGCCGCTGACCATCTCGACGCCCGAGTCCTCCGTGATCGTCATGGTCGTGCCCACCAACGAGGAGCTGTCCATCGCCCGGCAGGCGCTCACCCTCATCTGACCGGGGTCTTCAGAAGAGGGCCGGCGGAGACGGCTCGGCGCTCCGACCCGATGCCGTCGTTCCCGCCGGCGCCGATTCCGCCGCCCTCGCCCCCGCACGGGTCCAGCCCGGGCCCGCCGGCACCTCCGTCCCCCGCTGGTGGGCGGTGGCCGCCGCGCGGGCGCGCGCGTCCGCGGCCTCGTTGAGGGGGTGGCCGACGTGGCCGCGCACCCACTCGAAGCGCACCTTCCTGCCCCGCAGCGCCTCGTCGAGCCGCTTCATGAGATCGTCGTTGAGCACCGGCCTGCCGTCGGCCTTGCGCCAGCCGCGCCGCTTCCAGCCCTTCATCCACCGGGTCAGGGAGTTGATGACGTACTGGGAGTCGGCCTGGACGAGCAGGTCCTCCCCCGCTCCGGCCGTCGCCCGGAGCAGCTCCAGGACGGCGGTGAGCTCGCCGCGGTTGTTGGTGGACTCGGGCCAGCCCCCGGCCGCCCAGCAGCCCTCGTCCACGTACCACGCCCAGCCCGCGGGGCCGGGGTTGCCCAGGGCGGACCCGTCCGCCGCCGCGATGATCGTCATGCCGCCCAGCCTATAGGCCGCGGCCGGCCGGCCCGCACCGCGCGATGGCCCGGGCGCTTCAGCCGCTCAGCCCGGGGAAGAGCCGGGACAGGCCGGCCGCCAGCATGCTCACGGCGATGGCGGCCAGGATCATCCCCATGAGCCGGGTCATAATGGTGCGCAGCGTGAGCGACATGTGCCGCCCGATGGTGCTGGAGAAGTGCAGCACGGCGCCCAGCGCCCCCAGGACCAGGACGAGGGCGAGCACGACGGCGGCGATCCCCTTCGCGCCGCCGGTCTGGGTGAACAGGACGATAATGGTGGTGATGGTCCCGGGACCCACGATTATGGGGAAGGTCATGGGGTAGAAGGCGACGTCGTTGGCGACGGCGTGGTCGGCGGCGTGGGCCTTCTCCGTCTTGCTGCCCTCGTGCGCGCTCGCGCCGCGCCCGCTCAGCATGCCCAGCGCGATGGTGAGCAGGACCAGGCCGCCGGCGACCCGGAAGTCGTCGAGGCTGATCCCGAAGAAGCGCAGCAGGGCCGAGCCGCTGACCGCGACCACCGCGCACATGAGGGCGCTGAACAGGGTCGTGCGCCAGGCGGTCCGCCGCTGCTGGGCCGGCTCCTGGCCGGCCGTCAGGGACAGGAAGAGCGGCAGGTTGACGAAGGGGTTCATAATGGCGAAGAAGGCACCCAGAGCCTTGACGAGCAGGGTGAGGTCCATGACGCCATTGTGCCCCCCTTCTCACGATCGTGGGGCGCGCACCCCGCGGTGCGCGCCCCACGCCGGATGAGCGGGCGGTCCGCCCGCGGCGCCTCAGGCGTCCAGGTCGGTCTCGAGGAGGGCCTTGAGCTCCGCGAGGGCGCTCTCGGATCCGTCAGCCTCGGAGGTGAGGGTGACGACGTCGCCGTGACCGGCGCCCAGCGTCATAACGCCCAGGATGGAGGAGGCGTCGACGGGGGCGCCGCCCTCCTTGGCGATGGTGACCGGGACGCCCTTCTCGGCGACGGCCTTGACGAAGGTGGCGGCGGGGCGGGCGTGCAGCCCGACCTTGGAAGCGATGGTGGCGGTGACCTGTGCCATGAGCGGCTCCTTTGAGATGAGAGGGGCGGCACCTCGAGACCGTATGCGCCCCATGATTGACGCGCACCAGCTGGAGGGCTGGCGTCCTGACTGACAGTACCCGACGGGGCGGCCTCGTCGCAGGCGCATGGGCGGGCCGGTGCGATCCGATCGCGATCCGAACGCGCGCACCGGCTCGTCGCGCGCCGGGGCGCCGCTCAGCTCGGGGCGTAGGGGGCCAGGACGATGCCGACGCGCTGGAGCTCCTTGACGTCGGAGTAGCCGGTGGTCGCCAGGGTGCGGCGCAGGGCGCCGACGATATTGAGGGTGCCGTCCGCCCGGTCGGAGGGGCCGGCCAGGATCTCCTCCATGGTGCCCACGGTCCCCACGAAGGAGCGGTAGCCGCGCGGCAGGCGCTCGTGGCGGGCCTCGGCGCCCCAGTGGTAGCCGCCCCCGGGCGCCTCGGCCGCCCGCGCCAGGGCGGCCCCGAGCATGACGGCGTCGGCCCCGCAGGCGATGGCCTTGACGACGTCCCCGGAGTTGCCCACCGAGCCGTCGGCGATGACGTGGACGTAGCGGCCCCCGGACTCGTCGAGGTAGTCGCGCCGGGC
>ERZ772973.382-NODE-382-length-22915-cov-3.76789_pt1 | contig 22915 bp, 30 predicted proteins | sample MGYA00580672_ERZ772973 | MGnify/ENA primary metagenome ERZ772973 (study PRJEB29015, sample SAMEA2737938) | human oral metagenome | biome: human oral; feature: human-associated habitat; material: dental | place: China | collected 2152 ...
TCTTGTCAAAGAATTCATAGGTAGCGTAGATAATGGCATTGCGGATTTGCATCATTGCCACTTGCTTACGAGAACGCAGCCACAGGTGACGGTTGTCCATGAGGAAATCCGTTCCATGTTCTTTTGGCGTGATTGGATAGTCATTTGACTCGCCAATGATTTCGATATCTGTGATGTCCAGCTCGTAGCCAAATTTTGAACGCTCGTCTTCCTTGACAATCCCTGTCACATAGACAGAAGTTTCTTGGCTAAGCTTTTTAATCGTATCAAACTTCGCCAATCCTTCTTCTTCGCCAAATTTCTCGATGAAGTTAGGCTTGAAGGCTACCCCTTGGAAAAAGGCAGAGCCATCGCGCAGCTGCAAGAAAGCAATCTTACCCTTACCCGACTTATTGGCTACCCAAGCACCGATGGTTACTTCTTGACCAACATAATTCTTCACATCAATAATTGTTACAATTTTCTTTGACACGTTTTTTCTCTTTTCTATTTTTATTCTTTATGACAGACTGCCTCGACATTATTACCATCTGGATCCAAGACAAAGGCTGCATAATATGATGAAAGGTTCCCCCGATAATTTGGCGCACCGTTGTCTTTTCCCCCTGCCTTTAAACCAGCCTCATAACAAGCTTGAACCTGCTCATGGTTTTCTGCCAAAAAAGCAAAGTGAATCGGAGACTGCTCTCCCTCTCCCAACCAAAAATCTCCACCAGGATGTGGGCTGTTGGGAGCAACAAAACTGAGTAGAGAACTACTTCTAAAAGCCAATTTGTAGCCTAGAGGAGAAAGAAAACTTGTATAAAAGTCTTTTGAAATTTGTAGATTCCTGACCTTTATCTCAAAATGATCAATCATATCTGCCTCCTAGATTGGTTAATAAATGTCACTTTATTTCAAGACAAATCTTTCGGACATCTGTTCTATATTTTACCATAAAGCGATTGCAATAGCTATCCTTGAAAAGGCTAAATCTCAGAAAAATTAAAAAACCAGCCTCCTAAAGGCTGACGGATAACTCTCTCTGAATAAGAGGACTAATTTTTCGTTCCATATAACAGTCGATCAACCATGTCATCATCATAGTTCAAGACTTTTTTCAAAGCCATCTTAAAGCGCTGATCGCTGAGAATCTGACCTCCTGGACTCTGGTCAATCGTCGCATAATTCCCCTCCCCATCCTGAGTAAAGGCTACAGTCAGCTCTTGGTCAGGATCTTCACAAACATTTCTCTGAGGATCTTTAGAACTGCTTGACGGTCGAAAGTCCATTCTTTGCAGACGAAACGACAGTTCTTTATGAAAAGCCGCAATGTCCTTCTGACGATTGGCCACTGGCTCATGTTTGTCCAGCCAAGTCAAAACATCTTCTTTTGTAATATATATCATCTTCCCCTCCTAAACCAAATCAAAGCTCGCCCTGTAAATGACCGTATCATAGCTCGGGCTAGCTGCTGACAGAGCTGCTTGAATGATATGGAGCACGCGCTGCTGTTGACCTTCGAAAGCCAAAGGCAGGAGCATATTGGAGACATTTTTGACAATCACTCCCTTAGTGAATTCCCCATCTTCATAAGAAAAATCCTGCTGATGAAAAATGGTCTTGGTCTTAAATTCAATCACCTGTCCTTGCAAGATTAGCTTATAAGTCTTCTTCCAGTTGGTTCTTCCACCAAAGCGATAAAGGACCAAATAAATTCCCAAATCATGATCTGCGACCCAATCACCCGTCTCAAAAACTAGATCGTCATCAATCCCAGCCTTCTTTAAAAGCTCAATCCCTTCTTCAGAAATCATCGCGTGCACGAACTTCCAACTCCCTTCTTGGGGAAGAGACGCTGTTCCCTCAGTCTCCTTCTGAGGGTTACTACTGACTGCTTTATGATGAACTCTTTTAGGGGTAAATTCTTCCTCCCAAGTCATATCTTCTTCTAAGTCACTGACAGCCCGCCTAGTCGGTAAAAAATCCAGACACTTTTCTAATAATCCCATATCCTATCTCCTCTTTATCTGTACTCCACGTGGTTTACTTCCCTTATCTTTGTATCATAATAAGGGTTAATTTGCGACAGGGCATGTTGAATCACTGTTACGATCTTGTCCTCTCGTCCTTTTAAAACCTTGGGAATCACAAGCTGGGAGATTGTTTCTGTTGATAGACCTTTTACACTTTGATCTTCCTCATTGCGAACTGGATATCTATCGGCCCGCTCTTCTTCTAGGCGAAATTCAAGCAAGTGCCCTCCGAGCATCATTGCTAAGACTTGATATTTCCCTTCACCAATACGAAATTGCTTGACGCAGAGAAAAATTCCTCTCTTCTCATCCTCTAGTAAAAATGGCAGAGCCAGTTCTTTTTCTTCAATAGAAAAATCCTCAAGAAGCTTCTTCTCTCTTTCCCCTATTTCCTTTCTGATAAAACCCATTTTATCTCCTTTTGTACAAAATAATCTTCATCCCTATTATTACTTAAGTAAAAAGACCATGAGGAACACACTGCAAGTCAATAGAATGCAGGGCTAGACCAAATGGACTTCTTTTATTATACACCGAAACACCATCGTCTTCAACTAAATACTCCTCAAATTTTTAAGTCATCTGGTGATTCCTATCGGAAAGTGACTTATACATAGTTAATCTAGCATTTATAGCTGCTATTTAATCAATTGGCGGATCATTCTTTACCTCTTCTTCCGTCTTCCAGTAGGTCATACTGCTCTTCTTAGTGTCTACATCTCCCTTATCATTAACTACAATACGGACCTTAAAATAGGTTCGCTCAATCTGAGGATTATAGCGAGTCTCATAAACCATCGTAAAATCCGCATAGCCCGTCCCAGAAAGTTCCTGCTTTGCAGATCCTCCCTCAGTATTTTTTAATTGCTCACTATTCAAAGTTCGCATCTTTAAATTTAAACCTGGCTGGTAATTATTCAAGTACCAATCCTTACGGGCCGAGGAATTCTCATAATAGTGGATACGATAGCGATTATCTTTTGCTTGTAAGCTGTAGCTTGGTTCACCAGAATTAGACTGAGAAATTGTGGTCCATCCCTGCTCTGAATCAACAAAAGAACAAGCGGTCAATAAAACAAAACTAACTCCCATGAATAAGAAAAATAAATGACGTTTCATATCCTTCTCCTTTCACTCCTGTTTGCAAGCTCTGAAAGCTAAATTCCAACTCCTCCCAGCTTTTATTTTCTGAACAAAATCTTCTCAATTCGACCAGAAAGCATGAAAGCGATTTTATGACATTCTATATTATTTTACCATTTTGTAAAATTATTTGCCAATGCAGTTGAGGGGAGCTGAAAAGGACGAACTCTGAGTTCATCCTTCTCTATTGTTTATAAATCTTCGAAAGTAGTGTAAGATTGAGAGATCTATTTGCTCTCCATAAATTGCTGCAGGCGCTGAACGGCTTCTTTGAGTGTTTCCAGATCTGTCGCATAGCTAAGACGAACATTTTCTGGAGCACCAAACCCTGCTCCGGTCACCAGAGCTACACCAACTTCTTCTAAAATTGCTGTCGTAAATTCGGTCACATCTGTATAACCTTTCATTTCCATGGCTTTCTTGACATTTGGAAAGAGATAGAAGGCCCCTTGTGGCTTAACCACTTCAAAACCTGGCACCTGAGCCAAGAGAGGATAGATGGTATTGAGACGCTCTTCAAAGGCCTGACGCATAGTCTCAACTGCCTCCTGACTGCCAGTCAGAGCTTCGATAGCTGCATATTGAGCCGCTGCTGTCGGGTTAGAGGTCGTCTGGCCAGCAATCTTACTCATAGCCGCAATAATCTCTGGCTCACCAACTGCGTAGCCAATCCGCCAGCCTGTCATGGAGTAGCTCTTAGAGACACCATTGATGACCACCGTCTGCTTGCGAATATCCTCAGACAGACTGGAAATTGGCGTAAATGTATTACCGTTATATACCAGCCGTCCATAGATGTCATCTGCCAAAATCAGAATATCATGCTCTACAGCCCAGTTTCCAATCGCCCTTAGCTCATCCGCTGTATAAATCATACCCGTCGGATTGGACGGCGAGTTCAAAACCAAGACCTTGGTCTTATCAGTACGAGCAGCTTCTAGCTGTTCCACCGTCACCTTGAAATTGTTTTCCTCAGTGGCTTGGACAAAAACAGGAGTCCCCTCGGCCATCTTAATCTGGTCACCATAGCTTACCCAATAAGGCGTCGGAATGATAGCTTCATCACCCGGATCAAGCACACTCATAAAGAAAGTGTAGAGGGAGAACTTAGCTCCTGTTGCCACCGTCACTTGATTAGGCTGGATGGTATAGCCGTAATAGTTGGCAAAATACTCTACCACTGCTTCTTTTAGCTCTGGCAGACCGCTAGTAACTGTATAAAAGCTAGCACGCCCATCCTCAACAGCTGCTACAGCAGCGTCTCGGATGTTCTTAGGCGTTGGAAAATCTGGCTCTCCCAGAGTCAGAGACAGAATATCCCGCCCCTGTGCTTTCAAAGTTTTAGCACGCGCTGCTGTTGCCAGAGTCACGCTTTCTTCCATCTTTAAGACACGATTTGATAATTTCATAGTCCCTCCTTGCTGACCAACTGTCCGCTTTCAAAACCAATCAGGTAGTAGGTGCCTCCCGACTTGACTTCCCAGATAGGCTGATCCTTAAAATAGCCCAAGGTCACCTTATCAATAGTTCCTGCTCCATTTTCCTTGGCAATGCTCTCCGCCTCTCCCTGACTGACACCTTGGTCCAGTCGATAGACCCGAATCTCATTGGAATCTTTGGCAATCAAAACAGCTTTTTTGACACCTTTACTGGTCTTACCAAGCAGACTGTAGTAGGATTCCTGCCCATTGTAGATGGCAAAAGAATCCACTTTTTCAAGATCTGCATATTCCTTGGCCAAGCGACTGCTTGCTTCCTTAGCTGACTGCCTCGGCTGCATGGACACTTGCAAAACAGCAAAAAATGAAAAGACAAGAACACTGAGAACGATAAAAATACCTATCAGGTACTGCCAAATTGGAAAACTGGCTTTATTTCTATTTTTATATTTCACTCCGTCATTATACTACAAATACTCCTATTTTTCTATCTTTTTTTGATGAGAATATTCACAAAATTCTAAAGCAATATCCTTGCATATGATACTATTTATTGGTAAAATATTGTTATGAAGATTACAGACGATTTAAACAAAGAAGCTCTGCTTGATTTGAAAACCATGATTGTCTTTCACAAGGCAGCAAGAACCATCCGTGCCATTGAAGCCCAGATTTTTAAAAAGCATGATTTGACTCCTACTCAGTTTTCCGTCTTAGAAACCTTGTACAGCAAAGGGGAACTGCGTATTCAGGACCTGATTGACCGTATACTGGCTACTTCTGGCAACATGACTGTCGTCATCAAAAATATGGAACGCGACGGCTGGATTGTTCGCACCTGTGACCCAAATGACCGCCGGGCTTTTTTGATTGGCTTGACGGAACAAGGCAGAGCTAAAATTGAAGCTGCCCTGCCTGATCATATCAAAAATATCCAGCAAGCTCTGTCCATTCTCGAAGAAGACGATAAGCAAAATTTGATTCGTATTTTAAAAAATTTCAAAAAATTGAGCTAAATAATTGCTAACTAGTAATTAATGTTGTAACATATATTGTAACAAGAGAAATATCTCTTTATTTTATAAAAAAGGAGACAATGCAATGTCTAAAGTATTATTCATCGTCGGCTCGCTTCGTCAAGGTTCTTTCAACCACCAATTGGCTGAGCAAGCTGAAAAAGCTTTGGCTGGCAAGGCAGAAGTTTCATATCTTGATTACAAAGATGTACCATTCTTTAACCAAGACATCGAAAGTCCTGCTCCAGCTGCTGTTGCTAAGGTTCGTGAAGAAATTTTGGCCGCTGATGCCATCTGGATTTTCTCACCTGTCTACAACTGGGCTATTCCAGGAGTAGTGAAAAACCTCTTGGACTGGGCTTCACGCGCTCTGGATCTGTCAGACCCAACTGGCCCATCTGCTCTGAATGCTAAGGTTGTTACTGTTTCATCTGTAGCTAACGGCACATCACCAGATGAAGTATTCAAGCACTATCGCAGCCTGCTGCCTTTCATCCGTATGAATGTGGTAGAACCATTCACAGGTGTTGGTATCAACCCAGAAGCATGGGGAACTGGACAACTGACTGTCGCAGAAGACAAACTTGCTGAACTCTCAGCACAGGCTGATGCTCTTTTAGCAGCCCTTAACTAAAAAGAGAAGATTATAAAAAGAAAAGAAAACTTATAAGACACTAACCCCCCGCAAAAATTGCGAGGGGTTTTAGATTGCATTATTGATAAGAGCAAGTAGACAGCCTTAACCATACAAAGTCTGATACATTTTTTTCATAAAACCATCAATCTCACTTTGAACAATTTTCAACATGCGGGCTTCTTCGGATTGTGGGATGCTCACTTGCTCATTTATATTTTGTTTATTTATGTAAGAATAGTAACTGCGAACTATGTCCAGATTGTCGTTTAAAACATATTGACAATTTATTATTGTCCCATCAAACTCAGTTTCAAAAAAACTGTTACTTCGTTCCCGCCTGGGTGCGCAATCTTCAAATGTAAATCCCCTTCTATTTCCAGTGGATAAATAACCCCATCTAAACGGATGGCACCATCTGGCGGGATAATATAGCCTGCTTTGCGAATATCAGATGCATACTTTTCTGATGCCAGCAAATGTTCTAAGACTGCTATTTTATCATCCTGTTTGAAAGATTCTTTCAATTGAAGGAATTCTTGATGACTTTGATAATTGAAATAGAGTTTAATTCCGCTGACTAGAAAAGCAACAGAACAAATAAAAATTAGTATGTTTTTAGGTCTCAGCATTTCTTCTCCTAACCAAGATTATTACCTGTCCACCACCTGAGCTTCAAATTTAGCCGGTTTGTTGTCTACATTGGTGATGGTGATAGTGTAGGGGGTTACTTCCGTCACCCCAAATACTTCCTTTATTTCCCCTTGAACCACTATTCCATCACTCTCTAAATAGATACTTTTACTCTTATCATTCGGTAAGTCTTTGCGCTCTGTTCCATCTTTAGAAATAATAATCTCAGTTATTGACTGCTTCTCAACATTATAAACCGTATTACTTCCTTTCATCCCCCAGCCTTTTCGGCCCGATAATTTTAATTTAGCATCATCTTTTTTATCTAAAATCAATTCCGAATTATATTCAAGCTGATTCGTATTTGGAGACACTCTTAATTCAACGCCTTGACCTGATTGCAGAGTAAATTTGCCGTAGTTTAAAATTGCCTGAACGTACCAGACAACAAACAAACTATACAGCAGGCCAATAATAATCCTTGAACGCCGGCTTTTAAAGCGGTACAAAAGTATAAAAAGAGAAGCAATAAAAATTATTGAAGTTATCATTCTTTATTTCCCTTATAAATTCTGTATCCTTTAAAGACTCTATCCATTCTGCAAGATTTCATCTTCTTTCCGTTTTCTCTGCTGACCCGACCACCTGATACATAGCAACAATACAATCATACGAAGAATCAAATAGACCAAACGAAGAATTTTCATCTTACCCAGAGCAGACAAAAACTCCTCCCTTGCATGTCCCACTTCTTGACCTAACTGTTCAACCGTTTTGCCTGTTTCCTCTTTAATAACAGCTGCATTCTTTGAAATCAAATAATATTTTTTCTCTAAACTTGTGGTATAGGCTTTGGAAATTGGTTCATCTAAGAAAAAATATACTCTATCAGCATACTTATCTTCAGACAGAGCATAGTATATTTCAACTTCACTATCCCATTTTTTAGGAAAACTAGTTATTCTAACATTTTCATAGTCCAGATGCATAATTCCATCCAAGATGTCACTAGTCCATTCTTCCGCAAAGTGGTATAGTTTTGCCTTTTTATCTACCATTGGCCAAACTATAACGTACCGACTATGCATGAATTCCTTGGCCAAAGACGAGTTGCTAGCCAGACTGGTCGCACCAATCTCATATACTGACCAAACAAGCAAAATGAGCATTAAGAAAGATTGAACGGGTTTTGTTTTGAAATAATTCTGAAGTAAGCTAATCTTAGCATCAGTTTCCCTATTCTGTTTTCCAAACATCTCTAAATTTTACTTCTCCCCAATTATGTAAATTAAACGAAACGAATAATCGGTTCTTCTTCATTCAATCACTTCAAGAGATCTAGTTGTTCATAAAATGTTTTTTGTTCATAAGCATGCTTAAAAGTGTCATATTGATAACGCTCATAAGCAAAATAAGAAGGAATGAGAATTAGAAGTAAGGACAAAACAATAGTCAGGTATTTATAGCGTTTGAATTTAATGAACATTTGTATCAGCCACTCTTTCTAAATAGTCGAAAAAGTATTCCTGATTTTTCCTCTTCAACAGTTTTGCCATGCTCTACAAGAAAGGCTTCACTATTCCCTGTTCGCAATATCTCACATTTTATTTAGAAGCTAGTTGCTGTTTCATTTTTTCAAAGAACTGATTCAATTCTGTTTGAACCTGATGTAGTAGCTCTTTTTCTTGAGTCTCATCTATTTCAATTTTTTCCCCAGTACCATCTTTCTCTATAGAATCATAACTCGAATCAATTAAATTCAATTTTTTATCTAAGAAAAACGCTACATCTGTTTCTTTACCATTAATTGTAACGGAAAAAAGAACTAGAAGCTCACTGTCTTCCAAACTAGTTGGCGGGCGCACATCCAAGTTTAATTTCCCAGGTATTTTAAGTTTATTTATCCCCCATCGGCGAATCACCGGGTCATCCGGAATTCCATAGCCTGCATCTCGGATAATATCCTCGTTGTTACCTGCGAGAATACTTGCCAGTAATTCAATTTTATTGGCAGAAGAAAAATCTGGTTCAGGTCTATCATCAGGCCCAAAGAGCAACCAAATGACAAAAGCAGCTATTATCAAAAGTAGGATGCTTATTATTTTTTTACGTACCGACATTTTTATCTTCTCCTCGCTTCAAATAATCATAAAAATCTTCTTTTGATTTTTTATGCTCATCCGTATCTGGTTTCCATAAGAAATCCCATCTTTTGCCATGCTTGATAAATTGTCCACCTGCTGTACAAGCTTCTTACATGAGTTCTCCAGAGGCTAGAGTAGCTATCAGGTAGTCACGCTCTTTAGGCAGTCGGTCTGTAACTTGATTGCTAATTCTAAGTTGTTGCCAACGCTTTACCTTACTTGTCCACCACTTGAGCTTCAAAGTGAGCTGTCTTGTCGTCTACATTGGTGATGGTGATAGTATAGGGTTTGTTATTCGTGACGTCAAAAACTTTTTCTCCTTGATACTGAATAATTAAATTTGATTTTTCTATATAAATATCAGCTGAATCACTATTTTCTACATAAGATTCAGTCAACTCTCCCGACTCATCTCTGACCCATTTGAACACATTTTGATTACTTAAATCATAATGTAACTCACTACCACTTACAGACCAATACTCTCTGCCATTTAACTCTAGTTTATTTTTATCATTTTTCTTTAGAATTAACTCTGAATAATATTCCACATCCTGTATCCGAGGATTGACCGTTAGGCTGATCGACTGTCCAGGTTGTAGGGTATATTTACCAAGATTTTGTGCCCATAAATAAATGAGAAAAGCAGATGCCAGAACTCCAACAAGCAATAAACTACAACCTAAATTCCAATTCCATTGTTTTTTCAAGGTCATTTGTAAATCTCCTTATAGTCGTCATACCATCTTGGAGCTCTATCCATTCTGTAAGATTTCGTTTTCTTTCCTTTTTCTCCGCTGACCCGACAACATGATACATAGCAACAGTACTATCATACGAAGAATCAAATAGACTAAACGAAGGATTTTCATCTTACCAAGAGCAGACAAAAACTCCTCCCTTGCATACCCTATCTCATGGGTTAATTCCTCAATAGTCTTGCCTGTCTTTTGCTCCACAATAGCTGCATTCTTTGATATTAGATAGTATCTAGTGTCTAATGTCGAAAAATTTGATTTGGACAACGACCCGTCTAAAGGAAATGAAATCGCATAATTTTCCTTATTAGGAATCCGATTGTATTCAGCGGAAACCTGATCATCATATTTACTAGGGTAACAGGTCATTTTTATATTTTCATAGTCTAGATGCATAATGCCATCCAAGATGTTACTAGTCCATTCTTCCGCATAGTGGTATAGATTCGCCTTTCTATCTACTATTGGCCAAACCATAACATACCGACTATGCATGAATTCCTTGGTCAAGGCCGAGTTGTTAGCTAAACTAGTCGCACCAATCTCGTATACTGACCAAATAAGAACTATGAGCATTAAGAAAGCTTGAGTTGGTTTGTTTTTATAATAGTTTTTCATTTTTAACATTTTACTCTTTGATTGCATGCCTGACGGCCTGCTTCCATCCCAGCAATCTCTGTAGTATAGCTGAACTCTACCTGCTGATTTTGCCTGCCGCTTGTATCTACTCCAACCAATTCACTGATAGCATTCTGAGCGGAAATAGTATCAGACTTGACTTTTCTTTTCACACTTCCTTCACATAAACCAGCTCTTGTTCACTAGATAGATCAGGTCGGTAGGTGAAGCCTGCGAAGTTTAATTTCTTCATCTGTTCGACTTCTGTTACTTGGTTAGTTATTAGAGTTGTTAAAAACTCACCACGCGCTTTTTTAGAAATGGTCGAATGGACTTTTAGCTTGCCGCCTCGGTCTTCCAGAAACTTAAAGCCTATCATGCGCTGGCGAATTTCCTTGGAAAAGACTGTTTCAAACTCGCTGGACAGGAGGGAGAAAATCACCTCCTCTTCTGCCAGAGCCTGGTCATAAGCTTCTTTCCAAAATGCCTTGAGACTCTTCCCATCTAACTTGAGTGGCATCATAAAGTCCAAGCGATGGGGCGCTATGGGCTCCAGGGCTGGGATGACACCGTAAAGCGCTGATGTGATGGCAAGATGCTTCTCGATATACTGACTTTCCTCCTTGGTATAGTCCTGCCTCTTGATATGGCGGTACATAAGGCCATCAAATAGATAAAGTGCTGGAGCATCCTGCGCAGTTCCTTCTCGCAAAGCCTGAAGGGCTTGCCACTCTACCTCCGCTCTTTCTGAGGAGATTTTATAAAATGATGCCAAATCAGTTACTGACATGGTTGCCAACTCATCCAACACAGCCTGAGTTTGTGCTGAAAGTGGATTAGGAGTTGCAGATGACGCAGTTAGATTCAACTCTTTGGCAGTTGGGATAAGAATTTTCATAGTTTCCTTCTTTCATTTAGTGAATATGGCGGACAACCCATTTACCCAAGGCTGTCTCTAGTAGATAGCTGCCGATGATGAAGCCTAGCAGATTAGTCAAGATATCACCCAAGTCAAAAATACCAAGATGAAAGAGATACTGGCTCCCCTCAACCAGACTGATAGCCAAGGTAAAATAAGCCACATGTTTCCATGATAGCTTGCAGAGAAAGCCCAGCGGGATGAACATAATGATATTCATGGTCGGTACCAGCTTATCTCCATAAATCCAATTATAGGTAAAAGACTGCAGGTCTAGACTGAAGCCCTGCCTGCCGATATTTTTCAAAAAGAGGGCATAGAATAGAATGAGAAAATAGAGAGTGTAACTAGCTAGCACCAGCCAACGAGGAATGTGCCGACTATAGAGGCCGCGGATAAAAAGCGAGCTAATGGCTGTCAAAGTCAGGATGATAGAAGCTGGTATCAGCAGGTTCCACTCTGGCTGATTCTTGTAAAAGACGACGGCTACGTAGGCATAAAAAAAGCGCATATAGAGCCAAGACCAAAAAATCAGACTGCCTAGGAAGGCTGCCACATCAAAGATTGTTTGTTTTTTCATCTAAAACCTCCCTTTCTTCTTTTTAAAATTATATCAAATTTCAATGGGACATTCTATTTTTTGCTTGACTTTGATTTACAGAGATGTTATCATCTAGTTATAAAGACTAGATAAGAAAGTGATAAAGATTTGAACGCTCAACAAGTTTTTCCCAAGTGGGACGAATTACCGGAACTGGAGCTATATTTGGACCAAGTCCTGCTCTATGTAAACAATGTCTGTGGCTCTTCCATTTCAGCTGCTGACAAGGGATTGACCGCTTCTATGATTAACAACTATGTCAAGCATGGCTATATTGCTAAGCCGGTCAAGAAAAAATATCAACGTCGTCAGGTAGCACGCTTGATTGCCATTACGACCTTAAAAACGGTCTTTTCCATTCAAGAAATTTCAGCTACTTTAAATATGCTGCATAAAGAAGCAGATTCGCGAGAACTCTACGATGACTTCGTTAACTACATGAATGGCAATAAGCTAGAGGTGGCACCCATCATTTCCACAGCCTGCCAGACGGTTAAACTCTATCAAAAGACCTTATCCCTAATCCAAGTACCAAATGAGGAGGAAGAAAACCTTGAACTACGCGCTTAAACTCAGTAAAAAACTATCCTTTGGAGAGGAAATTGCCAACGCTGTTACCCATGCGGTAGGGGCTGTTCTGATGCTGATTCTGTTGCCTATCTCAGCCATTTATAGCTATGAAGGGCACGGATTGGTGGCTGCTGTCGGAACTTCTATCTTTGTCATCAGCCTCTTTCTCATGTTCCTCTCCTCGACAGTCTATCACTCTATGTCCTATGGCTCGACTCACAAGTATATCTTGCGCATTATTGACCACTCCATGATTTACATCGCCATCGCTGGCAGCTATACGCCAGTCGTGCTGTCGCTGATGAATAACTGGTTTGGCTATCTCATCATTGCTATCCAGTGGGGAACGACCATCTTTGGCATTCTCTACAAGATTTTCGCTAAGAAGGTCAATGAAAAATTCAGCTTAGCTCTCTATTTGATTATGGGCTGGCTGGTGGTCTTTATCATTCCGCAGATTATCGGTCAAACCGGACCTGTCTTCTGGGGGCTCATGCTAGCTGGTGGCCTCTGCTATACTGTAGGAGCCGGCTTCTATGCTCAAAAAAAGCCCTACTTCCACATGATTTGGCATCTTTTCATTCTAGCGGCCTCTGCCCTTCAATACCTTGCTATCGTTTACTTTATGTAAGAGAAAAACACAAAAACCGTCTGAGAATTCTCAGACGGTTTCTTTGTTTATGCTGATTATTGATTCATCCTTACTTTTCAGTGGTCTTCTTTGCTTATGCGCTTTTCTGACTTGCTTAAAGATTGGATATAAGATTGGAACAGCGATGACTGTCGCTAGACTAGAGCCAAATGTACCAGTAATTTTAGCTACTGCCAGTAAAAAGGCTGCTGGCAAACTGCTCCCGCCAAGCAGTGTTCCTGTCAGAGTGTACTTGAGGATATTAAGCACAATCTTCACCAAAGCTGCGGCTACTGCTATCACAAGAATATTTCTTAGTCGGTCCTTTCTTTGAAAGAGTCCTTCATACAGAAAATGAATCACCACGGCCACCGCAAGTGCTTCTAACAAGATAATTGGGATTTCCGCTGCGTAACCATTCAGCAAGTCAAATATTCCCAGTCCAATGGCAGCTGCTAAAAAACCGAGTTTACTGCCAAAAATCAGACAGCCCACTACTACTAGTGCATTTCCAAAGTGAATAAACTGAGCTCCCACAGGAATTTTGAAGAACTGAATGCTCAGAAAAATCAAAGCAGCAAATAAACTAATCATGGTTAAGGTTTGCAAATCAAGTGTTTGTTTCTTCATCTTTTTCCTCCATTAAGGCTTGAAAATCAGCAAAAAGCTCTCCTAAATAGGGCTGGTAAAAAACGCCCTTCTTTGGATCTATTTGCCCTTTAAAGCTAAGTGCCAAGCTCTTTTCAATAAACTTCAAAATCACAGGCAGGGCTTGCTTAATGTCGAACCCCTGAACAAAAGCCGCAGCTACAAGGGTCGTCAATATATCACCCGTTCCAAAAAATTGCTGGGGCAAAGCTGGACTGGAAAAGAGGTTAAACTCTTCTGTCGCTGCATCAAAATAAGCCACACCAATCTGGTTCTCTTTCATGGGCAAGCCAGTTAGCAAGACCATGCTCGGTCCTAACTCAGCCAAACGTTTGCAGTAGTCCTCCCATCTATCCTCTGATAAACTATCTTCGTAGGGGTCCTCCAACAACAAACAAGCTTCCGTCAAATTGGGCAGAACCAAATCGGCATGCTGGCAGAGGCGACGCATATGGTCTAGATGGGCATCTGAAAATCCCTGATAAAAAGTCCCCTTGTCCCCCATGATAGGATCCACGATAAGGGGCAAACCTTTTTCCTCTTTAAAGCGCAGCAAATTTTCCACCTGAATATCAGACTTCAAATATCCTGTTATCAGAGCTGAAAAGTCGAACTCCAAGCTCTGCCATTGTTTCAAAAAGGCAAGCGTCCCGTGCGTGTAATCATCTATATAGACGTCTGAAAAACCGCCTGTATGAGACGACAAAATCATAGTTGGCAACAGAGCCACCTCTAGCTGGCAAATTGCAAACAGCGGCAGAGCAGCTGTTGCGGCAACCTTACCTAAGCCAGAAATATCTGTGGCCAGAATGACTGTTTTTGTTTTCATGACTCCTCCTACTTGCTCTCTATTGTAAAATATCTGAAAATGAGTTACAATATGAAAAAATCAAATCTGTATGGGGACAGTTTTATGACAAAGGCAAAATACCAACGCATCGTCGATAAGATTATCAAGGATATTAAAGAGGGAAAATTGGCTACTGGTCAGAAAATCCTTTCTGTGCGGAAGCTGGCAGAGCGTTATCACTGCAGTAAGGATACTGCGCAGAAGGCTCTGATTGAGCTCAAATATCAGAAGTACATCTATGCCGTTCCCAAAAGCGGCTACTATGTGCTGGAAAATGCTCAGGAAGAAAAGCAGGATTTGGAGCTGCCTGTGAGAGACGACCGCCACCAAGCCTACGAAGATTTCCGACTCTGTGTAAATGAAACTCTGGTTGGCCGGGAAAATTATCTCTTCAACTATTACCCTCAGCAGGAAGGACTGGAGGATTTGCGTCGCTCTGTGCAAAAGCTAATGCTGGACTCTGCTGTCTATGCTTCTAGGGATCAGCTGGTTCTGACTTCCGGCACCCAGCAGGCCCTCTATATCCTTTCACAGATTGACTTTCCCAATCAAAAAGAGCGTATCTTGGTGGAACAGCCGACCTACCATCGGATTAATGATCTTCTGCTAGCGCAAAAACTTCCTTATGAAACCATTGAAAGGACTCCACAAGGAATTAATCTGCAAGAACTTGAGAGGATTTTTCAAAGCGGAAAGATCAAGTTTTTCTACACTATTCCGCGTTTTCACTATCCCCTGGGCCACTCTTACAGTCGGCAGGACAAGGAAGAGATTCTTCGGCTGGCACAGATCTATGATGTCTATATCGTAGAAGATGACTACCTATCAGACTTTGATAGCCGGCGGGAGCTGACCTTTCACTATCTAGACAATAGCCAGCGCGTCATCTACATCAAGTCCTTTTCAACCAGCCTTTTCCCAGCCCTGAGGATTACCGCCCTGCTCCTTCCGCTCCAGATTCAAAAGACCTTCATCGCTTATAAAAGCGCCGTGGATTATGACAGCAACCTTATCATGCAGAAGGCCCTATCGCTCTATATCGACAGTCTCATGTTTGAAAAAAATAGGCTGGCGCTGCTGCAGCTTCAAGAAGAGGAAGCAAGAAAAGCCCAGATACTACTGGAGCAAGCTCAGCTGCCGCTATCCAGCTATCTGACCAAGGACGGCATTCTGTTAGACTTGAGGTCACTTTCTTCCATCAGTGCTCTCAAACACAGCAGCCTGCCGCTTGACTTCTTTGAACAGAGCTACCTTGCTAGCTGCCCTTACCAGTATACTAAGCTTCCTTATAAAAACTTAGAAGAAAATGTAGAGAAACTAAAAGACTATTTAAAATAGGTGTAGAATTCCAAATGAATTCTACACCTTTCATTTATAATCAGGCTTTTCAAGATTCCATCATCCCAGCCTGCAGTTGGTACATTTTCTTATAGGTGCCATCCTGTGCTAACAATTCTTCGTGGCTGCCGGATTCGATAATGCGGCCCTTATCTAAGACATAGATGCAATCGGCATCCTGAATAGTAGACAGACGGTGGGCAATGGCAATGGTTGTCCGACCCTGCCGCATTTTCCTCAGTGAAGCTTGAATCAGCTCTTCTGTCTCCGAATCAATATTGGCTGTCGCCTCATCCAAAATTAAGATTTTAGGCTTGGTCGCGATGGTCCTAGCAAAGGCTAGAAGCTGCCGTTGACCGCTAGAAAAAGTCGCTCCCCGCTCAGTGACAGGGGCATCATATCCTTGAGGGAGCTGACTGATAAAGCCATGAGCATCTACAAACTTAGCCGCTTCTATAATCTCTTCACGCGTCAACTGCTCTTGGTAAAGCTGAATATTGGAAGCAACAGTACCGTGATAAAGGAAGGGATCCTGCAAAACAAGGCCAATCTTTCGTCGCAGCTCCGCCTGACTATAGTCTTTAATATCACGGCCATCAATCAAAATTTGTCCCCGCTCAAACTCATAAAAACGCAGGAAAAGATTGATAATAGAGGACTTGCCAGAGCCAGTCGAGCCGACAAAGGCAATCGTCTGGCCTTTTTTGACAGAAAAGGAGATATCCCGCAAAACATCTCGCTTTCCATCATAAGAAAAGGAAACATGCTTGAATTCGATGCTGCCATCTTGGATTTGCAAGTCTTGGTTAGCCTGCTCAGGCTCATAATCTGTGCGATCCATGATTTCAAAAACCCGCTCCGCAGCAACCATAGATGTCTGCAGAACAGAGTAATTCTGCATAACATCAATCAAAGGATTAAAAAGCTGATTGACATACTGGATAAAGGCATACATAATACCAGCCGTAATTCCCGCCACTTGCCAAGTCAAGCCAAAGTAAGTCAGAATCACTCCATAAGCCAAGATTTTCAGCAGGGACATGGCCGGCCTCAGAAAGAGACTATTGATATTGAGATAGCGATTGGTGAAGCCTAAATGCTGACCGTTAATTTCTTCAAATTCCCGCAACAAGCGCTTCTCTTGCCCAAACGCCTGAATAATCCGCATCCCTTCAATACTCTCAGATAGCTTAACATTTAAATCGCTGAGCTTATTCCGAACCTGCTTCAGCTGATGATTAGATAAATGCTGATAGAGCAAGATAGAGGCTGCCATCAGAGGTAAAAAGAGAGCAATCATCAGGGTCAATTGCCAGTTGAGAGCAAACATAGCGCTCAAAGTAACAACTAAAATCAGCAAGGAGCTCAAAAAATTAGAAAAAATCTCACTGAACATATCTGCTACTGCCTGAGTATCATTGGTCAAGCGGGAAACGATAGCACCAGCTGGCGTTCTATCAAAATAAGCCATTTGCAGACGCTGGATATTGGCAAAGCTTTCCTGTCGCAAGTCCCTCACCACACTTTGAGCCACACGCGCAAAGAAATACTTTCCCAAAAAGGTAAAAAGTACCCGCAAAAGGAAAAGACCATAGTAAAGAGCCAGCAAAGGCAGGCTAGCAAAGGCTTGATTGCGCCCAATAAACTGATCAATAAAATAACGGGCCAGAAGCGGCAATGCCGTTGTGACCAGAGTCGTCAGCAGGATGAAGGTCAAGGCCATGCTGCTCACAATCCTGTAGCGCCACATATAGCCTAGGAGGCGATGAAAAGTTGCTTTCTTTTTCATATTAATCTTCCTCCTTCAAGCTTTCTGCCAGCTGCTGATTATGATAAGTCTGAGCATACCAGCCCTCTTGCTCCAATAGCTCTTGGTGAGTGCCCCGTTCCTTGATCCGTCCCTCTTCCATAACCAAAATCAGGTCTGCATGCACCAAGGCCGACAGCCGATGAGCTGTGATGATGGTTGTCTTGCCAGCACGCTCTGACTTTAGATTTTCCAAAATCAGATGCTCCGTCTTGGCATCAACAGCCGACAGGGAGTCATCCAAAATCAGAATTTCAGGATTGGTAATAATAGCCCGACTCATCGCCAAGCGCTGCTTCTGTCCACCAGACAGAGACAAACCCCGCTCACCGACAACCGTATCCAGCCCCTCTGGCATAGCCTGAATATCCTCATACACACCGCATAGTTGAGCGGCAGCTAGAACCTGGCTATCTGTCAGCTGGGGATTAGCAAAACGGATATTGTCCCGAATGGACAGAGCAAAAAGCATCTGTTCCTGTGGTACATAGCCGATAAGACGGCGCAAGTCTTTGAGGCGGTACTCCCGGATATCATGGCCATTCAGATAGATAGCCCCCTCCTGAATATCCTGCTCCCGCAGCAGCAAGCGCAGAAGAGTGGTCTTCCCTGAGCCCGTCTGACCAACAATTCCCAGTGTCTGTCCCTGCTCGATAGAAAAATGAATATCTGATAGGCTAACCTCTTCTGAATAAGAAAACTTCTGAATGTCATAATCCAATCGACCATTTTCCGCATGAGAGAGGGGTTGTTCAGCTTCCTTGACATCTGACTCCTGAGCCAGCAGTTTCTCAATCCGCTCATAAGAAACAGCCCCTCGCTGGCCGATGTTAAAAAGATAGCCTGTAGCCTGCAGCGGCCAAACCAGCATATCCAGATAAGTGATAAAAGTAACCAACTCTCCTATGGTAAACTGCCCTTGGGATATAAAAATTCCACCGAAAATCAAGGTCAAAACATAAGAAAGACCGATAAAAAGCAAAACCAAGGGGTCAAAAAGAGAATCGTACTTGGCAGCCAAAACGTTTTTTTCGTAGACCTCCTGATTGGTCTTGGCAAAAGACTGAGTCTCTGCCTCCTGATAGCCAAAGGACTTGGTCACTCGAATCCCTGAAACACTCTCCTGGACCTTATTGTTTAAATCCGAAAACGCCTCTTGAGCAGCCTTAAAACTTTCATGATTTTTTCGGCCAATCAAGCCTGTGCCCCACGACAAGAAAGGCATGGGCACAATGGCGATCAAGGTCAGGCGCCAGTCCAAAACGAAAAACATAGTCAGCAGGGTCACCAAAGCTGTAATAGAAGCATCCACAGCTGACATGACTCCACCCCCAGCCAGACTGACAACTGCATTGATATCGTTGGTCGCATGAGCCATCAAGTCCCCTGTTCGGTATTTCTGATAAAAAGAGGGAGACATGTGAGTAAAGTGCTCAAACAATCGAGAGCGCAGAATCCGTCCCAGATTATTGGACGTCCCTAAGATATAAAGGCGCCAGACATAACGCAGGCCGTACATGATAAAAGCTGAAGCAATCAGCAACAGCAAATTAAAGACCAGCTCTTGAGAAGTCAGATGTTTGCTAGCAATTCGGTCAATAACCTGACCGATTACTCTGGGCGGTATCAGATTGAAGACACTGACCAAGGACAAGGCCAAGATACCGATGATATAGCGCCGCTTTTCCAACTTAAAAAACCAGGCTAATTTTCTAATGAGGTTCATAATTTCTCCTATTCTTACTAGTCTTTTTATTATACTGTTTTTTGAGGAAAAATGAAACACAGCGGATTGGAGCGCTGTGCTTCTATTCTATTTTTTACTTGTAAGCTGGTAACTTACAGCCAGTAAATCAAAGATTTCCTGATCGCTCAGAGTATCATTCAAGGGCAGACTGAGCCAATATTTCTTATTCATGTGAAAGGCCGGGTAAATCCCCTTTTTCTGAATCAGCTCTGCCACATGGTCATTCTTAACATTCAGCACCTCTATAGCGCCGCTTCGCTCTGCTTCAAACTTAGACCAGTCTGTGGTCAGAAAGGCTCCGTACCATTTTTTACTGTCCTGGTGGCGGAAAACCCCAGCTTTAGTCGAGCTCTTTCTGGACGACTTCTCCCAGAGGTACTCTATTTGCCCCTGATACACCTCAGCTGCATGATCCCGCAGTCGCTTACTCTGCTCATAGAGAAAGCCAACCTCATCAAAGCAGTGCTGTCGGATAGCTAGCAGTTCTGCCTGACAAGCTTCACGAACCTGACCGACAAACTCCCCCGTCACCTGCTCCATCTTGACCTGCAGATAGGCGTCATCAGTATCGCAGTCAAAGACCTGATAGTCCAGCTCTCCATCTCTGATAGTCACTTCCAAGCGAAAGTCACCCTTCATAATCTTCTGCGAGAAATGGTAAACTCCATCAGACTCCTTAAAACCGTAAGTCTGAAGCTTATCTGGATTAGCCTTGTATTTTTCAAATAATTCCAACATCTACTTAGCCGCTGCTAGCGCAGCTTACTCCTCCTTAAAACACAATTTTAGTTCCATGCAGCTGGTCAACTGCCAAACTGTCTATAATTTGCTGACGATTGCCTAGATGAATGCCACCTCCCGGCATGATATCAATCCGATCAGCAGCATGCTCGATTAACTCATCCAGCCAAGCAGAATGCTCCTCAATCGGCTCATTAGCAGGTCCTCCGTGGGTCAAAATTCGCTGGACACCGTTCTCAATCAGCCAATCCATTTCGCCAAACTGGTATTCAGCTGGTATCGCATCAAAAGCCATGTGAAAGACTACTTCCAGTCCCTTGCATGCCTCCAGCAGGCGCTGCATCTTCGGAACATCTATTTCGTTCTTCTCCGTCAAGACACCAAAAACCACTCCCTGACTGCCGGCTTCCTTGGCTTTTTGGATATCTGCCAGCATAATCTCAATTTCAAGTTCCGAGTAAACAAAATCACCGCCTCGGGGCCGAATCATGGTCATCACAGTCGCACCGTAAGGCTTGGCTAAGTCAACTGCTGCTTGAATTACGCCATAGCTGGGTGTCGTGCCTCCGACAGCCAGATTATCACAGAGCTCAATCCTCTGGGCTCCAGCCTTCATAGCCTTTTCTAACAAGGTTACATTTTCCGCACAAAATTCATAAAGCAACGTCTCACCTCTTATTTAATATATTGATTCCCTTTATCTATTATAACACAAGAGCTTCGCGATATCAGCTCTTATCAAATTTTCTAGCTTCTCTTTTACACCAATCAAGCCAATTGGTCTGATAGTCTCCCTTGGACAAGATGCGGTTCTGTAAATCAGCTATCGAGAAGATGCCTCTTTCTTGACAAGCCTGGACACAGTATCGATAAAAGACCCAGTTAAGCTCGTCCCTATCATAATAGATGGGAATATGAGAGAGGCCAGCCTGATAAGCCTTAAAGGCTCTGCTATGTCCATCAGTAAAGAAAACTTTTCCATCCATACGCTTGACAGGTAAAGCTTCAAGTTCTTGTTGGTCAAAATCAATACAAATCCTGTCCAGCTTTTCCCGTGAAAGGTAGAACTGACTGGGCTGGATCTGCGCTATGGGCAAGGTCAAATCAAGTGTATAGGACCTACCTCTCTCCCTAGCATGAGTTGGATAGAAACCAAGCGACTCAAATAGACTGCAAGAGGGCTGATTGAAATCATAAATTTCTTGAACTGTTAGTTTCTGATAGCCTAGATTGCGTGCGAGCTGTATCAAAGCAGAAAGAACTTTCTTGCCAACTCCTTTCCTACGGTAGTCCGCATTTCCAATGATAATAGACAAATCATCTTGCCAAAAGGCCACATCCCCAATGGCCAGCCAGCACTCCTGCTCCCATACTTCAATGAAATATACTTCACCTCGCCTAGCAAGGTATTCATACATCCTTTGAACTCGCTCCGGCGGATAGGGGTCTCTTCTGCCATCAATCATATAAATCATATCTGGATCTTGGTACCAGTCCAAGGCCTGCTCAAACTGGCCATCATAGGCCCGCAAACGCAGATTGTCATCAATAACAATCAGCTCCTCTTGCTGGATATTAGGAATAGGCATCTTTTCTCCCTTACAATGCTATTGCTCAAATAATAGTATAAAAACTCCATTTGATTCGGAAGGCTTCTTCCTCAAATGAAGTTTTCTTTTTTAGATTCCATAACCCATGCTGAACTGGATTTTCGCAGCACCGTTCTGGAAGCTGATTTTATTAATGCTAAATTGACTCTGCGGCAGAGCTAGAAGAAAACTATCTCCCTCCGTTGTGATAGATGAATTAGAGGCCTGCATTTGTTGCTTCAGCATGCCTGTCACCCAAGATTTAGGGATAGAAAGAGAGCCTAGCTTGGCACTATCAATTGTGATGTGCAAAACATTATCCCTCACCGTCACATCCACCTCTAGGTCTAGCTTACTGTCAATAAAGAGCAGTTTGACTGGATACTGGATGCGCAGCTTATTGCCTTCAATACTGTAAACACTGTTCAGCAGCTCCTGATTCTCAGAGTCAGTCAGAGAAGACTTGAGCACCTGATTAAGCTGGACGCTATTGAGAGAAACCTCCGTGCTGACTCCCTGAGCCGTCACATTGGCATTGCTCAAAGCTGGCTCAATAATACTCATCCAGGAAGCACTGCCTTGAACATTTTTTAATTGTTCACTTTGATTAACAGATGCAGGGACCAGAAACAGCACTGCTGCAAGCAACAGCACCAAAGCAATTCCCACTACTCTTTTTACCATTTTCATGTTTGTATTCCTTTAATTTGAGAAAATCCCTTTAGCCAAAAACACAGAAAGGATTTATTTTATTTTACACTATTTTTGCATAATTTTCTGTAACAAACATATTAAAAAGCTAACAATCCTGTGAGAAAAGGCTGGGATAGTTAATCCCAGCCTCTCAATCACATAGCGCTAGTTTTACAAGGCTCATCATAGATAGCCTATTCTTATTTAATCACTTCCTGAGTCTTAGCATAGTTGGCTTCGACTGCTTCTTTTTCAGATTTCCACCAGTCTTGATTGTCCGTGTACCACTTTATTGTCTCTTTGAGACCTGCTTCAAAGTTGGTGAATTCTGGCTTCCATCCTAGCTCATCGCGGAGCTTGCTGGCATCAATAGCATAGCGA